>WNFX01001039.1_pt1 | contig 28300 bp, 27 predicted proteins | sample 5400111 | NCBI WGS metagenome assembly WNFX01 (sample SAMN13153363, study PRJNA577476) | soil metagenome | isolation source: 40 cm soil or saprolite under grassland replicate 1 | place: USA:California | collected 2016-06-15
TGTTCTTCTTGCGAAAGCGGGCGCGGCCTCTCAATGTTTGCGACGATCCAGGAAGCTTCCATCGATGCAGCCAGCCGACGGGTGTAACGAATGAGTCGCTCTGAATATGGACTGGCACTGACGGCGACGAGCAATCGATCGCCGCTTTTCCATGGGCCGGCGATTTTTTCCTCCGACATGATGTCGCGCAGATCGCGGTCGACATGTTCGGCCACCAGACGCAGCGCCATTTCGCGCAAGGCGGTCAGGTTGCTCTCTCGAAAGAAATTTTTCGCCGCCCAATCGGCGCGCTCGCCGAGATACACTTTTCCTTCGGCCAAGCGTGCACGCAGTTGCTCCGGCGTTAGATCGACAAGGACGATTTCGTCGGCAAGATCGAGAACAGTATCGGGTACTGTCTCGTGAACGGAGACGCCGCTGATCTGCCGGACAATATCGCTGCGGCTGGCGACGTGCTGGACGTTGAGCGTGGTGTAAACACTGATGCCAGCATCGAGCAGCTCGAGCACATCCTGATACCGCTTCGGATGACGCGAGCCTGGTGCGTTCGTGTGTGCGAGTTCATCGACAACAGCGAGACCGGGATGCCAGGTGAGGATCGCATCGAGATCCATCTCCTCGAGCTTCGTTCCGCGATACTCGATCTGCGTCCGGGGCATGATCGGCATCCCTTCCAGCAAAGCTTCGGTTTCCTTGCGACCGTGTGTTTCTGCAATCCCGACCACCACCTCGCATCCTTCCGCTTGTTTCTGCCGCGCGGCCTGCAGCATGGCGTACGTCTTACCCACGCCCGGCGACATCCCGAAAAAAATCTTCAACTTGCCGCGCGCCGCGGCCGTTTCTTCACGCTTCATGCGGGCGAGAAGCGCATCTGGATCAGGCCGTTCGGCGTCGCTCATGGGAGGTTTATCACGTTATGATTTAAGCCCAGACTAAACTATCCGGCTTTTGTCCGAGTGCGAAAACCTTTGGACCAACCTCCGGATCGGACCAAGAAAAAGATCATGGCAGCGCCTACAGGCAATCCAATCAATGCCCGATAATCGTGACGAAGCAACGTATTGACTAGATCACCGATGATATTTAGCGAAAGAATCGTCAACGCCAGCCGTGTGCCCCAAACCGTGCCTCGCCACAGCCCGATGGCTGCAAAGATGGGCGCTGGTCCGACAGTCAGCATGAGCACGAACGACCAACTCCCAAGAGATTGAAACGCGAGGCGGGCCTCAGGATTAAGTCGCAAACGAATCGAGAGCGCTGCCAGGAAAGAGAAGCAATGCCAGGGTAAGAGCACACATCATTGCGCCAAAACCAAAGAATCCTGCGAACCAGGGATGACGTCGCGATCTTAGCGCTGGCTTAAGAGTGTCTGCGACCCGACGCATCGCCCAAAGGTTACGCTTTGGCAAAATCCATTCCAGTCGGACAAGTTAGAAGCGATAGCCGAAACCGCTGAACACATTGTAATCGGGAGCGCTGCGGGTCAGACCGAAGAACGAATTCACATCAACCGAGAAGTTTGGGGTCACCTGATAAATCAAACCAGTGTCAAGTGTGCCGACCCATGGTCCTGAACTGACTGCATCGTAGAATTCAACGTAGCCGCTCAAATTCCCGACGATTGTGCGGGAGAGTCCGATCGGATTTTGCCACTGCACCTGCATGCTACTGCTGCGAGCTTTATCGAGAATGTCGATCCTCGTTTGTGCGAACAGTGTGAAACCCCAGGGCAACGAGTAACTCACGGGTAATTCAAAGCCGGGTTCCCAAATATGGTTTCCGGTGTGGCCGGTATTCGTAGGTATTTTTAATGAAGAAAGGAACCCGATTACCAATTTTCCGCCGTCATTTCCAAGGAGATTGATCTTCAGTCGAATCGTTGTGTCGCCGAAGCCGTCCTGCTCGAGTGGTTTTCCGAAGCCGGGCCCGCTGGTGCGCTTATTAACATAAAATTGCGGAAAGATTTGCAAATCCATCCAATTCGTTAGGCCAAGTTTGAAGTTGGTGTTACCGACGATCCATGTCCGGATACGTTCATCTCCGCGCTTGGTGTCAGGCTCATCGAGGGTCCAGTTCGGAACGTCGCTTTCGATTTGGAAAACGCCGGCATCGATAGTGAACGGACTGTCAGTCTTACTTGGCCGATCTGTATTGTAAGGGCGCCACAATTTAACCGGTGTCGGATTAAACAGAGTGTACTGCGATTTGTCTGGTGGTGGCGTGCTCGCAGGCAAAGAATCTTCGTCGGCGAGAGCTGCATGTGTGGAGAGTGTGATCGCACAGGTAGTAATGATTCTTTTCATAAAGCTGCGAGGCCGTTGCTGTCAGTAGCGTCGCGCCGAGGAAGGACGCGGGTTATCGACGAACCAAGTCCAGAACAAATGACCGGGCAGCGCCTGCGACTCGCGCTCCTTGCGATGGCGCGCTCGCCATGGCGACGTGTCGTAATGTTCGGGATCCGTTGCCGAACTTCCATTCGGCCCGGCGTCAAAACCAGGTAGAACAGTTGGGTGCGCTAACCGCTCCGACAGAATCGGAATGAACACGAAAACGCAGGTTCGAGCCACTCTCATCAGCGCTGTTGGTCGAGTGCGAGATTCAATAGCAAAACATTTACGCCCGGCTCACCGAAGAGTCCGAGATCACGCCCATCGGTGTTTTGATGCACGAGCGCGCGGACTGCGTCTCCGCTCAAGCCCCGAGCTTTTGCGACGCGCGCGATTTGCAGCTCCGCATTACGTAAACTGATCTGGGGATCGAGACCGCTTCCCGACGCGGTGACTGCGTCCGCCGGAACAGGCTCGGATTCGCTCAAACCATTTCCCGTACGGTAGGCGGTTATGCGCTCCTTAATCGCGTCGTTCAGTTTTTGCGAAGTCGGTCCTAAATTGCTACCGCCGGAACTTGTCGCGTCGTAGCCGTTGCCTGCGGCAGAAGGTCGCGGATGAAAATATTTTGCATCGGTGAATTCCTGGCCTAACAACCTCGAGCCGCGCACCGTTCCATTTGGATCGACGATCAAACTCCCGTTGGCTTTGTCGTGGAATAACGCCTGCGAGATTCCGAAAACGATGAGCGGATAAAGACCGCAGCAGACGACTGCCAGCACGAACGTCGATACGACTGCGCCTCGTATATTGGAGAAGAATTCTTTCATTTCGTCAGGCCAGATGGAGCGCTGTGATGATCAGGTCGATCAGTTTGATGCCGATAAACGGAACGACGAGGCCGCCGAAACCAAAGATGAGAAGATTGCGCTGCAAGATGGCCAGCGCGCCCATTGGCTTGTAAGCAACCCCGCGCAATGCCAGCGGGATCAGCCCGATGATGATGAGTGCGTTAAAGATCACGGCGCTTAGAATCGCGCTCGTCGGACTATGCAGATCCATGATGTTCAGCGGCGCGATCTCGGGAAAGGTGGCCATTAACATCGCGGGGATGATCGCAAAATATTTCGCGACGTCGTTTGCGATGCTGAACGTGGTGAGCGAGCCACGTGTGATCAGCATTTGTTTCCCGATCTCAACGATGTCGAGCAGCTTCGTCGGATTACTGTCGAGATCCACCATGTTACCGGCTTCGCGCGCGGCCTGAGTACCGGTGTTCATTGCAACGCCGACGTCAGCTTGCGCAAGCGCAGGTGCGTCGTTCGTTCCGTCGCCGGTCATGGCGACCAGATGGCCTTCGGCCTGCTCGTGCCGGATGCGTTTGAGTTTTTGTTCCGGTGTCGCCTGTGCCATGAAATCGTCCACACCCGCCTCGGCCGCAATAGCAGCGGCGGTGAGTGGATTGTCGCCGGTGATCATCACCGTCTTGATTCCCATTTTTCGCAACTGTGCGAAGCGCTCCTTAATGCCCCCTTTGACCACGTCTTTGAGCTCGATCGTGCCGAGCGTCATCATGTCCGAGGCGACAACCAGCGGCGTGCCGCCGCGATGAGAAATTTCATCAACCGTTTTCGCGACAGTTTGCGGAAACATTCCGCCCGCTGATTCGACAAATCCGCGCACCGCTTCAGCTGCACCTTTGCGCACGCGCATCGTCGGCTGGGTGCCATTGGCATGTAGATCCACACCGCTCATGCGTGTCTGCGCGGTGAAGGGCACGAACGTCGCCTCCAACTCGTGCATTTCCCGAGCGCGCAATCCGAACTTCTCTTTCGCGAGCACGACAATCGAGCGTCCTTCCGGGGTTTCGTCCGCCAGCGAGCTCAATTGCGCGGATGCGGCCAGGTCATTAGGCTCGACGCCGGGCGCCGGATGAAACCCAACCGCCATCCGATTTCCGAGGGTGATCGTGCCCGTTTTATCGAGCAGCAGGACATCGACATCGCCAGCCGCTTCGACTGCGCGCCCGCTCATTGCCAGCACATTGCGCTGAAGAACGCGATCCATTCCTGCGATGCCAATTGCGCTGAGCAACCCGCCAATCGTCGTTGGAATCAAACAAACGAGCAGCGCAACCAGAACTGGAATGGAGAACGCCGCGCCCGAATAGATACCGAACGGTTTCAGCGTGACGCATACCAGGAGAAAAATGAACGTCAGCGCGGCGAGAAGAATCGTGAGCGCGATTTCGTTAGGCGTTTTCTGCCGACGAGCGCCTTCAACTAACGCAATCATTTTATCCAAAAAACCGGCGCCTTTGTCTGCAGTGATTCGGATCACAATTCGATCGCTCAAGACGCGTGTGCCGCCGGTGACTGCGCTGCGGTCGCCACCGCTCTCGCGAATCACGGGCGCCGATTCCCCGGTGATCGCCGCCTCATCAACACTGGCGATTCCTTCGATAACGTCGCCGTCCGCTGGAATGACATCGCCCGCTTCGCAAACGACGACGTTCCCCTTTTGCAATATGGGCGCGGGGACTTTTTCTTCACGACCATTTCTCAGGCGCCTAGCCATCGTGTCCCTGCGCGCGCGGCGCAGGCTTGCTGCCTGCGCTTTGCCGCGGCCTTCCGCCACGGCTTCAGCGAAATTTGCAAAGAGCACCGTGAACCAGAGCCATAGCGCCAGCTGCGCTACGAAGCCGCGTAGTGTCGGCCCAGCGGTAAAGATTCCGATAGTCGTTAGGGCAGCGCCAACCATCGTCACAAACATGACCGGGTTCTTCACCATCAAACGCGGGTTCAATTTTTTGAACGCGTCAACGATGGCCGGACCAACAATGTTCCAATCAAAAAGCGATGCAGGTTTTTGTGTCATGAAGTTTGGATGCCGACCTTAAAAAAGTTTTCCGCCTTGCATGAGGAAGTGCTCGACGATCGGTCCGAGCGTCAACGCGGGGAGAAAGTTGAGCGCACCGATCAAGAGCACAGTGCCGAGCAGCAGAATGAGAAATGTTCCGCCATGTACCGGAAACGTGCCCGCGCTGGGCGGCGCGACTTTCTTTTGCACTAACGAACCGGCCAGCGCCATGATCGGCACGATCATGAGGAACCGGCCGAACAACATGTCCAGACCGAGCGTCGTGTTGTACCAAGGCGTATTTCCGGAGAGACCAGCAAATGCGCTGCCATTGTTCCCCGCGCCGGAGCTGAACGCGTAAAGAATTTCGCTAAGCCCGTGGGGGCCGTTGTTGTTCAATCCCGCCAGACCCCATTTGCTCGCTATCGCCCACGCAGCGAAACCAAGAATCGAGATCGCGAGGATGAGCAATGAGAGCATCGCCATCTTCACGTCGTACGCTTCAATTTTTTTGCCGAGATATTCCGGTGTGCGACCAACCATCAGGCCAGCGATGAAAACCGCGAGCACCACAAACACAAGAATCCCGTAGAGGCCGGCCCCGACTCCCCCAATAATGATCTCGCCTAACTGCATGTTGAACAACGGAACAAAGCCGCCCAGCGCAGTGAACGAATCATGCATCGAATTGATTGCGCCGCAGGATGCGTCGGTCGTAACCGTGGCGAAGAGGGCGGAATTGAAGATTCCAAACCGGATCTCCTTCCCCTCCATATTTCCATCGGCTGTGGCGACACCAAGATGCTGGTGTATCGGATTGCCCGACGATTCCGCCCACCAACACAAGAGCAGGCCACCAAGAAACAAAATCACCATGGCTGTCCACACGGTCCAACCGTGCTTTTGATTTTTGACCATGCTGCCCAGGTAGTAAGTGAGTCCGCTGCCGATTGCGAAAATCGACAACATCTGGATAAGATTTGAGAGTGGCGTGGGATTCTCGAAGGGGTGTGCCGCATTGGCGTTGACATATCCACCGCCGTTGGTCCCAAGCATTTTGATCGCGATCTGAGAGGCTATCGGGCCCTGCACAATGTTCTGCTCGCTTACCGTTTGCTCTTCGGTCATCGTTTTGCCATCTGGTCCTTTGATCGTTTCCCCCTTGTCGTTCTTTTTTTCTACCTGGACCTTCATTGGCTCGACTAGCGTCGCCTTGGTATAAGGCTTGAAATTTTGAATGATGCCTTGCGACACCAGGAACACTGCGAACACCAGACAAATTGGGAGCAGCAGATAGTAAGTGGCGCGAACCAGATCAACCCAGAAATTGCCGATCGTTTGCGCTGAATGCCGCGCAATTGCCCTAACGAGCGCAGCGGCAATGGCAATGCCAGTCGCGGCTGACACGAAATTGTGAAACGCCAGCCCCACCATCTGCGAAAAGTACGAGAGCGTCGATTCGCCTCCGTAGTTCTGCCAATTCGTGTTGGTTGTGAAACTGGCAGCGGTGTTGAACGCGAGATCAGAATTCACCGCCGCGAATCCTTGTGGATTGAGCGGGAGAAGATTTTGCAGTCTTAGAATCGCGTATGTGAAAATGCAGCCTACCAAACTGAAGAGTAACATGGCGAGCGTGTACTGTTTCCAGTTGTGCTCCTCGTTAGGCCTAATGCCCATGGCCCGATACGTTGCGCGCTCGAGCGGACGCAGCAGCGGATCAAGAAACGTTCTGCCATTTGCGTCGAGCACTTGCACGAGATAAAGCCCCATCGGCTTCGTGATCAACGCAAGCGCGATTAGAAAGATCGCAAGTTGAATCCAACCGGAAGTTTCCATCTCGATCCTAGAATTTCTCCGGTCGAATCATTGCCACGAGCAGGTAAACGAAGAGCAGCAGCGCGATAATCCCGACGACGGCCGTTTCCATTTTGTGCTCCTATAGCTTCTTGCAAAAACGCACGTAGAGAGCGCCTGCGACAAAAAACGCAACGATGATCCCCACAAAGATGAGGTCGCTCATAAATCACCCTAACGATTGGCGAGATTCTAGCGGCAGCGTTAATTAAACTGCACGCCAAATGCGTTAAAAAATTATTAACGCCCTGAGAGAATGATCCCCTGGCCTACGGCTGGAGATGCGCCACAGCTTCGATCTCAGCAGTCTGCGGAAACATATCGAGGGGGGTAACCGAATGGATGGTGAACTTTTCCTGCAGTTCTTTCAGATCACGAGCCAGTGTGGCGGGATTGCAGGAAACGTAAATCAGCGTCGTTGGAGCAAGATTAACAATTGCTTTGCGAGCGCTTGCGCTGAGACCGGTCGCAGGAGGATCCACAATGATGGTGCTAGGGACGATTGGCCTTAATCGGTCGTTCGCGCGAGGCGGGCGGTTCAGGTGAACCGCCCCTACCTGTTGCAATTCACCTTCCACATCGCCGGCGATGTAGGTTTCTTTCTCAGTCGCGTTTTCTTTTGCGGCCGCGATGGCGAACTTGTCCCAATCGATTCCGACAACACGCTCAAACCTGTTGAGCAATGCTTTGGCGAAGAATCCTGCACCGCAGTAAGCATCGATAAGGAGATCCTGATGCGGCGGAATAAGATCGACAATCAAATCGCGCAGTGCATCTGCAACCTCATCATTAGTTTGAGAGAAGACACGCCGGCTCGAGGACGTGCGCAAGGTGTAATGTCCATCGCGGGGATTTCGCTCCCGCAGTTCCGTCAGGCCCCGATTCACTTCGTCGCACGAAATGGGGCAGCGCTCGATGTCGATCAAGCGATGTGAATCGCGTTGAAAAAATCCGATCACCCCATCTTGCACATGAACCGTGATGCGATTGCGATATTCGTACTGTTTCGGCGACGGGATAATGGGGCGCAGAGGAATATCTTTAAGCTTGCCGATTCGCTGGAGGACGTTGCGCACCTGGTGCCATTTAATCGCGAGCTGATGTTCGTAGTCGACGTGCTGGTATGCGCATCCGCCGCAATGGCCAAAATATGGGCACCCCGCTGTGACGCGATACGGGGAGCTTTCCTTAACCTCCACCAACTCCGCCTCGGCGAATTGTTTTTTCTCGCGCACGATCTCCGCAGAAACGAGTTCGCCCTCAATGGTGTACGGAACGAAAACGGCCTTCCCTTGCTCGCGTCCGACCCCTTTCCCACCGAAAGCAATGTCTTCGATTTTCAGATCGATCAGGCGCATATGAAGATTTCGACTGAGCGAAACGGAAAGGCCAATTTAATCTGCTTTTGACATTCCTTCGTCATTCGTGCTTCGTCATTTTCATTATGGCCTGGCGACTTCACGAACACGTCTTGCGTGGCAAGGTCGATAACCGCACACGCGGGCGCGTGACCGGTGAGATTTGGCTGGCCGGCATCGACCAGCCGCTGGTGTTGGATCTAGCGGGCGATTGTGCGCCCGACCTCGCCGGCTGTGAGTTGAGCTTTGAAAATCCGGACCCGATTCCAATGACGACGAAACCGCCCGCTCCTCAGCAGCGTGGCCCCGCTGGCGATATCACGGCCGCTCGCAAAGTGCGCGTGTTCGACGTTCCCATCGAAGAAGCGCTGGCAATATCCCGACGCGGCAAGACGCCACCCGAACACATGGCGAATGCGGTGTATCTGGAGTGGTTCAGCGAGCGCAGCGGCCGGGTGGTCATTGAAAGCGCTGATTATCGTCTGCAAATCTCCGAGCCAGCGTGGCGTTATACAAAAGAAGAAATCGCCGAGCGCGACCGCCGAATCGCTGAAGAAGAAACGCCGTTTGCTATTGCGATCACCCAGGACGGCGAGACGCAAGAATGGGACGAAGTTCGGTATGAGCAATTTCTCCGCGAAAGCGATGCGCTAACGGAAAAATATGGACGGTTACTGGAGAAATATGCGGACCATCCCGATAGCGAACGGATCATTGCCCGTGAGATGGGATGGTCGTGGCTTGAGGAGGCACTCGACCGACAGGACGAAGAAGAGAATAACGAGGAGGAGCAAGCCAAGGATTTGGAAGCGAAGATCGACGACGAAAAGGAAGACGAATCCGAAAACCACATTGAGGATAATGAATTGCCGGCGCCCGATCCGATGCGTGAAGGAATTGATTGGGTGCGCGACGAGCGCGGCCACCTCTTGCATCCCATCGAGAAACGCGCCCATGATACCTTGCATGCCTTACTCGATGAGTTAAAGGCAGCAGAACATTTTCCCGAAGAAGAAGATGATGAGCAGCTTGCCGATTTCGTCAGCAGCTTTATGACGCTCAGCGCAAAGCTTGCCGGCGCTTTAGGCGGAGTTGCACGCGGCGACGATTTTTTTGAGCCGGGAATGGTGATCGCATGGCTCAAACGCATTCTGGAGATTTTGAACAAGGCGATCGCAGCCGCGGACGCTGTGAGAGTGAAGGACTTCCTTCCGCCAGACCGGCTCGCTTACTATCGGAACGAGCTTTTTGCGATCCGCGAAGAAGTTTTGGAGTTAATTAAGGAGCTGCGATCGCGCTGACCTACGCGCCGGCGCGCGTAGAAGCCGCTTAAATCATCCGAACGATGCGCCAGGTTCGACGAAACCGAATCCTAGTTGAAATCCTGGTGCGAATCGCGCACGTAGGGGTATTTCGACTCGTTGCCGACCTCAGGTGGAAATTCCGCGTAGCCGGCATGAATGTAAGGAATGTCGGGCGGCAGCAAAGGATAATAGCTTTGGTGCCATATTGGAAACGGAAAGGTCAATATCTCAATAAGACCCGCCACGTGGCGCGCGCCTGAGCGCCCCAGTCCGCGCCAAACGCCATAACCAGCACCGGCGGAATTGCCTTCCGTTTGGTTGACTTGGTTAACCGTCACAAAGAACTCCGTCGGAGTTATGAAGAAATTTGAGAGACCGCGACCCAGCTTTCGGGTTGGTCCGTAGTCATTCGCGGGCGGGTCCTGAATATCTCCAAGGCAAATTCCGGTAAGGCCGAACACCAATGAGAAGACAGCGAGGGGTTTCATAGGGATCTCTGCCAGTTAAACAAACATTGCCGGGCGATGGCAATACTTATTTTCGCTCGTCGGCTGCAGCACCGTTCTTCGTTCTGATCATCGAAACCGCAATCGTAACACCGAGAATGAGCACGATGATTCCCAGCGAAAGGCTCCTCGGCAACGGAAAATAATCTGCGAGAATCATCTTAATGCCAACGAAACCGAGCACGAGAGCAAGGCCAGTTCTCAGGTAAATGAAACGCTCCATCAAACCGGCCAACAGAAAGTAGAGAGATCGCAAGCCGAGAATCGCGCAAATATTAGAGGTATAAACGATGAACGGGTCGCGTGTAATCGCAAAGATCGCAGGGATCGAATCGATCGCAAAAACCAGGTCTGTGACCTCGATCACGATCATGGTCAGGGCGAGTGGGGTCAACATCCATCGGTCATCCACGCGTACCTTGAAATGTTCGTTATGAAATTCGCGCGTAATCGGAAGAATCCGACGGCACATCCGCAACACCCAGCCCTCGGCGAAATCATGCGCTGGACGTTTTCGAAAAAACGTCTGCGCCGCCGTGATCAACAGGAAGACACCGAAGAGATAAAGAATGAAATGAAAGCGTTGCACCAGCGCGATCCCGCCCAGGATCATGGTGCCACGCATGATCAGTGCCCCGATTATTCCCCACACCAAGACGCGATGTTGCGCGAGCGGAGGAACGCGAAAGTGCGCAAAGATGAGCACGAAAACAAAAATGTTATCCATGCTCAGCGAATACTCGATGAGGTAGCCAGTGAAAAAATCCAGCCCATGATGTGGTCCTTTGATGCGCCACACCAGCGCGTTAAATCCAAGTGACACGATTACCCACAGCACGCTGCGCCGCGCCGCCGCAGCCATGCTTAATTCCCGGCCGCGCTGGTGGAACGTGAAGAGGTCGATCCCAATCGCAATGAACACGCCAATGTGAAAGGCGATCCAAAACCAGATGCTCGTCGTCACGGCGGGGAGACTTTCATGCAGCGGGGCACACGGCAAACGTAAATTGCGCGCGCGACCCGTCCGACTTATAGGTCAGACGGGACTCATTTGCCCCATTGATGGATACTGAATTAGACAAACTGGTCGAAGCCGGCAAACTCACTCCCCACGCTGCGGAGCAACTCGAAAAACTAAAGCCAGGCACATTTTGTCTGCATAAAAGCTGGGGATTCGGCCGCGTAAGCGAATGGAACCTGCTGCTCAACCAGATCGTAATTGATTTTGCAGGCAAAAAATCGCACCCGATGCAAGCCCAGTATGCGGCGGAGAACGTCACGCCGCTGGCGCCAGAGCACTTCCTCGCGCGCAAAGCGACCGACCTGGCGGCGATCAAAAACTTGGCAAGAGAAAATCCGCCTGCGCTGGTGCGAAATATTCTTGAAAGTTTGGACGGTAAAGCCACGGCGCAGCAGATCAGTGAATGGCTGGTAGGCGATGTTTTCACCGAAACGGAATGGAAACGCTGGTGGGAATCAACGAAGAAAGCGCTTAAGGCAAGCGGCATTTTTTCCGTTCCCGCGAAAAAGAACGATCCCATTCAAATGCGCGGCGAAGGTGTGTCGCAGGCTGACGAACTGCTCGATACTTTCAACAAGACACGACAACCAAAAGCGCAAATCGCAGCGCTCGAGCAGATCATCAAATCGCACCAGCAATTCAAAGAACCCCAACTTCAGCCGGTCATCGCTACGATCGAGAACATGACGGTGCGTGATCAAAGAATGCATCCTGAGTTCGCATTTGAGCTCGTCATCGCGCGCGACGAATTGCTCGCGCGCAACCCGTCACTGCATTCGACCCATGTCGGGTTGACTCTTTCGAAACTGATTCTCGAGGAAGAGAATCGCCTCATATCGATCCTGCCGAAATTGCCGGCGGCAAAAGAGAAAAAAATTCTGCAAGCGTTGCCCTCCGCGCTCGGTCCTCCATGGGCAGATCGCGCTCTATATTTGATGCAGGAGAGCCACGGTCGCATGGTTGCGCAAATCCCCCGCATCTTAAACGAAGCTGGGAAGCACGAAGAGCTCCGGATGACGCTGGAGCGAAGCATTCGCGAACACTCAGCCACCGGCGAGATGCTCGCCTGGCTTTGTAGCGAACGAGAAGGTTGGAGCGAACTAATCACCCCGGATTTGCTTGGCGCGATTTTGGCGGCGCTGGAACGCGAGCAACACAATGCTCCCGGGCGCGCCAGCAAGTTGCACCGTGCCGTGGTCGAGGATCGCCAGTTACTTGGCGACATCTTTAAGAAATGCGACGTCGCTCTTGCGCGCGATGCGATGCGGCGGTTGCAATTAAGCCCGCTTTTCGACGAGTTGACAAAGCGTTCGCTCCTGGCCCGGATGGTTAAAGTTTATCCAGAGCTGGAAAGCATGATCACAAGCGGGCAGCAACAGGAGAAGGCCACTGCGTTGATCGTTTCCTGGAGCAGCCTGGAAAAACGTAAGGCCGAATACGAAGAGCTCGTAAAAGTAAAGATTCCAGCGAACACCAAGGAGATCGCGCTTGCCAGGTCGTATGGCGACCTTAGCGAGAATTTTGAATTTAAAGCAGCCAAACAAATGCAAAGCGTGCTGATGCGACGCAAAGCAGAGCTGGAGCAGATGCTGCACGACGCGCGCGGGACGTCATTTGAGAATACGGATACGTCGCGGGTGTCCATCGGCACAATCGTCACGCTGCGCAACGCTGAGACGAACGGGGAGGAAACATACACCATTCTGGGCGCGTGGGATGGCGACCCCGATCGCCACATCATTTCGTATCAAACTGCAATCGGCCAGGCGCTGCTGGGCCATGAAATCGGCGACGCTGTCTCGCTAAACACCGAGCACGGCGCCGCTCAATTTACGATCGTTTCCATCCAGCCCGCGCCGGCCGACCAGACTGCGCCGGTCCCTGCTGTTCTCACCGCATCCACAGTCCAAGCAGCGATAGCTAACTAAGAACGCGTTTTATCGTCCCGCTTTCAACAGTATGCGTTTAGCTTGGCAGAAATCCCGTGAACGTGCCGAGGTAAACGTCGTAATTACTAATTGCTGTCGCTGTCGACTACCAGCAGGAGCGCTGGAAGATTTCCCTGATGCAAGCTCGCCATGGCAAGAAGCAACTCCCCGATCGAAGAGCCTTTCATCACGCTGGCATAAAGCACCCGAAAGCCACCGACGAGGCGTCAGCAGCTTCAATTCGCTCCCTGAATCAACAGTTCGTACGAGAGAATGCTCAGGCAATAGATTGCCGCCGTTTCGACTCGCAGAATAATTGGGCCAAGCGTGATTGGCTGGCAACCGTGACGGCGCGCGAGCTCAAGCTCCGCAGGGGTGAAATCGCCTTCGGGCCCGACCAGCATCAAGATGCTGCGGGGACGATGTTGATGCTCACTCGAATAATCGGCGAGAATCGTCTTTAAGTGCCGAGCACCGGGCTGAAGAGACCCGATTAGATGTAGATCGAATGATTCACCTGCCTCTACAGAGAACAATTCTGAAAGTTTTCTCGGCGCATGCACGCGCGGCAACCAGTTCTGCCCGCATTGCTTTGCCGCCTCAATTGCGATCTGCTGCCATTTCGACTGTTTTTGCGCGGCGCTTTCAGAATCCACCTGCACAATCGTGCGATCAGAAATAATCGGCGCAATTTCGGCTGCGCCGATCTCGACCGCCTTCTGCACGATCAATTCCATGTTTTTCCCTTTTGGGATCGCCTGTCCCAGAACAATGTGGCACTCCAGCGGGGGAGTTTCCGCTTCGTGCAGTTTTCGCAATCCAATTTCATTGCCGCGAAGATCGACGATTTCGCCCGTGATTTCGCGGCCGCGCCCGTTAAAGACAACAAGCTTCTCCCCCACTCTCATGCGCAGGACGTCGCGCGCGTGATGTGCCTCCGGGCCAGTCAATGCGAGCGACCCAGGGTTCCACTCTTCGGGCGCCACGTAGAAGCGATGCATGTGATCTAGGGCTAATACGACCTATGGGACAAGCTACCTGATTCCTATTGGTAGTCAGATGCGATGAGCGAGTTGACCTGCACTACATTCGCCAACGATTTGCCTACGGGCAGTTCCACACCGCGCCGTTGAAGCGCTGCGATTACACTTTCTGTGGGAATGTTTCCAACAAGAGCGTCCTGCGCGAAAGGGCACCCGCCTAGTCCGCCGATGGTGGAATCAAAACGGCGGCAACCTGCATCGTAAGCAGCGAGCACTTTGGCTGCGGCATCATCAGCCGCGCTGTGGAGGTGCACACCAATATCGTACCCGGCAAACTTGTCCGCTACGGACTCGACTACCGGGCGAATCAGATCAGCACCGGCGAGACCGACAGTGTCGGCGAGCGAAATGGATCGAACACCAACGGCGACCAATTTCTGTACTGTGTCACGCACCGCGTTCTCATCCCAGAGATCATCATACGGATTTCCAAAAGCCATCGAGACATAAACGACCATGCCAAGTCTAGCCTTGTCAGCTTGTGTTTTGACCCATTGCAGCACTTTGTAACACTCTTCGAGAGTCTGGTTTTGATTCTTGCGCAGAAATGTTTCAGAGACGGAACAGGGAAAACCCAGTGTCGTAACAGCTTTCGTGGCAATGGCGCGCTCCGCTCCCTTCTGGTTCACTACAATGCCGATGATTTCGACGTCGTCTGGTGGACTGACTTGCTTGAGCACTTTCTCGCTATCAGCCATCTGCGGAATGGCTTTGGGAGAAACAAAGCTAACAGCATCGACGTGCTTGAAGCCTGCCGCGATTAACGCACGAAGATAACGCGCCTTGAGTTCCGTGGGGATTTGTCGCTTGAGACCCTGCCAGGCGTCACGGGGACACTCGATCAGTTTGACAGCATTATGAGACACAGAAGCTGCGGGGTTCTATCTGAAAAATTCCTTCGCCCGTTCGAAAAAGCTCTTGCGCAACGGCGTGTTTTCATCGCCGCAAAGCGCCGCGAATTCCTCAAGCTTGCGACGTTGTTGCGCGTTCAAGCGCGACGGCACCTCGACAATTAAACGCGCGAACAAATCGCCGCGGCCGCGCCCATTAACATTTGTAATTCCTTTGCCACGCAGTTTAAACATTTGCCCGCTTTGCGTGCCAGCGGGCACTTTCAGATGCGCCCTGCCTTCAAGCGTCGGCACATCAATCTCGCCACTCAGAGCCGCAACGGAAAAAGCGATCGGTACGTCACAATGCAGATCATCGCCTTTGCGCTGAAAGATCTTATGCTCCTTAACGTGTATGACCACATAAAGGTCGCCCGGAGGACCGCCGCGGGTGCCGGCTTCACCGTTGCCCAACGAGCGCAATCGCGAACCCTCCCTGATTCCGGCAGGTATTGTCAGCTTAACGCGGCTCAATTTCTCCACGCGCCCTTCGCCCCGACATTTCTGACACGGTTTCTCAATGACTTCACCAGCACCGCGGCACCGAGGACACGTCTGCGAAACGTGAAAGAATCCGCGCGAACTAATCACCTGCCCACGGCCGCCACAGGTAGAGCACGTAATCGTGCGCGAGCCTGGTTCAGCGCCGCTGCCCTTGCATTTGTCGCAGGTATCGAGTTTTGCGATTTCAATCTCTTTTTCGGCGCCGAACGCTGCCTCCTCCAGCTTGATCTGCATGTCGTAGCGCAAATCGGATCCGCGCCGCCGATCTTCTGCCCGATCGCCGCCGCCGAAGAATGTCTCGAAGATTCCGCCGCCGAATCCACCGCCGCCGAAAACTTCCCGGAAAATCTCGAACGGATCGTGGAAAACGCCGCGGCCAAAACCAGCGCCGCCCGACGTGAACGCCGCGTGCCCGAAGCGATCATAGGCGGCACGCTTGTCAGGGTCGATCAAGACATCGTACGCTTCGCCTAATTCCTTGAACTTTTCTTCAGCATGCGCGTCGTCAGGATTTTTATCCGGATGAAACTTGACGGCGAGTTTGCGATAAGCGCGTTTGACCTCGTCATCCGTGGCGCTTCGTTCAACCCCCAGTACCTCATAGTAATCGCGTTTTTCAGTAGCCATATATCAGCGACAAGTCCCAGTGTGATTTATGGGACTAATAGGCAGGCAGGCAAGGGGCCTCACTTACTTTGCTGGGCCGCTGGAAACAACCACTTTCGCAGGTCGCAGCAATCGGTCCTTAAATCGATAGCCGCGACGGGCTTGGCGCACCACAATCCCTTCGGGAAATTCATTGCTGGCCTCATGGGCAATTGCTTCATGCAGGTTCGGATCGAATGTTTTTCCCTCGGCGTCGATCGGTTGCAGTCCATTTTCAGCCAGCAAATCGTTGAGTTGTTTTTGCACGAGAACCATTCCGGAATAAATGGGAGAGTCCGCGCCCTGGTCTTTTGCTGCTGCGAGACCAAGCTCAAAATTGTCAATAATTCCGACCAAACGTTCTAGCAAAGACTTGTTGGCATATTTGATCGCCTCTTCCTTTTCGCGCGAACAACGTTTCTTGTAATTCTCGAAGTCGGCCCGACTCCGCAGTGCGAGGTCCCGAAACCGGTCAAGATCGGCTTGCAAGCCAGCCATTGGATCTTCTGCTTCGCTTTGCGAGGCATCGACCCCGGGCGCAACAGATGAAGAGATTGAATTTGCCGGCGCCGATTGTTTCATTTGTTTGTTTTGTTCAGTAACAGGAATTTTTTTCATGTTTTACGAATGGCAATCAAAGTGATGTCGTCGTTTTGTGGGACCGAACCGGTAAAGTCGCGAACATCCTCGATGATTTTCCTTACAATTGCTTGCGCTCCATTGCTCGCACTGGCGCGAACCGATTGCATCATCCGCTCAAGGCCGAACTCGTCTCCCTCAGCATTAAGCGTTTCGGTCACGCCGTCTGTGTAGAGGACGAGGCAATCACCGCGCTCGAGCGGAACGGCGAAGTCAGTAGTTAGCCTATCAAACACGCTTCCACTGTCAATGCCCACGACCATGCCGGGCGGTTTCACCGGCGTGACAGTTTGCGACTGCCGCTTGTAAAGTAATGGAGCATCATGTCCGGCGCGAGCGAGCGTCACCCCATCATGCCGGTGGTTGAGAATCAAGTAAGCCATGCTGATGAACATGTCTTCCTTGATATCGGGGTAAAGCTGTCGGTTCACCTTTCGTAACACATCGGCCGGAGACGGGTTCCGTGCCGCCTCCGCGCGCAAGACGCTGCGGCAGATGGCCATGATAAGCGATGCCGGCACGCCTTTGCCTGACACGTCTGCGATGACTACCCCGAGCCGTTCTTGATCGACTTGAATGTAATCGAAATAATCGCCGCTCACCTGGCGGGCTGGCGCATTAATGCCGTTGATCTGAAACCCATTAATCGCCGGCGCTTCCGATGGAAGCAAGATACGCTGAATGTCCCGCGCGATTTCGAGATCGTGATCGAGTCGCTTCTTTTCGTTAGCCATGGAATAGATGATGGCGTTGTAAAGCGCAAAAGCGGACTGCTCAGCGATCGATTTAAAAACGACGAAATCGCCCTGTGAAAAACCTGGGCCCGCAGGGCCGTTCGCCAGTGCTAGGACGCCGAGATCTTGGTTTCCATACCGCAGTGATGCAGCCATAATCGATGAGCTGCCAAAAGCGCTGCCACGTAATTTTGCCAGCTCAGGCGCCTCGGAGAATTCAGTCAAGCAAACAGACTGTCCTGTTTGCCAGACTCGTCCGATTAATCCTTGACCCGGGCTAATCGTGTGAAGCCGTAGAAAGCTCTCGAGTGCTATGGGAGCAGCCGCGGCTTGTTGCAAGATATTTGGGGGAACGTCCACTAGCGGCGGACAGCCTTTGGAGATAAACGCCGGAGTTAGTTTCCCGCCCGTTCGATCGGTCACGTAAAGTGCGCCGCCGTGCGCGTCGAGAACACGCGTGGCGCCCTCGACGATTAGCCGGTGCAGCTCCTGAGGCCGAATGGTCTCTCGAAAGGCTTCGCCGAGACCATGCAAAAAATCGAAAACAAGCGTTTCCTCGACCTGAATTTCTTCATGAGAGCGCTCCAGCCGTCGGATCCGCCGTATCTGAAACCAAGCGGTAATAATCCATCCGGCGACAGACGCGATAAGCAGTCCGAGAAGAAGAGTCGGCCACATCATGCAAGGGCCAGCTTACTTCGAAGGCGTCTCGTGATGAAGGTCTTGTCTTAAAAAATCGAGAACGTCCTTAAAGCGAAGGATATTTTCCGGCGCGGCCTCGCAAAGCGCTTCATGGGCTTCCAGCATCGTCTCCGTTTGTTCCTTTTTTCTATCCGCAGGCGACCGGACCGCGGGCGTCCCCTGAAGCGCTCCGCAATCAGGGGGACTGGCACCATTAGCACGAATATCGAATATCTGATCCAAGCCCAACCCGGAGAGAAGGTCGTGGCTGCGGTTCCCACAGTGAACGATGTGAAGATGTCCATGTCCTAGCTCCTTCAATCGAAGTGCCACGCTGGCCATTGTTCCCATGAATGTCGAATCCATCATGGCGCAATCCGCCAAGTCCACCACAAATTCGCGATAGCCGCGGTCCAACATCTCACGCGCGAACTCTTTGAGATTGCCGCTGTTGAGGAAACTACCTTTCCCCTCCACTTTCACCCACACGGTTGGGCCGCTCACCCCTACTTGAATAGATGAGTCCACAGTTACTAGCTAAACGATACCAGCCCGGGAGGCATGCTGTCAATGCTCTCGGGACGCGAGAAAACCTCTGGAAGTGATTCGGAATCGCAGGCATGAAAGGCCGCATCCCGCAAAAATAGCAGAACGTGACGAAACGCTGCCCGATATCACTCCCACAAGAACGAGCGATTTTCCGCTACGATCCGCCCGTTTTCGATTAACAGACACCGCCATGCGATTACGCGGCCATCATCAAAATAATCGTCTCCAATCACCTTGAATTCGGTCTTATGAGTCCCGCGCACATTTCGATACGAAATCTCCTGCGCCTGAACGTGCTCGTGCAGTTTCTCCTGACGATATTCCAAACGCACTGTGACATCGGAAGAGCGCTTGGCCCGCCAGAAGAAATCAAAGTAATTACCGAAACGCTGACGCTGATCAAGGGCCGTCACCGCCCCAAACATCCGAAATTGGCGCTCAAAAGTAATCGGAACGTCCTGCAGCGTGGCCGTTTTCTGGCTCGGCGAATTCGACTTCCCGCCAAGTGTGCTCGATGTCTTTCGGGCGCCTTCCCCTGACTTCGGTGGTTTGTCGCTCAAAAAGAAAAGCTTCGTTTTTCGAAACTCGAAATCATTGCTTAATGCCACCGGGAGTGGGGTCAGTTTTTCGACGACTGTTGGTTCTACGCGCTCCCGCGCAGCCTGACTGGGCGTGGTGATAGCCACAGAGCTCAAGACGAAGAGAGCAGCAGCAAGCCTCATCCGCGTAATAAAGCCGGGTTTTGAATCGGGTGTCAACGAGCAACCCATATTTCCACAGGCCTCCAGCTGCTGTGGAACTCACACAAATCTGAAAGTACATTTCGATTTGATGATTGAAGTTAGTTATCAGCGCGGGGTGTATCTGCCCCGCCAGGATTTATGGCTCGACCCATGGGATGCAAAGCGATTCGCCTTCGTTTCGCACGCGCATAGCGACCACATTGCGCCACACGAAGAAATCATTGTTTCCGAGCGCACTGCGCGTTTGATGCAAAGCCGCTTTCCAGGCTCCCGCACAGAGCACATTCTGCCGTTCGGTGAAAAACGAACTGTGCACGGGATCGATCTTATGCTATTGCCGGCCGGGCATATCTTTGGGTCGGCACAATGTTTCCTTTTTGCCGGCAACGAGACATTGTTTTACACCGGCGATTTTAAGCTGCGTACCGGTAAATCCGCCGAGCCGGCGGAGTGGCGCAAGGCAGACACGCTTATCATGGAGACGACATTCGGTCTGCCACGTTATCGATTCCCGCCGACGGAACAGGTCATCAATCAAATAATTGGCTTTTGCCAGGAAACAATTGATGACGGTGGAGTACCGGTTCTCCTTGGGTATTCGTTAGGCAAAGCGCAGGAGATCCTCTGTTCGCTTGATGGAGCTGGGTTAACGCCGATGCTCCACGGTTCGGTTTATCGGATGACCCGCATCTACGAGCAGTTTGGCCAATCGTTTTGCAAATATCTTCGCTACAACCCGGACGATGTTTCTGGAAAAGTTCTGATCTGCCCACCCAGCGCGAATCATTCGCACATTCTGGAAAAAATTGCGCGCAAACGCGTCGCGATGATCAGTGGCTGGGCGGTCGATCCAAGCGCAATCTATCGCTATCAGGTTGACGCGGCCTTTGCGCTTTCCGATCACGCTGACTACAACGACCTGCTTCGCTATGTTGAATTCGTAAAGCCGCGACGCGTGTTTACGCTCCACGGTTTCGCTGCTTCGTTTGCGCGTGATTTGCGCGAACGCGGCACCGAAGCATGGGCGTTGAGTGAAGAAAACCAAATGGAGTTTACGCTGCCAGAAATTCCTGTCCGCCCTTCCATTCGTACCTCCGGCGCCGAACGCTGCACGGGAGACGCCTGCGCCAGCGCATCCGAATTCCTCGCGTTTACGAATGTCGGTGAAGCCATCGCTTTAACTCCGGGCAAACTGGAGAAAATTCGACTACTTGCCGATTATCTACGCGGCCTAACCAGGGAGCAGCTTCCGATCGCGACAGCCTACTTCACCGGGAAAGCCTTTGCTCAAAGCGACCCGCGCACGCTCCAGGTTGGCTGGGCCGTAATCTTTCGCGCGCTGCAAGCGGCCACCAAAGTCAGCGACGCGGAATTTCATCGCATCGCCAGCACCCACGGCGATGCAGGCAAAAGCGCGTTCGAAGTTCTCGATGGAAGGACGACACCTCAGCCGTTCAGCATCCGTGAATCGGGCGAGCTGTTTGAAAATCTCCACCGTGCGCGCGGTCCGATTGCTAAGGCTGAGCTGCTGCGAAACCGATTCTCAAGGTTGTCTGCGCGCGAAGGTCAGTACGTCGTCAAAATTCTAACTGGCGATCTGCGCATCGGATTGCGCGAGGGTTTGGTCGAGGAGGCGATCGCGAAGGCATTCGGTGTCCCTCTTGAGCAGGTAAGGGAGGCCAACATGTTGTTAGGCGACATTGGTCAGACGGCCCTGCTTGCTTCGCGAAACGAACTGCACCGTGCGGAACTGTCGATTTTTCGTCCCATCAAATGCATGCTTGCGACTCCTGAACCGACAGCTGAAGCGGTGTGGGAACGGTTTGCCGAAGTTGCAGGCACTGCCCGGGAACTGGCGTCGTCCGGACCGGCTACCGTCTACTTGGAGGACAAATTCGACGGCATTCGCGCACAGCTGCACCGCAGTACGCAACGGGTCGAGATTTTCTCTCGCGACTTGCGGTGTATCACAGGTCAATTCCCGGAGCTGGTCGATCAAGCCAGGAATTTCCAGGAAGAGCTGATCATCGACGGCGAAATTATTGCTTTCGCGAAGGGTCACGGACTCACCTTCTTTGATCTGCAGAAGCGGCTAGGGCGAAAGAGCGACGGTACCGATTTATTCGCGCGTGCGGCGGCAGATGTGCCAGTAGCGTTTGTGATCTTCGATCTTCTTTGGTTGAACGGCCGGTCGTTGTTAAAGACTCCGCTGCATGAGCGGCGAAGACAGCTCAGTACCGTGCGATTGCCCTCGCATTTTCAAATTGCCACGGTAATGCCCGCGCGTTCCGCTGCCGAGATCGAACAAACGTTCCAGCAGGCGCGGCAGCGCTCAAATGAAGGGCTAATGATAAAAGACCCTGAGAGCTTCTATCTGCCTGGTAACCGCGGCATGTTTTGGTTCAAGCTCAAGAAAGAACTGGCGACGCTGGATGTCGTGGTCGTGGGGGCCGAGTTTGGGCATGGCAAGCGCAACAATGTGTTGAGCGATTATACATTTGCGGTGCGCGATGAAACTACTGGTAAGCTCTTGCCGATTGGTAAGGCTTACAGCGGATTGACCGACACGGAGATTGCAGAGTTGACCGAGCGCTTCAAGCAGAACACGATCGCAGACCACGGCCGGTATCGCGAAGTGAAACCGGATGTGATCCTCGAAGTCGCTTTCAATTCAATTCAGCCCAGCCCACGCCACGCCAGTGGACTGGCACTACGCTTCCCGAGAATCAAGGCAATCCGGCGCGACAAGAATGTCGATTCAGTCGACACCCTGCAATACGCTCGCGACCTGGCAGCGCAACGCGCAAGTTCGCCAGCTAGTTTACGCTGAAGCGATTGGTCAACGCCCCCTACTTACTGAGGCGTTGACGACGGAGATGGTGAGGTCGCCTCCGCGCCGGTGCTGGCAGACGTGCTGCTATCGGCAGACCCGCTAGTGTTGCCAGACGCGCTCGTGTCGCCAGGCGCCCCAGCGCCGGAATTGCGTTGTGCTCCCATGGATCTCATTCTCTTTATTGCCTCCAACCTGCGCTGTCTTATAGCGCGCAGCTCTTCCATTCTTTTTTCTCTACTAGCCTTGAAATGCGAGGTGTCGGACGGCGATAAACCAGGAGGGATTGTTGCAGAAGGCGGAACATTCGAAGAGTCGTTTTTTTCAGAGCTCGCAATTGAAGGTCGGCTGGAAGCGTCGCCGCACGCGCTACTGCTTTTTCTCTCTCGGCCAATGCCTTCTCTCGTTCGTCTAATGCAACAACTCGCTCAGCGGAAAGCCGAGCTAGATACCCGCGAGAAAGCGTTCGGCCGCTGCATTCTGTTTTTGGCAGGAGCAAACCATTGCCAAAGGAATAAGCATCGAGAGGACAAAGAGTCTTTTCATATCAGAGGTCGTATTTTTGGTTTCCGTTAATTTCGCACGAACAAACCGAGGGGGGCGGCTGCTAGTCAAATGAAAGTTAACGTGGCTGCGGCGTTGTCGAACTTGCCGGCACCACGACGACCGTTTCAATCTGACTACGGCGAAGGCGTTGAATATTGGCAAAGATGGCCACCAGCGCGAGTGAGGCGAGGATGATGATCATCAGAACAACGGCGCTCCTTGGAACCTGAGGCGATCGAAGTTTTTCCGCAGGCTGCTGCGACGAATTCACGTATGAAGTATCGATATCGATCTCACGCACGCAAGGAGACCTTATTCGTGTTCCTTATTCGGCGAAAGGGAATAACACTCATCGGTTTAAGCGCAAGGCCGCGATTGCATCCATGACTCGCTGGCTTAGCCGCTTGTAGAGATCCTTCCCTGGTGGGTTTAGATCGGCAGCCGTAAAGAAAATCGGTTCTCCGATTACGATGGTAATTGGCACAAAGTGCAAACCGCCGCAACCGCGTGGCAGGGCCTCGTGGGCGCCAAAGATCCGCATCGGCACGACTGGCGCCAGCGTTTTTGCAATTACGAGACCCAATCCCGGCTCGGCCGGCTGCAAGCTACCGTCGACGGTGCGCGAGCCTTCCGGAAAGACCAAAGCTGCGTTCCCGCCCTTGAGAACACGAATCAAAGACTTCAGGGCGCTGCGGTCGATGCCCTCCTGATTGACCGGGATTACATTGAGCTTTGGCAAAAGCCAGCCGAGCAGTCGTACATCGAGCAAGGTTCGCCGCGCCAGAAAGTAAACGGCCCGATCGCACGTAATGCCGGCAAGCGGCGGATCGAGATAACTTTGATGATTCATTGCGAGGATGACCGGGCCGCTCTGAAGCATCCGCTCCCTATGAACTACACGAAGACGAAAAAACAATCGGCCAACGAGGCGACTAATATGATACCCGAGCCAGTAATAGAAATTCATTTAATGGTAAACGATTTACCGATTTAGCGATTCGTTTTCACTCAATGTTTGAATCTCTAAATCGTTAAATCGCTAAGCCCGCAGGCCTGCTTTCTCGAGTACGCCAACAATCTCGTTGATGACCTCCTGAATCGTAAGATGTGACGTGTCGATCACATGCGCGTCTTTCGCGATGACGAGCGGTGAGACGGGGCGCGAAGAATCAACGCGATCACGTATCGCGATTTCGTCGCGCCCGCCTTGTGCGGCGCGACGCTGGAGACGCACCTGAGGCGAAGCATTAAGGTAAAATTTGTAGGGCGTGTCGGGAAAAACGACCGAACCAATATCCCGGCCTTCCACGATCAGATCGTGGCTTTGCGCGTGCTCGTGCAGTTTCTTGGCGACAATTTGGCGAACCACAGGGAACTGACTGACGCCCGCAACCCTTTCGTTTACACAATCATCACGCAAGTGCTTCCCGGGGTCCAGGTCGTCAATCAGAATGCGCGACTCATTGTCTTGCAGGCGGCATGTGATATCGGCTGCCTGAAGGGCGCCAGCGATACGCTGGTTTTCTTCCGGATGGATTTTCTTTTGAAGGATGTGCCAGGTGATCGCTCGATAAATGTCGCCAGAATTAACGTACACAAATCCAACTTGCCGGGCGAGCCCTCGTGCGACACTGCTTTTTCCCGAGGCCGCCGGCCCATCAATGGCAATTACCCGATGAAACTGTTCCCGCATTCCCGGAAATTAGCGCGCCGGAAAGATGCAGGGCAAGCGTCCAGTGATGTACATGCGGCCCCAAAATACTTCAGGGAATCACGCTTCTTCCTCGACCGGACCGGGAGTAAGTGAACCGATCACGGGCGTGCTGATCTGCATCCGTTTTTGATTTGTGAACTCTTCAAGCACTGTTTCAAATCCAGGATAAGATTCACGAATACATTCGGCTTCCTGGACAACAGTTTCGCCATCAGCGAACAAACCCGCTATGGCAAAGGCCATCGCAATACGATGGTCGCCAAAGCTAGGCACGCGGGCTCCGTGCAGCGGCGCCGGACCAAGTAACTCCAGGCCATCGTTCATTTCAGCTACCTGCGCTCCCATGGCACGCAGATTGTGCGCGATTGCCGCGATGCGATCGCTTTCTTTTACGCGCAACTCTTCCGCGTGGCGAATAATCGTCTTGCCGTCCGAAAGGGCGCCTGCGACTGCAAGGATCGGCAGTTCATCGATAAGCTGCGGCACTTCTTTACCCTGAATGACAGTGCCCTTAAGCGGGAAACCGGTAACTTCGACAATTCCGCGCGGTTCGACTTGATCGATGTCGTCAATGGCCTCGCGCACTTGCGCACCCATTCGAAGCAAAACACCGAGTAACGCCGTTCGCGTGTGGTTCAAGCCAACATCGCGAATGAGCACATGCCCTCGTCGTTGCGCCGCAGCGGCAACCAGCCAAAAGGCCGCGGAAGAGATGTCGCCTGGAATGGAAAAGTCGCGGGACTCTGGGACCTGGTCGCCAAACACAGTGACGCTGCCATTCCCGTCCACCGCTATTCGGACCAGAAAATAATCAAACGTCATTTCCAGATGATTCCGAGTTGGTATTGGCTCGATTACGGTGGTCTTGCCCTTGGCAAAGAGGCCGGCCAGCAGCAGTGCGCCTTTCGCCTGTGCGCTTGCGACAGGCGGTCGATAACGAATGCCACGCAAAGAACCGCCCTGGATCCGCAGCGGTGGCGTATCTTCTGGACCTTCCGCGACAATATTTGCACCCATCTGACGAAGCGGCGCAATGACGCGCTCCATCGGACGTTTTGACAGACCGGCGTCCGCGACAAGGCGACTTTCAAATGTCTGCCCAGCAAGTAACCCGGCGAGAAGGCGCATCGTGGTGCCGGAATTGCCGCAATTGATTTCGTTTTTGGGCGGCGTAAGGACCCGCTTTTTCCCATGCACGATCAAGGTGGCCGGCTCAGGCTGTTCGATCTTAATCCCGAGTGCGCGCAGTGCATTCACGGTGTGCATACAATCTTCGCTGGGAAGAAACCCCTGCAGAGTGCACACTCCATTCGACAAGGCAGCGATGATTACCGCGCGATGGGAGATACTTTTATCGCCCGGCACGGTAATCTCGATGTCAATTCGAGCTGCCCGTTTTACCCGCAACTCCATAGATAAGAAGAAACCGTTGGTGAATACTCAATACGGGATGCTCGATAAAAGACAGGCGCCGCGCTAATTCGGCACCCGATACCAGCACCCAGCATCAGCCTCGAACACCCTCTAGGCAACCCGTTACGGAACAAGAAAAATCTTATCCGTGTACGGATCCTTTACCTCCGTTCCCGGAGGGAAACCCTCCACATCGATATATTTGCCAGGTGAATAAGGACTCTCTACGAGGTGAGGCTTGCCAGGAACGGGAATTCCGTAGGGATAATCCCCCTTTGCGATCTTCGTCGGCGCGGCTGTGGGAGGAGGTGGAGCTGCTGCGGTCTGCACGGGCGGTGTACCCGTCGGTTGAACTGGGCCATTCGGATTGAATGGCTGTTGCGGTGGCGGGTATTGCTCGGTCTGGGCGGGGCCATAACTCGCGGCCCGATGTCGAGAGGGTGGTGGCGGCTCTTCACTGCATGAGGCAACGAGGAAGGCCGTGAACAGAGCAAGCGACAATGAAAATTTCATAAATGGAATTACTGTCACAATCGTATCCGCAGTCCGAGTCGTTGCCAATCATTAAATCGCTTTTTGTTCACACTCAGCGACGCTTTCGCAAAAACTGATGTGGATACAATGACGGTTCGGCTGTCATCCGAATCCAAGATAGAGATGTCGACGGCGAACAACTCCCATGCAGAAATCTTGATAGTGGATGATGACGCTTTGAGCCGCAAAATCCTCGCGCAAGTGCTAACGTCCAACGGCTACAATTGCCAGGTGTGCGGGGACGGCGCTGAAGCCCTGGAAATAATCCACGCCAAGCCGCCTTCGCTTCTGTTGCTCGACTTCGATATGCCAGGGGCAAATGGCGCCGAGGTGCTAAAACAGCTTCGCTCGGATCAACACCAGGCAGTCGCACAGGTGCCGACAATTATGCTGACCGGGCACGGAAGCGAGGAAAGCGAAGTCTCTTGTTTGCAAGCTGGCGCAGATGATTTTGTGACAAAACCAGTGAATGCCGCAGTGTTGCGTGCGAGAATCGAGACCCAGCTTCGTCTCCGCTCTATGAGGCGGCAATTAGAGAGGCAAAATGACGAACTCGAACAATGGCGCCGTGACCTCGAGCGCGATCTGGCGGCAGCGCGTTTGACGCAGCAATCGTTAATTCCGCAAAAGCCTCTGGCGGTGCCCGGTTGGGAGGTTGCCGCCTGTTACCGCCCGGTGATCCAGGTTGGGGGCGATATCTACGGTTGGCTGCGAATGAAAGATGGCCGAGTCTTGTTCTGGATTGCCGACGGCTCCGGTCACGGGGCCGCTGCTGCGCTGCTTACCACCCTGGCAAAGCTTCTCTTTCACCATGGCAGTGTGGAACACGACACGCCAGCTAGCGTGATGGAAGCAGTCAACGATGACTTTCGCAGCATTTTTGGCGGGCGCTCTTTCATGACAGCCATGTGTGTCGCGCTCAATCACACAACCGGGAGCGCACACATCGTGGGAGCCGGTCATCCGCCGCTTCTCATCGCCCGCCACAATGGTGCAACGGAATCGATTGCATCGCTCACACCTCCGTTGGGCTTGGTCAAACGCCCCGAATTTGTGGAAACCGCGCTCGACTTTAAACCAGGGGACGCCTTCCTTCTCTATACCGATGGCTTGTTTGGCTCGTCGAAAAATGAACAGCGTCGGTTGACGCCTCAGCAATTGGAAAAAATGCTGGATCACTCCGCGCCGACTGCAGAAGCGTTCCTCAAGAGAATTTTGGCGCAGGCAACTCCAAATAGCACCGAAAACTCCTTGTCCGATGATCTGACAGCTCTGGCAGTGCGCCGGATGGCCCCGGAATAAATTTTTCGTTTGCCTAAAATTAGTGTTGCTCTCTCTCAAGCGAAACGTTAATCAGCCTCCATGCCGAAAACCAAAAAGAAAACTTCCAAGCGCAAACCGAATCCCGCCTTCATGAGACCGGTCCAGCCTGACGATAAGCTTGCCGCCATTGTCGGGTCGCAGCCGCTACCGCGCTCGGAGCTTACCAAAAAGCTCTGGAACTACATCAAAAGGCACGGTTGCCAGGATAAAAAGAAGCGAACCATGATCAACGCCGACGACTCACTCAGGCCGGTATTCAATGGTAAGAGCCAGGTGAGTATGTTCGAGATGACCAAGCTCGTCTCGAAGCATCTGCGGTAGATCCCAAACCCGTCGATAGCCCGGCGTTCGTTCG
>WNFX01002700.1_pt1 | contig 28286 bp, 25 predicted proteins | sample 5400111 | NCBI WGS metagenome assembly WNFX01 (sample SAMN13153363, study PRJNA577476) | soil metagenome | isolation source: 40 cm soil or saprolite under grassland replicate 1 | place: USA:California | collected 2016-06-15
ACCAGCCGACGTGGAGAGAAGGGGAGACCATCATGAACCTACTCCGTTTTTCGCCAGGCGCAGGACGAAGGGGGACGGAGGTAGTGCGGATCATCATCGATTTTCTTGCGCGGTCCTGGCAGGATCGGACAACTCCTATGGAAAAAGAAGCAGCATTCCCCAATGACGCGCCCTCCGGATGGGGTGGAACTCAGATGTTATCCAGCCTGTTCAGGCCAGCCATCGTTGCGCCGTAATAAAGGCCGCATACCAGCGACCGCTGTCTTTGACAATGCGACGCTGTGTGGGGTAGTCGACGTAGACGATGCCGAAGCGCTTACTGTAGCCTTCCGCCCACTCGAAGTTATCCAGCAGCGACCAGACGAAGTAGCCCCGCACTGGTATCCCTTGTGCTCGTGCCTGCCCGAGAGCTTGAATATGTTCGCGTATATACTGTACGCGCAGCGGGTCACTGACCGAATCCCTGCCGTCCCACTGATCAGCAAAGGCTGCGCCATTCTCTGTCACCGCTATGGCACGAGGAGCATAGTCACGGTAGACTCGTACCAGTACATCAGCTAACGCCTGTGGATAGACCTCCCACCCCATCTCTGTATATAATGAATCCGCTGGCGCTGCGACTTGTTCATAGTGCCTGGTCGTACTATCACCAGCTCCGTTTTCTTCTACACGGGCACGAATGAGCGACCGCGAGTAGGTGTTGACGCCCAGGAAGTCAATGGGAGTCGCAATAATGTCCAGGTCACCATCATGTATTAACGGAGGAGCTACCCCCGCACCAGTGAAGAGACCTTCAGGATAGCTGCCACGAAAGATCGGGTCGAGAAACCAGCGATTGCTCATCTTATCTGCCCACTCTACCGCTTGTCTCGTCTCAGGATGATCATTCGCAGCATAGACGGGTGTAAGATTCAGCGTGATCCCCAACTGCACTTGCTTCCAGGTGTGCGCACGTAGACGGGGGAGTGCTAGCCCGTGTGCGAGCAAGAGGTGATGAGCTGCGATGTAGGCCGCCTGCTTATTGCGTATACCTGGAGCATGTGCGCCGGTATCGTATCCAAGATAGGCAGAGCACCAGGGCTCGTTCAGCGTGGTCCACCAATCGATACGATCCCCGAGCCGTCGTGCGACTACTTCTGCATAGTCAGCAAAAGCGAATGCTGTATCTCGATTGAGCCAGCCACCTTTCTCGTGCAGCGCCAACGGGAGGTCCCAATGATACAGGGTCACAAACGGGGTAATATCTCGTGTCAGGAGCGTATCCACTAAACGATCATAAAAATCCAGGCCACGCCCGTTGACAGTTCCCGTTCCTTGAGGAAGAATGCGCGGCCACGCGATGGAGAAGCGATATGCATTCAGGCCTAGTTTGGCCATCAGCGCCACATCCTCCGGCATACGATGGTAGTGGTCGGCTGCAACATCTCCGTTCTCTCCTTGATGTACCTTGCCCGGAATAGCTGCGAACTGATCCCAGATGGACAGGCCGCGTCCATCTTCATAGGCTGCACCCTCAATCTGATAGGATGCAGTTGCTGCCCCCCAGAGAAAATCTGCAGGAAAGACTGATGTTACGTGAGTATCAACCATCATTCTTGGTTTCGCGTTATCGATTATGCTCATTAATCCTCCTTAGATGGACGACCGTTTGTAGGGGAACCGCATGTGGCTCTCAGGGGTAGGTTTTTTGGGAGTAGAGACGCAATCTCGCGTAGGGGCGGGAGTGGAGCGGATGCGGCGGGGTTGGGGCCCTTGTGGCCGCCCGCTGCGCATGAGGCGCACCCATGGCCATCCACTCACCAGGCACGGCGGGCAGCCACAAGGGCCCCAACCCCTACGCGATGCCCCTCGCCATGGCACAAAACCTACCCGTGAGAAGGCTCGTTTACCCCCTGGGGGATGAAGCATGAGCTGTTTCCGTCAGATTCGTTTTGTTGGTTGCTCCATAGAGGAAGCAGTTGGCCCAGTGTCCTCCACCTAGTTCCGTACGTGGCGGAAACTGCTGGCGGCATACAGGCATAGCATATGGACAGCGCGGATGAAAGCGACAGCCGCTGGGCGGGTTGATCAAACTCGGTGGCTCCCCGCTCCCACTCACCGACTGCGTTGGTTGTACCCAGGCCAATCTCTTCGGGTCGCCCGGCTGGTCAGCCGACGCGAATCGCTCAGGATCCGGCGCGGCGGTGAGCAACAGTTGGGTATAGGGATGTTTGGGTCGTTGGATCACCTCTTCACTAGGACCACCCTCAACCATCTGACCAGCATACATGACCAGCGTCTCCGAAGCTACGTAGCGGGCGCTGGCGAGATCATGCGTGATGAAGAGCAGGGCCAGATTCTCTTCCTCTTTGAGACGCAACAACAGGTTCAGCACATCCAATCGGATTGATACATCCAGCATGGAGACAGGCTCATCAGCCAGTAAGACAGAAGGCTTTGCTGCCAACGCACGGGCAATGGCAACACGCTGACGTTGCCCGCCACTGAGCTGGTGAGGAAACTTGTGCATGAACTGCTCAGCCGGGGTCAAGTTCACTCGTTCGAGCAGCGAGGTGATGAGCTGCGTCTCCTCAACAGCACTATGGGCGTGTCCATGAATGTGCAAAGGACGGCTGAGATGATAACGCACAGTATGCATCGGGTTCAGTGACGAGAAGGGGTCCTGAAAGACTATTTGTACATGGCGACGGTATGCCTGCAAGGCAGCTACTCCCCTGGCTTTGACCACTTCCTCACGATAGCGAATGGTGCCTGCTGTGGGTGTGTAGAGCCTTGCCAACAAGCGAGCTACCGTTGTCTTGCCACTTCCGCTTTCCCCTACTAACGCCGTAGCGTGGCCGGGGAGCAGAGCCAGCGAAGCGTCTTCGACAGCATGCACCGCCCGTGCAGGCCCAAAAAGCTTGACCGTATGTAAAGGAAACTCCTTGCGCAGATGCACTGCCTCCAGGATGGGTTCTTGATTGGTTGATGTTGCAGTGTTAGTTGACATGTTCAAGACTCCGGGGGGGACCTTCAGGATTCAGTTCAGCATCATAGAGGTGGCAAGCAACGCAACTTACCTGTCCGCTGGACAGAGTCCTCGCTGGGGGCACCGCGATTCCTTCAGATACCACCGGAAGCAGCGTCGGTACGATAGTCTGACAGGCTGCGAACGCGAACGCACAGCGTGGATGAAATGCACAGCCTAATGGTACTGACCGTAGATCAGGTGGTGAGCCTGCTATGCCTGTCAGACTGCGGCGTGGACTGTGCAGCGTTGGAAATGAATTCAACAGCCCGGAGGTGTAGGGGTGCCGTGGGTAACGATGCAGGTCTTTCCGAGTCCCCATCTCGACCATACGGCCCGCGTACATAATAGCGATGGTATCTGCGATTTCGAGCAGGAGCGAAAGGTCATGGGTGATAAAGATCACAGAGAAGCCGAAATCGTTGCGTAATCTCATAATCTGTGCGAGGATATCGCGTTGCACCACCACATCAAGTGCGGTGGTCGGCTCATCCATGATAATCATCTCTGGATTGAGCGCGAGCGCAATGGCGATCATCGCTCGCTGGCGCATGCCACCACTCAGTTCATGCGGGTAGCTCCGCAGCCGATCTGGCGCAATACCGACCATCCGCAACAATTCCACCGCTCGCGAACGTGCTCCAGCGGCAGTCATGAGCGGATTGTGAGCGTGTAGCACATCGGTGATTTGCGTTCCGATATCCAGGACGGGGTTCAGGGCATTCATCGCGCTTTGGAAGACAATGGAGAGATCACGCCAGCGGAAAGCTCGTAACTGTGCCGAATTTAGCGCGAGGACATCCACTGCTCCATCATCTTTAGCGGTTTCGCCCACCTCACGTCTCCGGGGGTAGTACAACACCTGCCCCTGGGTGACGACTGCTGGTGGCTGGAGCAAGCGCGCGATAGCATAGGCGAGGGTTGACTTTCCACTGCCACTCTCGCCGGCCAGTCCGAAGATGTGGCCCCGCTCGATGGTGAAGCTTACATCATTGACAGCGTGCACGGTACCTCTTGTGGAAGCATAGTCCACACTGAGATGTTTGATCTCTAACAGCGTGTTGGTGCGGACCTCTGTGACCATCATGCCACCTCCTTTTTCGCCTTCGTGAGCGACTTCACCCCACGTTCCTTGCGCAAACGCGGATTTGCCAACTCATCGATGCCAAAGTTGATGAAGGCCAATCCGGCTCCCAGCAGCGCCACACAGCAACCAGGGGCCAGGAACCACCACCACGCTCCCAGCAGCAGTGCCTCATTATTTTGTGCCCAGTAGAATATTGTTCCCCAACTGACGGTGGTGACGTCACTTAGACCCAAGAATTCCAGTCCTACCTGAGCCAGGATCGCGTAGATCACCGTGCCGACCAGGCCTGCTGCCACAATCGCAATCTCGTTGGGGAGAATCTCAGCAAAGACGATGCGCAGCGCGGTCTCTCCACTGGCACGGGCCGCTTCCACAAACTCACGTCGGCGCATCGAGAGAGTCTGGGCACGCAGCACTCGCGCGCCCCACGCCCAGCCTATGATGGTAATAATAATCGCAATAGGCAGCGGTCCCCGCAAGGGGAAGTAGGCCGCCAGGATAATGGCAAGAGGCATCGCAGGGATGACGAGAAAGATGTTGATGAAGAGTGAGAGCACATCATCGATCAAGCCGCCAAAGTAGCCAGCAATCAGGCCAACGATGACCGAGATGATCGTCGAAAGCCCCCCCGTAACAAACCCGAGCGACAGCGATATGCGTGTGCCGACCACCACCTGGGCAAAGACGTCTTGCCCTGTCTTGGTAGTACCCAGCCAGTGCGTGGCCGAAGGAGGTTGAAGCACATCGGAGCTAAAGGCAGTCGGGCTCTGGCGGATGATGATGGGTCCCAGGATTGCCACCAGGACGAAGAAACTCACAATGCCCAGGCCGAAGGCGACTTTGGGGTTGGCAGCAAGCCAACTCCTTACTGTACGAAAGCCGCTCTCCCGTTGCAGTACCTGTTGGGTGTTGCTGGTTAGAGGGGCGCTACTTGTAGCTACGCTTACCCTTGAGAGCAGCAGTTGCGACGTCACCTGTGTGACTGCCGGTTCAGCTTTCCGTTCATCGAGTTGCATATGTTAGCTCCTTTCCTGTCGCACGCGAGGATCCAGTGCAACATAGACCAAGTCGGCCAGGAAGTTGGCTCCCAGCACTGCCACAGCAATCATCAGAAAGATGCCTTGTAGCAGGGCATAGTCGGAGTTCTGGACTGCTTGCAGCAAGGCAAAGCCAATGCCTGGGTAGGAGAAGACAATCTCGGTGAGCAATGCGCCTCCGACGACGAAGCCGAGAGAGAGCGCAAAGCTAGTAATATTAGGTAGGATGGCGTTGCGTGCCGCGTAGGCAAGCATCACCCGCCGATCAGAAAGTCCTTTGGCCTGAGCCATCAGCACATAGTCCTCGCTGAGGGTGGTTATCATCGCATTACGCATGCCAAGCAACCACCCAGCGATAGAGCTAACGACGATGGTCAAGGCCGGCAAAAGAGCATGCTGGAGAGCACTCAACAGGAAATCAGGAGTCCAGCCTGGCTCGACCGACAAGTCGTACCCACCACTCAGTGGGAACCAGTTGAGGACAAAGCCAAAGACATAGAGGATGATGAGCGCGAGCCAAAAGTACGGGATGGCGGAGAGGAAGGTAAGCACTGGTGGCAGCAAGGCATCCAATCGCGAACCGCGTCTCCAGGCAACGATGATTCCCAACAACGTACCGCACACAAAACTGATAACGACGGCGGTTCCCATGAGCGCGAGCGTCCAGGGTAAGTCTTGCCCAATAACGGTCACGACAGGGGTGGGAAAGTAGGTGACTGAGATACCCAGGTTGCCGTGAACAAGGTTCCCAAGGTACTCGATGTACTGCCTCCATAGGCTTGCATGGCTAATGCCGAAGGCAACCTCCATGGCACGTTCTGCACGTGGGTCGATGCGTCCCTGCAGTCGAGCGATGAGTACCTGGGCAGGGTTACCAGGGACAAGTCGTGGGATGAGGAAATTGAGCGTAATCGAGGCCCAGAGCGCGACCAGATAAAAGCCAATGCGGCGTAGCAGGTGAGGCATGCAATCCCTCTTTCTCTTTCAAGTATACGGTCTCCCGTATAGATGATCTTCGTACAGATCATCCATACGTATCACTACAGCATACAGTCGTTATGCCCGATGCAGGTTCAGCATGACCATCTCTTCGTCTGGTGCTGCGTATGGCGCTGGCAGCGCGTACGGATGCTGCTCATCGGGCCAGCCAACGAAGCGCGTTGTGCTGTACTCGTACCAGGTTGCACCGTAGATGAGAGGAATGGTAGGCAACTGCTCAACCATGATCTTCTGGATGCCAGCGAGTGCCTGTTGCTGGACCGCCGGGTCAGGTGAATGTGCATACTGCTCAAGGAGCTTATCGGTCGTAGGATCGCTCCAGCGCTCCCAGTTCGATGTAGCCGGTTGACCGATGGGTGCCGTATTGACGCTAGCAAGCATCGAGTTGTACAGGTAGTAGGGCGTGGGGCCAGTATTCGTCCAGGAGATGGCTGTATCAAAAGAGCCTGTCTGCAAGGCGCTATAGTACGAGTTGAAGGAAATTGTGTTCACCTTCACGTCCATACCAATCGCCTGCAAATTGCTCGCCATGATTTGGCAGTCGGTCACCCAGTCGGTCCAGCCTGACACGACATTTATGTTGAATGCTAGTCGCTTGCCATCCTTGTCGACATAGATGCCGTCGCTGCCCTTCTTGAAGCCCGCATGCTCCAAGAGTGAGCTAGCCTTGGCGGTATCCACCGAGAAGGAGGCATGGGCATAGTCCGGCGACATGAAGCTCTGGTTGGCTGGCAAGACTAATGCGGTGGGATGAGCAGGCGGTTCGTATCCGTCCTCACCAATACGGTAGAGCTTGTTACGATCAATGGCGGCGCTGATGGCTTGACGCACCGCGAGCACGTTAAAGGGATATTTCGCAAGGTTCAGATAGAGTGTGACGACGTTGCTTGGCGGGAACCAGTAATGATTATGCACCCGGTCACGGTTCGCAAACGTTTTATTGACGTCCGGGGTAAACAGGCCAGTCCAGTCTACCGAGCCTTGTGAGAGCAGCAGGTCAGCGCTCGTATTTGAGTTAAAGGAAGGGTAACGTATTTCGTCGATGTACGGCTTGCCAGGCTGCCAGTAATGAGCATTGCGGTCAAAAACGTACATCTGTGGCGTGAAAGACTTGAGCACGAAGGGTCCTGTGCCCACTGGGTTCGGGTTCGTGTAGGTGACCGGATTGCTCATGCTGGACCAGAGATGCTGGGGAATGATGTACGTTTGTCCGCCCAGATACCACAGAAGAGGCACCGAAGGCTGCTTGAGCGTCACGATGACGGTGTGATCATCGGGGGCCGATACATCCCTGATCACCGTCCAGAGGCCACTGTAATCAACGGCAGGGTGATCATGAATCAGCTTCAGTGTGAAGACAACGTCAGCGCTCGTGAAGGGCTTGCCATCCGACCACTGAATGCCTGGGCGCAGCTTGAAGGTGATGCTGGTGGCATCACTTGAGAACTGGTAGCTCGACGCAAGCCAGGGTTTCACACTCCCATCTTCGCGGTTGAAGAAAAGGAGGGTCTCATAGATTAAGCCTTGTGTACCGTTCAAGACCGAACCGTTGGCAAAGACGTTAAAGTTGTGAGTGTAGTCTCCAATAGGGCCAGGTACTACCGTGAGTGTCCCACCACGCATGGTGGTATTCGTGTTCGAGGTGGTGCCACAAGCGACCAGAAGCGAGACAAGGACGAGGAGTAGTGAGATATAGGCAAAAACGCCGCCACGGCCATATAAACATCCAGGAGAGGATGTTGAGCGTGGTATCATAGGAAACCTCCTAGCATTGGACTAAACGAATCATTGGGTGCTCAACGAGAGCAGCCATCATCCAAAACGTTGTAGGTACGAAACTACGAACTTCTATCTTCTTCATGCTTGTAACGGACAATAGGACAACACTACGTCTTGATATCAGAACGACAAATAGTAGAGGACGAGTTACCTGTACCCAGACAGGATGCCTCTAGGAAGCACCTGCAATTAATTACTCCGACGCTGGGACGGAGAGAGATGAGGAGTACTACAAGATGTACGCACTACGAGCTTCGTAGCCAATTGGAGGCGAGTAGGCTCGCTTTGCTGGATTGGCCAAAGAGAAGCATGGGTTTGAACAGAACCCGGATAATGCCCATTACTTAGTGGGCGAGGCAACCCCAACAGAGACAAGAGCAATGCAATCGCACGCTGTCCCATTTCATAGAATGGCTGTCGTACGGTGGTGAGGGCTGGTCGTGTGTGAGCAGACAGAGGGATATCATCGAAACCGATGAGAGACAGATCCTCTGGTACCTGTAAACCATACTCCGAGGCCTCTGCCAGCACACCATAGGCCATCTGATCACTGGCTGCGAAAATGGCGGTCGGTCGATCTTCCAGAGCGAGGAGCTTGCTAGCGCAAGTACGCCCACCCGAAGGCATAAAATCCCCTTCCATCACAAGCGCTGGATCAAGGGGTATACCAGCCTCGCGCAATGCCTCACAGTAGCCCTGATAGCGTTCATGTGAGACAAGGTACTTCAGTGGTCCTTGAATGTGCGCGATACGCCGGTGACCCAGTTGAAGCAGATACCGCGTGGCAGTGTAGCCGCCTATACGGTTGTCGGCACCCACCCAAGGAATACTCGTCGGCTTCCCCTGGTCGTCGATCATCACGATAAGAAAACCCTGCTCATACAATCTGGTGAGATGCTGAACCGATTGGCCAGGAAACACTGCGAGCAAACCAGCAGCCAGCTTGGTAGCCAGGATGCGGTCGATCACATCGCCCTGGTCCTTTTCGTTTCGATCTTGCTCGTGCGTGATGCTATAGAGAAGAAGCTCATAAGGGGATTGTATCACCATCTCAGAGACACCGCGCATGATCTCTGGGATCAAAGGCCACGTCAATGAGGGGATCAGAACGCCAATCAGTCGGCTGTGTCCACCCGCCAACCTGGAAGCGGTGATGCTGGGCACGAATGCCTGCTCTTCCATGATACGCAAGATGCGCTCACGTGTGACAGGGTCCACGTCCGGCTTCTGGTTCAATACTCGCGAGACGGTGGTCGTGGAGACCCCGGCGAATCGAGCGATGTCACGTATCGTGATTTTCTCTGCCATAGCTATCCCCTCTGGCTTGTTATCCTGGCCACGATGTGTGTTACCACACAAGCAAGTTGCTGGCACAGTTGCGTAACCGTTGTCGGTACCGGTTACGCAACTGGAAAAAATTAAGTACTTTTAGTATACCTGGTTTTCATCCCGGCCTGCCTGGAAAACGCCTTGCAGGCTCAAGACAAGCGCCTCATGGTTATGAGGATATATCCTTCTGCATGAATCGAGGGATGTCTGCGCTGAATGAGCGCAACTTTGTCCTCCAACCTGAAAGAAGGTTTCTGAACGAACACAGTGAACATTACGGTTCAGTGCCCCAGATCAGGGCTCCCTTGTAGTAGATGGTGACCTTTGTCCATAAAGTAAAGGTCGTCAGGCTGCCATTGTAGGAGTAGTCGTCCGTCTCATCGTAGTTCGACCAGTCAGTTTTACTGAAACGGTTCTGGATTTCACCCGTGTTGGCCCCAGAAGCAAGACTTCCCGCTCCGCTGGTGAACCCGACTTCCAGGTAGGTATCGGCACCCGGACGTGCGGGTGCGAGTGAGACAAATTTCGTAGTGATATTCCCGCATCCTACGGTAGCATAGTCACACCAGTAGTTCTGCGGCTGGTTTGTGTCGATGGTGTACCAGTAGCGAATGGTGACATCACTCAGATTGATGCTAGTGTTGCCCACATTGAACACCTCGAATTGCGGTTTGATCTGGTTGTCTTTGGGTGCCCCTGGATCGCCGACTTTGTAGTAGACCTGCAGTGACACGTTTCCAGGAGTCGGTACGGGCGTTGGAGACTGGGTTGGTGTTGGGCTGCTACCGACTGTCAAGGTCGGTGCAGGCGTTGGGGTCGATGGAGTCGGTGTACTGCCATTGAGCGGAAATTCGATTGGAGTGAGATAATTCTGCTTGACAGTATTCACGGTTGTCCAGTCGTCATTCAAGATGCCCCGGTGTCACCAGAGTTGGGGTTCCAACACCAGAAGGTCCAGTTGATGCCTGAGGCCCCTGTGCCGAGATAGCTGACGAGGGTGCTGAGCCACTGTTGATCGGAGGTGCTCTGTAGCCGGGTGCCAAACTCGCCGACCCAGACGGGGGCGATGCCGTTCTTGTAGATATAGCCCCAGTAGGTCTCCCACACGCCGGGCAGGTTGTTGGGATAGTCCGGCGCGTTAAACCACGAACGCCCATATACGGTCGAGGGGTAATCATGCGCGGAGTAGACCAGACGATCTACTGACCCCTTGCAGATTCCCACCCCACCAGTAGCACTCCGACTCATTCGTTGAGCCGCCAGGACCATAGCAATCGACGCCCTCGACGAAGATCAACCAGTTCGCATTGACCGACAAGATCGCATTCCCCCCGCGCTCAGCGGCCAGGAGCCAATCGACGGCTGTGTCTCCACACCCCCAACAGGCCGGAACATGCGGTTCATTGTCCAGATCAGCACCGATGACCATGGGATTATCTTTATAGTGAGTTGCGAGCATCTGCCAATCGGAGATCCAACGCGACTCGGGATAGGTCGAGGTATACCAGAGTGCTGATTGCGATCCAGCGTCAGGACGGTGATGGTCCAGGATGATATGCAGACCTCTTTGGCTCGCGTAGCCGATGATCTTATCCATGATCTGCAAGCCATTGAGCCCCACCAGATCAGGATTTTTCGAGAAGTCAATCCCATTGGGCGTACTGCCGGCGTCGAAGAGTTGGTTCGAATAAGGTAAGCGAAGGGTATTGTAGCCCAGGCTCGCAATTTGGTCCAGCATATCTTTGTAGTTCCGGGACCAGAGACCATGAACGACATAGTTGGTCGTTTCAAAGCCGAACCAGTTAATGCCGGCGATGCGTACTGGCTGGTTATTCGCATCCAGAATTTGTGTACCTCTGGTATGCCAATACCCCTGGCCAGCAGCTTTCGCGTAATTTTGTGGATGAAGTGGGCTACTCGTGAACGCAGCGATCAGGAGTGTCGCAACAATCAGGATCGTCATCCATCCGCCTGCCAGACGCACAGGCGGCTGCTTCCAGAACTGTACCGCGTGCACCTTGGTCTTTAACATGTCTTTTCCTTTCCAAACGAGACAATCATTTCCCCACCTCTGAAGCTGTGTGGGGTCGGCAGTAGCAGAGAGGACGCTGCTGCTAGCAAGCGTGCTCAAAAGGTCTAAACCCTGCGCTGGCGACATCTGGTGGATAATAGACAAAAGTACTAGAAGTGGCACACCTGCGACATATGACCCCTTGACGAAATAGTAATTTATCAGAGCCGTAACATGGCCTCGTGTGGGTCGCTTCTCACGCATGACGGCTCCCATGACGCTTTCATGGCGCACCCTCTTCATACTAGCATCACAGCGTCAGGAGATCGTCTGACAAGGAACGACAACCTCATAAGGTCGTAGGTGCCACACGCATCCCGACCCGTTGCAGTGCCGTACTCACAACAAAAAAATTGGATGCCCATAGCTTTGCATCCAGCGAGTGACAAAGGAGTTCTATATAGATGGAGAATAACGTATTGTTGGAAGGCAGCCACGTCCAGGTGTCCGGTTACGGCCCCTTTCGAGGACTTAGCGGAACGATCCTGATAGTCGATGCCATTCCTGCTGATCTTGAAGAAGCATTTTGCTTCTACCTGATTGCTCTCGAAGGGGCGCTCATAAAGGAACCCGTCTGGTTTGCAGACGATGAGATAGAGCTTGTTGCTGAACTGCTACCCAAATCTTACTCGATGAGCAAAGTCCTTACCCCCTGAAAAGAGGATTCTGTGGTGGAAGAGCAGCCGAGACATATGAACCTGGACTCCCAGGCGAAGCTGTGGCTTTTCCTCCGTGAGAGGGAGACTACCAGGTGAAAGGATGGAGCTATCGAGCCACATGGAGGAGGAGCGCGTGAACATTGAGCAGAAAAGAGAGTTGCCGGTCCGAGTACTGCTCGTGCTAGTTCTGGGGGCTGTATTCCTACTCGCTTCCACTATTGAGTTATGGCACGTCTCAACACAATGCCAGGTCCGCGCCACCGGGGGTTACTTCCACAGCTCCCATGGCACACTGGTGGATGCCGCCGGGTGTCCGGTGCAGTTGACGGGCGTCAACTGGTTTGGCTTCGAGACGAGTACTTTTGCTCCTCAGGGGCTGGGAGCCCGCAACTGGCAGGACATGCTCGATCAGATCCAGCAAACGGGGTTCAACACCATTCGCCTACCCTACTCCAATCAGCTCTTCGACCCCTGGAGCAAGCCACAGGGGATCAACTACCAGCTGAACCCCGACCTCAAGGGGCTTCAAGGCCTGGCACTCATGGATCGGATCATACAGGGCGTACGGATCCGTGGCCTGAAGATCATCCTTGACCGTCACGACACTACGGCCGATTTCAGGCCCTCATTGTGGTACACTGATCAGGTGTCCCAGGCCCACTGGATCGCGGATTGGGTTATGCTGGCCCGGCACTACCGGGGCAATGATACGGTAATCGGGGCCGACCTGGCAAACGAGCCCCGCGGCCCGGCGACCTGGGGCGATGGCAATGCCAGCACGGACTGGCACCTGGCAGCCGAACGGGCAGGCAATGCCATCCTGGCCGCCAATCCCGAGTGGTTGGTAATCGTGGAGGGGATCGAGCAGTACCACGGCGACTATTACTGGTGGGGCGGGAACCTGGAAGGAGCCCGGCAGTACCCGGTACAGTTGTCGGAACAGGACAAGCTGGTGTATTCAGCCCATGACTACGGGCCGGAGATCTACAAGCAGTCATGGTTCAAGGCTGCCAACTTCCCCCACAACCTCCCCACGGTCTGGCAGCAGCACTGGGCTTACTTGCAAATGGACGGTATCGCCCCGGTGCTGCTGGGAGAGTTTGGTGGGCGTTCGGTGGGCAATGATCCTGCTGGAGTATGGCAGCGCAGCCTGGTGGCTTTCCTGAAAACGCATGGCATCAGCTATACCTACTGGTCATGGAACCCTGACTCAGGAGATACCGGCGGCATCCTCCAGGACAATTGGACGAAAGTTAACCAGAACAAGCTGGATATGTTGAGCACCGATCAATGGTCGTTGCTAGGAAAACCGCAAGCCAGCACAAATAACCATTCCGGGAATATTGATTCTATCCTGAAAGCATATCGCTTCGTGTGACGAAGCGTACTATTGACCTCTGCATATCCCATCTGCTCCTCCTTTGCTTGCTTCTCCCAACTCTCGAAAGCTTTTCCTTGCATTCTCTATCCCCAGTCAAGAGGGAGACCACCAGCAGTACCGACCCTGAACAATAAAATGGGATTTTGTTGCAAAAAATATCACGGTTCCTTGCGTCCCGTGATATTTTTTGCAACAGAGCCGTGCACATCCCGTTTATGACGATGCTCATAACGTTTTCATGGCGCTTCCTCCTCATACTAAATAAAGCGGAATAATTGTTGCGGGAACTACGAACTTTCACATATGGGGAATTATCCGCAGGAGCTTTATTTAGTGCGAGAAGGACGATGGGCTGAACGTCCTGGGTCCGCCAGGCAAAAGAAGGAGAAATTGACCATTATGAATAGTTACGGAGAGAGACGAATGCTTCCTTCATATCTCTACTGCTCAGCCTGTGGCACAGCTAATCGAGAACAAGATACATTTTGCTTTGCTTGTGGAAGACCTTTGCAAACTATCGCGCCTTCCCAGCGCTATCCCATGGCAAGATCAGCATTCAACACTCGCATTGGGCTTCTTACACCCAATTGCCTGCTTAAGCGACGCTATCGGATTCTTACACAGATTGGCAAGGGAGGCATGGGGGTCGTTTACAAAGCGGAAGATCTCCTCTTCAAGAATCGGCTTGTTGCAGTCAAAGAGATGAGCCAGAATGGACTCTCTCCTGAAGCCATCCAAGCTTTTGAGCAAGAAGCCTATCTGCTTGCTGACCTCTTCCATCCGAATCTGCCCAAGATCCATGACCACTTCGATGAGGCGGGACGTTGGTATCTCGTCATGGACTTCATCGAAGGGGAGAGCCTTGAAAAGTCCCTGGAGAGGGCTCCCGGTGGCCGTCTTCCTCTAAGAGAGACCCTTAAAATAGGGATGAAGCTCTGTGATGTTCTGCATTATCTGCACAGTCATCAACCGCCCATCATCTTCCGCGACCTCAAACCTAGCAATGTCATGCGCACCCCCACCGGGAAGATTTACCTGATTGACTTTGGCATTGCGCGCCTCTTCAAGCCAGGACAGACTAGAGATACACTTTCCTTTGGATCGGTCGGGTACGCTGCCCCAGAGCAGTTTGGCAAACTGACAACGCCTCAATCGGATATTTACAGTCTGGGAGCACTGCTGCATCAGATGCTTTCTGGAAATAGTCCAAATACCAACACGCCAGACCCGTTCACTTTTCCTCCTCTGTCAAGGGTACCGAGCCAGCTAGAAAGACTGGTTGGGCAGATGGTGCAGATGAAAGCGGCCAACAGACCCGCGAGTATGACTGCTGTCAAGCAAGAACTACAACAGATTGCTGCTCAGCTTGCAGGAAAAAGCCCTCTTCCACCAAGACAATTCGCGCCTTGGGAACCTTGTCTGCATCTATCATGGCCACTTGGATAGAGTGACTATGGGCCGTTCGACCAGACGTTTACCTGGCCGGGCGGCCCGTTTTTTGTGCTTCAGTCTACCATCGTCGATGAGATGCTCAGTTCAAAAACATCCTTTCCGTTGCAGGGCAAAGCTGCACACATTCAGCATTGATATTCGCTCCATCCATACAGAGAAATATATATCCTCACAGCCTTGAGATGCTCATCTTGAAATGATAGGGCGTTTTCCAGGAAAATCAGACGTAGAACTGTGTATAATCGAAACTTGTGAATGGGTTTTGCAATACTTGGGAACCCATCTTAATCCTGGATCATATGGAAAGGAAGAGTGATATGAGACTTCCCTGCATTGCAGGTTTTTGGAAAGGGAGCATACTTATTTTCCCTGTAGTGATTTTGGGGATACTGATCCTCTCTAGCTGTACACCTATTACTTTTTTTCCTGGTTCGCAAAAAGCCTCAGGGCCATGCCAACCTGGTCATCAAGTAGGATTCCTCAAGACCTTTCATGGAGAGTTGGTGGATGCGTCGGGCTGCGTGGTGTATTTGTCGGGTGTCAACTGGTTTGGATTTGAGACCAGTACCTTTGCCCCTCATGGGCTAGGGGTACGCAACTGGGAAGACATGCTGAACCAGATCGTACAGTCAGGATTCAACACCATTCGTCTGCCTTTCTCTAACCAGCTTTTCGACCCTACCAGCAAGCCGCAGGGCATCAACTACCAGCTGAACCCTGACCTTAAGGGGCTGGGTGGTCTGGCACTGATGGATCGGATCATTCAAGGGGCTCGCGTCCGCGGCCTGAAGGTCATTCTCGACCGTCATGGTCCCACTGCCGACCTGCGGCCCCAATTGTGGTACACCGATCAGGTCCCTCAGACGCGGTGGATCCAGGATTGGGTTATGTTGGCCCACCACTACCGCGGCAATGAGACGGTCATTGGGGCTGATCTGGCCAACGAACCACATGGTCCAGCAACCTGGGGCGATGGCAACCCCAGCACGGATTGGCACCTGGCTGCCCAGCAGGCAGGTAATGCCATTCTGACCGCGAACCCAGACTGGCTGATTCTCGTCGAAGGGATCGAGCAGTATCAGGGTGACTCGTACTGGTGGGGCGGGAACCTGGAAGGAGCAGCGCAGTTTCCTGTGCAGCTCTTGCGGCCGGACAAGCTGGTGTATTCTGCTCATGACTACGGGCCAGAGGTTTACGTACAGCAGTGGTTCCAGGTCCCCAAGCCCTCTGACCTCGCTCGCACCCTCCCCGCCGTCTGGCAGAAGCATTGGGCCTATCTGCAAAAGATCGGGAATGCCCCTGTGTTCTTAGGGGAGTTCGGAGGGAACTCTATGGGTCAGGATGCTGAGGGCGTGTGGCAACGCACCCTGGTGGCCTTCCTACACGCGCATGGCATTAGCTATGCCTACTGGTCCTGGAATGCGGACTCAGGGGATACCGGTGGCATCCTGCAGAACGACTGGAAGACGGTCAACAAGAGCAAGCTCGACGTCTTGAACGCCTATCAATGGCCACAGCCGGGGCAGACTTCATATGGCCCAAACAATCACTCTACTGGGAACGCCACTGCTCTCACGCATGCCTATCAATGGCCATGATCCAGGTGAGCAGACTGCCGTTGCGTGACGATGTGGCGTGCAAGGGTCGCTGTTGCTGAATGTGTTGATCTGGTGTGAAGAAACTGGAATTGAGGGATCGAGGAGTCCTTCTCTGTTCACGCCTCCCGCTCCATTCCTGGGCCTGTTGCCAGAGGAGCGGGCACGGCGTGGCTGCCTTCTTCACCGAACCTCATTAGCGGTCCCGGCGCGATCTGTTACCGGCCGCGGTGCAGGGGAGCATTTCATGCAAGTTTATTGATCGCATCCTGCGCCCGCTTTAATGCATCATGCAGCACATAATAATACGCCCACGGGCCTGCCTTTCGGCAATCGATCAGGCCTGCATCACGAAGAATACGCAGATGATGGGAGATAGTAGGTTGTCCCAATGTAAAGCTCTCCACGATATCGAAGACGCATACTTCCCCTTCGTGCCGGCTGAGCAAACTCAGGATGCGTAAACGCGTAGGATCTGCCAATGCCTTGAGCAAGCGAGCCTGCCCAACTGCTTCTTCTTCTGAAAGTGTGGGTATATACTTGGGAGCAACGTCAGTTACCATATTTGCGACAGCCGCTGGGCGATTCAAAATACTCTGCGAATTTGCTGGGCCTGCGGCTGCAGTTGTATTGTGAGCCATTCTCACTGAATTCATAGATGTCATTTTCTGACTTCTCCTTCTATCCGTCCAACCGGTGTCAACCAGTCGAGTTGTCGGTGTACACACAGATTGGGTCCAGAAGGGAGTGCCTTATTGTTCGATGCATAAGCGGAATCCTATATATGTAACAACAGATCTGCCATTAAGAAGCGAGCAAGCCATAGATATTCAAGCTTGTTTGTGTTCCCACAAAGACCTTACCATTGGCAATAGTCGGCACGCTGAATTTTACATAGCTATCGAGTCTATCCCGTGTGAAATTCTGCTCACTGTTGTATAGTTCTACCTCGATATTTGTGGCATCATAGGCGCGGATAACACCTGAACCGGCTGGTGCACATCCAGGCCCACCGCAACTTGCAGGACTAATTACCCATACGATTCCGGTACCAGGAACACTTTTGTTACTAGAAATCGAGGGTATTGCACCGGGGAAACCGAAAGTTTCTGGTGTTTGAGCGGTTGTTCTGGAAGAGAGTGTATCTCTACTCAGCTGAAAAGACTTCAGGTGATCACCTACTTCCCCGATGTAGACCAATTGCCCACTTGTAGCAGTCCCGACCCAATAGCCGGGGGTTCCGAAAAAGCCACCCGTTGAGTTCGAAGGCAGTTCCTGCATGACTTGATCGATATCGGTACGTGTTTCTGCGTTGGAACCACATTGAAGGATGCCTGGATACCTGTGGAACTGGCCCATATGATCTCGGTCAATCACGTAGGTACGGCCTTCTTTCCCCACTCCAACAAGCAGGCTAGGATGAGCTGTGTGAGGCTGTTCTGGTAAGAGCAATACTCCCCCTGAGCCAAGATCTTCATCGCGGCCATCTAAACACTTCTGGTTGAAAGGGGTAAAGTAATCCAAGAGAACAAGACCATTCTGTGTACTCAATTTCACGAAACTATTGCCTGCATCTCGTTGACCTGGTTGAGCCAGGTCGAAGGTACCATTACCTGTCGTGAGATATACATTGCCCTGAGCATCAGCAGCAGGTCCCGCTCCACTCATCCAGATCCCCCCTTCTTGACCATCAGGCGTCACGTTATAGACACCTACTTGCCGAAATGCTGTGCCATTGTAGGTGTAGCCTAGAACCCAACCATGGTAGGGGTCAGTGTCGCCAAAGCCTCCCCATGCGATGTAGACGACGCCATTCACGAACAGCAACGCTGGGCGCTGATTCGCTTCTTTGGTATTAAAGGTAACGAGAGAAGGTGTTCCTTTGCTCTTGTCATAGCCTTCTCCTTTTATGTGAGCGAGAATAACCATGGGACTCCCTGGCCGGTCTTTGCCTGTCGTGATATCGAGCGCATGCAGTCGCTGCATATACTGGTTGCCATGTTCCTTCGTCATTGACATCACATACATGGTGTTCGTGGTCAGATCAATGACGGGGGTGGCAGTAATACCAATAGATGGCTCGATATCTTGATGAGGATACTTCCCAAAAACATCTGTAGAGGGGACCGTGGTCACATCAGGCAGATGGAGAAAGCTCGTCTTCCATAGTGGGGCAACCACATGCATCTGATCAGCATCAAACGCGTAGACGCTGTCGTTTTCCGTCGCTACATAGACCACATGGTACTGATGGCCTTTGAGAGTGACAGCAGGGACAAAAAGCGGTTGTGCATACACCTGCCCATCAACGGGATACGAGACCCGTTTGCCAAAGTGTTGCGCATTGACATTGCTCGTGTTGAGAATAGTCTCGTTGAGGTTTTGCCCTGTACGTAGATTATCATTGTGAAAGGTCAAAACGGAAACGTCGCTCGGCGTGGCAAGGTGCTGATAAGAGGTGAGAACAAGAGAAGAAAAACCACTCATATATTGAACAGCCCTTCCTCCAAGATACAAGTACGCGATAAGCAGAAGAATGAGCATGGTGAAAATTCTCGCAGTGCGGGGGCTTCGCGAGAAAAGGTTGACACGCATAAGAGCTTCCTTTCTAACACATCCATTCAGACAAGGTCTTGCGCCACTCCGAGAACCGAGGCATCAAAAACGGGAAGGCAGGCGATGGTCATACTCACAGTTTCCATGCTTGATGCACATGCTGTTGACTGGCGCGAAACCCTGCTGCTAGTATAGTGAGGAAGCGTCATGAAAGCGCCACGGGTAGTGACATAAGTCAGAAGGATATGCTAGACAGTGAAGACCAATTCCTGATTTCAGAGATGCAATTTGCCAAGTGGAGCGAGACCCTGGTTGTGCAGTTGGATATGTGCTAGCAAGTTGGCTTCAAATGCTCGCTTTGGTTTAAGCATATAGCCATGAGCATTTGAGACTGTAATACCCACGCGCCAGAACTCCTTCAGAGAAGGAGTAAAGGGTCTCCACATCAGCCGACCATCCATAAGCTGTTCAACGATGAACCCATGCGCAACTAAGGCAGGAAAATCTTCAGAAGTTGGGGCAGCAGAAGTTTTTCCGAACTGCCAGAGCTGTGACATAACCACTTTGTCCTGACCTTCCGGGAGCTGGATCACATGCTCCCAGATGCTTTCCATTTCCTGTTGATAACATTGTGTTGTATAAAGCGTATCTGAATACGAAGAGAGTTGCATATAAGACCTCACTTTTGGAATGTTGCCTCGACACTGGGCAACATCTATTGCTAGTATGATGAGGGCGTGTCATAAAAGCGCCATGAGCATCGTCATGAGCGGGAAGTGCATCACACGTTTGCGAAGAACGTTAACGTTACGTTTTAGGAGTCAAGAGTCGCACGCGAGCAATTCAGGCCTCTCTCTTGCTGCTACTCTCTCGTATTCTGATCGATGAACATTGACGACTCCTTCCGTGTTGTTTGTCGGTTAAAATTTCGCGTTTGACGAATATCTTTTCGCTGCATTTGAGGAGTTGAGCGGTAAAACAGGCACGCTCTGACGCATAACTTTTCCTCGTATTCTTTCCTCTTTTATGCGGACAATCACGATCCAGTTTTCATCGTATTTTGCGGGATAGCGAAAATTTACGAGTCAGAAACGAAATGAAATGATGCAAAGAAGGCTCATTGGCCTGTCATTAGGTTTCGTTAGAAAAGATACCATGCGCCAGATAACCAGTGGTTCCATTGCCGACATTGTGAGCTGGTTGTGAAAGATCGGGTAGCTCCTGTGAACGATATGTGACACATATGAGCAGTACTAGAGCCAAGCCCAGGATACATGCAAAATTCTATCACAGCGAAGCTGTGTTCTCCATTCCAAAGCAGAATCCGATGAGAAATATCTTGCTCATCGGCTTGTTGACTGATTCTTAGGGCTGGATACGGTCTAAACAGCGTTAGCCAAGGCAGTCTGTCTCTCATTCTCACAGGTATCTGAGCGTGCGTTTCCTTGTGATAGAATTTTGCACGTACCTGGGCCTAGCTCTACTAACCTCCAAAGGAGAAGGAGAAGGGAGAGCCAGGAGATGGTTCAGACCAATAAAGGAGATACAGAGTGAAACATCGACTCATCTGGGGGGGGTCCTGATACCGTTCATCGTTCTGCTTGCGGCTTGCGGGGCCCCATGTCGGTGAAACAGCAACACTCAAGTTGAACTCGCACATTTCGTTTTTCAAGTGACAAGCATAAGCGAAAAGAATTGTGTCAGAAAATGATGGCTTCGTGGTTGTCTTCGTTCACAAAAACGGTTACATGCAGCTAGGAAATGTTATGAGGCAGAACCAATCCGCCAGCGGATGACAGCAATCAGTGCGAGTTCAACTTGAGTTTGGCGCGGGCCCAACATGAGTGTGGCGCATGGGCGACGAGTAGCGTGAGACGGCTTGTAGGGCCGTATGAGCCAGAAAGAACGATGCCAGTGAGAGAGTGTTGACAGCAGGTTCTCAGAAGGCGTGAGAGCGCTTCACGAGTGCGCTGGCACTGTTGGTCCGGTTGCGCCACACTTAGGTTGGTGATACGCCAAACTCAAGTTGAACTCGCAATCAGCTTGTAAAGCTGATTGACAGCAAACCGGTTATGAGTCGGAAAAACGAAAAATATCTAGATCGCTCACCCACTCGGTCTGCTTCATATCTTGCTGTCTACGTTGGCATATATACTCACGATGAAGAGGAATGACTGTTCGTCACATGAGGCTTTACGTATGTGGGCAGTCCCTGTGACGGAAAAACCTTCCCTGCACAGCAGGAGAAGCAACGCCCTCAAATGAGGAGTGAAGGGAAGGGGAAACAAAGAGGTCAGGAGAGACGCCCTGTCAGTCAGTTTCGACCTTTTGATTGCTGATCGCGTAGCGATGATGTTTTACCCCATTGCCTTCGAGGTCGGGTTCATAGAACGTCCCTTCATATGTCATGCCGCTTTTCTGCATGACCCGAGCAGAAGCAGTATTCGGCGTTTGGCATTCAGCGATGATCCGGCGCGTACCGAGAACAGTAAACTCATAGGTACATCCCGCTCGCACAGCTTCAGGCATGTAGCCCTGCCCCCAAAAGCGACGATGAAGTGCATACCCACATTCTCGTGCGCCTTTCTCGGATGGATGAGTAGTTTCCCCGATAACAAGCCACCCGATGAGTCTCCCATCGCTCCGTAATGTAATGGCCCAATTGTACCTGTCATGGGGAGAGTCTTGCGCCTCCTGAACGATCTGTGCGAGCCAAGTCCGGCGCTGCTCCTCACTCCAGGAGGCGAAGTGCATATAGCGTGTGACGAATGGATCGGACAGCATGGTGTTGAGCGCATCCCAATCCGTCAGAGCGAATTTTCGCAGAACGAGCCGCTCGGTCTCAAGGGTAGGCATGTTTTTTCACACTTTCTTCAGAATTGCACCGAGATCAGGAAGAAGGAGATGGATCACATCAACCTTCTGCTAGGCTCTGGCGCGGCGCGTAGTCAGGCAACTTCTTGAAAAGGAGCTATTCGTCGGGGCCGAGTGTCCACAGCGTGAGCTGAGCCGTTTGCTCCGGGAAGACGCGTAGAGTGCTGAATAGTTTGCCAGTCTGAAGTCGGTTCTCGTTGGATACGCTTACGTTTGGGCACTGTGTTCCCCCACACGATGAATTTGCTGTTGCTTCAATCGTACCCAGATTCACGGCTTTTTGCAAGGTTTTTTCGTCACGGGGACTGCCCACATACGTAAAGCCTCATGTGACGAACAGTCAAGAGGAATGAGGGTCTTTTTTCGGTTTCTGTTTCGGGGTCATTGAGTGTGCCACAGCTCAACATTTTCTGTCAAGGGGTCGTCCCTTGACAGAAAATGTTGAGCTGTGGCGACTGGTACATGACCCGAAACCGCAAAGCCGAAAAAATGTGGGGAGGGGAAGCAGTTCGTCCTGTTACCGTAACTGCTCCATAGGCAGATCGTCTCGGCTGATGGCGGCCAGGGGCTTGCTCAGATAATCCGAGGGAGAACTCTCTGCGGAATGCACCTCGACACAGACCGCGTCAGGTTTGAGGTGGAGGACCGACTTCGCAGTACGCATCGCTCCAACGATATTGCGATGGGAGGTGATACGAGTGACAATCTGCCCGAAAGCATCTCGCGCGATCACGACGAGGCCGCTGGGAGTGGGTTCGCTGCCGCTCATCGCTGGAACTTCCCACCTTCCTGCTGGTACAGCAGCCCATTGGCCACCTCTACTTGCCGTTTCAGTTGCTCAATCTCTGCTGCTTGTGCTCGGATACGCTTCTGAAGAGCCGTGATCATCGCATCCTTCGAGGCCGAGGGAGCCTGCTCTCTGGGCCGGATCTTCATCTGTGCCTTTGGCACCTGCTGCACACGCAGATGCATAATGCGCTCTTTGATGGCCTCATGCTCATAGAGCCAGGCAGTCGAGATGCCCGCCGTTTGGGCCACTGTATTGAAATTGATGGGACGTTGCTCTTTGATGAGCAAAGCAATAGCTGCTTCTGCTCGTTGTTCTGTCGCCTCTGCCTTCTTTTTCGCACTGGCTCGCAGACCCTCAGTATTACGGGCCCACTGTTTGGTATTCTGTCTCATGCATGCTCCTCCTGCTCCAAGACAGCGATGAGTGGGCGGAGGCTGGCAACGAGCTGTTCGCATTTCTCACGCATACGCACATAGCCGTGCGTCTCAAGGAGAGAAATCTGTGCTTCTTCTTCGTGCAGTCGCCGCTTGAGTAAAGGTAACGCTCTGCTATCGATGCATGCTCCGCACAGATCCAGCGGGTCTTCGGTCACCGCCATCGACTCCAGTCCGAGATACTGCTCTACCAGATGAGTCCAATCCTTCTCTCTAGGAGACTTCCTCTGTTTTGTCATGCGGTTTCCTCCAATGCAGTAATTTTTGCCTTGAGATCAGCAATGGTCCGTTCCAGGTACTTGGCAGCAGGGATAAGCCCATGTTCATCTACCTCTTCCAATGCACTTTCAGCTTCAGCTAGATCAGCTTTGAGTTGCTCAAGCATCTCATCTACGGCAAGGGTCCCATCCATCGAGGGTTCTTCTAAGCTCTTGATGCGGACGCAAAGATTCGCGATGATATGTTCTTGTTGGTCGATGACAAACTGATTCCCACATGCTGTGGCTCGTTGTTTGAGGCGGATAGCTCGCTCGTAGAAGGATTTGAGCTTTGGCAGGTCATCCGTGGAGGTCAGCCACATGGAGCAGGTCAGACACTTGTTGGCATGTGAGCACTCCCCTAGTACGATGAGCCGACCACAGCCTCCAACTGGCAGCGTCTGGCCGCGTATGCCTTTGCGAATCATCTGTGCTTCCGGGTCGTTGGCACGCGAGTCTCCTTTCACGGTTCTCCCATGTGCATCGACTGTTTTGCGCATGCGTGCAACTCGTTCAAGATCCGCTCGCATCTTGTGGTCTCGCACACGGGCATAGACTTGGGTCATCATGAGGGATTTGTGGCCGAGCAAACGACTGATCACTTCAATGGGTACACCGTCATTCAGCAGGCGCATTCCCAGTGAGTGTCGAAACTGATGTGCTGTAATGCGGTAGAGCTTTCCTGTACGATCTCTGATGTCTTGCTGGGCAGCCCATCTGTTAAGCTGCTTCGTAAAGGTATCTTGTCGATGAGGCTTTGTGTGCGAGGTTGGTGAAGGAAAGAGGTAGGGACAGGTATTTCCCCATCGGTTCCGCATCTCTTGTTGCTGTGCCTGGATGGTCTCTACGACTTTTTCATCCACAAGTGGGATAATGTGCTCTTTGGAGAATTTTCTCTGATACAAGCGCAGATACCACTCATGCTTGTCATCACGGATGAGGTAGTTGAGAGGTAACAGGCACAGTTCACCGAGTCTCAGGCCACATTCCAGAAGAATGGTGACCATACGTAAAATCGTCGTTGGCAACGTGTTCAAATGAGCTCTCAGTTGCTCAAGGACCTCCTCAGGAATCTCGCGAGAGAGGGTTTCTGGCTCTTTGGCAAGATCCTCGTTAAAGATGATCTGTTCTTTGGTCAGCTCCTGGATCTGTAAGTAATAGATACAGGTTTCCAAGAAGGTACGAAGATGCGTGAGGGTTCTGTTGCACCACGTAATTGAGAGTTGGCGTTCCCGCAAAAATCCGAGATACTTGACGATGAGGGCCCGATCAATGTCAGAGGCACAACACGTAGGGACATGCAGCGCGAGAAAGCGAGAGAATTCGCGGATAGCTTGGAGTTTGATCATGCAATCGCCTGGGCTATGGACTGCTGCGTTGTACTTCAGAAATTCCTTTGCCAGATGTTTGAGCCAGGGCTGTGAAATCGGCGTAAAGTTGAGCCGAAATTGTGAAACAGTCAGGTCAACTTGGAGTCCCATCTTACGCATATCCCAGCAATCTTTCGCGGTTTCTTCACGATCATCATACGCATCAGCAAGAATCTTGTAGCATTGCCGAAGTAAGCCAATGCGGGTATCCTCGAACACGTCTTCCACCTGCTCTTGTGAGGCGGTCCATCGTTTGTAGCGACGTTGTCTCAATCGCTTTGTTTCAACAAGATAGGATCTGAGCGAGCATTCCCAATACGCGAGCGGTTTTTCCAAAAGGGATGAAACGGTTGGCGCAACTTGATTGAACCACGTAAAGAGGCGCATGGCATCACTACAGAAGATAGTTTGCTGTTTTGTCGCATCTCGTTCCCCTGAAGCAAATTTGGACCAGAGGGCATATTTGAATTCTGCTTTGAGTGCAGGTGAGATGAGGCGAAAGTGTATGTGCCTGTTCTTGCCATTCGGTCCTCCCAACTCCCACGTATCTAGAACCCACATGCCAGTAAGATGCCCTTGCAGACCCTGCTGTTTCTCTTCTGACCATTGGACAGGTTCAATGTTCATCAGCTTGCTTCTTTCTCTCCTCTAATGTCTTTTTCAAGTCTTGTGGAGTCAATTGCAAATAGATGTCGTTGGTCGTTTGGATACTGGCATGCCCCAATAGGCGCGACACCACGGGCAGCGTCAATTTGTCATCTTTGATCCAGGAAGTCGCTCGTGAATGCCTGAGCATATGAGGCGTAAAGCGGATTCCCGTCTTTTTCACGAGACGTTTGACCAATGACATAACAGCTGCATAGGTCATGGGACGGCCAATCTCCCCTTCAAACAAATTGACAAACACAAAGTCTGGGAGAGCATCTGCCTCTAGGACTCCTAAATCGTCAATCAGGTAATCCGTGTAAAGACCCATGAGATCTTCCATCCCTGGAATGGTGTAGGCTGTGCGCGTCTTGGCTCGTGCCCCATTGGGATTGCCATCACGCGGAACGATGTGGATTTCACCATCCTCGACGTTCAGATCTTCGTGTTTTAACCCCAAACATTGACCTACCCTCATCCCGGTGTGGTACATGAGCGTGAACAGAAATTTGTCTCTGGTATGCGTACAGGCGGCAATGAGCTTCTGTATCTGTTCATTGGCCAGGGTTTTGGGTGCGCGTCGTTCACGTTTGACAGCAACCACACGTTTTTGTTCTGGCTTCGCTTTGGCAATGCCATGCAAAACCGTCAGGACAAAAGAGGAGTAGTGCTCGTATGATAGAATAAGGAAAAGCTGTCCGTTGTGTTGAGCGATGGAGAAAGACCATGAAACGACGCCGAAGCTATCCAACTCTGACCAGACGCTGGTATCGACCGGTGGAGCATGAGTACCCAGACTGTCATCGGAAACTACGGGAGGTGAAGACGCTCTCCAAGCGCACGGTGATCACGTTGAGGGAGGTGATCAAGGTGACGCATGCAGGCTATCGCTGCCCGGACGCGCAGTGTCCAGGACACCAGCGGACGCATCGGAGTGCGCAGGCCGATGCGCTGGCGTTGCCCTGGTTCACCTATGGGATAGACATTGTGCTATTGGTGGGACGACTGCGCCTGAGGGAGCACCAGACCGTCGATGAGGTGCATCAAGAGTTGCTCACGCGACTGGAGCCGCTGGGGGTAAGGATCGCGCGGCGGGAAATCCTCTATCTCTTCGAGGCGTACTGCACGCTCATGCGAGCGAGCAGCGAGGCGCAAGACGACCAGGAGTGGTTGGCACAAGTGAAGAAGAATGGAGGCATCATCGTGTCGGTAGACGGCATCCAGCCAGAGAAGGGCAACGAGACGGTGTACTTGGTGCGCGATGCGCTCACGGGGCGCGTGCTGGCCGCCGAGAACGTGACGTCGTCAGAGACCGTGGTGATGAAAGCACTCCTGGCACCGGTGGTGGCGTTGGGGGTGGAGAGGAAGGTGAAGGTGCTGGGCACGATCACGGATGCCCAGGAGAGCGAACTCTTGGCGGTGCAGGAGTTGTGGACGGAGGTGCCGCACCAGGTGTGCCAGTTCCACGCGCTGCGCGATGCGGCCCAGCCGGCCTTTGAGGCGGATAAGAAGGTGAAGACCGCCATGCGCAAAGCCTTGCAGCCCAAGGTGCGGGCGCTGCGCAAGCAGCTCAAGCGAGATATCCCCCAGGGGTCAGCAGACGAAGCCAAGCAACTCGCGGTGCTGGATGAGGACGCCACAGGAGTGCTTTGTGCACTCAACCGGGATGGCATCGCGCCATTGGACGCACGCGGCGGTGCAGACCGCCAAAGATCTCGATGAGGTGGAAGCCAGCCTGCAGAGGCTCCCAAAAAAGGGGGGCCTATGAGCCCGCGCTGTGCGCAGAAGCTGGCACGCTTGCAGGCTATCGTGGCCGAGCGGGCAGCCTGGGCGAGCCAGCTCACGCAGGTCACCCACAGGCACGGCTGGGTGCTCTCGGTCGAACACATCCTGGATGAAAGCCTAGCGCAAGAAGGAGAGGTGGTGAGCAATGCGACGGGGGGAAGTCGCCTGGATGCCTGGCGAGAACAGATGGCGCAATACCTGACCAACGGCACCCTTTCCGAGCTGGAGCGGGAGTGCCTCACCGCGTTCTTCCAGGTGCTCTCCAACTTGCGCCCGCACTTGGTGCAGTGCTCCGACCGCAAGGACTTTCCCCGCACCACCAACGAGATGGAGCGCAGCATTCGCGGCCTCAAAACGCCGTATCGCCGCATCAGTGGTCGCAAGAACTGGAATGCGTATCTGTTGCGCTACGGGCGCTGCGTGGCCTACGCCTCCTGGTGGGAGCAAGATGCCGCCCATCGCCAGCAGCTCGAGCAGCGAGCCAGTCAGCTTGACCGTGCCCGCTGGCGCGAACTGCGACGGGAGAGCACCGTCGCCCACAGCGAGCACCTCAAGCGCTTTCGCTTCCGCCACAAGCGAGAGGCCTCTCTCTCCTCCTTAGAGGAGCGCTGGGCTGCCGCCGCTCCTACTCCTCTTTTGCCCTGACGGTGCAAAAACGGTTTGTATGCTCGTCGACCCGGCATGGAGAGTTGGTACAAAGGCAACTCTGGAACCGTCCCCAGGCGGGCGTGAAACGCATAGAAGCTCTGAACAGATCCGATGGTTTGGTCAATGGTGGCGTTGGAGCGCCTAGCAGGCTTGCGCTCGATGGAAATGACCGAAGGGTCAGGTCGGCGTAACCAGGGAATGAAGCCTGCGAATTGTGCGATATCGATCTCTGTCCAGCAGAGATGCGCATCATGGAGGTATTCCCAAAACTGTTTGAGGTGATGGGCGGTTGCGCGGATAGTATTGGGACTGCGACCTACATCCTGAAGAAACTTGAGGTATGACAGGATAGGTTGGACTGGTTCATAGCTATCGTCGAGGACCAGCCACGCTACCCGGTCGGGGAGACGTACTCGTTGTACCTTCATCATATACATTCCTCTCAGTAAAGAATTGTATATGATATGTTCTTCGGCAAAGTACAACGAAGTCTGAAGGGGCTACAGTCTTTACATTGTGAGTGGGATCATT
>WNFX01002830.1_pt1 | contig 28285 bp, 26 predicted proteins | sample 5400111 | NCBI WGS metagenome assembly WNFX01 (sample SAMN13153363, study PRJNA577476) | soil metagenome | isolation source: 40 cm soil or saprolite under grassland replicate 1 | place: USA:California | collected 2016-06-15
AGCGCAGTCATGTTCTTGCCTAGCGCGTCATTGTTGTATCCTCCCTCCATAACGGTAACAGTTGGAAGTCCGAGTGAAGCGATGCGTTTTCCGATTTTGCTGATTCCCTTTCTGGTGATCTTGAAGGTTCCAAGCTTGTCATCTCGGTAAAGATCCATGCCGGCAGAGATCACGAGATAGTCTGGTTTGAATGCACGGATTAGGTCAAGCGTTTCATCAAGCGTCTTGAGGTAGGACTCATCGTGTGTCTTGGCGGGAAGAGGGAAGTTGTAGTGAAATCCGAATCCTTTTCCTTCGCCACGCTCATCAGGATAGCCAATGTAATGCGGATATTCAAAGTTCGGGTCCGCGTGGATGGAGATGCTTAACACATCCTCACGCTCATAAAAAATATCTTCCGTGCCGTTACCCGCGTGATAGTCAATATCGAGGATAGCAACCTGGCCTTTGGATGAAAGCCAATTTGCTGCGACCGATGCGTTGTTGAGAAAGCAGTAGCCCGCTCCGTAATCTCTTCCCGCGTGATGACCAGGCGGACGGCATAACGCAAATGCAGAATGGTCTCCATTTGCAATCGCTTGTGCAGCATTTAACGCGCAATTTGCAGAAGCCAGCGCAGCTTCAAATGTTCCTTCAACGATACATGTGCTTAAATCCATGAGGTAATAGCCCGCGCGTCCAAGCAGTGACTCCGGTTTTGGAGGATAACGTCGAAGCGCGAAGGTGGCAGGCAATAGTATGGATTTATCCTTGGCTTCGGTCTTCAGCCATTCGGTCCAGCATGAAGCGAGAAAGTCCACATAAGCATTATCGTGCACAGCGTAGATGGGGTCGAGTCCAAAGTCACTCGGTTCCATAATCTCGGCCCATTTTGTATCATGCAATGAAGCCAGGATTTTATTTACGCGCTCGGGGTTTTCCATATATGGTGAACGAAAGCCACCTTCCATCACTTCAAACTTCGGATGATGTTTGCGATGCGCTTTAGAATAAAAAATTTTCACTCTGCCTCCGTAAGAACTTGTACTACAATTCTATCAATAGAACGGAGGAAAGATGGACGTATTCGAAGCGATACATAACCGACATTCGCAGGGGAGAGTGAAATCTGATCCATTGCCGCGTGAGTTAATTGAAAAGTTATTGGATGCAGCTGTGCAAGCCCCGAATCATTACAAGGTGAGACCCTGGCGATTTGTCGTTTTGACTGGGGAGGGTCGCAACAAATTGGGTGACATTATGGCCGCTTCACAATTGGATCGGCATCCTGATTTCCCGCCAGAAGCATTCGACACTTGCCGTGCACTGCCGCTTCGAGCTCCCGTGCTGATCGCGGTCGGCGTGGAGAAACCAAGCGAACCAAAAGTGTTGGAGATTGAGAATGTGTGTGCGGCTGCTGCGGCGTGCGAGAATCTTTTGCTGGCTGCACATGCAATGGGACTCGGCGCAAAGTGGCGCACCGGCGAATGGGCGCGCGACCCGCTGGTAAAAGAGTTTTTAGGCTTCGAAGCTGATCAGCATATTATTGCGTTTATTTATGTTGGTGATCCTGAGTTTATCGCTGAATATCCGCCAAGACCTTCGTTTGAAGATAGAACTGTTTGGATAGAATAGCAGACAGTATCTGCCGTTTACTTTCCTAATTCCTTTAAAACTTCAATCATCAAGTCGGGCCGATCTGTCATTATTCCGTCCACACCCCATTCGATGTATTGCTTCATCAATACGGGGTCATTTACTGTCCACGGTTCGACGGCGAGATTCTTCGCATGTGCCTCGCGGATAAAACGTTTTGTCATAATGGGAATGTTCTTTGATTCCTTTGGATCATACGGTGGCTGAATGGATTGATATTGTGGTGCGACTAATCCGCTAAGGAAAACTTTGCCGAGCAAAACAAATGTTGTCACTTCGCCACGTGAAGCAGATGTGGCAACTTCAGGGCAAGTCTTGCGAAAGTTTTGCATCGCTTCATCATGGAACGACGCAATCACAACTTTGTCTTGCATTTTGTATGCACGGATGAGCGCACAAAGTGGTTTGTCGACGGGATTCTCTGTCAATTTGATTTCAATCACATAGCGCATCTGCGGGAATTTCTGAAAAAGTTCCTCCAGTGTTGGCACTTGGATACCTTGTCCGCGATAGGGAAAGGTCTTGCTATTGTCATTTGACCATTTGTATGCCACATCAAGTTGCTTCAATTCCACAAGAGTCAAATCTTCGATGAGACCGGTGCCATCTGTGGTGCGGTCTACTTTTTCATCATGCATCAAAACAATTTGACCATCTTTCGTGATGTGGGCATCCATCTCAAGAACGTCTGCTCCAATTTTGACAGCTTTGTCGAACGCGTATATTGTGTCCCCGGGCCAGATCCCATCCCCGCCTTGATGGGCGATGACTAGTGGAGGTTTTATATTAACGTAGTAATTTTTTGAGGGTGCATCTGGTGTGAAGAGCAGAAGTAACATCAAGCTGAGAAGGATCAGGGCTACCAAAACATATAATAGTTTTAATTTCATGATTTGCACCAAGCCGTTCTAAGAGAATGGAGTCGATAGGTCATCTATTTGTATATAGTTCTGTTTGTGAATTTTTCATCACCTTCACAACACGCGGCGAGAAGTAATTCTCTGTTTGAGTGCCGATCATATAAACATCCGATGCATTCGGAAAGAATGGAGGTGAATTTTTCAATTCGAAGATCACTAATCCGTTTTGAGGACCAATCAGGAAAAATACCAGCCGCGCTTTTTCCTCGGGCCCATAGCCTATTTTTGCAGTTCCGGGTTCCCCATCACCTGCCTCGTAATAACGAGGGTAAATCGCGCGGCCATATAATGCGACTTCTCCTTTTTCTACTGTCATGCCAATTTGTTGTGAGATTTCTTTTTGTGATTCAGGTGGGTATCTTTGTGGAAAGATAAATTCAGTAATCGGAAGGAAGGCACCTAGAAACAGAACCAATATCAAGCTTAGGATGAAACGATGGCGGGAGAATAGAGGGGACTCAATGATAGCCGTATGAGTGCCAGGTGGAATTTGAATCCAAGCAGCAATGCTTTCTCTTGCTCCTTGGGCACAAGAGAGTATTAACCCTCCAAGTATTATTAAGCCAAAAATTTCATAAAGATGAATACTCCAATCTACTGGAACGACGAAACGTTGCCCAGAACTTAGGAATAACGCTGTCCATGTGTTGTATACGAGACCAAAACTAAGTGGAAGCAAGCCAATCAACCCATGACGATACCATGCAGTTGCAAGCCCAATGCTGAAGAGAAAAAGATAGAACACAAAAAGTGGGATTTGATTGCTGGTAAGCGGTGTTTTCCAAAATGCATGTCCTGGCATAAAAAGTTCGGCGGGTGATCGTATTTCATCGCGAATAGGGAATGCTAACAAGCTGGTAATTTCATTATTGACAAAATGATTCGTCGCAGAACGTAATATGAAACGGGGATTTTCTCTAAAACTGGCGATTGCCATCTTTGTCATCCGACTGGAATATTGCGCATCGTTTTCGCCGGGCAGGCGAGGTAATATTTCATTGCCTGTACTTCCACTCCACCTGCGTGCCATGGTCATAATTTGTGAGATGGGGTTATCTAAAACTAATCCGCCCGTTGCGACATAATTTCGTATGAGCCATGGAGCAATGATTAGCGCAAAGCCAATGACAATAAAAATCGACTCTTTTAACCATTGCTTACGATTGGGAATGATAAAAATGGCAAGGAATATGAGGATGGCAATAAGAATAGAACTTTGTAATCTTATTAGTGCTGCTGCGCCAAACACACCACCAATCAAAAGTGGCAACGAAGTAGATCGATTTGAGGAGCGCAACCAGCGGATCGAAAGCAAAGTCGCCAGACCGAGGAGAAGCGCGGCAGGTAATTCTGAAAGGAATAATTTGGAATAAGTTACATTACTAGCAAACGGCACAGCAACATTTGAGTTTACATCTCTAAATGCAGCCAATAGTGATAAGCCCACGCCTAGTGGTCTGCCGCCAATCTCTTTGCCTAAAAGGTATAGCAGCGCCGGAAAGATTGCCAACACAAAAGTCTGTAGAATAATAATATTTTGGTAATTTTGATTTCCAAGTAAGTGTATCCAGGTTAAGAAGGCAACATAAAACGGCCGCGCAGGAACCTCAGGCCACAAAAACCTATTCCCAATCAATGCGGATTGAGCGTATTGAGCATAAATTTGTGCATCAGAGAATGGATAGATTTCAAAGTTTGGCGCATGAGGTGGCATCGCGGTAAAGGCCGGGTTCACGGGTTGGCTTAACCAGAGAGCAACAGTAAATATGTAAATTCCAAAAGGAATCCATTTTTGATTTTTCCTTGAGATAATATGTGGGAAAAATGCCAAGACTCCGATAAAAGCTAAGGTTAAAAAAATTTGCCATTCAAGAAAAGGAATAGGAGGCGCGCCCCAGTTATCTTCATGTGTAATACCAATTTTCGTGGTAACAATCCATCCCCCAAGCAGTGAAAAAAACACAATGAGGAAAATTACCTTTTTCCAAATTGCTTGAAAAGCGTTGATGATCTGTTTAGCTTTTTCAACTCTATTCCACGCGATCAATATTGCAAGCTCCAAACTGGAAAGACCAAACCAAAAAACGAAAGGACGTAAGCGCGCTGCATATACTGGAAATAGCGGATTGCTTTTAAATAGTGGGATAGCAATCATAAAAATAATTGCAGCAATTGTTGTTGAAAGGGCAGCTATATAAATCAAATCCCATAACACAAAATGCTTATCTAGATCAAGCCAGCTTTGGCAGAATGTTAATTGATGACTCTGTAACCATAACATTACGGAAATGGCGATGAGTACAATCGCTAGGCTAATTAAAACTAATCTTGCGGATGAGAAACCAAACGCAAGTGGATTCTCTGTATCGGTGGGAATAAGAACAAGCCAGCATAATGCGGCAATTCCTTGGAGACCCCATAAGCTAAAAAGGACCTGCCAGTAATTAGGCTTCGTTGTTTTCATCAGTTCAATAATATACCTGAACTTATCTGGCTTGGCAATTTGTTCTATGAAAAGGATACTGTAAATTCCCCATTTTAAGAAAAGACCTGACGAAAGTCAGGTCTCTTCTGTCTAAATTCCAGCTCCCAAATAGCGGGCAATTGCCATGAAGGTCACGGCCAGAATAAGTGCTGCGGCAGATAGGGTTGAATAGGTGGCTTGTTGTTTTCCTATCGCCTGCATTTGTGTAAGTTGTTCAGGAGAGGGCTTGCCTTGCATTTGAGCACCCAGTTGTGCCATAGCGTTCGTTGTACGGCCAAGCAGTATGCCGAATATAAAGCCGATCAGCGCGAACCCTGCGCCAATGTTAAGGCCGATAGCAAAGCTTGATCTTAGCCAGGTTGCTCCAGCTCTTGCATCCAAACTGTACAGGAAAACACCTGCCAGAATAGTCAAGCCAGCAGCCGCAGACATTCGATTACTGAACTTCAAATTATTCATCAAGTGACCAACAAATCTTTGCCCTGCTTCTGCCGTTGCGCCGACGGTGGGAGCAATAAAGAAGGTCATGATCAACGTGCCACCAACCCAAATTACTCCAGCTACAATGTGAATGATGCGAAGCAGCCAGATAAGGTAAATCATTTTTTCTCCTTTTAATAAGACTGAATTCGGAGATGATAACACCAAATTTAGAAGGTTGTTTTGTTGGAATGTCGCCTATAAATCGCCGAGACTTTTGTCTCGGCGATTTGCTTTTTCATCTAAGTTGAAATGGGAACAAGCAAGACAACTCTTTTGTAAGGAATATGTTGTTCGGTTTGTCCTTTCGTAAGGTGAACCGATGTCTGTTTCTAATGCGCAGAAAATAATTACGCAAACGCTTGTTTCATGGAGTGGCGTATCTACTGCATCGCATCGCTTTGGTGGTGTAGAGTATCGTCTCGGCACGCGTGAACTTGGTCATATTCATGGGGATCACCTCATAGATGTTCCGTTCCCTAAAAAGGTACGCGATGAAATTGTGAATGCAGGTCTTGCTGAACCTCATCATATTTTGCCTGAAACCGGCTGGGTCAGTTTTTACTTGCGAGAAGAAGAAGATGTGCAAAAAGCAATTGCCCTCTTACGTCGTTCGTATGAAATTGCATTAAAGCAAAAACAACCTCGTAGCACGACGAACTAAAAAATCTTTCAACCTTGCGAAGGCATGTCCTGAGTTGCAGCCGACACTTGCACCTGTGTGCAAGTGCAGGTGAGGATCTAAACCTTCACAAGGTTTTCAGGCGCTTGTTTGGCTAAGGTATGCAATTCACGATCTGCACGGTTTGAGACAATTTCTTGCAATGCAGGCAAGGCTCGTGCGTCTTTCAAATTCCCTAAGGATCCAATCACATGTTTCTTTACTTCACGCTCGGGATCATTCAACATTTCTAAAAGGATGGGCGTAACACGTGTATCTTTGATTTTGGATAACGCGTCGATGGCGTGGATTCGAATCCACATTTCAGGGTGACTCAATGCCTCGATTAACATGTCGACAGCTGGTCCGCCAAATTGCGCCAGGGACTCTGCCGATACTTTCCCCACCTCATGATGCAAATCGTAAAGCGCCATGGCCAATGGTTCGATGGCTCGTGGATCGCCTAATTTGCCGAGCAGGATTGCCGCAAACTTTCGAACAGTCCCTTCCTTATCTTGCAACGCTTCAATGAGCGGGTTGACTGCTGCAACGCCCAGTTTTTCAATCGCTGATAATAAATCACTTGCAGCATATTCACGCTCATACCACCAGAACGAATCATGTAACGCTTCCATAAGATAAGGCAACGCCGCAGAGTGATGCGTGTTCCCCAATGCTCGCGCCGCAGCCTGACGGACTTCGATTTTTGGATCATCTAACAAAACATTTGTAAGGTCATCGAAAGTAGATGGATCTTTGAATAATCCAAGAGCCAAACATGCCGCGATGCGTACTTCATCTTCTTGATCCTTTAGCGCGTGAAGCAATGGCTGGATTGCTTTTGTATCGCTGATTTTTCCCAGTGCTAATGCGGCGCGCGAACGGACAGTAAAATATTCGCCTTGTAATGCTTCCAACAACGCAGGCACTGCGTTACGATCTTTGTTGATAGCAAAGACTTCAGCAACCCGTCCGCGGATGAGGGGATGTGCAGTATTGAGAGTCTTTATCAGTGAAGGAGTGGCGGAAGGGATTCGGGCAAGAATCTGTTGATATACCGGAAGCAGGTTTGCGTCTTTCGTTTGAAGCGCTTCGATCAATAGTGGCGCAACGTCCTCATCTATCCGAATCAAATCTTGTGCAGCGCGGTCGCGTTTGGTTACATCCGCAAGTTGAGCAATGAGTTTTTTAACCTCACCTTGTTTCGAACCGGTGAACCAATCCATGTGTCGATTTTACCGTGAAGTACCTGGAATCTAATAAAAAAGTGGATGGAAAATCTCTGATATAATTTCACGGTTGCAGAGAGGAAAGCACACCGTGGCGCTTGTAGCGCCATGTATTTTGCCCATACTTCGCTATCATAACTTTGGGAGAAGAGATGAAGAAAGAGCAACAACTTGATTTGTATCATCAAATGGTGCTGATCCGCCGCGTGGAAGAACGTGGCGCGGAACTTTACCAAGCTGGGAAGATCGGCGGTTTCATGCACTTATATATTGGACAGGAAGCTGTCTCAACGGGTTTGATTGCTGCCCGCGAGCCGCGCGACCGGGTGATTACGGCATATCGTGATCATGGTGTCGCGATCAATTCTGGGATTCCAGCCAATCAAGTGCTGGCTGAGTTGCTAGGGAAAGCAACAGGGATATCGAAAGGCAAGGGCGGTTCCATGCACATGGCAAGCGTTGAGAAAAATTTTTGGGGCGGACATGCGATCGTGGGTAGCCATTTATGCATTGCGGCGGGATTGGCATTGGGTGATCAATATGCCAAGAATGATAACGTGACCATTTGCATGTTTGGGGACGGCGCGACGAATATCGGTTACTTCCATGAGGCATTGAATCTGGCAAAGGTATGGAATTTGCGCGTGCTATGGGTTTGCGAAAATAACATCTATGGCATGGGTACATCTGTAGAACGCGCTTCGGCGGTTTCAGAAATTCGCCAGAGAGCTGAAGGCTATAACATGAAGAGTGGTCGCGTGGACGGCATGGATGTGATGGCAGTCCATGATGCAGCGAAAGAAGCGATTGATTTCGTTCGCAAAAATAGCCAACCCTATCTGCTCGAAGTGACTACCTATCGCTATCGTGGTCATTCGATGGGTGATCCTGAACGATATCGTAAGCAGGAGGAAGTGAAGAAATGGCAGGAGAACGATCCGATTGGAATTTTCCGCAAGAATTTATTGGAGAAGAAAACGGTCAGTGCAAAGACGCTCGATGAAATAGAAGCGCAGGTGGAAGAAGAAATAAACAAGGCAGTTGAGTTCGCTGAGACTTCACCTGAGCCCGCGATGGAAGATTTATTTGAAAACGTTTATGTGGAATAAGTAGACAGGTAAACAAGTAGACAAGTACACAGGTATTAACTAGCTACATGTTTACGTGTCTACTTGTGTACATTTTATGGTGCTATACAAGGAAATGAAAACCCTATGTCTAAGATAACTATGCGTGAGGCGATTTCGCAAGCGCTGATGGAAGAAATGGATCGTGATCCTGCGGTCTTTATTATGGGCGAAGAAGTAGGTCTGTGGGGTGGTACATATGCTGTGACCAAAGGTTTTTACGATAAGTACGGTCCCGACCGCGTAAAAGATACACCGATTGCAGAGAATGTAATTGTTGGCGCGGCAATTGGCGCCGCGATGACAGGACAACGCCCCGTTGCAGAGCTGATGACAATCAATTTTGCATTCTCTGCGATGGATTACATTGTCAACCAGGCGCCCAAACTTCATTATATGTTTGGGGGTCAGTTCCAAGTCCCGCTAGTGATTCGCGCGGTGGGTGGGGGCGGACGTCAGCTGGGCGCAACACACTCACAGACTCCCGACGTCATCTTTGCACATTTCCCAGGGCTCAAGGTAGTGTCGCCTGGAACGCCTGAAGATGCCAAAGGATTGCTCAAATCGGCGATTCGGTCGAATGATCCGATTTTGTTCATCGAACACGCAACCATGTATCAAGTCCGCGGTGACGTTCCAGATGAGGAATATCTCATCCCAATTGGCAAATCCAAAGTGCAGCGTGCAGGCAAAGATGTCACCATCGTTACGTATTGCAAAGGACTTGAGCTTTCAATGAAAGCCGCGGATGAACTTGCTAACGGAGGCATCGAAGTTGAGATCGTTGACCTGCGCACCTTACGCCCACTCGATATGGAACCTGTCCTTGAATCATTCAAGAAAACGAACCGCGCCGTGATCGTTGAAGAAGGTTGGAAGTCCTACGGAGTAGGCGCTGAAATTACAAGTCGGATTTACGAAGAAGCATTTGATTATGTTGACGCGCCCATTGTGCGCGTTGCGCAAAAAGAAGTCCCGCTTCCGTATAACCGTACGCTCGAACAGGCTGCGCTCCCGCAAGTGCCTGACATCGTCGCGGCGGTGAAGGAGGTCTTGAAATAATGTCTGAAACAATTACCATGCCCAAACTGGGATTCGACATGGCAGAGGGCACTCTGGTTCGTTGGGTGAAAAATGAAGGCGAGAACGTCAACAAGGGCGATGTGCTCGCCGAGATTGAAACCGATAAAGCCACTGTGGAGGTTGAATCTTCTGCAAGCGGCGTTGTTCGCAAACTTCTAGTTGAAGAAGGAAGCGTTGTTCCCATTGGCAACCCAATTGCGATTGTCGGTTCTGCCGATGAAAAAATTGAGGAGCCGACGAAAGCTACTGAGCTAAAAGCAGAGAAAAAGACAGAGGAGACAAAAGGCGAAGAACTGAAGACGGAGCCTGAGAAACCGAAAGAAGAAAGCAAAATGCAGAAGGTAGAGGAAAAGCCTACGTCTCCCCCTGCGGGTCAGCCGACGCCTGCACCGGCTCCCGTTGCCCAAGCCGCTACACCAGCTGAAGAGGGCCCCGTTAAAGCTTCACCCCTCGCAAAGAAGATCGCGCGTGACAATAAGGTAGATTTATCGCACTTGCAAGGTACTGGCCCAGGCGGACGGGTTGTCCGCAAGGATGTAGAAGCCGCGCTTTCAACGGGTAAAGCACAGAAGGTCGAAGGCCGCCCGTCAACACCAATTCCTTCTGTTGTTCCGGTTTCTCGCGAAGATGAAACGGTTCAATTGACGAAGTTGCGTCAGGCCATTGCACGCCGTATGACTGAATCTAAAACCAGCGCTCCTCATTTCTACGTGACGCATGAATACAAAATGGACGCGCTCATGGCGATTCGCAAACAGATCAATGATTATTTGTCAGAAAATGAAAAACTTTCTGTCAATGATTTCATCATTAAGGCGGTCGCTTTGACCTTGCGTGAATTTCCGAATCTCAATGCATCGTTCGCAGGTGACAAGGTAGTTCATCATGGGGCGGTTAATGTAGGTGTTGCGGTTGCCGTAGAGGGTGGCTTGCTGACCGTTGTCAACCGAAATACAGATCAACAACCTCTGCGTGTGATTGCATCTGATGTGAAACGGATGGTTGCAGGCGCGCGTGAAGGCAAGGTCAAGCCCAATGATATCGAAGGCTCCACCTTCTCGATTTCAAATATGGGAATGTACGATGTGGAAAACTTTGCCGCCATCATTAACCCGCCGGAAGCCGGGATCTTGGCAGTTGGCTCAGCGCGCGAAGTGCCCGTTGTGGATAATGGAGAGGTCAAAGTTGGCTGGCGTATGAAAGCAACAATCTCTGTGGATCATCGCGTGAGCGATGGGGTGGAAGCCGCCAAGTTCATGCAGAAGTTGGCAGAGTTCCTGGAAAATCCAGTGAGGATGTTGGTTTAAAACTGTAGGTCACGTTTGGGTCTCGATACGTGGCGCCCAGGCGCCACTACTCGACCAACAAAACGTGACCTACTTTTTTTATCAGTTAATCTGATTAAATATTCTTATGACAAGCTCTTCTCTCCTCGTCGTAAACGATTCTCTGCTCATCGTCGTTGACATCCAGCCTTCGTTTGTAGAGAAGGAAAATAAAGTGGAGAACAATCTACTTCTGCAACGAATGTGTTGGGTGATCAAAGTGGCAAACTGGCTGAATGTTCCGCTGGTGGTCACTGCGGAGGATATTCCCAATATAGGAAATATCTGCGAAGAAGTAGCCCAACTCTTACCACCGGATACCAAAATTTTCAACAAGATGACCTTCGGTCTCGCGGCGCAAGCAGATATTCTGGAAGCTGTGCAAGCAACCAAACGAAAAACCGCTGTGCTCATCGGCTACGAAACGGATGTGTGCATTACTCACTCAGCACTGGGATTGATGGATTTGGAGTACAAGGTCGCTGTGGTGGTAGATGCGACGGGTTCTCCAAATGGAGGTCATCAAATTGGCTTAGAGCGAATCCGTAGTGCAGGTGGAATCATTGTTAGCACGAAGAGTTTGTATTACGAATGGATTCGCACTATAGCAAAATCCATAGAATATGAAAAATCGGGAATCGAAACGCCTGATGGGTTGATTTTATAGGAATACATCCAGCTTACTTCATTCCGGTACCGGCAAGTTCTCACACAAAGTTCTGTAATTTTCATCTCCGAACAGTGCTTGCCATTGTGCCTTGTCAAAATTCTGAGTCAAACGCGAACAAGCCGTTGCGATGAGATTATCCTTCTTAATTGGGCGGATGTCTGCAATATTCCAGAATTGAAGAACCTTGGAGGATGCGGTTACCAGGGTATTTCCACCTGCAGAGAAAGAGACCCCATTTACAATGTCGATGTGTGGGATGCGGGCGATCTCTTCAACGGTGGTCGTATCTATTAGAAATACATTACTGGCTGTGCCTACAGCAAGCACAGTCCCTTTTGGATTGAATGACAGTGAAACTGCCTGCTCTTTGACGAAAGATGCCAAACTTGTGAATTCGCTATTTCGATATTTCCAGATATTGATCTGCCCTGATGGATCAGCGGAGGCAAGCAGAGAACCGTCTTGATTGAAAGCAAGAAGTGCATTGCTTCCACGCGATTCGATTTCAGACAGTGTTCCGCCGTCATTCACACCTATGATGATGATTTTGTCTTTTGAGCCTATCGCCAGAAGTTCTGGGCTGGAGGCTAATGAAGACGCCTGTGGATACGTCTCATTAGGATTATTGATCAATTGAGCATTGAGCACATTCCATGCTTGGATGTTGCCATTAGAGTCACTGGTAATCAATTGCTGACTATCTGGTGAGAATACAATGGATTGCACAATGCCAGAGACCTTGAGCGTTTTTAACCCGCGATTTTCGATATTATAGGTAGCTACCTCATTACCTGTTGTCAAGATACCTAGAAATTTTGAATCAGGGCTAAAGATAACATCTTTCACCCGTGATTTAAGTTGAAGAAGCGGTGCGCCTTGCGGACGCGCTGTCAAATTGGATAAAGGCTCGGGAGTCAGCAACCAGACCCGATTTTCGTCTGACACGACAAGCCGGTTACCTGAAGTACTGTATTGCACATTATCTACAGTCCCATTGAACTGCATGTATTTTTCCGGTGCAGCCATTACAGAAATATTCCAGATGTTAATTGTGCCGCGTTGATCACTCGAAACAAGGTACTTACCATCATAACTAAAAGCAAGGACGGAACCATTGGCACCTAGAGGAATTTGGAATATTTCTGCTCCTGTTGAGGCATTCCACACCCAAACTGTTTTATCGGCACCTGTTGTCGCGATCCATTGTCCGTTCGAACTGACCGTTACATCGGTCACAATACTGTCTTGCAACATACCAAGTCGTTCCTTGCCAGTTGAGGTATCCCAAACCCTAATTCTATGATCGTCTGATCCCGTGACGAACCATGAACCATCCGGACTGAATGCAATATCCCTAACCCAGTTTTGGTTAAGAAGGTGAAAAAGGTCTTTGCCGGTTCTGATATCAGTAATAAGGACAGTGTTGTCCTTTCCACCAGTAGCCATAACTTTACTGTTCGGGCTGAACACTAGTGCTAGGACACCATCTCTATGCTTAGAGCCCGAAATTATTTTTCTGTCACTTAAATTCCAAATTGTAACAACACCACCCTCCGAACCTGCTGCCAGCCAGTTTCCATTTGGGCTGAAGACAGATATATGAGGTTTGCCGCCAATCTCCAATGGAGAACTGATTTTGCCGGTTTTCAGGTCAATCACCGGAATTTTTCCGTCATCATAAGCGATTGCAAGTTGTTGCCCAGTCGAAGGCCTGATGTTTACATTTCGAACGGATATTTCCAATGGAGTATATTTGTTTTGTGAATTCCCATTTTTCAGATCAATGATCTGAATAGTACTCGAGTCGGGTTTAACACGCTGATATTCCTTTTGTACACTTCCATTTTCCGCATCCAATACTTGGACTAGGCCTGAATCATCGCCCGTTACAATGAATTTACCGTCAGGCGTGAAGGCTGCATCATTCACAGACTTGGGACTGGTTGCGCAAAATAACTTTTTCCCATCTTCAACCTTCCATAGACAGGTTGTGCCATCGGCGCTCGCCGTGACAAATGTATTTCCATTTGGACTGAACTCTATGGAATTGATGTTCCCAGATTGTGAGACTTGTGCCACTGGAAGAGGAAGAAGACTAATGTTCTTTCGCAGAATTTCTTCAGCCTCATCAGAAGGGATACTTTGCCACGAATCAATGGCAAGTAGTGTGCTCGTGTATAACTCTCCCGGCCTGGTTTGATAAATTTGTGCTCTGGCGGCGCTGCGTTGCGCTTCTGCGATTTTCCTGTTCTCTTCGGCAATAGCTTTTTGTGTCTTTGCTTCTTCTTCATTCGCGCGCGCGATTTTTTCATTCGCTTGGGCGACCTGTTGATTATTTACAGCTAAAACTTCATTCTCCTTTGCGAGCTTCTCATTTGCAATGGCTATCCGTGATTCTTGAACCGCGAAATACGTCAAAACTGACATCACGACCAGTGCAACTCCGGTAGCGATCCAGGCAATGGTTCTATTTCTCTCATTTCTTTTGCTATAAAGAATGAAAGTCTTTTGCAGGTCCGTCGGTATTGGGTCTTTGGATGTTGCAGTTGCAACCATGCGCTGAGCATTGCGCAGGTCTCTGCCACGTAGGAGCAAACTAATATCCTTTTTGCGATGCCACTCTAACGCGCGTACTTGCAGGCGACGGTGCTCCTCTAGCCAATCTAGGTCAAGCTCGATCGCGGTCTTGACTTTTGCTAATCCCTCCTCAAAATTATCCGTCTCACGGATAAAGGTCCAGTTCAGTTTGCGGATGCTCTCAATAGTGTCTTTCGGGTCAACATCGCGCAGGACGATAGGAATGATCCGCTTATTGTTGAGTGCTGCGCGACCAATTTCCACTTTACAAACTTCTGAAACAATGGAGTCCGGGCTGATGAGAAAAATAAACGCATCAGCTTCTTCGATGCCGCGGAAGATCTGTTCGAGCCAATCCACCGCAGGCGGGATGGATTCCCAGTCTACCCAAACGTCCTGCTGAATAGATTTGAACGACTCAATCAGTTTTCGAGCCGCTACCGAGTCTTTTCTAGAGTAAGAGACAAACAATTTTGCCATAGCGCACCTTCGATGATTCACGCAATTCTACTTGATATGTCAATTCATCTACATTTCTTTTTTATGGTAAAACAGGGCATATGATAGATAACCTAAACCAATTCACTCATGATGCCTGGGATGCCAATGCGGAAGTTTGGGATTCGCGTATGGGCGACGAGGGCAACGACTTTTTTAACCTGCTTTGTTGGCCCGTTCTCGCTTCTTTTCTGGACGCTTCGCCTACGGGACAGAAAGGCGCTATCCCTCCGCTCAGCGCGACGCCCTTGGCTGGTCAGCATATCTTAGACATTGCCTGTGGCAACGGCTTGACCTCACGTCGCCTTGCCAAGCTTGGCGCGCAAGTTACTGCCTTCGATTTCTCCGCAAATCTCATCGAAAAAGCCAAAGCCCGCGAAAACCCTAATTCACTAATCTCATATCACTTAATAGACGCAACCAGTGAAGAAGAGTTACTTTCTCTCGGTGAAGAGACTTTTGATGCTACCCTCTCTAATATGGCCCTCTTCGATATGGCGGATATTGAAACCTTGTTCCAAACGCTGCCAAGACTCCTCAAATCGAACGGACCATTTGTCTTTTCTTTAACTCATCCGGCATTCAATAATGCTTCTACTGTACATGTTGTTGAAGAAGTTGACGATGAAGGTCAGATAAAAACTGTCTATTCAGTGAAAAGTTCACGTTATATGACTCTCTACCAGGCAAAGGGATTGGCTCTCCTCAGTCAGCCGAAACCGCAAATGTACTTTGAGCGCCCTCTGCAATATTATCTTAACCTTGGCTTCCAAAACGGATTCGTGCTGGATGGCTTCGAGGAACGCGCCTTCCCATCTGATCATCCCCAGACCAGTCCGCTGGGATGGGGAGGAAAATTTAGTGAAATCCCACCTGTGTTGATCGCGCGATTTCGCAAAATCTAATGACGCTCAAGCCGCTGTCCTCGGCGGCTTGAGGTTGCCAAGATCGCAAAATAAATAAGTCACGCTCGAAGCGTGACCTACTTTTCATCCATATAATTCTCTTCTAAAAAACTCCGGCAATGCGAACGCCGCCTTGTGAATTTCAGGATTGATGTAATTATTCACGCCGAGTGGCATGGGAGTCTTCAATCCATTTTCCCAAGGTGTATTGGAGACATACATAAATCCAATTCCACCACCTGGATAAGTTGGAATATTGGCATAATAGTACGCGGGATTCTTCGTCAGCGCGCGCGCAAACTGGTAGATCTGCTTGATCAACGCGGTATCAAAAAAAGGCTGTTCGCATTGAGTCGCCGCAGCTCCCCCAGGGACCAGGGCGCGTATCATCAGCATGTAAAATTCATCGGAGAACAAACGCTCTGCCATACCGATGGGATCGGTTGTGTCAGAGATAATTACATCGAATTGACCAGGACTTTCCTCCAGATAACTGAACGCATCTCGTACGATCAACTTGGCGCGCGGATCAGCCAATGGGTCCCCGAAAGAAGCGGCGAAATATTGTCGTGATAGATCCACCACTCGTTGATCTAATTCGCAAACGACTGCTTCCTCCACAGATGGATATCTCAAGACTTGTTGTAACGAGCCGCCATCTCCACCTCCAACAATGAGCACGCGTTTCGGCTCGCCCACCGCAAGCATCGGTACATGGACGATCATCTCGTGATAACCCATGTTGTCGCGCTCGGTCAATTGGATGATTCCATCCAGGATCATCGCGTTGCCGAAGAATTCGGTTTCAACAAATTGCAAATGCTGATATTGAGTTTGTTCGTCCACAAGGATTCGTTTGACTCGTATTCCCTTGCGATAATAAGGATGCAATTCCTCAGTAAACCAAATGCTCATAACATCTACACAGGAAACGGAATCTTTTCTACTTCCGCCTCGCGGTCAATTTTGCGAAGCGCAAAACAATTCGCCCCGAATGCCTCTTTGAGATGCTGGATCAATGGCATCATATCCTTGCCAATCGCGCAGGTGAAAAGGTCGATGGCGCAATAATCGTATTCAGGCCAGGCATGCAGGCTTGCATGCGACTCTGCGAGCAGCAAAAAACAGGTAAAGCCATGTGGGCTGAACTTGTAAAAGCCCTCATCTACAACCGTCAAGCCGCTTTGGTGCACGGCTTGCGCAAACAGCGAGTATGCCCGCTCGCTATCCATGAGAATCTCATGGTTGCAGTCGGAGAGATCGAAAATAAAGTGCTCTCCAAGTTTCAAAGTCGCGTTCACTCACACCTCCAGGGGTTAAAAATATAAAGAACCCATCCGAAAACACGAACTTTTTATTTCAAAACGATCCGCAAGATGTGTGCCTTGCGTAACGAGTGAAACAGCTTTCGGATAGACTCTGTTTGAGTATTTATACTATGTCCTAGCAAGATGTCAATCTTTTTGTAAGTTTTTCTTCATAGTAAAATGTCATCGTTTTCCAAAGGTTGGAATGACATTTGCTGCTATGTACTATAATCCCGCTTTATTTGCAGCACTGATTATTCCTAATGCACATATTCTACCTCCTCATTGAATTTCTCGATGAACTTGTCTTTGGTGTAGGGGAGGCGGCCTGGCCCCTTATCCGCAACGACCTTGGACTCAATTATGTTCAAATTGGTCTCGCTCTATCGCTTCCAGGTTTCCTTGCGAATTTTATCGAACCTTTCCTCTTCGCGATCAGTGACGTGTGGAAACGCCGCGCGGTTATTCTTCTCGGAGGCATCTTCTTTACAATCGCGCTTTTGCTTACAGGAGTATCCAGAACTTTTATTTCGCAAGCCTCGCTCATGGATTTGGATCCCGCCCGCCGTGAGAGTAATATGGCGCGTTGGACGTTTGCGGGATCGCTGGGTGTGGTAGTTGGACCGATTCTGCTTGCAGGCGCAGCGTGGATCGGCTTCGGCTGGCGTGGCCTGTTCATTGGACTTGCGCTTCTTTCTACTCTTATCCTGCTCCTGGCATGGACGCGGATTCCAGACGATAAGCCTCATCCCGTTTCCTTCCCGCGTTTTGGCGATATATTGAAGCAATTTGGTGCGACTTTCTCTGCCTTAAGGAATTGGTCTGTTGTACGCTGGTTGGTCCTACTTGAGTTTTCAGACTTGATGATTGATATTTTTTACGGATTTCTTCCCCTATATTTTGTTGACGTCGCAGGTTTTACACCTACGCAAGCCGCGCTCTCCGTTGCAGTTTGGTCAGGAATTGGGTTGCTGGGCGATTTTTTGTTGATTCCCCTCGTCGAGCGTGTAAAAGGACTCGATTATTTGCGCATCAGTGTCCTTCTTGAACTTTTTCTCTTTCCTGCGTTTCTTCTTTCTCCTCAGCCCTGGCTCAAACTTGTGCTGGTTGGATTAATGGGATTTTTCAATGCAGGTTGGTATGCAATCCTCAAGGCTAATCTTTTCGATGCCATGCATGGCAAAAGTGGTATGGTACTCACTCTTGATAATGTCTCTGGTTTGATCGGCAAACTCATTCCAGTTGGCATTGGATTAGCTGCACAAGCCTTTGGTCTCGGCACGGCGATGTGGTTCTTATTGGCTGGTCCCATTGCATTGCTGATTGGTTTGCCGCGACGTATGATTAATCTGACATCAGAAGTATGACACCTCCTTATTCTCTTTACTTTCACATCCCTTTCTGCACCCACCGTTGCGCCTATTGCGACTTCAACACCTACGCGGGACAGGAAGATATGATCCCTGCCTATGTTGATGCGTTGTGTAAAGAGATTGAATTTGTTGGCTCTCGACTCCCCTCTTCTTTTAGGAGAGGGGTCGGGAGTGAGGTCCACACAGTGTTCTTCGGCGGCGGAACTCCTTCCCTTCTTTCAGCAAAACAATTTGAATCTATCTTTAAATCTATCCACAATAATTTCAAATTAACTGATGACATCGAAATTACCATCGAAGCCAATCCAGGGACAATCTCTTACGGAAACCTACTTGAACTGCGAAAGCTTGGAATCAACCGCCTCAGTTACGGCGTACAATCTGCGAACACAGAAGAACTACGCATGCTCGAACGCGCCCACAATTTCTTTGATGTGATTGAAGCAGTAACATCTGCACGCAAGGCTGGTTTCGACCGCCAAAGTAATGGCGTGAATCTCGATTTGATCTACGGCTTACCTGAACAGACTCTTCAAACCTGGCAAACCACTATCAAGCGGATTCTCGATCTGCACCCAGAACACATCTCCGCATACGCGTTGACCCTCGAACATGGAACTCCATTTGGACGATGGTCATCTAGGGGTTTATTGCCTCTCCCTGATCCCGATCTCGCCGCAGACATGTATGAATGGGCCAGTGAAACTCTCGAGGCAAATCGTTATGTGCAATATGAAATATCAAATTGGGCAAAAGACCTCGCGTCGAGCGGAGCGCAGCAACACTTGCACCTGACGCACACCTGCCCTGGCGGGCGGTGCCAGGGAGTGCAGGTGAGACGAGACGCGCACAATCCCCCTTCCTTTGCCTGTCGCCACAACCTCCAATACTGGCGGAGTCTCCCATATCTCGCTTTTGGCGCTGGTGCACATGGATATGCCAATGGTTTCCGTTATTCAAATGTATTACGAGTAAAAACCTACATTGACCGTTTCACCAGCCCTAATTCTCTAATCTCTAATCTCCACTTTCCCCTCACTCCTGCTACCGTGAATCAACACAAACAATCTCTGAAAGACGATCTCTCTGATTACATGTTGAATAATCTCAGATTGGTGAAGGCTGGAGTATCAGATAAAGATTTCAAATCGAGATTCGGAAGTGGGCTGATGGATGTCTATGCTGCCGAGATAGAAGAATTGATCCGCTTTGGTCTGCTTGAATGGGAAGGGGATTCCATTCGATTAACTAAGCGCGGACGTTTGCTTGGCAATCAAGTCTTTATGCGTTTTGTATAGCGCGGGATACACTGCGAGTACGATGTGTCATCCCGCACCACGCGCATGACTAACCCATCACAGTCTTCCAAATCGCGGGAGCAATATCCGTTAAATCTTTCATGCCGCGTGTGAATTCGTCTCGTGCAGCTTTATTTCCAATCACCAATGCAGGCACATCAGCATCTGTATGTCTTCGCGTGGATAAGTCTTCCATATTTCCGTGATCAGATGTAACCAGAATCAAGCCGTCATCGTCCCAAGCCTCTGTTAGTCCACCCAATATTCCATCGAACGTCTCCATCAATCGAATCGCGTTGTCCATTTGCTGCTTGTGGCCCGCGTAATCGCTCGCCCAATATTCGAACAAAGAGAAGTCATACTCTTTCGCAAGCGTACCAAGTGTCCGCCCCGCGACAGGCGGTTCCATCACGGGCGCATTCATGAATCCCAACATCATGCGCCACCCCTCGCCAGTGAAATCTGCAGAAAGCGCCCGTCCAGCAAAGAGGTCATCATGTCTGAAAAGGGGAAGTCCCGCGTTGGTGACTGTGAGGGGAATGGATGAATACAAACGCTTGCCCGAATCAATTCCATCAAAATAGCGCGGTGGATACGCGTTGAGCAACGCGACTTTCTTGTCCTCTTTTACAAATCTTGAAAATAATGTTCGTTCTTTTAAGTACGCGGCGACTTCAGGGTTTGGTTTTGGTCCATAGTGATAACCCAACGCAGCCGGAATATTGATGCCTGTCATCAAAATTGCTTGTCCTGTTGCTGATTGAGGAAGTCCGCTCACACCTACCGCAGGATCAATTGCCAGTAAAGTTGCGTGTTCTCCATGAAACGGTGCGGAATCTTTGAGCAGTGATCTACCATCCAGCAATTTGTTCAGATTTGGCATCTTTGCCAGCGCAAACGGATTCGTTTCAGGATTATTTTCTCCTAAGCCGATTCCATCGAGAAAGATAAACAGCACGCGCATATCGGCGGATTATACAACTATTATGTTGTTGCGGGCCGCCTCGCGCTCCCGAAGAGCATCGGGACTATAGTGAACGGAGAGCGTAGCTCGAAGCGGTGGCGAAGCAATCTTCTGATTAGTTGGGATTGCTTCGTCACTTTATTCCTCACAATGACATTTTTGAATGGATAGACTAAAATTATTTTCATGCCCACTCTTGATTTGAAAAAGCTAAACTCGCATCGCGTGCGGACCTTTCGCCTGCCACCCTCTCCGCGCGTCACTTCACCGAAAGCCGCTCTTGAATTCGTCAACACGCGTGGCTTCATCTATTTCTGGCCCATCAAAGGCATTGACCTTCCCAGTCTGTGGACAGCGGTCGCGGGAAACCGAGTTGTTGCCGATAAACATGACGACCCCGGTCACGTTACATGGGGTTGGAAAGATAACGCACTCGGGAAGAAGACGTGGTATTACGCAAAGATCCTTCGCCACAAAGCCACAATGATCTCGCTCGACATCGCGCCCTATTTTTATGCGTTGTCAGAAAATTATGGTTCGCCAGAAGAAGATTATCTGTTTGCGTATGAAGAGGGGAGATTAACGCAAGCCGCAAAACAAGTCTATGAGGCGCTGTTGAAAGAAGGTATGCTGAACACCATTGACTTGCGTCGCGCTGCAAAACTGACGAATGCCAAAGAGTCTGAATTCAACAAGGCGCTCGAAGTTTTGCAATCTGATTTCAAAATATTGCCAGTCGGTGTCTCAGATGCAGGCGCGTGGAAATACTCATTCATTTATGAGATCGTCACACGTCATTATCCCGATCTACAGGAAAAGGCGCGTTTTATCGGGGAAGGGCAAGCGCGTACGAAAGTTGCAGAACTTTATTTCAATTCAGTTGGCGCGGCGCAGGAGCGTGACGTGAGCAAACTTTTCGGGTGGCAAAAGGAATTGACGGCGCGGACAATTGCTGGCTTGGTCGAGAAACGGAAATTGATAGTGACAGAACATCCTAAAGAAAAAGGGCAGTGGTTTGCGTTAATAGAGTTAACTTGAGTGAAAATAAGCCTTGCGAAGGTTTGGTTGCGCAAGTTCATGGTTGAGAATATAAAACCTTCGCAAGATTCTCTTTAGGAGAATTATCTTATGCTTGAAATCGCAATCATGATCGAAGGTCAAAACGGATTGACCTGGCCTCGTTGGCAGAAGATTGTCCAACTCGTGGAAGAGACGGGATTTGTTGGGCTCCTCCGCTCAGATCATTTCACAAACTCTGATCCTCCAGATAAGGAGTCGCTTGAATTATGGACATCATTGACATGGTTGGCATGTAATACCAAGCGTATCGAGTTTGGTCCATTAGTGACACCATTTTCATTTCGTCATCCAGCTTTTACCGCGCGTATGGCTTCTGCTGTAGATGATCTTTCTGGCGGACGGTTGACACTTGGTTTGGGCGCAGGCTGGAATGAGCGAGAGCATCATCTTTTCGGCTTTGAATTATTGGAACCAAATTCACGTTTCGACCGTTTTGAAGAAGGGATGGAAGTTGTTACACGGCTCTTGCAGAGTGATGAGCCTGTGACTTTTGAAGGAAGATATTTTCAATTGCACGGCGCGACGCTCTTACCGCGTCCACAGAGACCCGGTGGACCGCGCATTTTGATCGGTGGCAATGGCGTCAAACGGACGTTGTCTTATGGGGTGCGTTATGCGAACGAATGGAATTGTGTCACATTGACACCCCGTGAGTTTGCCAACATGAACGCAACATTGAATGAAATGCTCAATGAAGCGGGCCGAAAACCAGAGTCTGTGCGGCGCTCAATGATGACGGGTTGTGTGTTTGGCAAGGACGATGCAAACCTCAACCAGAAAATCACTGCACGCGGGCGAAGTCTGCAGGAATTGCAGCAACGTGGAATCGTAACGGGAAGCCCAAGCGCGGTCAAAGAGCAATTACAACAGTTGGAGGAGGCTGGCTTGCAACGTATTATGCTGCAATGGTTGGATTTGGATGATTTGGAAAGTTTAGAGGCTCTGGCTAGACGTGTTCTTTAGCCTTCAAATACTCTGTTGCATAAAAGTCAAATGTAGTCCATAATAGTAAGATACTCTCCAGCACGAGGAGGCGATTCCAGTGAGTATAGCAGGGGTGAATTCAAGGCGACTTTGGCGGGTTATGTACGTAAGTATCCTGCTTTTAATTTCTGCTGTGTTGTCATCATGTGGTTCTACAGCACTTGCTGGGGCGGCAGCGACCAATACTTCCGCTGCTCCTGAAACTGGTCCCATCACTGTAAAAATTACAAACACGAATCCGGAAGTCAAAACGGCAATTGCGCGTGTCCTAGAGACCCGCGAGACCGATACACTTGACCAAAACAAATTGGCTTTTTCAGCATGTTTAAATGGTCAGCATATTTCTGTATGGGCATCTGGATATTACATCTATACTATTCTATGCAATGGGAATTCTCCAACTGAATATCCAATTGCACTGGAAGCTATTAATGCTACGGATAATTCTAACTATCCGTGGATAGGTGCTGATAGCCGCTTCAATCCTGTGCTCAATTGCGAGAAATGCCATTCGGATTCCTCCTCGGGCTTCAATGAATATAACGAATGGAACATAGATGGACATTCCCGGGCATTTGGGTCTTCCTATTTTTGGACGACATATATGGGCATGAATATCAATGGAAATTTGGGCCAGGAAACCAACTGGAGTATTTTAGGAAATGGAAAAAGAATCCGCCTGCCTCGTGATCCGACAAAACCCTATTATGGGCCCGGCTACTATTTGGATTTTCCCAATGAAAATGGCAATTGTGTATTTTGTCATGCACCTGCAGATCTCTCTACGACAGCCCAGGGAGCGGATTTATCATCTTTGATTTATGGTTCGTTCGGAAATCGCGTAAATGCGGCGACGGAAGGCGTCACCTGTGATGTGTGCCATAAAGTGATCGATGTTTCTTTAGGCCAGGATAAGTTACCATATGCGGAACGCCCAGGGATATTGTCATTTTCTTTTGTGCGGCCAATTTCAAGTTCACAATTCGCTATTGGCCCTCGACCTGAACAGGCAACCCAAGACGCAGACACTAAGCACACATGCTCCCCAGTTTTTAGTAAAAGTGAGTTTTGTGCAGCCTGTCATTATGGAAAATTTTCTGGCGTTGAAATTTACAGTTCTTATAAAGAATGGCTGAATAGCCTATACAACCAGTCCGGTCAGAATTTTCGTTCTTGCCAAGACTGCCATATGCCTTCTCCTGAACCAGTAGGAAACACACTTCCAAGTGAGCGAAGTGCCTGTTCTGAAACGAATCTGAAGTTTGGCGATTTCAATCACAATATGATGAAGTATGGGCTTGACCCAGATAACGCTTCGCGAACGATTCCTTTAATGGTCAAGGATGCGGCGACCGTCAATATTGATGAAATACAAATTAGTGGGGGGCAGATTAATTTTAGAGTCACAGTTATCAATTCGGGAGCAGGACATAAATTTCCGACAGACTCACCACTCCGCCACTTAATCCTGTTCGTTCAGGTCACAGATATGTTCAATAATCCGCTAACACAAGTGGGAGGACCGATGATCCCGAAAGTAGGAGATTCGGATTATGCGGGTTACCCGGGTCAAATCTATGCCAATCTATTGAAAGACAAGGATACCAACTCGGTGCCTACGATTGCATATTGGAATCCAGTTGAACCTGCTGGGACACCTTCCGATACCCGCCTCGTTCCAGGTGTGCCCGTACAAAGTGGATATTCCTTCATTGCACCATCCAACGGCTCTGTTACCATCTCAGTAAGGCTGATCTATCGTAATGTATTTTTTGATATTGCGAACCAGAAAGGATTGATGCCAATAGATGTTGAAGCAGCTGCTGCTAAGACCCAAGTAGAAATGCCGTAAGTGCAAAGGAAGAGGCAACTTAAAGGTCCTTTTGTCGTACAATATTAATGAGTTACTTTTCACAAGGAGAGTGCTTCTATGCGACAAAATCGTACCAATCTCTTTCTCGGTGTTCTTTTGATACTAATCGGTGCCTGGCTGGTAATTAGTCGACAAGTACCTGCTGTACAACATTGGTTGGATAAAAATTTCGCCTGGCCCATGTGGACAATCGGGGCTGGGTTGCTTGTCCTCCTGATTGGCTTGCTTACGGGCGCGCCGGGCATGGCCGTCCCTGCCTCTATTATCGCGGGAATTGGTGGGATTCTCTACTATCAGAACGCGACAGGCAACTTCGGTTCTTGGTCTTATATGTGGACGTTGATCCCGGGCTTCGTTGGCATAGGGACGATCTTGGCAGGGTTGCTCGGCGAAAATACTCGCCACAACCTTGCGCGCGGATTGAACCTCATTGTCATCAGCGCGGTGTTGTTCCTAGTTTTCGCCACGTTCTTTGGCGGCCTCTCCATTTTGGGCGGTTATGGTGCCGCGGTCGCGTTGATCTTGTTGGGCGTATATGTGCTCATCCGTGGGTTTGTACGAAGCGGGCCCGGGTATAGAGGTCCAGATGAAACGCGATAATATCTTTTGGGGAAGTGTCCTCATCCTTGTTGGGGTTCTTCTCTTTTTGCAATCGCAGGGCATTATCCACAATATCTTCAGATATTTCTGGCCCCTGGCGCTCATCCTTGTTGGTAGTTGGATCATCCTGAACGTTTACTGGCGTCCTGTCCGCGGCGCTACTGGAGAGACATTTTCGATCCCTCTCAGCGCGGCGAAGAGCGCCAAGTTCAATTTTTCGCATGGCGCGGGTCAAATTGAGATCAGTGGTGGTGCGCCACTAGGCCAGGCGCTCATTGGTTCGTCCGCGGCTGGGATGAACCATCAAAGCCGATTAAACGGTGACAGGCTCGAGATCAGAGTAGATGCGGGACCCTCGTTTGTCCCATTCATCGGTCCGTCCGAAGGAATCTGGCGCTTTCAAGTTACGCAGGAAATCCCATTGACAATGATCGTGGAAGCGGGAGCGAGTTCATTGAATATTGATCTAAAGGATGTGCTTGCTACGAGCGTCGAATTGAAGACCGGAGCTAGCAGTTCGAATGTGACTGTACCCGCGCGCGGCGCATCTCTTCTGGACGTTGAAGCTGGCGCGGCTTCCGTAAACATTCGTGTCCCCGAAGCGACAGCGGCACGCATCCGGATAAAAGAGGGCGTGACTTCTGTAAACGTGGACTCGAATCGATTCCCACGCCTGGATTCAGGTATGTACCAATCTTCTAATTTTGATACAGCTGTTGACCGCGCAGAAATCAATATTGAATCTGGGCTTGGTTCGGTTTCGGTGAAATAATAAGGAGAATAAAAATGCGACGATATGATCCTCGACTTATTATCGGCGTGTTGCTCGTACTTGGTGGCATACTCTCATTGCTAGATGCAATGGGTGTTATTTCAAATGCAGGGGGTATTTTCTGGGGATTGATCCTTGGGGCAGGCGGATTAGTCTTTCTATATATCCTGCTAAATGATCGAGTGAATTGGTGGGCTGCATTCCCCGCGTTTACATTATTGGGCTTGGCTATAGCTTCAATCTTTTCCAAATCTCTGGGTGTCTATGAAGGATTGGTTTTCTTTGGTGGCATTAGCTTGGGATTTTGGTTTGTATATTTCGCTGATATTCAGCGCTGGTGGGCAATCATCCCGGCTGGGGTACTTCTCACACTCGGTATTGTCTCATCGGTGAAAAATGATTCAGATATGGCAACAGGTGGACTCTTTTTCCTTGGGCTTGGGCTGACCTTCATCCTTGTGGCTGTTCTGCCTGGCGGCAGTGGCCGTTCCTGGGCATTGATTCCAGGCACAATCCTTCTGCTCTTTGGCGCGTTGCTTGGAACACCCTATAGTGGCATTACGAACTATCTCTGGCCCGCCATTCTTATTATCTTAGGTGGATACTTTGTTGTCCGGTTTTTCATCAACCGTTCACCTCAATAAACCAAACGATAAATAAATGCAGAAACGGGGACGCTATAGCGTCCCCGTTTCTGTGTTACCTGCCCTCACCCAGTATCTCAAATTAATTTTGACTGCTTTGTCATTCCCTGAACAAGAAGGGATTTTATCTGCTTGTGAGCATCTTTCCAGCGGGAAGATACTCCATCTGCCAAGCGTTCTAAAATCTCTGTACCTGTTTCTGGATGTTCTAAACAAAACTTGCGCAGTTCACTTCCATGAACCCGAAATGCCTTTACATCCTTGATTGCAATGGCTGAAGATGTGTATTTCTCACTTCCTACAACAGCCGACCAACCAAACAGACCGCCTCTTTCGACATGCGATATAGTCATTGCACTTCCATCATGTGGCTTAAAGGACATATCTACCACGCCGCTGATGACCAGATAAAGAAATTCCGCCGGTCCGCCTTGCTGAAAAATAGCCTCGCCCGCCCGGCAAGAGAAAGGCTCAAACAGTGGTCTAAGCAATTCGACCTGGTCTTCATCCAATTCATTAAAAATAGCTACTCGCTTCAATTGATTACCTTTCCATCATATTAACCCAGCCAGTGATAGCCCTTCCAGTGGCAAACATCACCATTTGAATGACATTTGTCCTGAATTTTTAAATCAATGAATGAGCAAGAGTATACTTATCTGAGAAACAGCAATGTCAAGACGATATGACTTTTAACTTGCCTAGAAAAACCCTTCCGTTTATTCTATTCAGCTTTGGACTTATCCTTATTGGGACATCTATCTATTTCATTTTGCGGGAGAGAGTGGCTCAAACAGACTTTTCAACTGTTCCCGTTAAGGTGAGCTTTCCAGCCCCTAAACTGACTTTGACCGATACTCAAGGCATTTCGCATTCGCTGGCAGATTATCGAGGGCAGATTGTTCTTGTCAATTTGTGGGCGACGTGGTGCCCTCCCTGCAAAGAAGAAATGCCAACCTTAGAAGCATTTTATAACAAGCATAAAGAAGAAGGCCTTGAGATTATTGCCGTCAATGACGGTGACCCAACAGCGGATGTTTTGCAATTTGTGAAAGATTATGAGCTTACTTTCCCCGTTTGGCTTGACCCAACCTACATCGCCACAGAACAGGCGTTTAAGACATTGAATCTTCCAACGTCATTTGTGATCGATAGGAATGGGACTGTTCAATTAATGTGGGTGGGTGGGATTAGCCGCAAAATGCTCGATCAACATGTAGTTCCTCTTCTTATGGAGCAACAATGAAAGCAACCATTCAATGGAAAGAAAACATGACCTTTGTGGGCATGCCAGATTCGGGATTCCCTGTGCAAATGGATGCAGATGCTTCTTTTGGTGGAACGAATAGCGGTGTACGTCCGATGGAAATGGTCGCGTTGGGTCTGGCAAGTTGTACGGGGATGGATGTCATTTCGATTCTACGGAAAAAGCGTCAGCAGGTGACGCAGTTTGAGGTGAAGGTGAACGCGCCGCGCTCAGCAGATCATCCCAGGGTGTTCACGAGCGCGCTGATCACTTATATTGTCACGGGAAAGAATGTGGATGAAATGGCAGTGTTACGTTCCATTGAACTCTCTATCACTAAATATTGTCCAGTGCAATTCATGCTTGCGCAGGCCTTCCCGATGGAACTGCATTATGAGATTTATGAAGATGAAGGGAATGGAAATCGGCGTTTGACTTCCCAAGGGATTTGGCAAGAACTGTCTGTAGAATAAGCCTGTCGCTTAGGGGGCTTGATCCTTAGCTTCTGACACGACCTGACTTTGAATATCAGAACAATCACAGGCTCTG
>WNFX01005405.1_pt1 | contig 28265 bp, 31 predicted proteins | sample 5400111 | NCBI WGS metagenome assembly WNFX01 (sample SAMN13153363, study PRJNA577476) | soil metagenome | isolation source: 40 cm soil or saprolite under grassland replicate 1 | place: USA:California | collected 2016-06-15
CTCATCACGCAGCACGGGGATTCTGCTAATGATCCATTCTTTCGCAGCATGGAATTGGTTCTCAGGAATGTTGAATGCGAAATGCTAGGCTCCATCAAAATCAGTCGGAGCTTGTGTGAACAGTAAATCAGTTCTCCCTGCCTTCACTTCCAAGCCTGAAGAGGTCAGCTTTACGGGTAGTTCAAGAATATTCGCATAAAAATCTTTCTGTGCCCATAAATCTGCTGTCAAAAGTTCTAATTTCATAATATTCATAAAAACTACTCTCTATTATTCCCTGCTACTCATTGATCACTGCCTTCTCCTACTCTTCCCTCATCCATCGCTTCACCGCTTCGTGTGGATGCTGATACTCAGCCATCTTGTCGAGCAACACATTCGGATCAGCATCACAAAATAATACATCACGATGTTCTTTGAAAATAAAACCTTCCTGCACGGCATGGTCAATCGCGGCAAGCAAAGGAGCATAATAATTTCTCACATTAAATAAACCGACAGGTTTTTCATGCGCGCCAGTCTGCGCCCATGTAACGGTTTCAAATAACTCATCGAAGGTACCGAAGCCACCCGGCATCGCGATATAGCCATCTGCAAGCTCATGCATGCGTGCTTTGCGTGCATGCATCCCTTCAACGACATCCATTTGTGTTAGACTTGTATGTGCGAGTGCTGCCGTATTCATGGATGGAATGATTACACCAACCACTTCACCGCCCGCTTCAAGGACACCATCAGCCACCATACCCATGAGTCCTGTCTTTCCGCCGCCATAAATTAAACGAATCCCTCTTTCAGCCAGAGTCCGCCCCATGAAACGCGCACGAATGATATAGTCAGCGTGAACGGTGTCTGATGATCCACAGAAGACACAAATTGATTTCATAATATCTATCCATCCTCTTCGTTATATTTTATAGTGAGTTTTCCTACCCAAAATTGGGGTGTCGGTATATATCTCTCTCAAATGAGAGTTTTCTCTTCAGTGAAACTTTGTAATATTGTAACCGTCTTGTAAACAAATTCTAATCTTTTTCCTACGCGGACTCTCCCCCTTTTTGGTAGAATCATCCTCATAGATTTAGGAGAAAACTATGGCAGGTATGGAGCGCTTTACACAACGAGCGAGACGTGTCCTCAGCCTTGCACATCAAGAGGCTGAACAATCTCGCAACAACAATATCGGTACGGAACACCTTCTCCTTGGTTTAATGGATGAAGAAGGCGGTGTGGCGGGACGGGTCCTGCGCGAACTCGGTATGACGTCTGACCGGGTGCGTGAAGTGATTCGCCGCGTGACAACCAGCTCATCAAGTTTTGATCCCAATCGCGTTGAACTTGCATCTGAAACACAACAAGTGCTTGAACATGCAGTGGATGAAGCGCGCCGACTCGGTCATCATTATATCGGCACGGAACATATCCTGCTTGGGCTGGTACGTGTGGATAGCACCGCGATGGAAGTGCTTCGCAGACTTGGCGTGACTGCTGAGCAAATTCGCAGGCAGACTCGCCGCGTGTTGAACGAGTCCGCCTCCTCCCCAACGCCCGCGGGTGGAAGCCTGGCACGTGGTTCCGCGTCAGGTGCGAAGACACCACTGGTAGATCAACTTGCGACCGACTTAACGACCAAAGCTGAAGAGAAAAAACTTGACCCTGTGATCGGCCGCCAAATGGAAATCGAGCGTGTGATCCAGATCCTTGCGCGCCGCACAAAGAACAATCCTGCGTTGATCGGTGAGCCTGGCGTTGGCAAGACCGCCATCGTGGAAGGGCTTGCCCAGCGCATTGTAGAAGGCGATGTGCCTGCACCTTTGATGAACAAACGATTATTGCAGCTTGACGTTGGTTCATTGGTGGCAGGCACGATGTACCGCGGTCAGTTTGAGGAAAGACTCAAACGCGTCATTGATGAGTTAAAACAATCTGGCGCAATTCTATTTATTGATGAAGTCCATATGCTGGTGGGCGCAGGCGCCGCTGGCTCCTCGGTCGATGCAGCCAACATTCTCAAGCCCGCGTTGTCCCGTGGCGAACTACAGGTCATTGGCGCAACTACATTGGATGAGTATCGCAAGCACATTGAATCGGATGCGGCCCTTGAACGGCGCTTCCAGCCAATTCAAGTAGAAGAACCCTCTGAAGAAGAAACAATTGAAATCCTTAAGGGAATCCGTGGAGCGTATGAAGAACATCATCATCTCGTCATTTCAGATGAAGCTCTCGAAGCCGCGGCGCATTTATCCTCCCGTTATGTAACTGAGAGATTCCTCCCCGACAAGGCCATTGACTTAATCGATGAGTCATCCTCGCGTGTGCGTATGTATAAGAGTCAAGCCGCGAAAGAGTCGAAGGATCTATTCGGTCAACTTCGGCAAGCGCGCCAGAATCGCTCCCTCGCCCAAGAAGAAGGCAATAGCGAAGACGTAAAGGAATGGGAAGACCACGAAATCGAACTCGGCGAGCAAATCGAACGTCTGCGCACAGGTTGGGATCGCACAAATAGCCCTATCGTTTCTGCAGAGGATATTGCCGAAGTCGTCTCCATGTGGACAGGCGTTCCGTTGATGCAATTGGCTGAGGCAGAGTCGCAGCGTTTACTCAAGATGGAAGAGGAACTCCGCAAGAGCATCATTGGGCAGGATGACGCCATCATAGCGATCTCGCGTGCAGTCCGCCGCGCACGTGCCGGGTTGAAAGATCCGAGACGTCCAATTGGTTCGTTTATGTTCTTGGGCCCCACCGGCGTTGGCAAGACTGAACTCACTAAGACGCTTGCCAAATTTATGTTCGGTAGCGAAGATGCTGCGATCCAGTTAGATATGTCCGAATTTATGGAGCGCCACACCGCCTCACGTTTGGTCGGTGCACCTCCAGGCTATATTGGATATGAAGAGGCAGGTCAACTCACAGAGGCATTGCGCCGCCGTCCTTATTCAATCGTTGTTTTTGATGAGGTTGAGAAGGCACATCCTGAAGTCCACAATATGCTGTTGCAGATCATGGAAGAGGGCCATCTCTCTGACGCAAAAGGTCACAAAGTAGATTTCCGCAACGCGATCATCGTCATGACCTCCAATATCGGCGCGGACATGATTAAGAAGCAGTCCTCTCTAGGCTTTGCACTCAAACGCGATGAAGTTACTGAAGAGCAAGTCTCTTATGAAGACATGCGCAAGAAGTTGAGCGACTCCCTCAAGCGTGCATTCAGACCCGAATTCATCAACCGTTTGGATGCAGTCGTCATCTTCCGCTCGCTCAACAGAGAGGATATTCAGAAGATCGTCTCTCTTGAACTGGGTAAAGTTGCTGAACGCCTCAAGGAACATGACCTGGTGCTGACAGCCACACCGGCCGCCCTTGCCTCCCTCGCCGAGCAAGGCTATGATGCAGAATTTGGCGCACGTCCGCTTCGACGTGTGATCCAGCAAAGAGTGGAAGACCCACTTTCAGACAGAGTGCTAGGCGGCGAATTCCGAAACGGAGACTCGGTGCTGGTGAACCTAAACTCAGAAGGTGAGGTCGTTCTCGAGCGACAAGGTGAGAAGGAAAAAGAAGCGGAAGCACCTGTAGTGTAATAAGCATGTTGTTCCGTAGTGGCAGGTCTAAAGACCTGCCACTATTTTTTTCGTAATCTTTTCTTAATAAGTTTTGGTAACTTCATGTTGTCTATTGAGCGTAAGAAAATTTTACGAAGTGCCGCTGAATAGGCGGTAGAGAAGGAGTATTTATATGAACACCAATCTTCAAACCGCAACACTGGCTGGGGGATGCTTCTGGTGTCTTGAAGCTGTTTTTGATGATATCAAGGGAGTGCACTCTGTAGAATCGGGTTATGCAGGCGGCCACGTGGATAACCCTACGTACCGAGAGGTTTGCAACGGCAACACGGGTCATGCTGAGGTCGTGCAAATCCACTTTGACCCAAATGTAGTCTCCTATCGAGATTTACTGAATGTGTTCTTCACTATTCACGATCCTACCACTTTGAACCGCCAGGGCGCCGACGTGGGCACACAATACCGCTCTGCTATCTTCTACCATGACGATGAACAGAAGAAGATTGCTGAGGAAGCCATCAAGGATTTGAATGCCCAGAAGCTCTGGGATCGGCCCATCGTCACCGAAGTGACAAAGCTTGATAAGTTCTATATGGCTGAGGATTACCATCAGGAATACTTTGCGAGAAATCCATACCAGCCATACTGCCAGGTAGTGGTCGCGCCGAAGGTATCAAAGTTCCGCAAGCATTTCCTTGAGATGCTGAAGAAGCAACCTGCGTAATAATGTTATAAACCGTCCCGAAGGTTTGCTCAAAGAACATTGTTGAGCTATTCAAGCCTTCGGGACGATTGGCAAGTCTTAACTCAAAGGTCACAAGGTGATTCTTGAATCCCCGACAACATTGTATCCTGAAACTTTAAAGAGGCATTCCTTAGTTCATTCACCTTTGCGTTGACCTGGTCTGGCATCAGCAAAGTATCAGCCTCATGGAATACCCAATCAATATCCTCTTGGTACTCACGAACTCCTTCTGCCTGGACCAGCCCACCATCAATAAACCACAAATTGAAATTAATAGACATATGGGAATCGGGATAATAATTCCCACCATGCTGCGCGATTAACCTTCCATTATCCATCTCGCTGTAGTTTGGATCCAAGGGCTTCTCGTAAGGAGTGATCGTATAGAAAGTTTCAACCACCTGATCACCGTCGACTCCTGAAACGGGCTCATCGCTAAATCGCACGCGGGCGGCGTAGGTCCCTTCAAGGTATTTGCGCTGATGGCAAATCTGTGTTTGATAGGTATTCTCACTCGTACCATCCGTAGAGGAGGTCATGCGCAAGAGACGATTGCCACTTTGATTGGGGTAATCTACAAACGACACGTTCTCCGGGCGAAATGTCGCGCCAAGCACGCCAGGCCAGCCGGAACCTTTGCGCACGATCCAACCATTCGCGGTCATTTCATCGAGCGTAGAATAAGAGAAGTCATCGAATAAAATTTGTGGTGCTTCGCTGGTTGAAGTAGACCCTATTCCCACAGGAGAAGTGATTGTATTGCGAGCTGTGCTCGTACAGCTTCCCATAATTAAAATACACAAGATATAGGATGCTACAAAACGCTTCACGATGGACGTTCTTTCATTTTCTAATTGTTTTTCTGAATAAATCAATTGTCAGCTTTACGCCATCTTTTGTAACGGTATGTCCAATCCCAGGCATGAGTTCTAGTGGTTCGCGAGCCTCTTCCACTTTCCTTGAGTGGATTAGTTCTACAGCCCGCTCCAGACGATCATCTGCCATGGCTTCCTCCCAAATTTGAAATTAATGTGTGATGATTATACTTTAACAGCTTCTTAGTGGATAAATTTTGTTATACTTGCGTCGCTTTTATGAACGAGACCCAAACTTTAGCCCCCACCCTTCGAGACTCCCTTCGGTCGCAGGGCAGCGCTTTTTATGTACGCGACATTCCCATCTATGGGGATGCAGTTCTCGCGCCGATGGACGGTTACTCCGACTGGCCCTTCCGTTCGCTTTGCCGTTCGCTTGGTTCCGCGATGAGTTATACCGAGTTTGTGAAAGTGGAGAAGATTTTAAGCCGCTCGAAAGAACCAGCCAAAAGACTTTATTACGAAGAAGCGGAAAGACCGGTCACTTTTCAAATTTATGGCGATGATCCTGATCTCATCCTCAAAGCCGCGTTGCGCATACAGGAATTGCATCCGGACATCATTGATATCAACATGGGCTGCCCTGCCAAAAGCATCGCAGACCGCGGCGCGGGCGTGGGAATGATGCTGACGCCTTTGAAGATTGCACGCACCTTCAAGAAATTAACTGCCGCGCTAAGAGTCCCAGTGACAGGAAAGTTCCGTTTGGGCTGGGATCGAAATAAAAACTATAAACTCATCGCCCGTATTGTGGAGGAAAATGGCGGTTCCCTCATTGCTATGCATGGGCGAACCAAAGAACAACGTTACAGCGGTGAAGCAGATTGGGATGCGCTCGCCGAGGTAAAGTCATTAGTCAAGATTCCGGTGATAGGCAGCGGCGATGTCAAGACGGTTGCTGATATTCAACACATGAAACAGTATACCGGTTGTGATGCAGTCATGATCGGCCGCGCAGCTATCGCCAACCCCTGGATATTCTCAAGGCTTGATCGGGAACAGGTCTCGCCTGAGCAAATGCAAAAGACCGTCCGTGAACATCTGCAAAAGAGCATACAATTCTACGGTGAAGAAGATGGACAAAGGCTTTTCCGCAAATATGCTGTCCAATATCTATTGTTGAAAACACTTGACCGCGAATCCCGCAAGGAGATCTTAAAAGAAAGACCCTCAGGGGAATTTCTGAACATGCTGAACCAAATCTACACAGTTATTGCTTAGAAAAAAATAGAACATAAATTCTGTTATACTTAGCATATGGCAAAAACTCACACTCGTTACGTTTGTCAGGAATGCGGCCGCGTCACTGCATCGTATATGGGGAAATGTCCACAGTGCGGATCATTCAACAGCATGGTCGAGGAAGTTGTCCACGATGAACCCGTGACGAAAAACACAGCGGTTCGTGGACTCACGGGTCGGTCTGCTCCGCGTTCGATTGGTGATATCTCCTCTGACGCGGAAGACCGCATCAACCTACCTATCGGAGAGTTTGCGCGCGTGCTCGGTGGCGGGATCGTGCCGGGCTCCATTGTCCTTGTGGGCGGCGACCCAGGCATCGGCAAATCCACATTGATGCTTCAGATGGCCATGGAGATGTCCGCGAAAAAACGTGTGCTGTACGTATCGGGCGAAGAATCAGAACGCCAGATCAAGATGCGCGCAGTTCGTTTAAATGGGCAAAAAGAACTACCAAAGAATTTACTGCTTGTTACAGAGACGAATCTCGAGATCATCTTCAACCACACCAGCGAAGTGAAACCCGACTTATTGATTGTCGACTCTATTCAAACAGTTTATCTCTCCAATATGGATTCATCGGCCGGGTCGGTCTCACAGGTGCGTGAATGTTCTTCACAATTGCGCGAACTGGCAAAGACAAGCGGGATATCCGTTTTCGTGATCGGCCACGTCACCAAAGAAGGGACGATTGCTGGTCCGCGTGTTCTTGAGCATATTGTGGATACGGTTTTATATCTTGAAGGAGATCGCTTCCAGGTATACCGTTTGTTGCGTTCGGTGAAGAATCGCTTCGGCCCGACCTCCGAAGTGGGTGTGTTTGAAATGCGCGAAGGCGGATTGGCAGAAGTGACGAATCCGTCAGAAGCATTTCTTGCAGAGCGAATGATTAATGCCGCAGGTTCCGCTATTGCTGTGACGATGGAAGGCACACGTCCCATCCTGGTTGAAATTCAGGGACTCACCTCTCCCACTCAATTCGGCAACGCGCGCAGAACCGCGAACGGTGTGGATTTCAATCGCTTGCTGTTGATCACAGCTGTGCTTACCCGCCGTATGGGATTAAAGCTTTCAGAGCAGGATGTTTTTGTGAATGTGGTGGGTGGTCTGCAAATCGATGAACCTGCCGCAGACCTGGCAATTGCCGCGGCGATTGCATCCTCATGGAGAGATATCTCTGTCAAAGCAGATGCAGTCTTAATCGCGGAAATTGGTCTTGCGGGCGAATTGCGCATGCCCGGACAAATGCAGGCGCGTTTACGCGAAGCTCAGAAGCTAGGGTTCAGGACAGCAATCGTGCCGAAAGCCTTGCGAAAGGGCGAGCCTTACCCGCAGGGGATTGAGATCATCGAGGTACGTTCCATCCAGCAGGCATTGGAGGCTGCCTTGAGCGTTCAAAGGGAATTGCCACAGGGCCGCAAGGTAGCATAAATGACAGAAAATTCATTGTCTCCCGAACTGGCAAATCTTGATCTTGAAAAATTTATGCGGGAGGCATTGCTCCAAGCGGAGGCAGCAGGTCAGGCTGACGAGATACCGATTGGTGCTGTGCTCGTAATAGACGGCGAAATTATTTCACGAGGTCGGGCCCGTCATCAACAAACAAAAAATCAGCTCAGTCATGCTGAACTAAATACGTTGCTCAATGGCGGTGAAAGACTTTGGACAGACTATAAGAGAGCCATATTATTCACTACGGTAGATATTCCTCACATCATTTTTGCCAAACATGACCAAGTGATTCACTCCAAATTAAGCGTAGAAACGAATCCTTATATTCGACGGCATGGGTGGTCAATAACTAGTTAGTAACTGTGCAACTCATTGAAAGTCTTTTTCGTAGAAAGCACACGAAATATACCCAAAATAGCAGCCGGCAATCTGGTCATTACCGACTAATGGAGTATTTTTAGGATAAACGACCCATAGATTAGTATCTCCGGGTCGTTTTTGTTATAAAAATCGGAGCAAAAGGTCATAATTCATCTATGACCTCTATCACTTGTTGTCATTTTCATGTGACACTAAAATAGTCATTAGAGACAGGTATTGTCTGTTTTTTCTAAAAGGAAGGTATATTATGCAAATCACCCGTCAAGCCGATTATGCTGTTCGCGCAGTTCTACATTTGGCACAGATAAAGAATGGCGACCGAGCTGCAACCAGCGTTGTAGCAAAGGAACAGCACATTCCGCCATCGTTCCTTGCAAAGATCATTTCACAGCTCTCTATCGCAGGGCTGCTACATACTTCCAGAGGCGCGCGTGGTGGTGTCACACTTGCCCGTGAACCCAAAGACATCACGCTTCTCGAAGTGATTGAAGCCATTGATGGTCCTATCCAACTCAACGAGTGTGTAGGAACAGATGGAATTTGCACGTTTGATGATAATTGTCCAATCAAGTCAGTTTGGTGCGAGGCACAGGAAGAATTAGTCGCGCGTTTACAGAAGACAGACTTCGGGCAGTTGATAGCAAGGGCTGCCTAGCAACAAATCCAATATCTTTCTGTATATAAGATTCCTCCCGACGTATAATAGCCGGGAGGTTTTTAATTCCTTATCGAACTGAATCAGTGATGCCAAAATCGAATATCCCCATTGAGACTCTTATTGAGCAACTACATGGCAGAGATTGGATGGCGCGTTGTGACGCTGCTCGGCTTCTCGGTCAGAGCGACGATCCGCGCGCAGTGGACGCGCTTCTGCCCGACTTGCATGATCCTGATTGGCGCGTGCGTCGCAATGCCGCGCAAGCCCTTGGTGCTCTACGCGATAAACGCGCGGTAGAACCGCTGATCCAGGCACTGCAAGATAGGACAATGACGGTTCGCCAACGTGCCATCGTCGCGCTTGGGCGAACTAAAGATATTCAAGCTCTGCCGACATTATTGGATGTTCTATTGGCAAATAAACATGAATCCTACGATGCATCCAAAGCCATTCGCAAATTTGGGAAAAAGGCATTACCGGAAATCGCAAAAGTATATGAGAAAAGCAATAATTCCCAGCTCATGATGCTGCTTATCGAAATGAGATATGAAGGCGCGTTTGATCTTGTTTTGAAGTTAATGGAAAGCCAAGAACCAACCGCGCGTTTGACAGCAATTTGCGAGTTAGGAAAACTTGGAGATAAAAAAGCAATTCCTCATTTGATTGACCAAATCAATAATGAAGACCCAATGATCCAAAGTGAAGTGGTGCGCGCACTCGGAAAATTGGGTGCAATCGAAACGATCCCAGCTCTGCTTAGCTTGTTGAAAGATGATGAATTGTCTGGTCCGCGCTCGAATATTTATCATGCTGTGACAGAGGCATTTCAGATTTTCGGTGGCATTACAGATGAGATCAAAAACACGTTTCCTGGAAACTACCTAGCCATGTTCAATATGGGAGGCGCCCCGATCAGTCTGCCAGAAGCAATGGGATTGTTAGGGAATAATCAATCACATATGCTCAATGAGGCGCTTTCAAGGCTTCAAAGTGGTACTCCAAAACCAATTGAAATGCCCGGTATACCTTCAGAGGTAATCAACAAAGTATTTGAAAACATGGCCTGGAAGTTTGGCGTCATGTTCGCAGATGCAAGAGACGCCCAGCAGGATCGCGTCACACGCTTGACGGAATTGCTCAAATCAGAATCGAATTTAGCTCGTTCAGCTGCAGCATTGACTCTTCCCTGGTATGGGGATGAACAATCTCTCGATGTTTTAGAACAGGCAAGTCGAGACTCTGATGAAGTCGTTCGCAGAATAGCAACTTGGGCATTTCACGCACTTCAAAAAACGCTTTTGTATCGCAAACACCTTGGATTCTAAGACGGTTTCCCCTCACGGCGTATAATTGTCGTGAGGGATTTTGTTTCAAGAAAGGAGAGTACCATGGATGTAAGCAAATTGCCTTTTTCCTTATTCGACTTTTTCGCAATTTTCTTTCCGGGTGCAATTGGCACATTTGGATTTTACTTATTCCTATATCCTGAACTAGATGAGTTCGAAGCCCTTGTGAAGAACATACCTCTCACCATCCTATTAATTGTTATTAGTTACTTGGCTGGACACGTGCTTTACGCAGCATCAGAAATTCTGATAGATCGATTTGCAAATGTTCTTGAAGGCTCCATTGTAGGTGAATATTTGACTAGAATTGGACTTGCAAAAAAGATCCGTAAGCCGAAAAATTCCCCAAGCATAATTTCAGTTGATTGGAATCCAGATATTCGATTCGTTTGGCGTGATGAATTCAGCAGTGACAGTAAATATGACCGCCAATTTGGAAGTTTAATAATGAAATGTCTTGTTAATGAATTCGGTGGTTTGCCTGGTCAAATAAATCATACTTTTCAACTCGTTCTTGTTTACGCTCAGAAAAATACCAAGGGTGAATATAACGAAGTGCCTGCCTTTGCTGCTATTGAAACTATGTTCCAAAGCCTTGTTCTGGCAACTGTCATCCTCTTTTTTGGATTTTTGCGAAGGTTCATATCTGTTTTTAATCCAAGTACTATCATAATAATTAGTTTAATTATTTTGTTGCTAATTGCCTTATTTTATTATTCCTATCGCAGATATAAAAGAATGTGGGTAGAAACAATTTTTTCACAATTCGTTGTCGCCTCTATGGCAAAAAATACTCCACTAACGCAATCAAATAAGAGTGAAAGCAAATAAAGGATTCACATATGTCTACATCCCGTGTCATCCATGCCCCGCGGGGAACTGATCTCACCTGCAAGAGCTGGCTCAGCGAAGCCGCGTATCGCATGATCCAAAATAATCTTGATCCTGAGGTTGCTGAAAGACCGGAGGATCTTGTTGTCTATGGCGGGCGTGGGAAAGCCGCGCGCTCTTGGGAGGCGTTCGATGCAATTCTCGAGTCGCTGAAGAATCTCGAGGAAGATGAAACGCTTCTCGTACAGTCGGGGAAACCTGTTGTGGTTTTCAAGAGTCACAAGGATGCACCAAAAGTGTTGATTGCCAACTCTAATCTTGTGCCTCATTGGGCAACGTGGGAACACTTCGATGAGTTAGCTAAGAAGGGACTCATCATGTATGGGCAGATGACGGCAGGCTCATGGATTTATATCGGCACACAGGGAATACTGCAAGGCACATACGAAACGTTTGGCGCACTCGCTAAACTCAAAGGTTGGGGGTCGCTCAAGGGAAAATTTGTTCTTACTGCTGGTCTCGGTGGGATGGGCGGCGCGCAACCGTTGGCAATTACCATGAATGAAGGCGTTGGTCTCATCGTTGAAGTGGACCCGGAACGCGCTGAACGCCGACGCGCGATTGGATATGTAGATACAGTCGTTGACACGCTCGAAGAGGGAATGACACTCGTTGAAGAAGCCAAAGAGCAACAGATACCAAAGTCGATTGGGTTGATTGGCAACGCATCAGATATGTACGCGGAACTCGTCGCACGCGGAGTAGTTCCAGATGTGGTGACAGACCAAACATCCGCGCACGAGGCGTTGATGTACATCCCTTCTGGTTTATCGGTAACAGCCGCAAATGAGTTGCGCACATCCGACCCGGATACATACAAACAAATGGCAATGGAATCCATGGCGAAACACGTGCAGGCGATGCTTGCCTTCCAGCGCGCAGGTGCGGAAGTTTTTGATTATGGAAATAATATCCGTCAGCAGGCATATAACTATGGCGTGAGTGATGCATTTGAGTTCCCTGGATTTGTGCCCGCGTACATTCGGCCCTTGTTTTGTGAGGGCAAAGGCCCGTTCCGTTGGGTCGCTTTATCGGGGGATAAAGAAGATATTTACACGACGGATCAAGCGATCGTGGAATTGTTCCCAGAAGATGAACATCTCAAGCGCTGGTTGAGGATGGCGCGCGAGAAAATCCCGTTTCAGGGATTGCCCGCGCGTATTTGCTGGCTTGGGTATGGTGAACGGGTGAAAGCCGGACTCAAATTCAATGAACTGGTCGCAAGTGGAAAAGTGAAAGCACCGATTGTGATCGGACGCGATCATCTTGATTCGGGTTCTGTCGCTTCGCCAAACCGTGAAACCGAATCGATGAAAGACGGCTCAGATGCCATTTCAGATTGGGCAATCCTCAATGCTCTCATCAACGCCGTTGGTGGCGCGACATGGGTCTCCTTCCATCATGGTGGCGGAGTTGGGATGGGATATAGTCAGCACGCGGGACAAGTCATCGTGGCAGATGGGACTCCCGAAGCGGCTCGGAGATTAGAGAGAGTCCTTACAACGGATCCGGGCCTGGGTGTCGTCCGACACGCCGACGCGGGGTATGAAATCGCCATTGAAGCCGCGAAACGTCATGGAATCAAAATGCCGATGTTGAAGTAATTCATGAACAAGAATTTTTTGATTGGGTTGCTTGCTCTCTTAATAAGCGCACTTGCCTGTCGACCTGTACTAGCAATTGGATGGGAAGAATTTTTATTACTAATTTTGTTGATTGCCTTCTTACTTGGTCCACCAATCTATAGGTTCATTCGAAGAGTCGAAAATTTCCGCAGACATGAGCGTAATAAAAAATAATGGTTGGATGAAAGAGTCCAAATGGTCTATTGTCAGTCACATTCTGGTTAGGTAAGATGGAGCAAGAGTAAAGGAGAGACGCGATGAAATCCCGAACTTTATTATCTATACTTACTTATGTTCTAGTCATGTCTGCCTGTAATCTGCCATCGAACGTGGCCATCACAGAAACGCCAACATTGGCTGCAATCACTCCATCATCTACACAACCCTTGCCCACCGATATACCGACGCAGACACTTTTGCCCTCAAATACACCGCCACCTACGTCAACTTCCACACCAACAGTTCCGGTTGCATTTCCCAAAGAGGTCGCAGTTAACTGCCGCCTGGGTCCTGGTATCGCATGGATTGTGCTCAGTGGATTGAGTGTCGGAACAAATGCTCAAATCGTTGGCAAGACAGCTGATACAGGCTGGTGGTATATCGTTGATCCGTTCAATTCAAGCAGGAATTGCTGGGTTGCTTCGAGTGTCACCAATACATCAGGCAACCTGGGTGGAATACCCGTTGTTGCAGCACCAAAAGCTACCGTGACCAAAGTGACTGTAGATGTGGATCCGAATACTATCAGCGTCGCTGGATGTGTTGGTCCGATTCTGCCTCTTGATATCACAGGGACAGTTGAAACAAATGGTCCAACTACAGTCCAGTGGCACTTCGAGACTCAACAGGGTGGTGCGATGGCCACACAAACTACAGATTTCGATGCTTTCGGCTCAAAAACTTTTTCTGTTGATTACACACCTCCACTCACCGCTGGAACATACTGGGTAAGATTGATCGTGACCAGTCCCAACGATGTTCAAGCTGAGGTGAAATATACGATTGAATGTCCATAGTTTAATTTGGTATCTTTAAAAGATGAGGGCGACCTGCCGTAGGTAGGTCGCGCCTTTTTATTTAGAAATTTCTGTCAAAACTCTACTACTATTATGCCGGATGAAATGTCTTACGAATTCCCAAACGGACCGCCCAGCCTGCATACGCTCCAACAAACGTAATGAGGAGTATCACCAAAGGAAAGAGAATGACTCCGGGCAGACTAAAGTTGCGTGACACATACGTTTCGTAAAGTGGCGTCCACAAGCCAATTGCCAGCGCGATCAGCCACGGCTTTCGATAGCCAAGCAGAGTTAGCAAACCGCTGCTAAGTAACATGGCTCCAACAGTAATACCTGTATCGTCCCATGTGGGACGGGAATCAACAAAGGCAATAAATAATCCTGTCAATATAGCTAACGCTAAAAGTATCTTTTGCACGAGATTCATCCTTTCTTTTTCGAACGCAGAGATAACGGTTCGGACATTTCCGAAGCGCTCCAAAGCCTGACGTTCAGCTTCTTCTGGGCTCAATCCTTGGCCTAGTCCTTGCTCCAGCGCTTCAAGCAGATGACTCTTGATCTCAGCCAGATCATTCTTGTCTGCAAGGCCACGTACCCAAAGGTGGCGTTCCAGTTTTCGCAAATAGGTTTGGATTCGATTCTCTTTCATTTCAGATTCCCACCGTTGCATTGATGGCTTTCGAAAACGTTTTCCACTCTTCCTGACGTTTGGCTAGTGTCTGTTGACCTTTGGGAGTCAGTTGATAGACCCGTTTGCGACGCGCCGAATCTTCAGACCAGCGGCTGCGCAATAGACCCTGACTCTCCAACCGATGCAGCGCGGGATAAATCGTTCCTTCAGGCAAATCAAATGTGCCGCTGCTTCTGTTTCGCAGGGATTCAATGATGGCATAACCATGCGCGGGACCCTCTGACAAAATCGCCAGCAAAAGCAAATCTAGATGTCCTTTGAGCGCTTCGCCGATCATATCTATATGATATACCTAGCATTACTAGGTGTAAAGGGTTTTATTAGTAAATGAAATTTGCTATACTGAATTGAACAAAGGAGTTTTTCATGACATTAATCTATGCTTGCATCGCCCCGCACGCCGGTGATTTGATCCCTGAAACAGTGGAAGACAAGCACAAAGTGACACTAACTCGCCAGTCCATGCAAGAGCTGGGTGCAAATCTGGAAGCTCTCGCGCCCGAAGTCATTGTTATTGTCAACCCGCATGGATTTCGCGTGCAGAATGCAATGAATATTTCCATTGCTGAGAAAGCGATTGCCGAGTGGTCACCTGATGTAAAACTTGATTTTGACATGGATCTAGAGCTTGCTAATTTAGTTGCAGACAAAGCAACTGAAATGAATGTACCGGTCGTGCGCTATATTTATGGCGCAAGTGGTGGACCGGATTGTTTTATTCCGCTCGATTGGGGTGCGGTCGTGCCATTGTATTTCATGGGTCACCACTATAAATCAAAGCCGAAGATTGTTCACATCAGCCCGATGAGGTTGTTGCCTTATCAAATGCATTATGATTTTGGTCGCGCCCTCGGACGCGTGCTTAAGGAATCGGAGAAGCGTGTCGCTTTGATCGCCAGCGCGGACCAAGGTCACGCGCACGATGCGAATGGACCCTATGGATTCGATCCTGCTTCCGCACAATACGACGTGTGGATGCAGGATGTCATCCGCTCGAATCACCTCGACGACCTGTTGAAGGCCGATCCCACGCTCGTGGAGAATGGCAAACCTGATAGTTTGTGGCCTACCTTAGTATTAGCAGGCGCGCTGAAAGAAAACCCGACCCAAGCGAGATTCATCTCGTATGAAGTGAACGTTTACTTTGGGATTTTATGCGCAGAATTTATGCCTGTTTAGTGAGCTGTCTTATCTAAAGACATCCAGTAAAATCGCGCTTATGACTCAATGGATTCCTATTCACGGCATTCTCGTTCAAGGTTATCGAGTCGCATCTGGACCTTCGGATGATTATCCATATGGAGCCTTAGATCGGCAGAGACCCATTTTCAAAGCACGCGGATTCAATCTTGAAGGTTATTTCAATGGCACACTGAACATTGATATTCGCCCATATGCTTTCAGAATGAAAAAACCGGAATACACGTTTCATAATGTTGAATGGACAGACTTGCATCCGCCGGAGCATTTTTCCTTTTCACACTGCAAAGTGATTTATAAAGATGTCGAATATGATGCTTGGGTTTATTATCCACACCCTGAGACGAAAAAGCGAAACTTCCAAAACCCTTCACTTATCGAAGTGATCGCAACTCCAATTCCTGAGATCAGATACGGGGACGAATTACAAGTGCTATTGAATCCAGAAGAAATCGCGGTTCATAAATCTGAATAGGGCCGGAGGAACATCCTCCTATACTGATTACACTGATAGATTTCTGCTGGTAGTACAATTCAGCCTGCAATTTATCAAGATCTGGAGTCTAACAGGCAATAATGACTACGAAACAAATAGCAGTTCTTACGAGCGGTGGTGACGCGCAGGGAATGAACGCCGCCGTTCGAGCAGTGGTCCGCACTGCATTAGATAAAGGAGTCGAAGTCTACGCGATCTATGAAGGATATCAAGGATTGGTGGAAGGTGGAGCACGCATCCGCAAAATGGATTGGGATTCAGTCGGCGGAATTTTACAGCAAGGTGGAACGATCATCGGCACCGCACGTAGTGAAGAATTTCGCACACGTGAAGGACGCCGAACGGCTGCGTTGAATCTGGTGCAACTTGGCATTGATGGCCTGATCGTAATCGGTGGCGATGGCTCACTAACAGGCGCGGACGTGTTCCGTCGCGAATGGTCTTCATTGCTTTCTGAACTCCTCCAGAGTGGCGAGATCAATACTGAAACAGCCGCTGAACATCCAAACCTCGTAATTGTGGGCATGGTCGGTTCGATTGACAATGACTTCTCCGGCACCGAGATAACGATTGGCACAGACAGCGCACTGCATCGCATGAACGCCTCAAAGCCGGGACCAAGGCTGGACGCCGCGATCATATCGTCATTATGGCTGAGGGCGCTCAAGATCGCTATGGAAATTACATTGGCTCCAGTGATGTGCAACGCGTGCTAGAAGAGGGACTAGGCGAAGAAGTCCGCACTACCGTGCTCGGACATGTCCAACGCGGTGGCCGCCCCAGCGCGTATGACCGGAATCTGGCGACCCTGCTTGGCTATGAAGCCGTCATCGCTATCCTCGAAGCCAAGCCTGAAGATGAGCCCATCCTGGTTGGAACAAAGGCAAACCGTATCATCCGCCTGCCGCTGATGGAATGCGTGGAGAAAACGCGGCAAGTGGCAGAAGCCATCAACACCAAGGATTATGAAAGGGCGATGGCACTGCGTAGTTCCGGCTTTAAAGATGCCTTCAGCACATTGAAGACCATGATACGCGCACTGCCCCACCCACCGGAACCGGGACAAAGGAGATTTCGTATTGCAGTGTTCAATGCTGGAGCGCCCGCGCCGGGTATGAATACAGCTGGCCGCGCCGCAGTCCGCCTGGGGCTAGATCAAGGTCACATCATGTTGGGTGTGAACAATGGATTCGAGGGACTCGCAGAGGGACAGGTAAAGGAAATGGAATGGACAAGTGTCAGTGGTTGGGCTTCGCTGGGTGGTTCTGCGCTGGGGACAAGCCGCCTAGTACCTAAGGGCAAAGATATGCATGCGATTGCCCGCACAATAGAGAATTACCAGATTGATGCATTGCTTGTAGTTGGTGGCTGGAACGCCTATGAAGGCATCTACGCCATGATCAACGAACGCGCAAACTTTCCAGCGTTCAATATTCCCATTGCATGCTTACCCGCCTCTATCAACAACAACTTGCCCGGCTCCGAATTCAGCATTGGTGCGGATACTGCGTTGAACAATATTGTTGACGCAGTTGATAAAATCAAACAGTCCGCGGTTGCCACGCGACGTTGCTTCGTGGTCGAAGTGATGGGACATTGGTGTGGCTATCTCGCACTCATGAGCGCGCTGGCTACCGGTGCAGAACGCTTCTACGTGCCCGAGGAGGGAATCACCCTCAAGCAATTGCAGGAAGATGTCAATATGCTCAAGCGTGGTTTCAATCTCGGCAAACGCCTCGGACTCGTCATTCGCAATGAATATGCCAACACAATTTATTCTACGAGTTTTATTTGCTCACTCTTTGAGGAAGAAGGTCAGGATGTGTTCGATGTGCGCCCTGCCATCCTCGGACATTTACAGCAGGGTGGCGATCCATCTCCCTTCGACCGCATCCAGGCGACGCGACTTGCGAGGCTGTGTCTTGAGCATTTGATCGAGCAATGCAGCCAAGGAGACACCACTGGAGGCTTCATTGGATTGCAAAACGGAAAATTTGTCTTTCACGATATGCGTGACTTCGACCGCATGGCTGATTTGAAATGTCAGCGCCCTCGTGAACAATGGTGGTTGGAACTCAAGCCCATTGCCAACCTGATGGCAAAGCTCGCGCCGCAGTTATAAAAGTCAACATCCCGAAGCAATCTTCGGGATGTTGTTTTCATATATCAAATACAAACTTATCTCATACAGATATAGCTTCCACTGTGCAGGGTTAGGGACTATTTACGATATACAACATTGATATTGTATGTCTTGGCTTTGAAATAATCTGCTGCGAACTTTGCTACATCTTCAGGTTCATAGGATGCACAACTAAAGACATCCAGATAAATGGCACAGCTTGCATCTGCAAAATGCGCTGAGATCAAAGATGTTTCGATGAGCTGCGTCATACTGAATCCTGTTACGCGAGGATCATCACCAAAGTAGACAACCTGCGTCTCGCCATAACGTCGCATCTTGATACGATCGCACAGGGTCTTTACGAACTCACGAATTGCATTTGCATCTTGCATCAATGCCAGATCGCATTCATACAAGTCAATACTGGATGAGATACCCCAGTATTCAGTTGTATCACTCATTCACTTTTTCCTTTCTTGTTTCATGCACGCTTGATCAACTCATTGCATAAACAATATATAAACGACGCGCGAGTATATCAGGTTTTCAACAATTTCTTCTATAGATCCAAAATTTATTTCGACCGCTTGTCTCATTAATTGCTAAACTTTTTGAAATGATTTATAAGCTAGAATTCAACTTTTTAGTTTAGATATTTAAGCGGCACTTTGTAAGGTAAAATCACTTTATCATGGCATCTTACACTCAAATCAATTACTCCATGAATAAAGTGGGAAAAGCTTATGCACTCAACGAGCTTATCTAATATCTAGTGAGGATCGCGTGGATCAAATTCGATTAATTATGGGGTTGGTTATCCTTGCTATGTTCATGATTCTGGCTATATCTGGATCAATAATCCTATTGAGGGAATGGAATAGCAGACAAACCCACATCGGTGGACGAAAGCCTTTATTAAGTCTAGATTATTGCAGTTCGATGCAAGTTAAGCCATGCATCTTGTCCTTCAACTTGGACCCAAACGGAAATATGGTGATCAACCTCCTTACGAAGAGTTCGTCACCTGATTTTTATCTAAAAATCAAGCATAATGCAATTGAGAGTATTTATGAATGTCAAAAAGTGAAGGGATCTTCACCTCATGTTTCCTGCGTAGGTGAGGCAGTGGCACTGGGAGACGTATTGCAGTTTCTGATGATTTCAACAAACGAAGATATTCCGTTTGCAGAAGGACGTTTCCCCATTATTGGCTTGGCGCTCGCGACGCCAGAAATCTATTCGACGCCAACCTCAAGCCCGCCTGCCAGACGATCCCCTCGATAAGGAATCAATAACAATGTCTCCGGATAGAACTCGCAAACTTTTCCTCACTATATTTTCGGTGCTCGTCCTTCTCGCTTGCCAGTTACCAAACATTGGAGGAGTACCTTTCGTTCCGCCAACCCCAACCTCCACGTTGACACTCATCCCAACGTTGACTGCGACAACGACTTTGACAGCAACCGAGACATCCGCCCCTACGATTACGCCAACCCTTGCACCTCGCGTGCATCATGTTCTGATCCTATCTATTGATGGTCTTCGCCCGGATGCTATTTCGCTGGCGCCTATGAAGCATCTACTTGCTCTCATGCAGAGCGGTGCATACTCCCTTACCGCGCAGACAGTTTATCCAAGTGTTACGTTGGTCGCTCATGCCTCCATGCTGAGCGGGTTATGTCCATCAAAGCATGGTGTGAACTGGGATCAATACCTTCCTGAAAGGGGCTATGCTCAGGGCACGAACTTATTCGATATCGCTCATGCGGCAGGTTTGAAAACAGAGATGTATGTGGGCACGAAAAAACTGATCCAGATCACCGAACCCTCCAGCCTGGATAACTTTGTTTTTGTGAATGACCGTGAGTCCGTCATTATGAAAAGACTGATTGAAGAATTCCCACAAGATTTCGGCGTTTTGTTCATTCACTTCGCCACGGCTGATGGAATGGGGCACTCCTACGGCTGGCTATCCCCTCAGCAACTCAATTTCCTTGTGCGCGATGACCAAGTGCTGAACCAACTCTTGAAGGAGTTGGACAAGAGAAACTTGCGTAACGACACACTAATCATCGTCACATCCGATCATGGAGGTCACGCCTCGACGCACGGATCTGATTCACCGGAGGATATGACTATTCCATGGATCGCGGTGGGACCGGGCATCCAGCCCAAAGTACTGACCAGTCCCATCCACATCATGGATACAGCCGCGACGGCTGCCTTTGCCCTCGGTCTCAAAATCCCCGCCGAGTGGGACGGCGTGCCCGTCTATGAAGCGTTTGGCTTGCCCGTGGAGAAGCAATCAATAGATTGTCAATAATAGAAATCTATCGCTAAAATTAAATAGCCAAGAGAGCATGATCAGATGACACTCACGCCGCTGGAGACGGCGGCGTGAGCATTAATAGATTAGGCTTTTTCAACTTTTGATCATAAGTTTTTCCGTGTGCGCGGACGCAGCAGCAATATACATTCTCAGGTGACCTGAGAGTCAAGAGGGAGTTTTTGATTCGTAGAGAATCGAATCTTGCTGTTGGCTCGCAAGTTTGGAATAACCGTGCCATAGCAGGATAACAAGTTGTGGATTAATCTACGGCTATCCCGTTAACAAATACGTAACACTTTGGTAATCAATTTTGCAGGTTCTTTTAATTTTTCTCTTGTAGACTGGTTATATCGCATTCGCGATAACCGTTGGTGTTACCCCATAAGAGAAAAAGTTACAGCAAGGTTTCCCCTATCGGTCAAATATTCATACGAATAGGAGAAAATAAATGAAACGAAAATTAGTTGTGCTTTTCGTTGTGGTTTTCATCGCGCTTTTGATGGCTGTCCCTGCGTTGGCGGACCGTGGACCGGCAGGTGTTATCTACGTGACCAGCCAAGGTCTGTACTATGATACATACACTGTAGTGGATCCCCTACCTTTCAATGGTCCATTCCAAAAGCTTGAAAACGGTATGACCGAGTTTGGCCCTGGTGACCCTGGTTATCTAGGTGGACGCTGGTGGGTAGACACGAATAGTAACGGTATCATGGATGCCACCGATCATTACTTCCTCTGCCCATTACTCGGGCCGGGACGCACATCTCCATAGTCAATAAAGCACAAAAGTATTACAGCGAATATTAAAGAAGTATAAAGAACTCCGAGACTGCGAAACGTCTCGGAGTTCTTGTTGTACAGAGGGATGCTCCGCTCAAGCGGACAAATCATTCAGAGTCTATGATTTGCTATAATGAAAACCTATGGCAAAACAATCGTTTCGCAACTTCCTGACTAATCTCGACCAGCCTATGCCGTTACCGGAAAAACTGTTCAAACTGACCCGCAACCTCTGGCGACGAGTGATCTTGAGACAAAATTGCTGTGGCCATGATGGTGAACCTGGCTGTTGACGCATTGAACATCTCTCCGGTTCGGAGAGCCACAAACATCCCCATCCACACTCACATAAGTAATTGACATCGTTTCAAAGCGCTTCACCTAATCAGCAAATAATTTACGGAAGAAAGATCAGGTCTGGGCCAGGTTGTAGCGATATGCCAACGACTGCCTGCGCCCCATCCTTTGATTCGCAGTACAGAGCCTGAACGTGAATCCAAATCGTTATAGACCTTGAAATGTCCCGCACCTAATTTCCAGGCTTGGTATTTGCAGGGATCGTTGTTACAGTCTCTGCCCCAGATTGCTTCTGTATCTTGCGTAAGAACATTCGTACAGTGATCTGGAGGAAGCAAGTAAGCTTTCTGCCTATTCAGTTCTGTCACTGTGAGCCAAATAGGAATAGAGCTGTAGTTGCACATACCTCCATTCAGTGAAACTGTCATTGCCTGCATAATGAGGAGACCTAGGGCAATGAAGCTTATCGGGATCAATATCATTAGCAGCTTACTCGAGTGTCTCGTAATCATTCATCAATTTCCTTGTATGTCATCTGACAGCAAAAAAAGGCAATTTGATTCGATGAGGCGATAGGTTACTCATTCCTGCCGAATCAAAACCTTGGCACTCATACATGACGCTGATTGAATCTGAGAGTTACTATTCTCTAAAGTTTTGGAGCTCTACTTATTACGTTCACCGTCTAGGCGGAGGAAGGTATCCTCGCGCAACATCCCCGAAAACATTTGTGAGGATCATGAATATAAATCTTTTAATGAATGAGCACCTTGAGCAAACGGTGGTTCCCTGAATCAGTCACAATCAGATTGCCACCGGCATCGAAAATAATTCCCTGTGGATCGTTCAAGCCGTTGACAAGAATCACATCTTGATTTGCTGTAAGCACATGGACAGCATCATCGCCAAGTGTGATAACAAAGATATTTCCACTTGCATCTTCGACGACATCATCAGGGATGGAGAAATCCGCGACCTTTTCCAATGTGCCATCACGATGAAGGCGAAAAACCGCGTTGCCGTTTTCGTCGGCGATGAGCACATCTCCGGTAGCTTCCAGCCACGCGCCGGTGGGACGCGCCAGCCCGGAGGCAAGTTGTCGAATTGTTTTTCCATCCGCTGAAACTTCCAACACAGTCCCATTGGGACTATCGGGAATAATCAGGTTTGTTCCATCCCATAGAATTCCATCCACGCCCAAATGATTGGTGCGGTTTACAAGATCGAGGAATGGCACAAGAGCTTTGGATTGAAGATCATAACGAATCAAACGGTTATTTCCCTGTTCTGCAATGACTAGTGAGCCATCGGGCAGAAAAGCCATCCCTTCGGGCGCGCTCAAGCCCGAAAGAATAAGATTGAGTTGACCATCCGGCGTGTATGCTTTGATCGTTCCTTCTGTGACATCAGATATGTAAATGGAGCTATCTGGCGCGAGGACAAGGTCATCAGGCTCAGAGAAATCTTCTGCAAGCAAAATGACTTGTGGGTTGAGATTTAATGGGGCAGGCGCGGCTGTGGAAATTGTGGTGGGAGTGAGCAGCGGGAGAGGTGTGAAAGTTTCAGTAACAGGAATCGTTATCGGCGTAGGAATGAGTGGCGTGCGCGAAGCGAGAAGCGGCGCAGGTGTAACCATCCCGCACGCAGAAGAAAGCATGAAGCACGTTAATAATACAATGCCGGTTCGTAAACGCGTCGAGTCCATTGGTGATAGCCTGAATTTTATCGGAATATGCCAATTCCATCAGTCTGTTTTAAGGTATCGGTCAAAGAATTCGACTGTGCGTTGCATCGCCAGGCTGAAGTTATGTGAAATGTTATGGTTATCTCCGTCGTATGTATAAAGCTCCACCACTCGATTGGCTTGAAGCATTTCATCATAGAGCATTTGTGAGAACTCCACAGGGACCTCCTCATCTGTTGTGCTGTGATGCAATTGGATTGGCGCGTTTAGATCGCGTAGATAGGCATTCGCCGAAATGGAATTCCAAAATTTGGGATTTTCCTGCGCTGAGCCATACGCCTGCTGTAGCGAATAAACCCATGATCCGGGAGAGGCAGTTGTGGGCCTGGCACCTACATTCCAGCGCGTGAAGAGGTCCGGGTAGGGTGCCACGACGCCTCCCCAAATCACACCTACTTTAATATCTTGTGTGATCACCATCGAACGCAGGGTGATATATCCACCCATGGAATGTCCCCACATGCCAATACGCTTCGGATCAGCATCAGGATATCGCTTCACGGATGCGATTGCATTGAGCACATCTATTGTGTAATCGGGCTGAGTGTAACCACCTCTCGCTGCGCCTTCAGACCGGTCATGGCCGCGATAATCTGATTTGAACACAATATAACCGCTACGCGCCATCTGATCCACGTAGGCGATGTAGCGTGACGTTGTACGGTACACGTTCGGCGGGATATAGCCATGATTGAAGATGATGATAGGCCAACCCGTGGCTGGCTTCTGCCCGGTGGGGACCGTCATCAAAGCGTAAATTTTTAATCCATCAGAAAGATAGGAAACATAGTAGCGGCTATAGTTCACGCCTGGGTCAAGGACTGATTCGATCACGATGTCACTGCCGGGATATTCGCGGGCGCGCAAGGCATCGATTTGAAGCGGATATGATGTTGAGGTTGCATCAGCAGGAGGCAACACATGAAGTGTAGTCCCTAATGGGGATAAATCAGATATCGGTCTGCGAGGCAGGGAGGCGGGATCCGTGGTTTCACAAGCATGCGGGATCAATAAAATGAATAGGAACCAGGAATACATTATTTTTTTCATCTTGATATTCTCTAATTTGTTAAAGAGCCGCGCTGGGCGACCATTAAGTTTTTCTCGTTTTGTTTAATTATGGGCTTGCATTATAGCACAAATGTTCTAATAAGCAAAATCACAGATTGCCGCGCTCAAAGAATCCCCACTTACTAACAACAAGCGCGCATCAGTACATTTAATTCAAGATTCTAGAAAGGCAATGCATTCCATTATCTACTGCTAACATTGGAGCATCTATCCCAACCAATTCGCGCCAGGCAAGGGGAGCGCGCCACATCGTCCACCGAAGTCCGCATCGATTCCACCTGGTTGCAGATTCGTGGGGCGATCTATCACCTTAGCCCTAATTTCTGCCGAATAAACCTTCGTGTAGTTCCAGCCGCGGCATAAGCGGATTGGGCATCTCCCTTTTCCGCGGTCTCACCAGGATAGCATGTGCGCACAGAAAAACGCTCCATTATCACAAGATCCGCGCGTAACATTTCAAAACTACTGTCAATCTCTTCGCAAAGTAGCATCAATTCAATCAAGTTATGGATTTTAGGAATATGTTTTTCATTTTCCTGTAAGATGGCTTTGAGATATTTCTCAGAACATTGTTGCGCGTGAAAACATACAGCGTCATAATTGGGAGACTTGCGCGCTCGTAATTCGCGGCCTGCTGTGAGGAAATCGCCCTCCGCTTTCGACACCCACTCAGCGACTACCGGATTCATACAAAACCTTCCCCTCTTTCAAAACGTCGCGCAGGAACCAATCGCCGATTTTCAGCCGTTCTGCTAGATATTTTGGCGTGTGGACGATCAAATCTAAACCAAATCTATATTCAATTTCCTGAGAGATTTGAATGGCTTGTTGGATTTCTTTCAGCGGCGTATCCATCACTACCAGCAAATCTACATCGCTTTCGGGGCGGGGGTTGCCGCGCGCATACGAACCGAAAAGAATAATCTTTTGCGGCTTGAACTTTTCCACAATTTGCTCCACAACCTGGTCAATCGCTTTTTGTGGAATCCGCTTGCGTTTGTCAATCGTCGGGACGTTTATAACTGCCATCTCGATTTATTATACAGCCACTTTGAAATCGAAATAAAAAGAACGGCGTCCCGCCCTCCACCATCCCATCTTTCTTCTTTCCACTTATTACTTAATCACAACTTTGGGAACCTACTCACTACTTTCGCTGCTGCCGCGGGGCACAAAAGATTGACGCGATCATTGGTCTATGTGGGAATGGTATCATTCATGCTTATCTCAAAACAAATAGGGAATTATGTCATTACAAAATAAGGAACGTCATGACCCGTATGCGGCGCTCAGGAATCAGGATTTTCGACTGTTGCTCACGGGTCGCTTTATTACTTCATTTGGCAACGAGATGCTGTCTTTTGCCATCGGTTGGGAACTATGGTTGCGAACTCATCAAGCCTTTGTACTTGGCATGGTCGGGCTTGTGCAGGTCATCCCTGTCATTCTGCTTTCATTGCCTGCAGGTCATGTGGCAGATCAATATAATCGCAAACGAATCGTATTGATCGCCGAACTTTTTCTCGTGCTGTGTGTGTTGGGTCTAGGATGGCTTTCCTACACCGAGGGACCTTTATATTTGATCTACGCTTTGCTTTTAGGGATCGGGATTGCGCGCGCCTTCAATGACCCGGCTTCTTCGACATTACTGCCTCAGACCGTTCCCCCCGAGCTCTTTTCGAACGCAGCGACTTGGAGCACATCTACCTGGCAGTTCGCCTCCATTACTGGACCCGCGCTGGCTGGCCTTTTAATTGGCTTCTTCAACTCTGTGACCTTTATCTACATTTTAGACGCGCTTGCCGCAGTTGTCTTCTGCATTCTATTGACGATGATCAAAGGTAGGCAACTTGCGCTGGCGCAGAAATCCGCGACGTGGGAGTCGTTGACCGAAGGCTTCAAATTTATGCGTGATACAAAGGTGATTCTGGCGGCCATCACATTGGATATGTTCGCCGTGCTATTCGGCGGCGCGGTGGCTTTGCTTCCTATCTATGCAACGGACATTCTTAAAGTTGACGCACAGGGACTGGGTATCCTGCGCGCCGCCCCATCCATTGGCGCGTTGATCATGGCGTTTCTGCTTGCGCACCTGCCACCGATGAAGAGCGCGGGGAGGAATTTATTACTTGCAGTGACGGTCTTTGGATTGGCGACCATTGTGTTCGGTCTTTCCACCTCATTTATTTTATCTGTTGTCATGCTGGCTTTGCTTGGCGCGATGGATAACATCAGTGTTGTGATTCGCGGGACATTATTACTGACGCAGACCCCTGATGAAATGCGCGGACGCATTTCTTCTGTGAATAGCATCTTTATTGGAGTATCAAATGAGCTGGGTAGTTTCGAATCGGGGTTAGCCGCCTCACTGTTTGGTCCAATTATCGCGGTGGTCGCAGGCGGCATTGGGACGATCATTGTGGTGCTGATCGTTGCACGAGCATGGCCCGAAATGGGACGGTTGAAAACGCTGAACGCTGACGCGCCGGTCCGTGAACCTGTTTAATTGCCCAATCGCCGAGTCTCCACCAAATCCGACGATTTAATTGTTGAATATACAATCTAAATTTTCATTGTCGTATTTGGGGGGATGTCCGAAGGACAGAAGGGGTCTCACCACCCACAACCTAACAACGAGCGCGGTTTCCATCCGGTAGCCCATAAAGCATATCTTCTATGAGAAGCTACCACGACCTTCCATTATCATCAAACATCATCAAGGGCGCGTAATAAAATAATTAGCAGCATACCAAAGAAGGACGATGAGTACGCAAGCTCCAACAATCATTGCAAGAGGGAGCAATCTAAGCAATCGTTCCTGCTTCTCGAACTCTCGAGTGCGTGGTGTTGTCAAATCTAAATCAAAATTCAGGTGAACAACTTCCTGTTCCGGTGAGGTCTGACCATAATACTCAAAGCATTTGTAAACTAATTGCTCAGTAATAGACGGGCTACTTACCCAGTTACTCTCCAGATTCTGCATATTAATACCAGTATCTTTCACCGCACGAAAGTTAACGATATTGCCCTCCATAACTTCCTTTAGGAGGTTATCAGGCAAACGGTAGATCACACTTGTTCCTGTGATGAAGCCAAAGATGATCCCTGTTTTTGGGTGAACGAGGGCTTCACGACCATAAATAACATATTTGCTATTCTCTGGCAAATTTGACATCGAAGAAAAACGCCCAATAAGATCTGCAGGGGTAGTATCCTGGTTTACTCGCTTTTGAGAGAAAGGCAATATGATTTCGTGGAAGGGATGCATCTCTTTGAGATAAGAAAGCACCCTTTCGTTCTCCGGCACATGAATATTTGGGATCGTATTTTCCTGGGAGCGGTCTGATGTGTCCATATGAATACTCTCACATAATGATGTTATGAAGACTCACTTCACCGAGTGAAGTGGAAGCTAATATGGCCAATTCTCTCTTAAATCCAGCGATTTAATCGTTGAATTCGCATTGTAAATTTTCCTTTAGGGTAAAGCACCCCGTGTAACTCGCGATCCAAGCTGATAGCCATTGATCTCGTCAAGAAGATAGCCTTTTACATCTGCCCACAACGCAAACATCACACCGACTAGATTCGCATGATCAAAGCATACGACCTTCACTTGGCTTATACTGCCAGGTACCTGTCCTATGATTTTATCAGCCCGGTTTTTCATGGCCGCTATCGTTACAACAAACATCCTTTCGGGAATGCAACATGGAGTATTCACAGCACACTCACATCGGA
>WNFX01002804.1_pt1 | contig 28254 bp, 28 predicted proteins | sample 5400111 | NCBI WGS metagenome assembly WNFX01 (sample SAMN13153363, study PRJNA577476) | soil metagenome | isolation source: 40 cm soil or saprolite under grassland replicate 1 | place: USA:California | collected 2016-06-15
GCTGCACTGGACGCCACTGGTGGACGCGTCGCGGACCCACCCCGTGTACAGGTAGGTTCCGGCGGCCAGGCTCGAGGTGTCCCACGCGTACGTGTTGCTGCTCGAGTACGCCTGGACGATCTGCCACGTCTGAGATCCGGGGGGCAGGACCCAGAACTGGTAGAGCGGTCGGGTGCACCCCGTGGAGGTAGCGGTGAAGGTGATGCTGGTGCCGGCAAGCTGCGGCGAGGCCGGGCTGGCGGAGACCGCGACGCTCGTGCAGGCGGAGAAGTGCCCGGCGAGCGCAGCCCACAGCTCCGGCGCGCCTCCCCCGTAGTTGAGGTTCCAGATACCGGCCCCACGCAGCCGGTTGGCGTTGACGAGGTCGTACTTCTTGCCCAGCGAGACGGCGTCGTCCCAATAGAGCTCGCGCGTGCAGTGAAGGTTCGTGTTGTACCAGGTGTCCCACCGCTCCAGTCCCGACGAGTTGGCGTCTCGATGGCTGACGAAGCTGCCAGGCTGGACCGCAGGGTCCGTCGCCTCCCCGGACGCGTCGAGGTAGCTGTCCGCGACGACCGACGACGTCGGAAACGCGTTGGGCACGGCCGCGCCGACGCAGGCTTTGCGGCCGTAATAGGGCACCCCGAGGATGACCTTGCCCGCACCCACGACGGCGAGGTACTGCGACACGACCGCCGTGTCGTTGTAGTAGTAGCCCGCCAGCGGCGCGGTCGGTCCGAGGCAGAAGGTCGGGCAACTTGCCGGTGGCCGCGAGTAGTTCGAGTACTCGAGGTCGTAAGCCATCACGAAGAACGAGTCGACGTAAGCGGCGAGGCCCGCGACATCGAAGAAGCCGTACCCGTCGGATGCGGACGACGCGTAAGTGTCGATCGACAGGTAGTACGACGAACCGAGGGCGGCGCGCATCTTCGCCGCGAACGCGGTCAGGGCGTGCTGGGCCCAGTAGGGATCGGCGGTGCCGCAGCTGCCGTCGAGTCCTTCGTAGTCGATGTTGACGCCGTCGACGCCCCTCGCCCTGACCTCAGTGACCGTCTGGGCAACCGTGGTGTCGGCGTGCTGCAAACCCGAGCACATCGTCGGCGTGTTGGGGCTGAAGTCCTGCAAGACGACGGTGAGCACGACCTTCGTCCCGTGTTGATGCGCCACCGAGACCAGGTTGCTGAGGGCCGATGAGTTCCACGTGTTCCAGCCGGCGTCGCCGACAAGCTGGCCGCTGCCGTTCACGTGCAAGCCGAAGAACGCGACGGTCGAGAGCAGATTGAAGTTCCAGCTCGGATAGCCGATGCTCGGGTCGGCGAGGCTGCTCGCGAGAGCGAAGCCGAACACCTCCCGACTCGGATGAGCCTGGACGGCGGCAACCGTCCTCGAGGCGGACGCGGACGCCGGCACGGCGCCGGGAGCAGCCACGACCAAAGTGATCGCGACGGCCAGGGCAAATGCGAAGTGGCGGGACCCTTGCATTGACTTTGGCCTGGGAAAGGCGACCAATGTAGGGATCGGTCATGGGGCGAGTCAAGGCCGAACGGTGCCGGTTAGCTCGACTCCAGTGCGAACTCGAGATCGGCGATCAGGTCGGCCGCATCCTCCACGCCGATCGAGAGGCGAATCAGACCGTCCCCCACTCCGGCCCGCTGCCGCTCCTGCGGCGGAATCGACGCGTGCGTCATCCGGGCGGGATGCTCGGCCAGCGATTCGACGGCGCCGAGGGATTCCGCCAGGGCGAATATCTTCAGGCGCTCGAGCGCGCGAAACGCGGCTGCTTCGTCCGCGACTTCAAAGCTCACCATGCCGCCGAACATCCGCATCTGTCGCGCGGCGACTGAGCGATTGGGATGGGATTCGAGTCCCGGGTAATACACGCGTTGCACGGCCTTGCTGGCCTGAAGCGCTGACGCGATCTCCACCGCGTTGAGGCTCTGCCGCTCCACGCGGAGCGCAAGCGTCTTGACCCCACGCAGCAAGAGCCAGCAATCAAACGGCGACGGCACCGCGCCGACGGCGTTCTGGTGGAAGCGCAGCTGCTTTTCCAGCTCGTCGTCGTTGGTCATGATCGCGCCGCCGACCACGTCGCTGTGTCCGCCGATGTACTTCGTCGAGCTGTGCACCACGACGTCGGCGCCGAGGTGCAGCGGCTGCTGCAGGTAAGGGGTCGCGAACGTGTTGTCGACGCACACCATCGCGCCGTGGCTGTGCGCCACCTCGCTCACGGCGTCGATGTCGACGATGCGCAGCAGCGGGTTGGTAGGCGACTCGAGCCAGACCATTCGCGTGTTCGCCGTCATCGACCTCTCCACCGCATCGATGTCCGATGCGTCGACCGCGCTGAAGTCCAGGCCGAATCGCTTCAGGACTCTGTCAAAGAGGCGGAAGGTGCCTCCATAGACGTCCTCCATGTAGACGACGTGGTCGCCCGGGTTGAGCAGGAGCATGAGCGTGGTCTCGGCGCCGAGCCCGGAGGCGAAGGCCAGGCAGTGCTTTGCATCCTCGAGGGCGGCGAGGCATTCCTCCAGCGCGCCGCGCGTCGGGTTGCCGGTGCGCGAGTACTCGAAGCCGTGGTGCTTGCCGACGCCCTGCTGGGCGAAGGTGGTCGCCATATGGATCGGCTGCACGACCGCGCCGGTCGCCGGGTCGGGCCCCTGGCCGACATGCACCGCCCGGGTGGAAAAACCCCAGCTCTCTTTTTCTTCCGGCAAGTCAGCCCTGGCCGCGGTGGGCGACGAACTCGAGAAGGTCCGCCCGCGTGATCACGGCCACAGGCGTGCCATCCTCCACCACGAGCACCGCCTGCTCGCCGCGCAGGAGCGGTTCGAAGGCGTCGTCCAGCGACGAATCGACCGCGACCTGGCTCAAGGGCGCGTCCATCGCGGCGGACACCGCGGTCGTCACCACTCCCGGGTCGCGATAGACGCGATCGAGCAGCGTTCGCTCCTGCAGGGTGCCGACCACGCCCCGCCCGTTTGATTCCTCGACCACCGGCAGCTGCGAGATGCCGTAGCGCTGCATCAGGTCGATGGCCTCGCCCACCGACCGCGCCGCTTCGACGGTGACCAGCTGCGGCAGGCCTTTCGGGTGGGAGGCGAGGACCTCGCGGATTCGCACCGCACCCAGCCGCGCGAGGTACCCGTTCTGACGCATCCACTCATCGTTGAAGAACTTGCTCAGGTAGTTGCGGCCGGTGTCGGGAAACAGGACCACGATCACATCGTCCGGGTCGCGGTCGCGTGCAACCTCGATCGCCGCGTGCAGCGCCAGTCCCGACGATCCGCCGACCAGGATGCCCTCCTCCCGCGCCAGCCTCCGCGCCGCGATGAACGCCTGCTTGTCGGTCACCTGGACGATCCGGTCGACGATCTTGATGTCCATCGTGCCCGGCATGAAGTCCTCGCCGACACCTTCCACCTTGTAAGGCGCGATCCGCCCTGAGTAAAGCGAGCCTTCGGGGTCCGCGCCGACGATGTGCACCTCGGGTTTCTGCTCCTTCAAGTACCTGGCGACGCCGCTGATCGTGCCGCCCGTGCCCATGCCGGCGACGAAGACGTTGATGCGGCCCTCGGTCTGCTGCCAGATCTCGGGACCGGTGGTGCGGTAGTGCGCTTCCGGGTTGCGCGGGTTGAAGTACTGGTTGGGTTGAAAGGCGCCCGGGATCTCGCGCGTCAGGCGGTCGGCCACCGAGTAGTACGACTGCGGGGACTCGCGCTCGACGTTGGTCGGGCACACGACGACCTCCGCGCCGTATGCCTTGAGCAGGCTTATCTTCTCGGCGGACATCTTGTCCGGCATGACGAAGACCATCTTGTAGCCCTTGATCGCCGCCACCATCGCCAGGCCGTGTCCGGTGTTGCCCGAGGTCGGCTCGATGATCGTGCCGCCAGGCCGCAGCTGGCCGGTCCGCTCTGCCTCCTCGATCATCGTCAGGCCGATCCTGTCCTTGACGCTTCCGCCCGGGTTGAGCTCTTCGAGCTTGGCCAGGATGGTCGGCTTGAGACCGGCGGTGACCTTGTGCAGGCGCACCATGGGTGTGTTCCCGACAAGGTCGAGAATGCTTTCAGAGAACCTCAACTGCGGCGCACCCTCATCGCCGATTCTATCCCTCGGTCGGCGCTGTGCTCGACGCCAAACCAGCGGAAGAACACCACCACGGCGGCGATGCCGAGGGTGACCTTGCCCAGGATCATCAGCACCGCTCCGGCGATGGTCTGGTCGATCAGGGCGCTGAAACCCTCGATCAGGCGCGGCGCGTGCGCGTAGTATTCATAGAAAGGGACGCGGGAGAAGATCAGCGCCAGGGCGACGCCGTCCTGCGGCAGCGTGGCGAGCAGCATGTAGACGAGCTTTGCACCCGGCGACATCCGCCATCTTGCGTGCTCGGAGGTGGCCTGGAGCACCGGCCAGTAAAGGACGACGCCCGCACCGATGAAGGTGAGGTGCTCGACGATGTGGAGCTCTTCGTTTCGAAGCGTGGCGTCGTAAAGCGGAGGCAGGTGCCAGGCCACCATCACCACCGCCGCTATGACCTGCGCAGACAGCGGCTCGGTCAGCGCGCGGGCCGCGGGAACCTGGGCCAGACGCCCGGCCATCGCCGGCGAAAGGCCGAGCAGCAACAGTGGTGGCGCAACAAACCCAAGCAGCAGGTGCTGCAGCATGTGGACGCTGTCGAGGTACTGGTCACTGATGGTGTCGATGGGCGTCTCGAGCGCGACCCACATTGCGGCGAGGCCAGCGAGGAAGTAAACGGCGTGCTTGCGCTCCGCGTCAGCCACACCGCGGGCGAGCCAGGCGTGTCCGAAGAAGAGGACGACCAAGCCCACATAGACGGTCCAGTCAAACGGCCAGGTGATCAGGCCGGCTCAGTATGCGCCGTGTCCGGCGAGCGGCACTGCCCCGCGAGCTGAACGATCCATCACGCGTCCTGGGATCGGCCGCGCGAGGCGAGCGCAATCACCACCAGGATCACCACCAGAGCATGGACGGCCGTGCACCAAAGGCAGATCGCGCCGAGCAGGACGATCTCCACGAACAGCAGATAGACCACGGTGGCGAGGCCGACCAGTGCCCACGCCACCTGGACCCATCCGGGCGCGCGCGTCCACAACCCGGCGCTGATCGCAAACCACACGATCCCCGCCGCCGAGGTCGGGATGGACGTGCCCGCGATGAGCGCGTAACGGCTCGACAGCACTGCTTCGCAGTTGATCGTGCCGGAGGTCGGACAGGCCGGCACAACACCGCCGTAATGGAGCATGGTGAGGTAGATGGAGACGGCGATCCCCGCCGCGCTGACGAGAATCGCGACCGCCTGGAGGCGAGGCACTACTTCAGATTCTTTTCCAGGTCCTGGATCGCAGCGCTGGAGCAGACCGAGGCCGGATGATCGCCCGTCATCTTGCAGATGGCGGCGGTGACGAGGTTGGCCGAGCCCAGAATCGCTCTGGCCTGCGTCGAATCCGGTTGCTTCAATGAGTCGGCGACCGACTGCCAGCTCATGCCACCGATCACGTCCGGCGCGTAGGTCGCGCCGCTGAGCACGTAGCGGTTGCCGAAATCGATAAATGGAATCGTGCCGCCCGTGTCGTAGCGGTCGATCAGCTGCTGCTCGGCGGCGGTCGGCGGCTGCAGCGGGTTGTGGTCGCGGTCGGTCCCCTCGATGGAGCGGAAGTCGATGTACTGGCTGGTGAACGTTGCATTACGGAAGGTCAAGGTCGGAGTGTTTGGGTAGACGTCGCTGGACGATGAGCTCGTTGTCTCGAGTCCGGAAAACGTGCCGAACCTGGACAGGGCGATGATGAGCGGCCAGCGTTCAGCCGCGCAGTAGGGGCAGAACTCTCCGCCGTAGAAAAACACCTCAGGCTTGCCTGTCGCGCCGACAAGCGCAGTGCCCGAGACGGGTTTGATCAGGTTGTTGGCGGTGCCCTTGCCGACGGTTTCGAACTCCGAGGGCGGGAGTCCTGTGACCGTCGCGACCACCTGCCCTGTCGTGTTGGGTGCAAGCGCGGGCGGGGCGACCGGTGTGGTGTACCAGCGAATGACCAGGAAGATCCCGATCAGGAGGGCGAGTCCTCCGACCACCGCGGATGGCATGACCCAGGCCGGCGTACCCGCCACCGGCTTGCGCATGGGCCGCACACGACGGGAGCTCATCAGCTCTCCCGGGTGATGGGCTGGGCCAGGATCCAGAGGCTGGTCATCGTGTAGAGAACCATCAACAAGAGCATGGGGTACTGGCTGAGCAGGGCGCGCTGGGCGGTGCGAAAGCGCTCGCCGGCGCGCAGGTGGGACAGGATGACGGCCACGATGTGGCCAAGCACGATGAGCACGATCTGGGCATACCACACGGTTGCCGCCTGAACGAGTGCGAAGCTCGGCTTGAAGTTGGCGACGGCCGGCAAGATGTGCCAGCCCTTCCGCAGAGGATCGTCGAGCAGCGGGATCAGCAGCTGCGCCGACAGCATCATGTAGCTGTAGTTGTGGGCCGCGTTGTAGACCAGCGCGATCGGAACTAGGGTCAGGGCGAAGGACGTCAGCGTCGACTTGAGGTCCACCTTGCGCTGGCCGAGATAGAGGACCGCCTCCATGAAGGCCACGAACACGAGCAGGAATGCGGCCGTCAGCAGGAGCAAGCCGAGCGTGCGCACGAAAAAGTACCCGAGGCCGCCCATCGGCAGCCAGATCGGCTCCAGTGCGATGTTGAAGTCCTGCCAGGCCGGCGTCGCGACGATGCCGTCGAACGCGAGGGTGCTGAGCATCAGGATCACGAAAACCACTCGGTCCCAGCCGGACTGGCCCGTGTTGAGCAGCCCAACGCCCCAGGGGCGCAGGTAGACGTTCTTGATCTGCCGGCGCTCATCGCGTTCCACCTCGACCGGGCCGAAGCGCCCGACGATGCCGAAGAGCACCGTGAAGCCCTCGCAGTGCTCGAGCCACTGGTCACGGCCGAAGACGAGCATCCCGGCCAGGGTGATGGCCGTGTAGACGATGGCGGCGATCGCGACCATCTGCGGCCTGCTGGCCATCCCGCTCGTCAGCTCGAGGCACGCAAAGGCGAAGTACGCGAGCACGGCCGGCCAGACGCCGACGTCCGGCAGCTTGCGAAGCGGCCGCGTGGGGACGAATCTCGCGAGAGCGTCGAAGATCGCCGCCCATGGGTTGAGGAGGTGCCAGAGGTTGCCGACGATCCCCGACGCGATTACGGTTCCCGCCCAGAAGTAGACCCAGACGACGTACTCGGCCGGGTTGTAGAAGGCGTTGGTCGAGCCGAAAAGCCCCGCGACGACGACGACCAGGAGAGCCAAAACGCCGATGGCTCCGCCGATCAGGCGCGGCCAGCGCGAGCGGGCGATCGGCAGCAGCCACGGCACCTCCCGCCGCGGATACTCGAGGGCTTTCGCGCCGACCTGGTCGCCGGCGAAAAGCACGATGAGAACGAACGAGATGAAGACCACGCCGCCCGCCGCAAACAGGTAGAGGGCCAGCCCGATCGGAAGGTCGTATCTCTGGCCAAAGCCGTGCTGCAGGATCCCGACCAGCATCAGGTGACCACGAGGTGGCCGAGCTCCTTGCCCGTCGCCTCCCACTCGATGAGGAAGTTCCCCGTCTTGTCCGCGGTGAAGGTGTGCGACACGGTCTCGCCGGCCTTGACCTCGAACGGGATGTCGTAACCGTGCAGGTGAACCTCGCCGTTGGTGTCGCTTGTCATGTTGACGGTCACCTTGTCGTTCTGATGCGCGGCCGGGTTGTCCGGCGTCATCTTCGTGCCGCCGGCCACGTTGAGGTTGATGGTCACGGCCTGCCCGCCGCGGCTCTGGTTGGCATAGATCAGGATGCCGCCGGCAACCACGAAGAGAACCACGACTGCCGCCACGATCAGAGCGCGAGTTGTGCTCACGCGAAACTCCTCCTTTTATCTATGTCAGCGACGAAAGAGGCTGAACGCTAGAAGGAGGGCGGCCCTCGCCTGTTGATGGAGCCGGTCGGGGCGCCGCACGTCGACACGGTCGTCGCGGCGACGGGCACCAGGACGATCGCGGTCGCGTAAGGGAGCAGCTGGAAGGCCGGCGCGTAACCCGAAAGCAGCCGCGCGAAGGCCGGGCGCAAATGGACCAGCAGCCAGCGCAGCGCCAGCGCACCGGCGGCTGCGACCGGGAGCTGTCCCAGAGTGCCCCACAGCAGCAGCATCGAAGGCCCGCCCGTGAGCGCCGACTCGGCGATTTCCTGGACGGCATAGATCGCCAGCTGCACGGTGAACAGAACCGCTAGCGTCGCCAGGTACGGCGGCGCGGAGTCCCTCTCGGCCTCCTTGCCGAGGATCCTTGCCAGCGCGATGACGAGCAGCACCGCGATGAGCGTCGCGGCCGCAGCGCCGAGCATCGTCTTGGCGAGCGCCGGAAAGTAAGCGTGTGCGCCAGAGCTTTGAACCTGCTGCGCCGCTGCGCCGAAGCGAAGCTGAAAAACGAGCAGATGACCGGCCTGCGAGCCCAGAATGCCGACCGCCAGCACCGGAGCGAGCGCCCTGCGCATCGCGCTCGATCATAGTCTGGGCAAGATAATCGCGCCTCCGGCGCGACGCCGGCACCGAGAGCAATGAAAATAGGTGAGGCGGCGACAAGGCTCGTAGTTCCGTTTGGTGCCGCGAGCTCGAAAGATAATCTGGGCCTGGTGGACTGGTAGGCATCGAGAGTTGTCCGGCATCGACGTGATGCCAGGACGAGGGTCAAGTTCTTTGAACATGAAGTCCACCCGCCGACCACAGATGTGGAGGCGACGCCATGAACGTCGTGCATGAGCGGTGCTGCGGGTTGGACGTCCACAAGGCGACGGTAGTGGCGTGTCGTCTCACGCCGGGTCGAAAGGAGGTGCGCACGTTTCCGACCACGACGCGAGGTCTGCTGGTTTTAGCCGACTGGCTGGCCGAAGCCGCGATCACCGACGTCGCGATGGAGTCAACCGGCGTGTATTGGAAGCCCATCTTCAACGTGCTTGAGCTGACCGACCTGGAAGTGATGGTGGTGAACGCCCATCACATCAAGGCGGTGCCCGGTCGTAAGACCGACGTCAAGGACGCGGAGTGGATTGCCGACCTGCTGAAGCACGGTCTGCTGAAGCCCAGCTTCATCCCTGACCGCGGACATCGGGAGATGCGCGAGCTGGTTCGCTATCGCAAGACGCTGACTCAGCAGCGCAACAACTTGGTCAACCGCGTGCAGAAGCTGCTGGAGGGCGCCAACGTCAAGCTCGGTGATGTGGTCACTGACGTGATGGGCAAGTCGGGTCGGGCGATGCTCAAAGCGATGCTCGACGGCAGGACAGATAGTGCTGAGCTGGCGAACCTTGCCAGGGGCAGTCTTCGCGGCAAGCGGGCTCAACTGGAAGAGGCGCTCGAGGGCTCGATGGGCGGCCACCAACGCTACCTGCTCGGCCACCAGCTCGACCTCATCGAGTTCTTCGACCACCAAATCGAAGAGCTCAGCGTCGAGATTGAGGAGCGAATGCGCCCTTTTGAGTCGGCAATCGAGCAGATCATGCGACTGCCCGGGATTGGGCGACGCTCGGCTGAGCAGATTCTCGCCGAGATCGGTGTCGACATGAGCCGCTTTCCAACCCATCGCCACATCAGCTCCTGGGCCAAGATCTGCCCTGGCAACAACGAGAGCGCCGGCAAGAGCAGATCGGGCTGGACAGGCAAAGGCAACCCCTGGTTACGGGCCGCGCTGGTCGAAGCCGCTTGGGGCGCAGCTCGTAGCCACAAGAGCTACTTCGCTGTGCAGTACAACCGGCTCAAGATCCGCCGCGGCACCAAGCGCGCCGCCGTTGCCGTCGCGCACAGCTTGTTGATCGTGATCTACCACCTGCTGCGCGACGGCACGATTTTCGAGGACCTGGGAGCAGCCTTCCTCGACGAGCGCCAACAGCAGAGCGTCGTCCGGCACAGCGTCAAGCGACTCGAGCGGCTCGGGTACCGGGTGACATTGACGCCAGCAGCGGCGTAGGGGAGGATTTTCGGGTCAAGGATTCGCTCTAGGCCACCGGGCCCGAAGGCTTTCCGTGCGCCATCAACCTGTCGTGTGAGCCCTGGAGCGCCAGGGCGACCGCGCCCAGCAGCTCGGCCCGCTCCACGAACACCGCAGCTCGGACGTCAACCGTCTCTGCCGCCGCCTGAACCGCATGCCGCCGGATCGATTCGCGCATCGGGCGCAGCAGCACCTCGCCGGCTCGGCTGAGCAACCCGCCCACGATCACGCGCTCAGGGTTGATGAGATTGCAGAGGCCGGCCACGGACACGCCGATCTCGCGGCCTGCATCCGCCACCGCGCGCCTGCACCGCAAGTCACCCTTTGACGCCAGCTCGACGATGTGAGTCAGGGTCAGCAGGCCGCCGTTGACAGCGCCCACGAGCTCGACGATCGCAGGCCCAGAGGCGACCGTCTCCAGGCATCCGCGGTTGCCGCAGTAGCAGAGCCGCCCCGCCTCATCGAGGGTCGTGTGGCCGATCTCACCCGCCGTCCCGGTCACACCGTGCAGCAGCCGGCCCTCGATCACGATGCCCGCGCCGATGCCGGTCGCGGCCTTGACGTACGCAAAGTTCGAGCAGTCGCGGCCCGCCCCCCATGTCAGCTCGGCGAGCGCCCCCAGGTTGGCGTCGTTTTCGATCTCGACCGGGACCCCAAGCCGCTCCCCCATCTCCGACGCGATGCTGAGACCGACCCAGCCGGGGAGGATGGTGGACGAGCCGGCCGTGCCGCGCGCCCTGTCGACGGGGCCCGGGATCCCGATGCCGGCGCGGAGCACGCTCCTGCGGTCCATGCCCGCGCGCGACAGCACCTCCGCAAACATGCGCGCGGCAGCGTCCAGGGCCTGCACCGCCTGCCGGTTCACGTCCAGCTCGAAGCGACGCTCGGCAAGCAGGTTGTGGCCAAGGTCGGCGACCGCGACCCCGACGTGGCTGTGGCCAAAGTCGATGCCCGCCACCACGAGCGACGGATCCCGCAAGACGAGCTGCACGCCTGGGCGCCCTCCACGCCCCTGACGGGGGGTGGGATCCGCATCGAGGACGAGTCCTGCGTCCTTGAGCTCCGCGATCAGGCTCGACACGGTCGTGCGAGACAGACCGGTCGCGCGCGCGATGTCGGCCTGGCTGACCTGGCTCTGCATCCGCAGGATCTCCATCACTCGCTGGCGGTTGCGGTCGCGGAGCCAGGCGAGTGTCCCGTCGGAATTCTTCACCGTCGCCTCATGATCGCGGCGCACGGCAGTTTGTCAAGACCCCAAACAAAGGGGCCGCGCCTGGATGCCGTTTTCTTGACAAATGCGCGGCCGTAAGGAATGCTTTGGCAGCGGCTGCTCGCTGAGTAAAACCTGTCTGCCGGCGCACTCTCGCCCCGACCCGCCGGGAAGAAGGCAGCAGGGCATGTGTGGACGACAGGAGGTCTACATGAAGCCATCTCGGCTCTTACCGGCCGTCGCGGCCGTAGGCGTGATTCTCACCGCCTGCGGAGGAGGGGGCGGTGGGACGACGACAACCGCCACGGTTCCGTCGGACCTGAGCATCTCTGTGTTCGACGCGAACTTCACTTACATGCCCAAGCTCAAAGACCTCGCCGCGGCCGGCAAGGGCAAGGTGGGTGTGATCCTTCCCGACACGACGTCATCCGTGCGGTACGTGCAGTTCGACGAGCCTTACCTGAAGATGGCGTTCGAGAAAGCGGGCTACAAGACATCCGACTACACGATCGGCAACGCTCAGGGCCAGGAGGCCCAGGAGCTGTCGCTCGCCCAGGCCGACATCGCCAACGGCGCGACCGTCCTGATCATGGACCCGCTCAACAGCACCGTCGGCTCACAGATTCAGCAGCTCGCGCAGTCGAAGGGCGTCAAGGTCGTCAGCTACGACCGCGCGACGTTCACGGGGACCAACACCTATTACGTCAGCTTCGACAACGTCCAGGTGGGCGAGCTGATAGGCAAGGGTTTCGTCCAGTGCGTCACCGACTGGAGCGTCAAGAATCCACAGGTATTCGAGCTGGACGGCGGCCAGAACTCTGACCCGAACGCCGTTTCGTTCGCCCAGGGGTATAACGATGCGATCTGGGGCAAGAAGGCCGCGCACGTCGACAAGGGCACGACCAACAGCCAGGGCATGAAGCTCGTGGACGAGCAGGTAGCCACCGACTGGAAGAACGACGTCGGCCAGACGATCTTCCAGCAGGCCTACACCGCCAACGCCGCGATCAACGCGACGGTCGAGGCCAACGACGGCCTGGGCAACGCGGTGGTCACGGTCCTCAAGAGCAAGGGCGTGAAGGCGAAGAGCGTTCCCACCACAGGGCAGGACGCGACACCGGACGGTATCGCGAACGTGCTGACCGACTTCCAGTGTGGGACGGTCTACAAGGCCGTCTACCTGGAGGCGCAGGCCGCGGTGGCGCTGGCCACGGTTCTCCGCGCGAGCGCAACGCCGCCGTCAGCCCTGGTCAACGGGACCACCGCGCCACCGTCGGGTCAGCAGGGCAGCCAGCAGCCGGCCATCCTGTTGGTTCCGATCTGGGTCAACAAAGCCAACGTGAAAGACACGGTCATCAAGGACAACTTCGTCGACAAGTCAGCGCTGTGTCAGAAAGTCACGGCCGCGGTCTGCTCGGCCGCCGGCATCTCGTAACGGACATGCGACGCGACGCCGCCACCGCGGGTGGCGGCGTCACTTTTTCTGCAGGGAGATAATGCGATCGATATGACGGCTGCCGTCGCAGAGCGCGTCGCGACAGAGGAGCCGTTGCTGAAGGTCCGGGAGCTGGACAAGCACTTCGGTCCTGTCCAGGCCCTGTACCACGTCGACCTCGACCTTCCGCGCGGCCAGGTGACCGCCCTGTGCGGCGACAACGGCGCCGGCAAGACGGTCCTCACCAAGTGCATCGCCGGCGTCTACCAGGCAGACCACGGCCAGGTCTTCTGGGAGGACCGTCCGGTTCACATCCACAATGCGCGCGACGCGTCGCGGCTCGGCATCGAGACGGTCTACCAGGACCTGGCCCTGTCGGACAACCTCGACATCGTCCAGAACATGTTTCTCGGCCGCGAGCGCATGCGCTATGGCCTCCTCGATGAGGACAGCATGGAGCGCGCGGCCGGCGAAACACTCGGAAGCTTGCGCGTCACGACCGTCAGGTCGATCCGGCAACCGGTGGCATCCCTTTCTGGTGGCCAGCGCCAGTCGGTGGCGGTCGCGAAGGCGGTGATGTGGAACTCCAAGCTCGTGATCATGGACGAGCCGACCGCAGCGCTCGGTGTCGTGCAAACCAAGATGGTGCTCGACCTGATCAGGCGCCTGCGCGACAAAGGCATCGCAGTCATGGTCATCTCACACAACTTGAACGACGTCTTCGAGGTTGCGGACCGCATCGCGGTGCTCTATCTCGGACGCATGGCGGTGCAGGACAAGGCCTCGAGCTTCGACCGCCAGAGCGTGGTCGAGTACATGACAACGGGAGGTCTGGGCCGCTCCGGTGGCAGACATACCAAAGGGAGCTGACCTCGTCGGCGTGGCGCCCGAGCAGGCACCCGACCTGACGGCGGCGCCGGAAATAGTCGCCGAGGTTCCACCGGAGGTAGTCGCCCAAACGCTGGGTCAGTACGCGCGCGGGTACCTGGCGCGGATTCGGGCAGGCGAGAGTGGCGTTCTTCCGGTCATCGTGGCGATGGTCGTGATCGTGATCGTGTTTTCGGTGCTCAGTCCGGTCTACCTGTCGGCCGGCAACCTGGTCAACCTCTTCCAGCAGAGTGCGGTGATCATGGTCCTGGCGATGGCGGAGTGCTTCGCCCTCGTCCTCGGTGAGATCGATCTTTCGGTGGGCTTTGTCGGTGCATGCGGCGCCGCCATCACCGTTCAGTTGATCCAGCCCGCAACCACCAACTGGGCATGGCCCCTGGCGATCATCGCCGGACTTGCGTTCTGCCTCGTCTTCGGTGGCATCCAGGGCCTGTTCATCACGAGGCTGCGGCTGCCGTCCTTCATCGTCACCCTCGCCGGCTACCTCGTCTGCAACGGGCTCTTCCTGTTCATCCTTCTTCTGGGACCCTTCTCCGGCTATCCCAACCTCATCGGCCAGAGTGACAACCTGCACCTCATCTACAACCTGATGTGGGCCAACATCGACCCCACTGTCTCGTGGATTGGGGCCGGGGTGGTTGTACTCGTGCTCGGCCTTCTGATCTGGTTGGCCGACTCGCGGCGCCGCAAAAGCGGGTTGGTGGCGCCGCCGGCCAGCCTGTCCGCGATCAAGATCGGCGTCATCGCCGGGGTCGCCATCGTCGTGGTGGCGATCTGCAACATCAACCGGGGCGTGCTCATCGTGCAGGAGGGCGTGCCGTGGGTCATACCGATCGTGCTCGCCGTGCTCGGCGTATGGACTGTCCTTCTCGGTCGCACGAGGTACGGGCGATACGTCTACGCGATCGGAGGCAACCCGGAGGCGGCACGCCGAGCAGGTATCAACCTGTCGTTGATCCGGACCACAGGTTTCATGCTGTGCTCCTTCACAGCCGGCATCGGGATGTTGCTCTACGCCTCCTACCTCAACGGGATGTCAAACAACGTTCAGGGCGGTCAGTACGTTCTCTACGCGGTGGCCGCGGCGGTCATCGGCGGCACGAGCCTCATGGGTGGGCGGGGCAAACCGCTGCACGGAGTCCTCGGCGGCCTCGTCATCGGCTCGATCTACAACGGCATGTTCCTGCTGCAGCTGCACTTCGAGTGGCAGTACATCGTGACCGGTCTCGTCCTGCTGGCCGCGATCATCATCGACGCCGTGTCTCGCCGTGGCTCGAGCTCGGGGAGCGTCACGCGTATCTGATCGGAGCCGGCTTGACACCGTCAGTGGCAGCCAAGAGAATGCAGGCCGGAGCGGAGTAAGTCCCGTCGCCGGCGCACTCTCGCCCCGGGCTAGGACCCGGGAAGAAGGCGGCGGGAATCTGGGAGGTCGGGGGCACAAGAGCGGCCCGACCCCGGAGGCAGTGAATGAGCGCTAAGTGGACTCGTCGTGAGTTCGTCAAGACCACCGGCGTCGCCGCCGGCAGCCTCGTCCTCGGCGGCGCGCTTGCCGAGTTCCTGGCCGCGTGTGGCGGCGGAGCCACCACGTCAGGGGGCTCGAAACAGCTCGAGATCTTCAGCTGGTGGACCGCCGGCGGTGAGGCCGACGGTCTTGCCGAGATGTTCAAGATCTACACGGGCAAGTACCCGGACGTAAAGATCGTCAACTCCGCGGTCGCCGGTGGCGCGGGGACCAACGCGAAGGCCGTGCTTGCGACGCGCATGCAGGGCGGCAAGCCACCCGACAGCTTCCAGGTCCACGCCGGCCAGGAGCTCATCAGCACCTGGGTCAAAGCCGACAAGATGGAGCCGATCACCAGCATCTGGAAGTCAGAGGGCTGGGACAGCACCATCCCGAACGACCTGAAGACGATCGTCAGCAAGGGCAGCGATGTGTGGTCCGTGCCTGTCAACGTCCACCGCGGTAATTCCCTGTGGATCGGGTCGGGCCTCGAAACCGTCAGCAGCAACAGCATCGACAACCTCGACGACTTCCTTTCGTCCATGGGCAAGGCGAAGGCCGGCGGCATGCAAGCGCCGCTGGCGCTCGGCTCCAAGGGCAACTGGCAGGTGACGATGCTGCTCGAGAACAACATCGTCGCCGTGGGAGGAGCGGACTTCTACCGCGGGTTGTTCAACGGCAAGAGCTCGTGGACGGACAACAAAGTCAAGCAGGCGCTCACCTACATCAAGTCGATGCTCAGCTACGTCAACTCCGATCACCCGACCATCGACTGGGACCAGGCCGCCGGCCGGCTCCAGGCTCACAGCTCGATCGCGACGATCATGGGCGACTGGGCCAAGGGCTACTTCACGGCCAACAAGTGGACGGCGGACAAGGACTTCACGGGGGTGCCGTCACCAGGCACCGGCAAGACCTACATGATCGTGTGCGATACCTTCGGCCTCCCCAAGGGAGCGCCCGACCGCGACAACGCGATCAACTGGCTCAAGGTGTGCGGCTCCGAGGCGGGCCAGGCCGCCTTCAACCCCAAGAAGGGATCGATCCCGGCGCGCACCGACGTGCCGGCGAGCATCTTCGACCCCATCGCCCAGCGCTTCATCGGCGAGTTCAAGACCGCCGCGCTCACACCGAGCATCGCGCACGGTTCGGCGGCGCCGGAGGCGTTCGCGAGCGGCGTCAACGACGAGATGGGGCAGTTCGTACAGAAGAAGGACGTCAACGCCAGCGCCGCCAACCTGGCGAAGCTGGCCGATCAGTTCTTGAAGTAATGGGATATGAGGGAAAACCCGGATGGTTTTCCCTCATCGCCCGGTCGCTTCGCGACGGGGCTGCTCCCATTCCGGTATGCGGTTGGGATTTGTCTGAGTGACTACTCGTAGCAACGCTTGGGAGGCTGGGCAACATAGTCGCGGCCGGGGTGAACCCGACCGCCAAAGCAACGCTGGGTAGGTGACAACGGCAGTCCGGGGTCGCTCCCTCTCATCTTTTTCCTGGGACAGGCTCACCCCGTTCATCCTCATCGCGCCGTCGATCGTCCTGATCGCCGTCTTTGTGTACCTGTTCATCGGATACACGGCTTTCGTGTCGACGACGCAGTGGTACGGGATCGTCCCCGACTACACCTCCGCGGGCCTGACCCAGTACGCCGACCTGTTTGGGCTCCCCCGCTTCCAGGCGGACATCAACAACACCATCGAGTTCACGATCCTGTTCCTCTTCGGCTGCATCCTGCTCGGCTTTGGCGCGGCGGTGCTGCTCGACCAGCACGTACGGGGCACGATCTTCTTCCAGAACATCTTCCTGTTCCCGCTGGCCATCTCCTTCGTCGTGACCGGGACCGTCTGGCGCTGGATCTTCAATCCCAGCTTCGGCATCAACCTCCTCCTCGACCAGGTGCATCTCGGCTTTCTGAAATCGCCATGGCTTGCCGACACGCGCACTGCCCTTTACGGCCTGGTGATCGCAGCGGTCTGGCAGATGAGCGGGTTCTGCATGGCGATGTTTCTTGCCGGCCTGCGGGCCATCCCCGACGAGCTGCGCGAAGCCGCGCGCGTCGACGGCGCGAGCGAGGGCCGCCTCTTCCTCCGCGTGATCCTGCCGCTCATGCGGCCGATCACGCTCTCGGCGGTGATCATCCTCGGCCACATCTCGCTCAAGATCTTCGACCTCGTCTACGTGATGACCTTCGGCGGGCCGGGCTACGCGACCGACATGCCGAGCCTGTACATGTGGGTGGCGGTGTTCCGGCAGAACCTCTACGGCCGCGGCGCCGCGATCGCCATCGTCCTCTTGCTGCTGGTTGCGCTTCTGATCGTGCCGTACCTGATCTGGAGCCTGCGCCAGGAGGTCGAGCGGTGAAGGACCCCACGAAATCCGCACCCGACCACGGCGATTTCGCGGGGACCCCGCTGTGAGCGCCGCGCGGGTCGCGCCCCGACCGTTCCGCCCGTCCCGCATCATTGCCGGCGACATTGCTCTCGGCGCTTCTGGGCTCGCTCAACGGCTACGTGCTGTCGAAGTGGCGGTTCCGAGGGGCGGACCTCATCTTCACCCTGCTTCTCTTCGGGATGTTCATCCCGTACCAGAGCATCCTGCTGCCGCTCGTGCTGGTGCTCCAGAAGATCCAGCTTTACGGTGGCATCCCGGGACTCGTCCTGACGCACGTCGTCTACGGCATCCCGATCACGACCTTGATCTTCCGCAACTACTACGCGGCGGTGCCAACCGAGCTGATCGAGGCGGCGCGCATCGACGGCGCCAGTGTCATGGGCGTCTACCGCCGGATCATGCTGCCGATCTCCATGCCCGGGTTTGTGGTGGTGCTGATCTGGCAGTTCACCAGCATCTGGAACGAGTTTCTCTTCGCCGTCACCCTCACCCTTTCCGACCAGTGGCCGATCACGGTGGCGCTGAACGGCCTCGCAGGCTCGCTGCTCGCCCACTACGAGGTCCAGATGGCGGGAGCGCTGCTCACCGCGCTGCCGCCGCTCGTGATCTACATCGTCCTCGGGCGCTATTTCATACGCGGGTTGCTCGCGGGCGCCCTTAAGGGGTAGCCTTCCGCCCACAGCAACGTTTCACCAGACGTCCAGGCAACGAGGTAGCTCATGAGATCGACGAGACTTGCGGCCGCGCTGATCCTGCTTGCGTTGGGCGTGGCAGCGTGTGGCAACCCATCCTCCGGCTCGAGCGGCGCCACGGCCGGCAAGAAGATCGCGTTCCTGACGCCGGACGGCGCAGCGCGCTACGACAACCAGGACCGGCCGCTCTTCACCGCCAAGGTGCAGTCGCTGTGCTCGAACTGCGCGGTCGACTATCGCAACGCCGGCGGCGACGCAGCGGCGCAGGTGCAGCAGGCAGCGTCGGCGCTTGCGGCCGGTGCGGGTGTGCTCGTGCTCGACCCAGTCGACCCGAAAGCGGCGTCAGCGATCGTTGATGCCGCCGCCAAGCGCAAGGTGCCGGTCATCGCCTACGACCGCCTCGTCATGAACACGTCGGGCCTCGCCTACTACGTGTCCTTCGACAACGAGACCGTCGGTGCGCTCCAGGGCAAATCGCTGTTGAGCGCCATGAAGACCGCGACCAAGCCCACCATCGTGATGATCAACGGCGACGCCGACGATCCCGAGGCGAGGGCGATCAAGAAGGCCGCCCACGCAGCGCTCGACGGAAAGGTGATCGTCGCCACGGATTTCGATGCGCCGTCCTGGAATGAAGCGAGCGCGCAATCGGCCATGGCGAAGTCCCTGGTGGCGCTGCAGAACAAGGTCGACGGCGTGTACGCCGCCAACGACGAGGTGGCCGGCGGAGTGGTCGCTGCGCTCAAGGCGGCCAGGGTGAAGGCCATGCCGCCGGTGACGGGCGGTGACGCCGAGCTGGCGGCGGTCCAGCGGATCATCGCCGGCGACCAGCTGATGACCGTGTACAAGCCGTTCAGGCAGGAGGCCGAGCTGGCGGCGACGCTGGCCTACGACCTCGTGTTCGGGGTCAGCGTGCCGGAGGCGGTGGTCGGCGGGAAGCTGGTCAACAACGGAGAGCGGGACGTGCCGGCCGTGCTCGTGCAGCCGGTGGCGGTGACCAGGAAGTCGCTGATCTCCACCGTGGTCGCCGACGGGCTCTGGACGAGGTCGCAGCTGTGCACCGCCGAGTACGCCCAGGCCTGCCGGGCCGCCGGCCTGTCGTAGAAGGATTGGGAATCTCCCGGACGGGGTAAACGTTCTCTCGTACAGATGGCAACACCCAAGTCCGAACTGCTTCCCGTCCTGCCGATGGACGACGTGGTCGTCCTTCCCCACATGTCCGTCACCCTCGCCGTCGAGGGCGACAGTCAGAAGGCCGCTATCGAGGCCGCCCGCCAGGGCAACCGCCTGATCCTGCTCGTCCCGCGCGTCGACGGCAAGTTCGGCGCGATCGGAACGGCCGCCCGCCTGGGCGAGTCGGCCGAGCTCCCGACAGGCGCCGAAGCTTTCATGATCCGCGGTGAGTACCGCGCGCGGCTGGGCAGCGGCCAGGCCGACATCGGCGGCGCGCTGTGGGTCAAGGCGGACCCGATCCTCGATCCTGAGCCCCCGACCGAGAAGTCGCAGGAGCTGGCGCGTGAGTACCGCGCCCTGCTCGAGAACCTCGTCGAGTCGCGCGGCGTGCCGCAGGTCGTGCAGTTCCTGCGCGCAGCGAGGACGCCCGGCCACCTGGCCGACCTCGCCGGCTACTCGCCGGACCTGTCGACCGAGCAGAAGCTCGAGATCCTCGAGATGACCGACCTCGAGGCCCGGCTGACGAAGCTCATCGGATGGACGAAGGGCATCCTGGCCGAAGCGTCGCTGAAGGAGAAGATCCGCAGCGAGGTCGCCGAGGGGATGGAGAAGACGCAGCGCGAGTTCCTGCTCCGCCAGCAGATGGAAGCGATCAAGAAGCAGTTGAACGAGGGCCAGACCGACGTGGTCTCGACCTATCGCGAGAGGGTTGCGAAGGCAGGCATGCCGGAGGCCGTGCAGAACGAGGTCAACCGTGAGCTGGACCGCCTCGAGCGGACGAGCGAGCAGAACCCCGAGTACGGCTGGATCCGCACCTACCTCGACTGGATGCTCGACATCCCCTGGAACGTGCGCTCCGATGACAACTACGACCTCGTCAAGGCTCGCCAGATCCTCGACGAGGACCACACCGGCCTCAGCGACGTGAAGGACCGCATCATCGAGTTCCTCGCCGTGCGGAAGCTGCGCCAGGAGCGGGGGCTCGAGGTGCTGGGCGGGCGAGGATCCGGCGCCATCATCACGCTGGTCGGACCTCCCGGTGTCGGCAAGACGTCCCTGGGCGAGTCCGTGGCGCGGGCGCTGGGTCGCAAGTTCACGCGCGTCTCGCTGGGCGGCATCCGCGACGAGGCGGACATTCGCGGCCACCGCCGGACTTACGTCGGCGCCATGCCCGGCCGCATCGTGCGCGCCCTGAAGGACGCGGGGACCAAGAACCCGGTGATCATGCTCGACGAGATCGACAAGGTCGGGAGCGACTGGCGGGGCGACCCGTCGGCTGCGCTGCTCGAGGTGCTCGATCCCGCGCAGAACCACACGTTCCGCGACCACTACCTCGAGGTCGACCTCGACCTGTCCGAGGTGCTCTTCATCCCGACCGCCAACGTGTCGGAGACGGTCCCGGCGCCGCTGCTTGACCGCATGGAGCTGATCCGCCTCGACGGTTACACCGAAGAGGAGAAGGTCGCCATCGCGCGCGACCATCTGCTCAAGCGGCAGGTGAACCAGGCCGGCCTGAAGCCGGACGAGGTCACCGTCGACGACGCGGCGATCATGAAGGTGATCACGGACCACACGCGCGAGGCGGGCGTTCGAAACCTGGAGCGCGAGCTGGGCAAGATCACGCGCAAGGTTGCGACCAAGGTTGCCACGGGAGCGCTGACGCCGCCCGTCGCGATCACGCCCGATCGCGTGCGCGAATTTCTGGGCAAGCCGAAATTCGACAACGAGGTCGCGGCCCGCACCGCGGTGCCGGGGGTGGCGACCGGACTCGCCGTGACCGGCATCGGTGGGGACGTGCTGTTCGTCGAGGCGGCGGCGACCGAGGCCAGCAACGGCCACGGTGGCGGACTGACCCTCACCGGCCAGCTGGGCGACGTCATGAAGGAGTCGGCGCAGATCGCGCTGTCCTACGTGCGGTCGCACACAGACGAGCTGGGCATCGCGCCTGAGAGCATCAACAAGGTGTTCCACATCCACGTGCCCGAGGGCGCCGTTCCCAAGGACGGCCCGTCGGCCGGCGTGACGATGACGACCGCGATCGTGACTCCCGAAGCGGAACGAGAAGGACATCGACGACGTGCCGGAGACGGTGCGCAAGGCGATGACCTTCCATCTGGCCAGCCGAGTGGAAGACGTGCTCCATCACGCGCTGGAACCGGCGGCGAAGCCGAAGATCGAAGCGGCCTAAAGAACCCAAGTCGATCGCCCGGTTCCGCACGAGATCGCGGAAACGTGCGGAATTCCGATTTGGGTTTCGCACGTAAACGCGGAACCGTGCGGAATTAACAGCCAGGGTAGGCAAGACTGCCCGCGACCCTGGATGCTCGGCGGATGGGTCGCACCCCACGAGTTCCCGCCGACCTGACGAGCCGGCCGTTTACTCTCGACGAGGCGCGTACAGCGGGACTTTCGCTCAGCGCACTAAGAGGGAAGTCCTGGCAGCGTGTCGGCTCCAGACTTTATCGCTGGAGCGGCGGCCCGGCTGATCGTTGGAATCTGATCGACGCTTTCCGGCGAGACTCGCCGGCTTCTGCTGTCTTCGTGGGACGGACTGCAGCCTGGATACATCGACTCGATGTCGATCCTGCCAATCCGGTGCAGGTTTCTTTGCCCGCGGATTGCAGGCTGATTTCGCGCGAAGGCCTTGAAATACATCACTCCGATCTCACCGGTGAGACGTTGGAGATCAAGGGTGTTCAAGTCACGTGCATTCATCGCACGCTCCTCGACCTGTGCGCACGCTCGTCGCCCGTCGAGGCGCTGGTCGTCCTCGATATGGCGGTCTCTGCTCACCTCACCGACCAGGACGCGCTGCTGCGCTATGCGGACGCTATCAAAGGCCGGTCTGGTGCATTCCGCCTCCGCTCACTGGCCCGCATCACCGCTCCGGCTGAATCCCCGATGGAAACTCGGCTCCGCTGGCTTTTGGTCAAGGCGAGGCTGCCGATGCCCGACGTCCAGTCGGATCTCTACGACCGGGCCGGCAAATTCCTCGGCCGCGCCGATCTCTACTACCCGTCGGCTCGTCTCGTGATCGAGTTCGACGGCGGGAACCACCGTGACCGCCTCGTCAGTGACGACCGCAGGCAGAACTCCATTGTCGGCGCGGGCTATCGCGTACTCCGCTATACCGCCGCAGACGTTTATGGACGCCCTCAGGCGATGGTGATGGACGTCCGTGCGGCGCGGCGGGCTTCGGCGGCGTGATCTAGGGCTCGGGGCGGTAGGGCGCCTTCGCTTCCAGGTTGCCGACGTATTCGGGCAAACGTTGCTGGCCCAGCATCTGGCGGATGGCCAGGATCTCGCCGATGTGAAACCAGTAGTGGAAGGTCAGCCGGCGAATCGCGTCACCCAGCGTCTGGCCCGAAGGCTTGCCATCCCGCGGCAGGTCGCGCATCAGGTCTTGGGTCGTCAGTGAGTCGAGGTACGGGTCCGCCTCTTTCGTGAGCTTGTTCCAGGCGGCACGCATCGCCTTGAGCGACGGCGTGCTCATGGGCGCACCGGTCGCCAACTCCTTGTTGATGTCGGGAAAGAGCAGCACGCCGTGCGGCCGGAGGAAGAAGGATCGCTGCTCGTGCCAGGCGAGGTGGCCCACGATCCAGCCGATCGAGTTCATCTGGCCGAAGTGCCGGTTGCCGTCCTCTTCGCCGACGCCACGCAGGCCTCGCACCCACTCGGAACGGGTGAACCGGAGCTGGTCGACGATCTGGTGCGCCATCGCAGACTATTTTCGCGGAGCACAATTTGCAGTGCGATGGGCGACAACCTCGTGCGTTATGCGCGGGTCGGTATCTGGGCTGTGCCCGTCTACGCCGCGACGCTCTTCGCCGGGACGATCACCCACCAGCCGCCGCCGCAGACCGACCTCGCCGGTTGGTCGGCGTATGTGACCACCAACGAGTTCCTGGTCAGCCACATCGCCTTCAGCATCTTTGGCGCGGTATTCGGAGCCATCGGTGCGGTCGCGTTAGGCATCGTTTTGATGGAGCAAGGATCCGTGAAGCTCGGCCTTGCCGGCTTGCTGACAGGCGTGAGCGCCAACGTCGTCGGTGCTTCGATCTTCGGAATTGCGGCCTTCGCGCAGCCGGCGATCGGCCGCCTCTATCTCGCGGGCAACCACGACCTCGCCCAGAACCTGTACTACGACGCGGCTCAGGGGACGCCGATGGTCATCGTGGCGATCGTCTTCATCCTCTTGCTGGTCGCGAGCTTCATCGTGTTCGGTGTCGGCTTCGCGCGCCTCGCCTTGATGCCGCGCTGGGCCGGCATCGGCTACGCGGTGTCCGGCCCCTTGTTCGCGGTCATAGGCTTTGCTCTGGACAACTGGATCCAGAGCGTGGCGGCCGTCCTCATGACCGCCAGCGCGGCCTGGATGGTGATCGCCATGCGCCGCCAACCTGCCTAGGCGGACTTGCTCCAGCCTTCCGGCGGTCCAATCGTCGAAGCTTCGGGCCCGAACTTACTCACGTAGTCGTCGTGGATTTCGCCCCACGCAGAGTCCGGCCTGGTCCCATCGAGCGCATCCTCTAGCGCGTCGAGGCACACGTGCCATCCCGCGCCGTCTCGCGCCGCCTTGCCCACCTCGTCGATGGTGTCGATCAGCGTCAGGACCGTTCCCGACCTGTGAGGCTCGAGCTCGAACCTGACCCGGTCCGTGCCCCAGCGGATCTCGATCAGCCGCTGTGGCTCGAACGCCAGCACCTCGCCGTCGAAGACGAGCTTGCCCTCGTGCTTGAACTCGAGGCGCGAGCCAACTCGCCAATCGCCGACCACGATCTCGTCGGGAAACCACTTCCGCAGCTCATCCGGCTCGGTCAGCGCCTTCCAGACCCTCGCCGGCGGATGCGCCAGCTCGCGCCTGAACTTCAGCTGCCACCCATTACCGATTTGCTCCAGCTCTCCCAGCACGTCTGCCTCCTTTCGGACCTCGGTCCGTCTCGTCGAGATGTCGTTCCAGCGCGTCAAGGCTCTCGGTCCACATGGCGCGGTAGGGCTCCAACCACGCGTCGATCTCTCGCAACGGGTGCAGCCGCACGCGGTAAACGCGCCGCTGGGCGTCGACACGCGACTCGACCAGCCCGGCATCGCGCAGCACCCGCAGGTGCTTTGAAACTGCCGGCTGGCTCACCTCGAGCGAACTGACCAGCTCGCCGACCGTGCGCTCGCGCTCGCGCAGCAATTCCACGATCACACGCCGGTTCGGCTCGGCCATGACCTCAAACGTGGACCCCACAGCCACCCGTTTAATATAGCTGCTCGGCTATATAAACGTCAAGCTATAGACTGGCGAGGTCCTTCAGAACGTGCTCACGGTCCTCTAGGTCCGCCACCTCGGCGGCCTGGTCCCTGCCGCGCCGCGCCCACTCGGCGGCCTCGTCCTTTTCGCCCGCGATCAGATGAGCGCGCGCCATCGCCTCATATGCGTAAGCCAGGTCGAAATCTCCGATCGAGTGCGCCTCACAGACCTGGAGGCAGCGCCGGGCGTGGTAGAGACTCGGCTCTGGCCGCTTCGCTTCCGCGTACGCCCTCGAGATCTGCCACTCGCCCCGCGCGTGGTTGACCGGCTCGCCGACCGACTCCCAGAAGAAACGCGAGGCGTGCGCCGAGTCGATCATCAGGTCTGTCTCGCGCTCGGTCCGGTCCGGCTTCTCGATGAGCGTCCACGTGTAGTTGAAGAGGTCTGCGGCAAGGGTCCGCTGCGTCTGGGGATCCATTGCGACCGAGTCGGGCCGTTTGGGCACCCAGGAATATTCGCAGCCGCGGCATGCTTGCAAGCTAGGTGGCCAAGGCCTCGGACGAGATCCTCCGCGAGACGACAACGATCGCCGTGGTGGGTGCGTCGCGCGATCCGGACAAGGCCGGCGGCTCAGTGCCGGTCGGCCTGCAGCGGCGCGGCTTTCGCATCATCCCGATCAACCCTTATGCCGACACGCTGTTCGGGGAGCGGGTCTATCGCTCGCTGCTCGACGTGACTGAAAAGATCGACCTCGTCGACGTCTTTCGCCCCGCCGAAGACGCGCCGGAGATCGCGCGCCAGGCGGCCGCTGTGGGTGCACGTGCTCTCTGGCTTCAGCTCGACATCACGTCCCGTGAAGCTCGCCGGATTGCCGAGTCGGCGGGCATGGATTACATCGAGGACGAGTGCACCGGCGTCGTGGCCTCGCTTTACCGCGTAAGAAAGACGGCGGCCTAGCCGCTACTCTCCTCGCGTGGCACGCCCAAAGCGGGACCGGACGATCGAGTCCGAGCTCAAGTTCCGCCTGACCGGAGAGAAGGACCACGTCAAGCTGCGCTCGATGCTGCGCGACCGCGGCGCGCACCTCAGCGGTCGTTACCGCGAAGAGAACTATCGCTTCAACGGTCCAGGCAAATCGACCCGCAACACGACCCTTCGCCTGCGGGTGCTCAACGGCGGCCCGCACGGAGTTCTGACGGCCAAGGGGCCGGCGAAATTCGAGGATGGGGTCAAGACCCGCGAGGAGACCGAGATCGAGGTCAAGGACGTCCACGCGACGCTCGACATGCTCGAGCAGCTCGGCTTTCGCGTCGGCTGGACGTATCCCAAGCGCCGCGCGGTCTGGATGCTAGACGGAGTCGCGGTGACGCTGGACGTGCTCGACTTCGGCTGGTTCGTCGAGCTGGAAGGACCGGCCGGCGCGCTGCCCGCGATGGCTCGCAGCTTCGGGCTGGATCTCGAGCACGCGCTGAAGGACAGCTATTCGGTGATGGCCCGCAAGCACCTCAAGGCGAAGAAGCTGACCAAGAAGCCTCCCGTTGGAGTGGTTGCTCAGCCGCCAAACGGAGACAGGCACAACTCGTAGGATTCGGCCTCGAAGTCACCCATCCCGCCTTCGGGACGCCACGACAGCGGGCCGATATCGACGAAGCCGAGCTTTTCGGCGACGCGCCGGCTGGCGTGGTTCTCACGGCCCGCCCAGAGCGTCAACCGTTGCAGTAGCAGCTCGTCTCGCGCAAAGGCGACGAGAGCGCGGCCTGCTTCGGTCGTCAGGCCGCGACCGGCGCGATCGCTGCGGATCCAGTAGTGAAGCTCCGCCGCCTCGTCGCCTTCGCGATTGAGCCCGGCGACACCGATCGGCTCACCGGTGGCTCGCTCGATCAACGCGAACTGAAAGACAAGACCCTCAGTCCAGGCTCGCTCGTCTCGCTCGGTCATGAAGACGGAGCCTTCGAGCGTTGGCTCACGCGCCCAGGGCATCCACGGCAGAAGCTCGGGTCGCGACGCCACGACCGCCGCGTGGAGGCCATCGGCGTGCGACCTCGCCACCGGCTCGAGCAGGAGCCGTTCTGTCTCCAGAGCTACTCGGCGCGTGGAGGTGGAGCGGCCTTCGCCTGACCGTCTGTCTTGCTGGGGCCGACCCAGACGGTCTGGATGTTGGTGAACTCCTTGATCCCGTACCCGGAAAGCTCCCGCCCGTAGCCCGACCTCTTCACGCCGCCGAACGGCAGCCTCGCGTCCGACGCGACCATTCCGTTGATGAAAACGAGGCCGGCCTCGACTCGCTCCGCGAGCTTCTTGCCGCGCTCGACGTCGCCGGTCCACAGGTTGGACCCCAACCCGAAGTCGGTGTCGTTGGCGACGCGCAGCGCGTCCTCTGCGTCCTTGACCCGGATCACCGCCGCCACCGGTCCGAAGGTCTCCTCGTCATATGCGGGCATGCCGGGCTTGACGTTCGTCAAGACTGTCGGCTCGAAGTAATAACCGTCGCCGGGAATGCGCTTGCCGCCAGTGGTCGAGCGCGCCCCCAGCCGCACCGAATCGTCGACCTGGCGCTCGAGGTCTTCCACCAGATCCTCTCGCGCCAGCGGTCCGACCTGGTTCGTGCGGTCCATCGGGTTCCCGACCTTCAGCGCGGCGACCAGGCTCGTGAAGAGCTGCTCGAACTCGTCCGCCACCGACTCTTCGACGATGAACCGCTTGGCCGCGATGCAGCTCTGGCCATTGTTCTGGTTGCGCGCCCGGCAGGCTGCGGTGGCGGCTGCGTCCAGGTCGGCGTCCGCCAGGACGATGAAAGGGTCTGAGCCGCCCAGCTCGAGCACGGTCTTCTTCAAAGCCCGGCCGGCAGTCTCGGCGACCATCGAGCCCGCCTTCTCCGAGCCGGTCAGGGTGACGCCCGCAACCCGATGGTCCACGATGAGCCGCTCCACCGCGGCCGAGCCGATCAGCAGCGTCTGGAAGACGCCGTCGGGCACCCCTGCCTCGCGGAAGACCTCCTCGATCGCGAGCGCCGACTGCGGGACGTTCGAGGAGTGCTTGAGCAGCATCACGTTGCCCGCCGTCAGCGCGGGCAGCCCGGCGCGGAACGCCTGCCAGAAGGGGAAGTTCCACGGCATCACCGCCAGGATCACCCCGAGCGGCTGAAACCTGACGTAGCTCTCGGTGCCGGTGCTGTCGACCGGCTCGTCGGCCAGCAGGTGCTCGCCGTTCTCGGCGAACCATCCCGCTGTCCAGGCGCACTTTTCGATCTCCGCCTCGGCCTCCACGATCGGCTTGCCCATCTCTGACGTGAGGAGGGCGGCAAATCGAGACTTGTCGGTGCGGAGCACCCCCGCCACCGACCGCATGAGCGCGGTGCGCATTCCGAGCCCTGCGTCGCGCCAGGGGTGGCGCGCGGACCAGGCTCGGTTGAGGGCCGTCTCGATCGCCTGTTCGTCCGCTTCGGGAAAGGAGGCCAGCTCCCGGCCGGTAGCCGGGTCGAAGGATTTCAGCACCCCCGCGAATCATGGCACGATTTGATCCGTGGCCCGAGCAACTGTCGGCAGGCGCGCGGTCCGTCCTACGCGGAGGCGTTCCGAGCCGGCCGCCGCCCCGGTCGACGGGCGCCGGCGCGTCGTCATCGAGGCCGTCATGCCGGAGATCGACGCGGGCCGGTTCCCGGCCAAGCGAGCGGTCGGGGAAACGGTCACCGGCGAGGCCGACATCTTCGCGGACGGCCACGACA
>WNFX01001043.1_pt1 | contig 28251 bp, 22 predicted proteins | sample 5400111 | NCBI WGS metagenome assembly WNFX01 (sample SAMN13153363, study PRJNA577476) | soil metagenome | isolation source: 40 cm soil or saprolite under grassland replicate 1 | place: USA:California | collected 2016-06-15
TGACCTGTCCGCTGCTCTACCGGTTCCGCGTGATCGACCGGCTGCCCGAGCCGCCAAGCGCCGCCGCCGCCCGCGGCACGCTGGTGCACGCCGTGCTTGAGCGCCTGTTCGACGTGCCAGCACCCGCCCGCAGCCCGCAGACGGCTGCCGGGCTGCTCGAACCGGAATGGGACAAGCTGGTGGCCGCCGAGCCCGAGCTGGCCGGCTTGTTCGCCGATGACGCCGAGCGGGAAGTCTGGCTGGCGCAGGCACTTGCCATGCTCGACCGCTACTTCGGTCTTGAAGATCCCACCCGGCTCGAGCCCGCCCACCGGGAGCTGCAGGTGGAGGCGGCGTTGCCGTCCGGCCTGCTGCTCCGCGGCTATATCGACAGGCTGGATGTGTCGCCCGCCGGCGACATCAGGATCGTGGACTACAAGACGGGCACAGCGCCTAGAGCGGATTTCGAGGCCCGTGCCCTGTTCCAGATGCGGTTCTACGCGGTCGTGCTGTGGCGCAGCCGCGGCACCATCCCGCGGCTGCTTCAGCTCATCTACCTAGGCAATGGCGAGATCGTGCGCTACGCGCCCGACGAGGCGGACCTGGCGGCGACCGAGCGCAAGATCGAGGCGCTGTGGCGCGCCATCGAGCGGGCAAGGGCGGCAGGAGACTGGCGGCCGCGGCCTGGACGTTTCTGCGACTGGTGCTGCCACCAGGCACTCTGCCCGGCGTTCGGCGGATCGCCGCCGCCCCTGCCCGCGGTCAGGCCGGGGGCGGCGCTCCCGCGGGATGGCCAGGACCTGACCGGCGCGCGGGACCGCGAGTACGAGCTGTAGCGTCGCCGGCCAGCCCGTTCGTCACGGCGCACGCCCGACCGCTCTCGGGCCGGTCTGCCGCGCTGCTCGCCGGGCGGCCACCAGCCCGCGCAGCAGGTCAAGGTCGATCTCGGCGAGCGATCCGGCGACCAGCAGGCCAGGCCGCTCCCCGATCGGCAGCAGGCTAGGCACCACGACCGTCGCGCAGCCCGCGGCCTCGGCCGAAGCGACGCCGTTGGGCGAGTCCTCCAGCGCCGCGCACCAGCCAGGATCTGCCCCGGTCCGTGCCGCTGCCAGCTGGTAGGGCTCGGGATGCGGTTTGGGGTGCCGCACGTCAGCGGCGCAGACGGTCACCTCGAACCGGATGCCGCGCTCGGCCAGGCCGGGCAGCACCGCGTCCATGATAATCCGCTCTGAGGAGGTCACCAGCGCGCACGGGATGCCGGCGGCGCGGATCTGCCCGTACAGTTCGGCGGCGCCAGGCAGCACCGCGGCCTCGCGCTCAGCGAGCAGCCTGGCCATCCCGCCAACCAGCCAGCGCGCCACCTCCTGCGCGCTGGCCGGCCCGGCGGCACGGTCAAGCAGGTAGGACACGCTGTGCCGCAGTGACCCGCCGACCAGCGCCTGCTGGTCGGCGGCCGACCAGGTTCCGCCCAGGCGCGCCATCACGGCGCACTCCACCTCGAACCAGAGCGGCTCGGAGTCGACCAGCAGCCCGTCCATGTCGAACAGGACGGCCTGCAACTCGCCGTCCGCGGATATCTTCTGCTCCGGCCCGGCGGCCCGATCGGCACGCGAGCGCATCAGGTGCTGAAGTACTTCGCCTCGGGGTGATGGGCGATCAGCGCGTCGGTGGACTGCTCGGGTTCCAGCTGGAACTCCTCCGACAGCCGCACGCCGATCCGCTCCGCGTCGAGCAGCCGCATCACCTTTGCCCGGTCCTCCAGGTCAGGACAGGCGGGGTAGCCGAACGAGTACCGGCAGCCCTGGTAGCCGACCCGCAGGATGCCGTCCAGGTCGTCCGGGTCGGCCGCGCTGATCCGCAGCGCCTCGCGGGTCCTGGCGTGCCAGTACTCTGCCAGCGCCTCGGCCAGCTGCACGGACAGGCCGTGCAGCTCCAGGTAGTCACGGTAAGCGTGCTTGGCGAACAGCTCGGCGGTAGCCTCGCTGATCTTGGGGCCGACCGTGACCAGCTGAATTGCGACCACGTCGGTCTCCCCCGACGACCGTGGCCTGAAGAAGTCGGCCAGGCAGAGCCGCCGGTCCCTGCGCTGCCGCGGGAAGCTGAACCGCTCGCGCTCCGCGCCATGCTCGTCGAGCACGATCAGGTCATTGCCCTCGCTGACGCAGCGGAAGTAGCCATGCACGACCGCGGCCTGCAGCAGGCCTTCGGTCTGCGCCCGCTCCAGCCACATCCGCAGCCGCGGCGTGCCCTGGGCCTGCGCAAGCTCGGAGCGCGAGGGGCCGTCGGCGCCCCTGGTCGGCCGCAGGCCCCACTGGCCGACGAACAGCGCCCGCTCGTCCAGGAATCCGGCGTAGTCCGACAGCTGGATTCCCTTGATCACCCTGGTGCCCCAGAACGGCGGCTGCGGCACAGGTACCACGGTAGATATGTCGGAACGAACCGATCCCCCGACTGCCCGACCGGTGGCTTGGGCACCTTCGGCCTGCTCAGGTCCTGTGTCCTCATCGGCCGGCCTCCTGACCCGCCGCTCGCGCAGGGCGGGCAGGGCCGCTCCGGGCACGCCGCGCTTGACCGCCATCACCGCGTCCATCAGCCGGAGCCCCTCGAAGGCGTCCCTGGCGTACCTGACCTCCCCGTCGAACAGGCCGGCCAGATCCTGCTCGACGTAGGAGCGGGTCAGCGCGGCACCGCCGAGCAGTACAGGCCACCGGCCGGCCAGGCCCCGCGAGCTCAGCTCGGCGAGATTGTCCCGCATCACTACCGTCGACTTGACCAGCAGCCCGGACATGCCGATCACGTCGGCATCATGTTCGGTGGCCGCCTCCACGATGGCCGAGATCGGCTGCTTGATGCCCAGGTTCACCACGTCATAGCCGTTGTTGGACAAGATGATGTCCACCAGGTTCTTGCCGATGTCGTGCACGTCGCCCTTGACCGTGGCGAGCACGATCTTGCCCTTGCCCGCCTCGCCGGACCGCTCCATGTGCGGTTCCAGGTACGCCACGGCCGCCTTCATCACCTCGGCCGAGGTCAGCACGAACGGCAGTTGCATCTGCCCGGATCCGAACAGGTCACCGACCGTCTTCATGCCGTCGAGAAGGACGTCATTGACGATCTCCAGGGCCGGGCGCTGGCGCATGCCCGCCTCCAGATCGGCCTCCAGGCCGTTGCGCTCCCCGTCGATGATCCGCCGCTTCAGCCGCTCCCAGAGCGGCAGGCTGTGCAGCTCGGCGGCCCTGCTGGCCTTGAGCGAGGCCGCGTCCACCCCTTCGAACAGCTCGATCAGCCTGGTCAGCGGGTCATAGCCGTCCCGCCTGCGGTCATAGATGAGGTCGAGCGCGGTTTGCTGCTGGTCGGCGGGGATGCGGGCGATCGGCATGATCCTGGCCGCGTGCACGATCGCCGAGTCCAGGCCGGCCCTGACGCACTCGCTCAGGAACACCGAGTTCAACACCGCGCGGGCGGCCGGGTTCAGGCCGAATGACACGTTCGATACGCCGAGCGTGGTCTGCACGTCCGGGTAGCGGCGCTTGACCGCTGCGATCGCCTCGATGGTCTCGATCGCGTCCCGCCTGGTCTCCTCCTGGCCGGTGGCGATCGGGAAGGTCAGGCAGTCCACGATGATGTCGCTGCAGCGCATGCCCCAGTTGCCGGTCAGGTCGTCGATCAGCCGGCCGGCGACCGCGGTCTTCCACTCCGCGGTTCTCGCCTGGCCCTGCTCGTCGATGGTCAGCGCGATGACCGCGGCCCCGTGCTCGCGGATCAGCGGCATCACCCGGCTGATCCGAGAATCCGGTCCGTCACCATCCTCGTAGTTGACCGAGTTGACCACCGCCCGGCCGCCAAGCTGCTCAAGGCCGGCCTTGATCACCTCGGGCTCGGTGGAGTCGAGGACAAGCGGCAGGGTGGCGGCGGTGGCGAGCCTGCTGGCGAGCTCGGTCATGTCGGCGGCGCCGTCCCTGCCGACATAGTCGACGCACAGGTCGAGCAGATGGGCGCCGTCCCTGGTCTGGGCCCGCGCGATCCCCACGCAGTCGTCAAGGCGTCCGGCCAGCATCGCCTCGCGGAACGCCTTCGAGCCGTTGGCGTTGGTTCGCTCGCCGATCGACAGGAACGCGGTGTCCTGGCGGAACGGCACGTGCTGGTACAGCGAGGCCACCCCGGGCTCCGGCCGCGGCTTGCGCCTGGCCAGCGGCTGGCCCGCCAGCCTGGCGGTGACCTCGGCGAGGTGCTCGGGCGTGGTGCCGCAGCATCCGCCGACTAGGGCGAGCCCGAATTCGCGCACGAACGTCTCGTGGGCGCCAGCCAGCTCGGCCGGCGTGACCGGGTAGTACGCGCCGCTCGCTGTCAGCTCGGGCAGGCCGGCGTTAGGCATGCAGGAGATCGGCAGCGGTGAGTGCGCGGCCAGGTAGCGCAGGTGCTCGCTCATCTCGGCCGGGCCGGTGGCGCAGTTCAGGCCGATCATGTCGATGCCGAGCGGCTCAAGCGCGGTGAGCGCGGCGCCGATCTCGGTGCCGAGCAGCATCGCGCCCGTCGTCTCGATCGTCACCTGCGCGATCAGGACAGTGCCGGCCGGGCCGGTGCTCACCCCGCGCGACCCTCCTGAGCCCCCCGAGGCGTGAGCGGCGATCGCGCGCCTGGCGCCGATGATCGCGGCCTTGGCCTGCAGCAGGTCCTGGCAGGTCTCCACGATGAGCGCGTCAGCCCCGCCGCTGAGCAGGCCGGCCGCGTTGGCCTGGTAGGCGTCACGCAACGCGGCGAACCGGACGTGGCCGAGGGTGGGCAGCTTGGTCCCCGGGCCGATCGAGCCGAGCACCCAGCACTGCCGGCCGGTGCTGATCACGGCGTCAGCCGCGGCGCGGGCGATCTGCGCCCCGGCTTCTGATAGCTCGAATATCCGGTCGGCTATCCCGTATTCGCCCAGGTTGCTCAGATTGGCGCCGAACGTATTGGTGCTGACGCAATCCACCCCAGCAGCGAGGTACCCGTCGTGCACCCCGCGCACGATGTCCGGGCGGGTGACGTTCAGAATCTCGTTGCAGCCCTCATGCCCGGCGAAATCATCGAGAGTAGCGGTGCTGGCCTGGAGCATCGAACCCATGGCGCCATCGGCGATGACGACGCGTTCAGCCAGGACAGAGCGCAACGGCCGGACGGGCAGGTCGGCGGTTCGCGTCATGATGCCCCTATCCTAAGCGCCATCGCGGGGGGCACGTAGGCTTGGGCCGTCAGCTATCAGGACTGCACCTGGCGGAGAACCGGCGGTTGCGGCAAAAGGTCGGGGGAGGTGGATTCAGATCGAGCTCGACGGCATCTCGGGGCTGACCTCACCGGCGGTCATCGCGGCGTTCGAAGGATGGAATGACGCTGGCGAGGCCGCCAGCGCGGCCGTCACCCATCTCGGCGGCGCCTGGGATGCGAGCGCGATCGGCGAGATCGACCCAGAGGACTACTACGACTTCCAGGTCACCAGGCCGGTTCTCGAGGTGGCCGACGGCCGGGCCCGCAGGCTGGCCTGGCCGACGACCAGGCTGACCCTCGCTCATCCGGCCGGGCTCGGCAGGGACCTGATCCTGGTGCACGGCATCGAGCCGAATATGCGCTGGCGTGGCTTCTGCTCCCATCTCGTCGGCGCGTTCACCGACCTGGGCGCCGAGCTTGTCGTGCTGCTCGGAGCGCTGCTCGCCGACTCGCCGCACACCCGCCCCGTGCCGGTCACCGCGGCCGCGTCTGACGACAAGCTCGCCGCGGCGCTGCAGATCGAGCCGGTGGACTATCAGGGTCCCACCGGCATCGTCGGCGTGCTCCAGGACGCCTGTACCACGGCAGGCATCCCGGCGGTCTCGCTCTGGGCCGCGGTGCCGCACTACGTGGCGCAGCCGCCGAGCCCCAAGGCGACGCTCGCGCTGCTGCACGGAGTCGAGGACATCCTTGACGCCCCGATGCCGCTGGCTGACCTGCCGGACGAGGCGCGGGCGTGGGAACGCGGGGTTGACGAGCTCGCCGGGCAGGATTCCGAGGTGGCCGACTACGTCAGGGCACTTGAGGAAGCCAAGGACGCCACCGACCTTCCCGAGGCGAGCGGCGACGCGATCGCGCGGGAGTTCGAGCGCTACCTCCGCCGCCGGGGCGACCGCGGGGAGCACGGCGGAGCCCGCTGACATCCTCGGCCGGGCTCAGATCGGCGGCCAGGGGACGGCCGGCCAGTCCTCGGGCGGATATGGGTGCACCTTGTGCTGCATCAGCAGCTCGACCCTGATCCTGACCGCCGAGACTTCATCTGCGGTGAGCCACCTGCCAAGCTCGTCGGCCAGGCTGCCGCCGTCCAGCTGCTCGCTGATCCGCCCGAGCGCCCGCACTGCCTGCTCGGTCAGCGGGTCCCCGCGCCACTGCCACAGCACGGTCCGCAGCTTGTATTCCTCGGCGAAGCTGACCCCATGGTCGCAGCCGTACAGATGGCCGTCGGCCGTCGGCAGCAGGTGGCCGATCTTGCGGTCCGCGTTGTTGATCACCGCGTCGAAGGCCGCCATCGCCCGCAGCCCCTCGTGGCTGCCGTTCCTGGCCAGCGCCACGAGATCGACCGCCGGGTCAGCGTCGATCCAGAGTTGGCACATGCCGGGGCCGAACGGGCCGTCCCGGTAGACGGTCGGCGGCACGATGTCCCAGCCGGATGCCCGCGAGACCTGGTAGGCGGCGAGCTCGCGGCCGGCCAGCGTGCCGTGCGGGAAGTCCCAGAGCGGCCGCTCTCCCGCCACCGGCTTGTACACACAGGCCGCCTCGCTCTGCTGGTGCCTGATCGTGCAGTACAGGGTCGCGTTGGACGCTTCCACCAGCCGCCCGGCGACCTGTATTGCCCCGAAAGTCAGCAGCTCGATCGCGGCGTCCTCCTCGGTGACCGCCTGGCGCGGCTGCCGCGGTCTTCGCGCCCTGCGCCCGGCTGGCCGGTCCTGCGGCAGTTCAGGCACGGCCAATTCGGTGCCCGTTCTGCCGTGGGCAGACATGACCGGACGCGTCGAGCGGCAGGCCGCACAGCGGGCACGGGGGCCTGCCCTGGACGATCAGCTGCAGAGCCCGCCTGGCGAAGGCGCGCGCTGCCGCGGCCGTGATCGTGACCCGCAAGATGGCCGGCCCGCCCTCAGGCAGGTCCTCGGCCAGCGGTTCGATCGGCTCGTCGCTGAGCTCCTGGGCCTCGATGATGACCCGCTCGCTGTCACCGTCCCAGGCCAGCGCGATGGCACCGACCCTGAAGTCCTCCATCAGCGGCTGCTCGAGCGGCCTGTCGTCGGCCAGCGAGGCCGGTGCGACGGCCGGGATCGCCGCCGACCCGCCGGTGCGCCGCAGCACCTCGTCAAGCAGTTCGTCGAGCCGCTCGGCCAGCTGGCTGACCTGCCCCTTCTCAAGCGCGACGCTGGTGACCCGGCCGGCCGACGTGGCCTGCAAGTAAAAGGTGCGCTCGCCAGGCTGGCCAACGGTGCCGGCCACGAACCTGTCCGGCGGGTCATACGAATAGACCGGCATGAACCTATCCTCCCGCGCCGCCGCCGACCGGCGCATCGCCCGGTCGCAGGGCTGCCGCCCCTGCCGGTGCCTTGTCTGCTCTGATCAGTGCCTGCACGCTCGCGCCGGTGTCATTCAGCCGTTCGACGAACGGCCGGAGCGGCGTGTAGCGAATCACGCTGAGCGAGCAGGGATCGATGAGGATCCGCTGGTACAAATCGAGGTGCAGGCCAAGGCTATCGGCCAGGATGGCCTTGATCACGTCGGCGTGCGAGCAGATCAGGTAAACAGCCTGCTTGCCGAGCCTGGCATTCCAGTCACGTACCGCAGCGACGGCGCGCTGCTGCACGTCAGCGATCCGCTCGCCGTCAGCTCCGGGGAAGGTCACCGCGCTCGGATGCTCTTGCACGACCCGCCAGAGCGGGTCGCGCGCGAGCCGGCGCAGCGGCTGGCCGGTCCAGTCGCCGTACCCGCACTCCATCAGCCGGTCGTCGGTCTGCACCGGCAGGCCAGGTGGCTGCCGCGCGGCGGCGACCGCCTCGGCCGTTTCTACGCAGCGCTGGATCGGGCTGGACACGATCGCATCGAGCCTGACGTCGGCCAGCCTGGATGCCACCGCCGCGGCCTGCGCGCGGCCGCGGTCGTCAAGCGCGATTCCCGGTGTCCGGCCGGCCAGCGCCGCGCCGGTGGCGGCCGTCAGGCCGTGCCGCACCACAAGAACCATGGTCACGCACCGACTCTACGGCGTGGCTAGGTCAGCCCGCGCCGATCGGGCCATCGGTGAACTCGAACGTGGCCGTGCCGAAGGAGACCCGGTCTCCCGGCCTCACCCGGACGCCGGTGCTGACCCGCCAGCCGTTCAGCCTGGTGCCGTTGGTCGATCCGAGATCGAACAGGATCCAGCAGCCATCCTGACGGTGCAGCCTGGCATGCCAGCGCGACACGCTCAGGTCGGCGAGCGTGAAGTCGCAGGCCAGTTCGCGGCCGACGGTGAAAATCTGCTTCCCGGCATCGGGCGGCAGGCAGAGCTGCGGTGGTCGGCGCCAGCTGGCGTCGGCGCCAGGCGGGCCCGCGACCCGCCCCGCGCCTGCCAGCCGGCGCAGCGCCTTGCTGGCTAGCCTGCGCAGCCGGGAGCGACGGCCTGCGGCGCCGCCGGGCGCCGCACTCGGCTGGCCATGCGGCGGCGCGCGATGCGGGGTCGGGCCTGGGAGGTCGGCGAACAGGTTAGACAGCTCCGCACGGTCCTTCGCTCGCAGCGCGGCATCCATCCGGTACAGGAAGGTGTCGTGGCTGAGGCGTCCCTCGGCGAAGCGGTCCCTGAGTTCGCCGATCGCCTGGTCGCGTTCGGCGTCTGAAGCCCGCACGCACGGATGGCCGAGCGCGAGCCGGTCGCTGGACGCCCGCATATCAGAAAGTATCGAGCGAACTTCCCCGTCGCACAAGCAGCCGTGACTGGTCGGCCGACCACGTGCTGCCCAGGTCAGGAACGCCCTGTCAGGAGGCGCCGTCCTCGGTCCAGCCGGCCTGCGGCAACGCCGCCGACGGGGTGAGCGCGTCCCGCTCGGCTGGCGTCTGCAACGGGAAGTGGCAGGCGGCCACGTGGCCGGGGCCGAACGAGCGCAGCCGTGGCTCCTCCTGCGCGCAGATGTCCTGCGCGAGCGGGCACCGGGTGCGGAACCGGCAGCCAGATGGCGGGCTGATCGGGCTCGGCAGCTCACCGCTGATGCCGATACCGCGCCGAGACCTCGCGATCACGGGCTCGGGCACCGGGATCGCTGCGATCAGGCCGGCCGTGTACGGATGCGCGTGCCTGGCGTAGATGTCCTCGCTGTTGCCGAGCTCGACCAGCTTGCCGAGGTACATCACGCCGATCCGGTCGGCCATGTACTTGACGACCGCCAGGTCGTGCGAGATCACTACGTAGGTCAGCCGGTGCGCCGCCTGCAGCCGCTTCATCAGGTTGAGCACCTGCGCCCTGATCGAGACGTCGAGCGCGCTGACCGGCTCGTCGGCGACGATCACCTGCGGGTTCAGCGTCAGCGCCCTGGCCAGGCCGATCCGCTGCCGCTGGCCGCCGGAGAACTCGTGCGGGAACCGCTCCACCGCGTTGCGCGGCAGCCCGACCTCGTCAAGCAGTTCGAACACCCGGTCTTGCTGCTCTTGCCTGCTGCCGATGTCCTGGATGACCAGCGGCTCGCGGATGATGGCGCCGACCCGCATCCTCGGGTCGAGCGATGAGTAGGGATCCTGGAACATCAGCTGCAGATCGCGCCGGCGCCTGCGGAGCTCGTTGCCGCGCAGCTTGGCGATGTTGACTCCGCGCAGGGTGACCGCTCCGGCCGTCGGCTTCTCGAGCGCGACGATCATGCGGCCGATCGTGGTCTTGCCACAGCCTGATTCGCCCACCAGGCCGAAGGTCTCGCCCGCGCCGACGGTGAAGGACACGTCGGAGACGGCCTTCACCGTGCCGATCGCCCGCTGCAAGATGCCCGAGGTGACCGGGAATTCCTTCACCAGCCCCTTGATCTCCAGCAGGGCACGCTCGTCCGGCGCGCCTTCCGCGGTGCGCTCCGCGGTGCTCGCCACCGGTGGCAGCTCAGCGGCTGCGGCATCGGCAGCGGCGGCCTGAGCGGCGATGGACTCGGCGGCGGCGGCGATCGATGCGGCCTCGGCGGCCTGCGCGTTGGCCGCCTGGGCGGCCGCGGCCTCCGTGGCCGCGGCCTCGGCGGCGGCCACAAGAACAGCGGCAGCCGCCCGCGCCGCCGCGTCGACTTCCTCGGCTGACAGCGGCCCGTCCACCGGGTGCCAGCACGAGTACAGATGGCTGGCCGTCTCCCCGGTCAGCGGCGGCTCGTCAGAGCGGCACTTGTCCGTCGCCTTCCTGCACCGCGCGGCGAACCGGCAGGCGCCCGGCGGATGCCCGAGGTCAGGCGGGATGCCGGGGATGTTCAGCAGCTTCACTGCCCGATCCTGGGTCAGCCGCGGAATGGAGGCGAGCAGCGCCTGAGTGTACGGGTGATGCATGTGCGAGAACAGGTTGCCGGTCTCGGTTGTCTCCACGATGCGGCCCGCGTACATCACGTTGACCCGGTCGGCGTGCCCGGCGATCACGCCCATGTCATGGGTGATCAGCAGCATCGCCATCCGCAGCCGGCTCTTCAGCCGGTCGAGCAGGTCGAGTATCTGCGCCTGGATGGTGACGTCGAGCGCGGTGGTCGGCTCATCGGCGATCAGCACCTTCGGCTCGCAGGACAACGCCATGGCGATCATGACCCGCTGCCGCAGGCCGCCGGAGAGCTGATGCGGGAAGTCGGACAGCCGCTCCTTCGGGCGGGGCAGGCCGACCAGGTCGAGTACCTCGGTGGCCCGGTCAAGCGCCTCCGCCTTGCTCGCGCCGCGATGCAGCCGCACCGGCTCGCCCACTTGTGACCCGATCGTCTTGGTGGGATCAAGCGAGGTCAGCGGGTCCTGAAAGATCATCGCGACGTCGTTGCCGCGGATCTTCTGCAGCTCACGCTCGGTGAGCCCGACGAGCTCCTTGCCTTCAAGCTTGATCGAGCCGCCGACCACGCTGCCGCCGGGCGGCAGCAGCCCCATGATCGACAGGCCGGTCATCGACTTGCCGCAGCCGGACTCGCCGACCAGACCGAGCGTCTCACCCGGGTCCAGGTGCATGTCGACGTTGCCGACCGCCTGGATGACGGTCGTGCTCTGCATGATATGCGTAGAGAGGTCCTTGACCTCAAGGACAGGGGCCACGGATGTGCTCCTAGTTCGGGACGCCGGCGATGGCTTGATCGGTGCTTGCTGGCTCGGGCGGCGCGCCGTACGCGCTCATCTAGCGGCGCCTGAGCCGCACGTCAAGCGCATCGCGCAGGGCATCGCCGATCAGGTTGCAGGCCATCACCGCGAGCACGATGCACAAGCCGACCGGGTAGACCTGCCACCAGTAGCCGTTCAGCAGGTTACCGGTGCCGTTGGAGAGCATGTCTCCCCAGTCGATGACCGGAAAGGTGAGCCCGAAGCCGAGGAATCCGAGCGCCGCGATCAGCAGGATCGCGTCCGCGACCTGGAACGTGATGTTCACGATCACCACGCTGAGCGCGTTCGGGATCAGGTGCCGCAGCACCAGCCGCGACCTGCTCGACCCGGCCGACCTGGCGGCGGCCACGAAGTCGCGTACCCGGAGCGTCAGCACCTCGCCGCGGACCAGCCTGGCCGGCGCCAGCCAGGAGAAGGAGCCGATGATCACCGCCAGGCTCAGCACGGAGGCGCCGTACTTGGCCCCCACAATCAGCACCACGAACAGCAGCGGGATCGACAAGATGACGTCCACCACGCGCATCATCGCCCCGTCGACGAATCCGCCGGCCAGCCCGGCGATCGCGCCCCAGAGCGTGCCGATCACGGTCGCGATCACTGCGGACAGCAGCCCGACCTCCAGTGCCGCCTGGCCGCCGACCATCAGCGAGCCGAGGATGTCGAAGCCGTTGGTGTCCGTGCCGGCCGGGGCCCCAGGCCCGGGAGCCGAGTCCGCGTTCAGCAGGTTCGAGACGGTGGTGTCGCTGTGGTAGACGAGCGGGCCGATCCAGCAGAACAGCACGAAGAAGACCAGGATGCCGACCCCGACCACCGCGAGCTTGTTCTCGGCGAACGAGCGCAGCCCGAGCCGCCAGCCGGACTGGATGACGGTGACGTCACCGCCTTCTGCGACCGGCGGGGCGGTGCTGACCGGCGGGAGTGTCTGAACGTCTCTGAACAAGGGAGCCTCCTGCAACTTTCCGGCTCTGGCCGGCTACGCGAGCCTGATCCGCGGGTCCGCGACGGTAAGTGCGATGTCGGCCACGTAGTTGCCGATCACGGTGAGCACTCCGCCCATCAGCGTGTAGGCGAGCAAGATCGGATAGTCCTCGGTGTTCAGCGCGTTCACGAACATGATCCCGAGGCCCGGGTAGTTGAACACGTTTTCCGTGATCAGGTTGCCGGCCAGCAGGGCCGGGATGCTCAGGCCGACCAGGGTGATCATCGGCAGGGAGGCGTTCCGCACCAGGTGCCGCAGCAGCACCAGGCGCTCGGGCAGGCCCTTGGCCCGCGCCGCCTTGATGTAGTCCTGTGCCAGCGCTTCGAGCGCCGACGAGCGCATGTACCTGGAATACGCTGCCACCGACACCAGCGTCAGGGTGGCGACGGGCAGCACCATCGCCCGCGGATCGGTGATCGCGCCGATCACCGAACTGCTCTGGCTCACCGCCGCCGGCGCGCCGACCGGGAAGATGTTCAGCGTCAGGGCGAAGATCTGGATGAGCAGCAGGCCGAGCAGGAAGACCGGCATCGAATAGGTGATGAAGGCGCCGGTCGTGACCACGTTGTCGCCGAGCGTGTTCCGCTTGACGGCCTGGTAGATGCCGAGCGGGAAGGCGATCACGACGGAGAAGAGGAGCGCTAGGCCGCTCAGGTAGGCCGAGATCGGCGCGCGCTGGGCCAAGATGGTGCGGACCGACTGGTTCTGCTTGTACGACTGGCCCAGGTTGCCGTGCAGCAGGTTCCACATGTAGCTGCCGTACTGCACGAAGAACGGCCGGTCATAGCCGTGGGACTTGTTCCATGCGGCGACCGCGGCCAGCGGGGCCTTCAGGCCGAGCACGATCTGGCCCGGCGATCCGCTGATCAGCTGCAGCATCGTGAAGATCAGCAGCGAAATGCCGATCAGGATCACCAGGGACGTAAATGCCCGGCGGAGCAGATAGGTACCCATCTGCGGCCTCTCCTTGCTGACGTGCGGCGCTTCGGGTCTGGCCAGGGCACCGGATGCCCGCCAGCGGCCAGAACATGATCTCTGGCCGCCGGCGGGCAGTCCGGCATGACTGCCGTTGCCTAATTGTGTGTCATTACTTCGTGAAGTACCACAGTTCCGGGTTGAGCGAGAACTGCGGGAGCTCCCAGAACGAGGCCTGGGTGCCTGACAGCGTGGTCTTCCACGCGTAGACGTGGTCAGCGTCAGGCTGGAACAGCCCAGGCAGGTCCGTCGTCAGGAACGAAGCCTCGTTCTTGACGGCATTGGGGTCGCCGCCGAACACCGAGGCGTTGATCAGCGAGTCGGCCTGGGAGCTGCTGTAGCTGCCGATGTTGTAGGAGCCGCCGGTGTTGAAAATGGAGTTGGTCGTCGGGTACAGCGACTGGGTGAACCCGCCGAAGTCCTCCTGCCACCACTTGTTGATGTTGTGCGGCGCGGCAAGGTTGTAGTAGTTCGACAGGATGTAGTTGAACGTCTTGCCGACCAGGCTGACCTTGATGCCGGCCTGCTTGGCGTCGGACGCGAACGCGGTGTCCTCGGCGGTGATCGCCGGTGAGCCGTTGTTGTAGACCAGCGTGTACGCCAGCTGGGTGCCCTTCGGGATGCCTGCGCCGCAGTTGGAGGCGCCGCTGCCGGCCGACTCGCACGTCTGGACGCCATTGACGATCTTCCAGCCGTGCGCGGCCAGGAGGGACTTGGCCGATGCGACGCTGAACGGGTACGGCGGCTTGAGCGCGTTCGCCGGGGTGAACGGGCTGGCGGGCTCTGACGGCACCGGGCCGTTGGCGAGCGCCGCGTTGCCGTGGTAGATGCCCTTGATGTAGCCGGCGCTGTCGATCAGGTGGGCAAGCGCCTGCCTGACGTACAGCTGGCCGATCACCTTGTTCCAGTGGTTGGTGGTGTTCTTGAAGTTGAACGGCATGTAATCGAAGCCGAAGTTCGGGAAGCCGAAGACGTTGTACCCCTTGGTCTTCAGCGTCGGGATCTGCGGGTAGTCGGTGGACGGCACCAGGCCGACGGTCAGCTGGCCGTCAAGCAGCGCGGTGTACTCGGCGGTGTCCGAGGTGAACGCCACCTCCTGGAACGCCTTGATGCTCGGCTTGTTCGGGCCGGTGTAGGCCGGGTTCGGCACCATCGTGTTCGCGTCGGTGCTGGCGTTGAAAGCGGTCAGATGGAACGGCCCGTCCACGGTCTGCCACAGCGGGTTGGTCGCGTAGGTCGACAGCTTGAGCGATTGCGCGCTCAGGAAGGTGTAGATCTTCTCCGCGTTCTTGAGCGTGGTGAAGTCCATGTGCGGGCCGCCAGGGGTGGCGATGTTCCACGCCGTGCTCGGCAGCGGGGTGATCAGCAGGAGCTGGTCAAGGAACATGTAGCCAGGGTTGTACGCCTTGGTCAGGTTCAGCTGCACCGTGAACTTGCCGGTCGCCACCGCGCTCTTCACGTTGTCGGGAAAGAAGCCAGGCGTGTAGTTGCCCGAGTTGGCCGGGCTGAGCTTGACCGCTGCCTTGAGCAGGTCAATGTAGAACAGGATGTCCTGGGCATCGACCGGCTGACCGTTGGACCACTTGTAGTTGGTGTCCATGTTGATCGTGACGGTCTTGTTACCGTTGCTGAAGATCGGCTTCTTGGCCAGGCTCAGCGGGTAGTTGACGTCCAGCGCGTGGCCCACCGGGGTCCACCACAGCGGCCGCCAGAACAGGCTCTGGAAGTATGAGATCGTGTATACCGATGACTGCGCGCCTGGCACGATCGGGAAGATGTAGGTGGGGGTGGCGCCAGCCGCCATGCCGAACGTCACAGTGCCGCCAGGAACATGCTTCGCAGCGGGCGCCGGGATGCCGGCGAAGCCGCTGGCCACCTTGTTTGGTCCGCCGGCGGTGGTGCTGCTCGAGCACGCCGCCAGCGCGGTCACGCCGACGGCGGCGAGCGCCGCCACCTTCGTGCCCGTACGGGCAAATCTGATCATCCGTCCTCCTGGATCAAATGTGACGAACGGCACGGGCCCAGATGCCGGGACTGTATGTCGTCCCTGGAACTCCGCAGTCGAGCAACGTCGCCCGCCGCCTCCTGTCGTACCGCACCCACCGCACGCGCTGGCCGGGTGACCAGATGCCGATAGACTGGGTGGGTTACGCGAAGCGTAGATTCGTTCGGGTAGCGATCACAGGGCGAAACAGTCACAATTTGTTATCGATGCCGCTCGTCAGCGCAGCGCTTGCGGTATGGCGCTTACCGGAAATCGCAATAGGCTAATCGGGCAATCAGCATCACAATGGCACGTCAGTTACCCTGCCAGCCTGGGCAGAGCCAGCCGGTGCGGGCGCTGGCGGATCAGCCGCCCATCGCGTGCACGCCGCCGTCGGCGTGCACGATCTCACCCGTAGTCGCCGGGAACCAGTCAGAGAGCAGCGCTACGCAGCAGCGGGCGGCGGGCTCGTGATCGGTCAGGCTCCAGCCGAGCGGCGCGCGCTGCTGCCACATCGACTCGAACTGCTCGGCGCCTGGGATGGATCGCATGGCCATGGTCCGCAGCGGCCCGGCCGCCATCAAGTTCACCCGGATCTTGTACTTGCCCAGGTAGCGCGCCAGGTAGCGGGTCGTGGACTCCAGGCCGGCCTTGGCCACGCCCATCCAGTCATAGGCCGGCCAGGCCAGGCTGGCGTCGAAGTCCATGCCGACCAGGGCGCCGCCGTGGTCGGCCATCAGCGGCAGCGCCGCCATCGCGAGCGCCTTGAACGAATAGGCCGACACGTGCACCGCGGTCGCGACGTCCTCCCACGGGGTGCTCAGGAAGTTCCCGCCGAGCGCGGATTGCGGCGCGAACGCGATCCCGTGCACCACGCCGTCCAGCCTGTCCACGTGCTCGCTGACCCGTTCGGCCAGCGAGGCCAGCTGGCCGTGGTCAGTGACATCAAGCTCGAGCACCGGCGGCGGCGCGGGCAGCCGCTTGGCGACCCGCTCCACCAGGCTCATCCGGCCGAAGCCGGTCAGCACCAAGGTCGCGCCCTGCTCCTGGGCGATCCTGGCCACGTGGAACGCGATGGATGAGTCCGTCAGCACGCCCGTGACCAGGATTTTCTTACCGGCCAGAATGCCCATCGAGCCGCCTTTCGCGTGTGTTAGTGACCCATGCCGAGGCCGCCGTCGACCGGGATGACAGCGCCGGTGATGTAGGCGGCATCCGGGCCGGCCAGGAACTGCACGACCCCGGCGACCTCGTCGGCGGTGGCGATCCGGCCGAGCGGGACGGTGGCCAGGATCGCCTCCTTCCTGCCGTCGGGGAGCGCGGCAGTCATGTCGGTGTCGGCGAACCCGGGAGCCACCACATTGACCGTGATGTTGCGGCTGCCGAGCTCGCGTGCGAGCGACCTGGCCATGCCGATCAGCCCGGCCTTGGACGCCGCGTAGTTGGCCTGGCCTGCCGAACCGAGCATGCCGACGACCGAGGAGATAAAGATGATCCGGCCCTTGCGCAGCCTGATCATGGGCCGCACCGCCCGCCTGGCGACCCGGTAGGCGCCGGCCAGGTTGGTGTCGATCACCCGGGTGAACGCGTCCTCGCTCATCAGCGCCAGCAACTGGTCGCTGGCAACGCCGGCGTTCGCCACCGCCACCTCGACCGGACCGTGCGCGGCCTCGGCGACGGCGAACGCCTCGTCCACAGCCGCCGGGTCGCGGACGTCGCACCTGGCCACGGTCAGGCCCTCGATCTCCTCGCCTGACCTGGACGTGATGGTAACCGCGTCTCCGGCGGCCGCCATCCGGCTGGCGATCGCCAGCCCTATGCCGCGGTTACCGCCCGTGATCAGAACGGGCCGGCTCATCGCAGCTCCGCCCGGATCGCGCGCCAGGGCCGCCGGTCTCCGCCGCAAGCCAGCAACTCCTCCGCCTCCCTGGACGCCGCCCTGGCGGTGCCCGCACGTCGGCCGCCGTGGTCATTGGAGCGTACCCGGCAGGCCATCCCGGGCCGGGTTCGGGTCGCGCCATCTGGCCCTCGGTCAGGAGTCTTCCAGCCGGAAGCCGACCTTCATGCCCACCTGAAAGTGGGCGATCTCTGCGTCGGCGATCTGGCCCCGAATCTCGGTCACCTCGAACCAGTCCAGATGGCGCAGCGTCTGGGCAGCGCGCCGCAGGCCGTTGCGTACTGCTGCGTCGATGCTGTCCGGCGAGGTGCCGACGATCTCGGTCACTCGGTAGGTACGGTCGCTCATCTGCCCTCCAGGTAACTGTGTGCCGTGTAGCTGGTGCCGTGTAGCTGGGTGCCGTGTGGCTGGGTGCCGTGGCTGCGAAATGCCGTGCTTGCGACGTGCCGTGCTTGCGATGTGCCGGGCCGGCGAGTCCTCAGGCAGGTCTACCACTATTACCCGTGCGGTTTCCTGGCCACCGCGCACGCTTGAATTCGCGCCGCGGCGCCCGCGCGCCTACCGTGAGAGCGTGCGAAGCCGGCGTAAGCCTGGCCGCGGCCAGGCACATCTGGTCACCGAGGCACGCCAGCCCAGGTCGGCCGAGATCAGCCAGCGCGAGCGGCGGTATCTGGTGATCATGGGCATCCGGCTGATCTGCTTCGCCGTGGCGGGCGTGCTGTTCGTGAACCACGGCGGCTGGCTGATCGTGCTGCCAGCGGCCGGGGCGATCGCGCTCCCTTACTTCGCCGTGGTCATCGCCAACAGCCGCCGGTCGGGCCAGACCGGTGAATTCAGCGCCTATCAGCCGCGACTGCCCGACCGATACTCGCCGCCCGCTAGCGACCCCGCGGCGGATCGGCCCGACCGTGACGGCGATGCGGGGAAGTAGGCGGCCTTACCGGCAGAGCGGGCAACCTCGGCGTGCCTTGTCCGAACGGAGCAGCTGGGCAGCAATATTCACACCAAATCGGCGGACCAGGGCGGTACCAGCCAGTCCCGATCCGCAGATTCGCTTCTAATCCGGTCTTGACGCACCTGGGGTCGGTTCGGTGTAACATGCTTACCGGTGCTCTGGTCCCCCGCCGGGGCACCGTTGCCGGCGTTCCGGGCCCCCGTCGGAGCGCCGATGAATGCGACGCCGGGTGGTTTGCCCCCGTAGCCACCCGGCGTCGCTCTTTCCTGATTGGCATTCCGGGCATAGCCGGTAGCCATTGTGGCCCGTCCTTTCCCCGATCGCCGCGGTGCGGCGATCGGCAAGAGCACCGCGGGCCAAAGTGATAGGCGCACCGCGGGGCCGGCCCGCCTAATCGCCTGCCGGTTCGGGCTTGGCGGCTGGCTCGCCGCTCTCCTGCCGCGCCCCTTCGGCAGTCTCCTCTTCTGCCAGGATCCGGTAAAGCGCGCGCCTGGCCTGGGCCAGGACCCTGCGCGCCTGGCCGACCTGGGCTTCGGTGCCCGCGCTGACGACCTGGAACGCGGCCAGGTGGACCTGGCCGACCAGGGCCCGCATGCCCGCTGCGGTGCTCGCACCGTCGCCGGTCACGGCGTTCCATGGAGCCCGCAGCTCCTCAGGGTGCTCCGCGACGTACTCGCGGCCTGCCTCGGTCAGCTCGTATGCGCGCCTGCCGCCGTCGGCCGGCTGCGTGCTGATCAGGTTCTCGTCCTCAAGCTGCGCGAGCGCGGGATAGACCGAGCCTGGACTTGGCTGCCACAGCCCGCCGCTGCGCTCGCTGATCTGCTGGATGATCTGGTAGCCGTTCATCGGTTCCTCGGCGAGCAGCGCGAGAGCCGCGGCGCGGACGTCGCCGCGCTTGGCCCGCCCGCCTCGCCTGCCACGGCCGCGCGGCCAGCCGCCGAAGCCTGGCGGGGCGCCAGGAAACCCCGGCCTGCCGTGCGGCCCTGGCCCTGGCATGCCGCGGAACCCAGGCCCGGCGAACTCCGGTGCGCCGGGGAAGCCAGGTGCGCCAGGGAACTCAGGTCCCGCCGGAAAGTCCGGCCCGGCTGTGAAATCGGGACGGCCAGGGAAGTCGGGACGGTCTGGGAAGTCGGGACCGCCGGCGAAGCGCTGTCTTGGCCTGGTTCGCCTGGACTCGCGCCGGTGGTGCGGATGGCCGCCCCAGTGCTCGTCGCTGATGTGCTCTTCCATCGTTCCTCCATGTCTGTTCTTTGGAAGCTCATGATAGTCCAACGATATATCGTTATATTCGAAAAGGCAAGGGTCAGGGCAGCCAAGGATCAGGGCAGCAGAGATGACTGGCCGTACCGCACGGAGTGACTGGCCGCCAGGACCTGTGATGTCCGGCGGTGAGATGGTCACCGCCGGTAGGGGCGGTGCCGGTGCAAGGGCGGCTAGCGCTGCCCGCAGCGCAGCCTGGCTTAGCCGCCGATCGCCGACATGGGCCTGGCCGGCTGCAGGAATCCCGGATCGTTGATGCCGTGACCAGGCAGCTTGCCGGCCACCGCGAGCCGCCACCGGTCGGCAAGCTCGTCGTCGTCGGCGCCGGCCCGCAGTGCCGTGCGCAGATCGCTTTCCTCGCGCGCGAACAGGCAGTTCCTGACCTGGCCGTCGGCGGTTAGCCGCACCCTGTCGCAGGCGCCGCAGAACGGCCTGGTGACCGAGCCGATGATGCCGACCCGGCCGGGCCCGCCGTCCACGAGGAACGATTCGGCGGGCGCCGAGCCTCGGCCGGCTGGGTCATCGGGCGTCAGCGAGAACTCCGCCGACAGCGTGCCGAGGATCTCGTCGGCGGTCACCATGTTCTCCCTGCGCCAGCCATGCTGCGCGTCAAGCGGCATCTGCTCGATGAACCTGAGCTGGTAGCCCAGGTCCAAGCAGAAGCGCAGCAGGTCGGCCGCCTCGTGATCGTTGACGCCGCGCATCAGCACCGCGTTGACCTTGACGGGCGCGAGCCCGGTCCGCGCGGCCGCGGCAAGCCCTGCGAGCACGTCGGCCAGCCGGTCCCGCCTGGCCAGCGTCACGAACGTGGCCGGCTGCAGGGTGTCCAGCGAGACATTGATCCGGTCAAGCCCGGCCCGGTGCAGTGGCTCAGCCAGCCTGACCAGGCCGATCCCGTTGGTGGTGACCGAGATCTCCGGCCGTGGCGAAAGCTCCGCGGTCCTGGCCACGATCTCGAGCAGGCCGCGGCGGAGCAGCGGCTCCCCGCCGGTGAATCGCACCTCGGTGACCCCGAGCCCGGCGGTGGCTATCCCGAGCAGCCGGATCAGCTCGTCATCGGTCAGCTGATCGGCGGTCGGCAGCCAGTCCAGCCCTTCCGGCGGCATGCAGTAGCTGCACCGCAGGTTGCACCGGTCGGTCAGCGACACGCGAAGGTCGGTCGCTACCCGTCCGTATGAGTCGGCCAGCATGCCCCACCTCCCCGTCTTGCCCAGCCTAGTCCGGGCTTGCTACCCGGCCTGATGCCGCGTAGCTAGCTGAAGCAACCAAACGAGGGAATTCGTTCCCGCGCATGGCTGTACCGGCCCGGTCGCGTCGCGCTCCGGCTGCCGAGTCCCCTAGCATCGGTGGCCTGCATATCGCGACGCGGCAGGCGGTCACCAGGTCTGCATGGCTGACCGTGCGCAGCAGCGGACCGAGGACGGGGCCATGATCGTGGAAGGCGCCATCTGGCGCGAGCAGCTGACCGAGGCTCAGCGGTCCCTGCTCGGCCGCGACGCGGGCGTGATCGCCAATTCCCGCCCGGACGTGCTGGTGATCGGCGGCGGGATGCTCGGGGTGGCCACGGCAGCGGCCGTGCACGATGCCGGGCTTGGCTCGGTGCAGCTGATCGAGGCCGGGCGCCTGGGCGCCGGCGCGACCGGCGGTGCAACCGGCCTGCTGATCCCTGAGCCGCATCAGTGGAGTGACCCAGAGACGTTCGTCGAGATGGAGCGCGCCAGCCTGGAGCGCTGGCGGTACCTGGACCAGGTGACGCCAGGTGGCCTTGGCCTGGTCGAGCTCGACTGGATCGGCCTGGCGCCAGATCCAGGTGGCCTGGCCGCCCACCAGCCGCCGACCGTGCAATGGCTGGACGCCGCGAAGATCGCCGCTTTGGTACCCGGGCTCGCCTGGCATCTGGGCGGCGCGCTGATCCGGCATCAGGCCAGGGTGAATCCGCTGCGCGCGCTGGCTGGCCTGGCCGGGGGACTCCCGGCCGTGGCGACCGGCGTGGCGGCCACAGCCGTGCTGATCAGGGGCGACCGGCTGGAACGCGTGGCCACCTCGGCCGGCGACGTCAGCCCAGGCATCGTGGTCTTCGCCACCGGCCAGCCACCCGTCATCGACGGGCTTGACCTGGAGATCCCCGCTGACCGGGTGAAAGGGCACCTGGTGGTAACCGAGCCAGGAACCGTGCAGCTGCCCTGCACCGTCGCTCCTGTGGCTACCCCGCTTGAGGACGGCAGGCTGCTCGCGGGCGGGACGTTCGACTACGGCGACGAAAGCCCCGCGATCCGCCAGGAGGTGGTGGATGCCATCATGGGCGGCCTGCGGGCCGCGCTGCCTGCGCTGCGCGGGGTCGCGGTCTCGCACCAGTGGTGCTGCTTTCGGCCCCGCCATCCAGACGGCCGGCCGGTGATCGACCGGGTTCCAGGTCTTCGCAACGCCTGGCTGACTTCAGGGCACTTCCGCACCGGGATTCTCAACGCCCCGGCCACCGGCATGGCGATCGCCAGGTGGATCTCCACCGGCAAGCCTCCGCCCAAGGCGGGCGCATGGAGCGCGGCCAGGTTCGCGGCGCGCGACGAGCGCGGCTGAGCCGCCGCCGCGCGTCCGCCTGGCTGTGCCGTGCGCGAAGACCACACGGCGCAGGTCTGTGCCGTGACTTAGCCCGTCCCTAGTGCCCGGCCGCCGGCCGGATGTGCCAGGCTTGAAGGCCAGATACCCCAGAAAGTGAGATTGCGATGGCTCGCACAGCGCAGATACCCCGGAGCAGGGGTGGCTTTTCCGGCCTGATCCTGATCCTGCTCGGCGCCTGGGGAGGCCTGATACCGCTCGTCGGGCCGTACTTCCATTACGGCTTCACCCCGGACAGGACCTGGGACCTGACGCAAGGAAGGCTGGACCTTTCCGTCATTCCTGGTGCGGCGGTGCTGCTGGCTGGCCTGCTGATAATGCTGACGCGCAGCAGGGGCTTCGGCGGTTTCTGGGCATTTGTCGCCGCGCTCGCCGGGTTCTGGTTCATTGCCGGCGCGGCGGTGATCCAGCTGTTTCCTGCCAGCCTGAGCGCATCGGTGGCGATCGGCACGCCGATTGACAGCACTCCGCACCGGGCAATCCTGACCTCGCTCGGCCTGTACGCGGGCGTCGGGTCGCTGATCCTGTTCTTCGCCGCGCTGGCCCTCGGCCGGTTCTCGATCGCGCCTGCCAGGGAGCACGCCAGGGTCGCCGGCGAACTGGCCGACTCAGGCGCCGTGGGCCTGGCCGGAACCGGGGCGGGGTCCTACGACTCCTACCAGTCCGCCCAGCCGGCGCAGGCCCCGTATTCCCCCGGCCAGGACGTCTTCGGCCAGTCACCTGACCCGTTCGGCCAGACCCAGGACAGGTACGGCCAGTCACAGAACACCCTGCCGCACTCGCCAGCGAGCTTCCCGCCGGCCGGCGAGCAGTACCCGACCAGCCCGAAGCCCTACCAGGGCGGCCAGGACCCCTACGTGGGCTCGCAGGACCCGTTTCCTGGCAGCCACGACCCGTATCAGCAAGGCCAGACCCAGTAGCCGCATCGGGAAGCCGCGCGGCCGCCGCGGCCGGCCTGCAGCGCCCGCGTGGGAAGTGGCGGAGGCGGACGGGAATCGAACCCGCCGACGACGCGGGGCGCCGTCCGCCGGTTTTGAAGACCGCGGGGACCACCAGGTGCCCTGACGCCTCCGGTGCAGACCCTACCGCCTGGGTGCGGCGCCCACTCGCGCAGGCTCAGCCTGATTCGTCATACAGCGTCTGACTCGTCATACAGCGCGTCGAGCACATCGGCGTACTTGTGATGAATCACCCGCCGCTTGAGCTTGAACGTCGGCGTCAGCTCCTCGGTCTCCGCCGTCCATTCGACCGGCAGCAGCCGCCACTGCTTCACCTGCTGTACCCGAGCAAGGTGCTTGTTGGCGGCCGCCACTGCCTCATCGACGGCGGCGAGCACCACCGGGTGTTCGGCCAGTTCCGCCAGCGACGAGGCGTCTATGCCTTGTCCTGCGGCCCACACCGGAGCCACCTCGCCGTCCAGCGTCAGCAGCGCCACCACGAACTTCCGCCGGTCGCCAAAGGCCAGCGCCTGGCCGATCAGCGGGTGCGCGACGAGCAGGTTCTCGATCGCCGCCGGCGAGATGTTCTCCCCGCCCGAGGTGATGATGAGCTCCTTCTTGCGGTCGACGACGGAGACGAAGCCATCGGAATCCACCGAGCCGATGTCGCCGGTGTGCAGCCAGCCATCGGCATCGATCAGCGCGGCGGTCTGCTCTGGCATGTTCAGGTAGCCGGGCGTGTTCAGCGGGCCCCTAGCCAGGATCTCGCCATCGTCGGCGATCTTCACCTCGACGCCGGGGACCGGCCGGCCTACAGTGCCGAGCTTGAACGCCAGCGGGGTGTTCGTGGTGAACGCGCCCGCCGTCTCGGTCATGCCGTAGACGTCGAGTATCTTCAGGCCCAGCCCGGCGAAGAAGGCACTGACCTCAGGCGGGAGCGGAGCGGCGGCGCTGACCACGACCGCGGCGCGGTCCAGGCCGAGCAGCGCCCTGATCATGCCGAGCGTGGCCATATCGGCCTTGGCGAACTCGGCGGCTAGCTCCTGCGACGTGGCATGGCCGAACTGGCAGCTTTCTACGTAGCGCCGGCCGGCATCCATCGCGGCCGCGATGGCGGCGCGCTTTGACTCGTCGGGCTCGGCCGCGAGCACTGCCTGGATGCCCGCGGCGATCTTCTCCCAGACCCGCGGGACGCCGAAGAACGCCGTGGGCCGCACCTGCGTGACGGTCTTGAGCAGGTCTTTGGCGGCGTTGTGGCAGAAGTAGGTGCTCCCCGCCGTGTCAATCGCCAGGTAGATGCTGAACATCCGCTCCGCGATGTGCGCGAGCGGCAGGTAGGACACCCAGGTGACGTGCATCGCCGTGCTGCCGGTCACCCTCGCGGTGGCGATCTCGTACATCACGCTCCGGTGCGTGGTGATCACGCCCTTGGGGTTACCGGTGGTTCCCGAGGTGTACAGCAAGGTCAGCGGGTCGCCGGGGGTGATGGCTGCGACCCTGCTGGCGACCTGAGCGGCGGCGTCAGCGGCCTCTTCCCCGCCGCCAAGGGCCGCGAAGTCGGCCCAGGTCAGGTAGGGCTCACCGGCCGGGCAGGCGGCGGCGTCACGCACGATGACCTTGGTCAGTCCCGGCAGGTCGGCCAGCAGCTGCTGCCATCTGGCGAGCTCTGGCTGGCCGTCGAGCACCGCCATCCGCACGGCGCAGTCCGCCGCGATGTAGCCGATCTGCTCGGCGGCCAGCGTTGCGTAGAACGTCACAGGAACGCCGCCGGCGTGCACGATCGCCATGTCGGCGAGCACGTGCTCGGTTCGGTTCGGCAGCATCAGCGCCACCCGGTCCCCTGGCTTGAGGCCGAGCCTTACCAGCGCCGCGGCGAACTGCAGCGCGCTGTCACGGAACTGCCGCCAGGTCAGGGTCTGCCACGGCCCGTCGCCTTCGCGGTCGGAATAGGCATCCAGGTCGGCGAAGTCCGCTGCGGTCCTGGCGAGCAGGTCGCAGATCGTGCGGCCACCAGCCTCCGCCTCGATCGCGGCCCGCTCCTCGATGATCTCAGTCGTCACTGGATACCTCCGTGCTGCTGCGCATGCCCGATATGCCACCACGGGCGCGGTCAGGACGCAAGCATGAGCCATGGCGAAAGTTCGGCCGGCAATACCGGATCGCGGCTGCGGTGTCCGCGGGCGAACTGCCCGGCGTGTCGATGATCGCCGAACTCGTGCGCTGCTGGGATAGTGTGATCTGCGCAGCCAAATGCTCGCTCTTGGTAGTTAGCAGGCTACGCATTGGGCATACTGGCGTTCGCTGCCGGCTAATGCCTACGCCGCGCGGCTCGCGTGGCGCAGCGACTGCGGCGCGATGCGGAGTATTGCTGAATAGCCCGCGGAAGTCGCGGGCACCAACAGCGGCTTTCATTCGTCTTTACAATGACTGCGGCGCCGGCGAGCAGAAACGTCGATGGACTCATTCCGCGCCGGGTCCGCCTGGACCGTGAACTCCCCGAGGAGGATTCCGACTTGCAGGCACAAGCCGCGCTTAGTCGGGCCGTTCTGGGCCGCTTCCGGCCCAGGCCGCCCTGGAGCCGGCTGCTCTCGCTGGCCGCCCTGGTGCTGGCCGCGCTGCTCTTCGCCACGGCCGTCACCGCCTATGTCGTGGACTCCATGGCGCATGTCGGCGCGGTGCTGAACTGGTATGACCTGAATGTCTACAACGACGCGGGCCTGATCGTCCGGCAGCTTCCCTCGATCCTGTACTCCTGGGCGCTGACCCCGGGCGTGAAGTTCACCTACACGCCGTTCGCTGCCGTCATCTTCGCCGGCGGCTCGCTGATCCCCCTGACCACGCTGCACTGGATCACGTCGGTCGCCGGGCTGCTGTCGATCCCGCTCACCGTGTGGCTGGCGCTCGGCGCGATGGGCAGCCGCGGTACCCGCAGGACCGCCGTCGCCCTTGCGGTCGGCGCACTCGCGCTGTGGACCGAGCCGGTGACCAAGGCGCTGAGCCTTGGCCAGCTCGAGCCGCTGCTGCTGCTGCTCGTCGTGTGGGATCTCACCAGGCCGGACGCCCGACGGTGGAAGGGAGCCGGGGTCGGCCTGGCAGCCGGGATCAAGCTGGTGCCGCTGATCTTCATCCCGTACCTGCTGCTGGCCGGCAAGGTGCGCCAGGCGGCGGTCGCCGCCGGCATGTTCGCGGTCACGATCGTGGCAGGGTTCATCGTCCTGCCCGGCCCGTCGCGGCTGTACTGGCTGACCGGTTACTTCGTCAGGCCTGGCCGGACCGGCGCGGTGGACGCGCTGGTCAACCAATCGCTGCTCGGCATGATGGCACGGCAGTTCGTCGGCATGAACTCGACTCAGCCGGTCTGGTTCCCGGTGGCGATCACGGTGGCCGTGGCCGGCATCGCGGTCGGCGCCCTGCTCAACCGGGCAGGCCGGCCGGTACAGGGCTGGACGCTGGTGGGCGTCACCGGCGTGCTCGTGTCGCCGATCAGCTGGGACCACCACTGGGTGTGGGTGGTGCCGTTCCTCGCCATGCTCGCCGGGCTGGCATTGGCGTCCGGTGACCGGCTGGCTCGCTGGTCATGGCTGGGGGCGCTGCTGGTCACGGCGGCCGTTTTCGGCTCATGGCCCTGGCACTACAGCGGCGATGACGCCTACGTTCCCGGGCGCGGCCTGCTTGGCTGGTACGTGCAGCCGCCGGAGATCTACCAGGTCACGCATCTGCACGGAATCAAGTTGCTGACCTGGAACCTGTTCGTGATCGCCGGATGCCTGATGTACCTGGCGATCGTGGCAGGCGCCTGGCGGATCTGGCGGGCCGGCCGCAGGCGAACCGGGCGTCCCACCGCGCGGGCCAGCATGACCGAGATGCTGCTGGCCCGCGCGGACGCCGTGCTGTCCGGTCGGCCAGCCGCCTCGCAGCGCGATCCGGGTATCGAGGTCGACGATCCGGAGATCAGAGAGCGGGCAAGCTGACCGGCAGGCGGCCGTGCCCTATCTCAGGGCCGCCGCAGCGGGAGTGCTTCAGCCGCAGCGGGAGCGCTTCAGCGGCCCAGACCGCGCGGTCCCGGTCAGGCCGTCAAGCGCGAAGTCGCTGAGTCGGCTGATCGCCCTGGCCCGGTCCCCGTCAGCCAGCGAAGCCAGCGGCCCGTCAAGCAGCAGCGTCGCCAGGCCGTGCACGGCGGCCCAGACCGCGATCTCGGCGCCTGACCTGCGGCCGGGATCGAGCACCCCGCGGTCGACCATCTCGTCAAGCACGCTGCCAAGCAGCGCATAAGGGCCGTGAGCCGACAGCGCGGTCCCGGCATCTGGTATCGGCTTGCCCGGCCGGCAGAACGCGGTGCGGAACAGCCCGGGATCGCGGAGCGCGAAATCGAGGTACGCGACCCCGAGCGCGCGGAACCTGCGCAGTGACTCCCGTGCCGGATCGGGCAGCGGGTCGCCGGAGTCCAGCCTGGCCCGCATCGCCGCAGCCAGGGCATCGAGCGCTCGCTGCCTGACCGCCTGGAGCAACTCGCCATGGTCGGCGAAATGCCGGTACGCCGCGGCCGCCGACACCCCTGCCTGCCGTGCGGCAGCGCGCAGCACCACGGCGTCAGGACCGCCAGCTCTGGCCATTTCCGTTGCCGCGTCGGTGAGGGCGTTCGACAGGTCACCGTGGTGATAACTGGCGCGGCGATGCTCGCGCGGCCGGCTCGCTACCTCTGCCATCACGCCATAGTGCTGCACAAGCGCGAAGCAGACAATGTTCACGCGCGGGCCGCGGCCGAGTTCACCCGCCCGGCGGCTGGCCCGGTGCCCGGCGGCTGGCCCGGTGCCCGGCGGCTGGCCCGGTGCCCGGCGGCTTGGCCCGGTGCCCGGCGGCTGGCCCGGTGCCCGGCGGTCGGCGTACCGCGGTGCTGACCGAGCAGGACCGCGAGGTTCGGCCACTGGCTGTCTTCGTACCGTAACCCATCGCGCTCGACGTGGCCGCATCGCGCACAGTCGGTGACAGGCCGACGAGTTCGCCGGGGTTGTTTGCAATGCCGTGTCTCACTTGGTACGGATTCCAGTCAGGCCCCGCCCCAATTTGGGGCTTTCGTCCGCACCCAATCGGTGCTATGTCCGGGACGAGTGCTTGCGGAGGGACTTTAAGTCAGCCAGACGGTTACAGAGAGTTGTCCGGGTGACGCTGGCGCGAGCGATATGACTGGCGGGCTCGGCCGGCCGGGTGACCGGGCCGGCTGGCGTGACCGGGGCGGCCGGTCCGGCTCGGGGTGACCGGGGCGGCCGGTCCGGCTGGGGGTGACCGGGGCGGCTGGGGGTGACCGGGGCGACTGGGTGACCGGGCGGCTGGGGTGACCGGGCGGCGGCT
>WNFX01001045.1_pt1 | contig 28234 bp, 27 predicted proteins | sample 5400111 | NCBI WGS metagenome assembly WNFX01 (sample SAMN13153363, study PRJNA577476) | soil metagenome | isolation source: 40 cm soil or saprolite under grassland replicate 1 | place: USA:California | collected 2016-06-15
ATCGTGTACCTGCCGGCGCTCCTCACGCTCATGGTGGTGGACAAGATCGTGGTATGATCCCCTTTCACCGCCTCCTCATCTCGACCGCCATCGCCTTCTGCGCGGGCTTCGCGGTGTGGGCGGGTTGGAGTTACCGGCAGTCCGGTGAAGCCCTGATGCTAGTCACGGGGCTCGCATTCGCGGTCGCCGCGGCGGCGCTCGCCTATTACCTGCGACACTTGAACCGTTTCCTCGGTCGATGATCCTTTCCGCCCTGCTGACGCTGCTGCACGGGGACGACCCCACAATCGAGCTGGTCTACTTTTGGGCCGCCGTGCTGCTGGCCCTGACGCCGGTGCTGATCTTCGGGACGATAGGCGTCCTGGTGGTGAAGAAGATGCTCAAGGAGCAGCGCGGAAGTCGGAACGCGGAACGCGGAACAGAGGGGCCGGCCTGACGTTCCGCGTTAGATTCCTCGCATGAGTTCCAAACCCTCCGAGAAGCGTCAGGTCGTCCGCTTCGCCTTCTACAAGCTGGACCCCGCATGGCGGCGGCTGTCCGCCGAGCGCCAGGCGAGCTCGAAGATCGAGTTCGGCGAGATGATCGAAAGCTTCGCCGGCCGCTTGCTGCTTCGCCCGTACGGCCTCGTCGGGATCCGGGGTGACTGCGACTTCCTGCTCTGGCAGGTGGCCGAGAGCCTCGACGCGCTCGTGGCGCTGCAGACCGCGCTCAATCGCACGGACTTGGGCGCGTATCTCGCCAGCCCCTACAGTTATCTCGCGATGACCCGGCGCTCGATCTACGAGTTCCCGGAGGACCCGGGCCAGCCGTCGCGCCTCGTCATCCGGCCGAGCGAAGCGCGCTATTTGTTCGTCTATCCGTTCATCAAGACGAGGGGCTGGTACATGCTCCCGAAGGCGGAGCGCCAGACCATGATGGACGAGCACGTGCGGGTCGGGCGGCAGTACCCCTCGATCCGACTCAACACGACCTACTCCTACGGCCTCGACGACCAGGAGTTCATCGTGGCATTCGAGGGCGACAACCCCGGCGACTTCCTGGACCTCGTCATGGAGCTGCGGGAGAGCAAAGCGTCTTCCTACACACTCAAGGACACGCCGACCTTCACATGCGTGCAGATGTCCCTGTGGGACATGCTCGACACGTTGGGCGGCGCGGGGTCCGCGCAGGCGACCTCGCGGCGGCCCACGCGAGCCGATGGGTACACACCGGTGGCCACGCTCGCGGATCTGCCGGCGGGGGCGAGTCGCCGGGTGTACGCGGGCGGCGACGCGGTGGCGCTCTTCAACGTGCAGGGCACGGTGTACGCGATCGCGAACCGCTGCACGCACGCGCGCGCGAGTCTCTCGGAAGGCAGCGTCGATGCCGCGCGATGCACCGTCACGTGTCCGTGGCACGAGGGCGTGTTCTCGCTCGAGACGGGTCAGGTCCTGGGCGGTCCGCCGGCGCTCCCGGTCGTCGCCTACCGCGTGAAGCTCGAAGGGGATACCGTCCTCATCGCCCCCCCCTCTCCCCAACCCGCCGCGGCGGAGGCGCGCGAGCCCACGGTTGCCCCGCACTCCTGACGACAGCCGTTTCCTGAAGGCCTGCCGCTCCGAGCCCACCGACGTCACGCCGGTGTGGTTCATGCGCCAGGCTGGTCGCTACCTCCCCGAGTACCGCGCGCTGCGGCAGAAGCACTCGCTGCTCGAGCTGTGCCACAAGCCGGAGCTGGCCGCGCAGATCACGTTGCAGCCGGTGGAGCGGCTGCGCGTGGACGCCGCCATCCTGTTCGCTGATATCCTGCTGCCGTTCGAGCCGCTCGGACTGGGGCTCTCGTTCGCGGTGGGCGAAGGGCCGCAGATCACGCGGCCAATCCGGGAGGCTGGCCAGGTGCTCGAGCTGCCGCCCGTGGATCCTGCAAGCGACCTCGCGTACGTGATGGATGCCGCCCAGGCCGCGGCCCGGGCGCTGCCCCCGCACGTCCCGCTCATCGGGTTCGCGGGAGCGCCGTTCACGCTCGCGAGCTACGCGATCGAAGGCGGCGCGACGCGCACCTTCACGCTCACCAAGCGCTTCATGTACACGGAGCCGCGCGCGTGGCACGAGCTGATGCAGCGGCTCGCCGAGCTCGTGGGCGGCTATCTGGCGGCCCAGGCCCGGGCCGGCGCTCGGGCCCTGCAGTTGTTCGACAGCTGGGTGGGCTGCCTGTCGCCGGCGGACTACGCGACCTATGTGTTTCCCCACAGCCAGCGCGCACTCGAGCTCGCGGGCGCGAGCGGCGTGCCGGTGATCCACTTCGGGACGGATACGGCCACCCTGCTCGTGGATTTCGCGCGGGCGGGCGGCGACGTGATCGGCGTCGACTGGCGCGTCCCGCTCGACGTTGCGTGGGAGCGGATCGGGCCCTCTCCCCCTCGCGCCATTCAGGGCAACCTCGATCCGGTCGCGCTCCTGGCGCCGCGGCCGGAGCTCGAGCGGCAGGTGCGGGACGTGCTCGCCCGCGCCGGCGGACGCCCCGGGCACATCTTCAACCTGGGACACGGCGTCCTCCCCGAGACGCCGGTGGAGGCACTGCAGGCGGTCGTGGAGTGGGTGCATGGCGGCTGAGCGGGTCGCCGTGCTGCTGATGGCGTACGGAGGGCCGGGGAGTCTCGACGAGGTGGAGCCGTACCTCCGCGACGTGCGGGGCGGACGGCCGACTCCGCCTGAGTTCGTGCAAGAGATCAGGCAGCGGTACGCGCGGATCGGCGGCCGGTCGCCGATCCGAGAGCTCACCGAGGCGCAGGCGGCGGGCGTGCGCCGGGCGCTGGCGAAAGACGAGCGGTTCGCCGTGTACGTGGGGATGCGCCATTGGCATCCCTACATCCGCGACGTGGTCGAGCGGATCGTGGCAGACGGGCATCGGCGCGTCGTCGGGATCGTGCTCGCGCCGCACTACTCGGCGATGTCCGTGGGCGCCTACGAGAAGCAGCTGCTCGAGGCCGCCGCGGCGCGGCTCGAGCCGGCACTGGTGCGGAGCTGGGCCGACCACCCCAAGTTCCTCGACGCGGTGGCCGGTCGGGTCACGGAGGCGCTGCACCGGTTCCCGCCGGCCACGCGCGACGCCGTCCAGGTGCTGTTCACCGCCCACAGCCTCCCCGAGCGGATCCTCGCGACCGGCGATCCTTACCCCGACGAGCTGCGCGCGAGCGCTGCGGCAGTCGCCCAGCGGGTGGGACTCGCCACCTGGCGAGTAGCGTTTCAGAGCGCCGGCGCGACACCCGAGCGGTGGCTCGGGCCCGATGCGGGGGCCGTCATGACCGAGCTCGCCGGCCAAGGTCATCGCGCTTTTCTCATCGTGCCCATCGGGTTCGTGTGCGACCACGTCGAGCTGTTGTACGACGTCGACGTCGTGTACCACGAGCTCGCCGGGCGTCTTGGCGTCCGGCTCGAGCGCACCGCGTCGCTGAACGACGACCCGGTGTTCGTGGGCGCCCTCACGGAGATCGCACGCGACACCGCGGCGTCGCGTGGGTGGGCGTGACGGTCGCCGTGGTAGGGGCTGGGCTGGCGGGCCTGTCCGCCGCCTGGAAACTCCGTCAGGCCGGTGCCGACGTGGTGGTGCTCGACGCGGGACGGCACGCTGGCGGGGTGATCGTCACCGAGCGACGCGACGAGTTCATCGTCGAAGGCGGCCCCGACGGCTTCCTTGCATCTGAGCCCGACATTCAGGAGTTGGCGCGCGAGATCGGCATTGGGGATCACCTGGTTGACCAAGTCGCGCGCGGATCGACCTTGTGGACTGGGGGGCGGCTGGAGACGTTGCCCGAGGGCCGGGCGGCGGAGCTGCTGGGGATTCAGGGCTACGGGAACGTAGGCGGGTTCCGGAGCTTCGCCGGCGGGATGGCCGACGTGGTGGATGCCCTCGTGGCCCGACTCGCCCCCCGCCTGCGGACGACGCAGGGTGTCACGGCCATCGCGCCCGCGGCGCGCGGCTGGCGGCTCTCCTTCACGGGCGCGTCGTCGCTCGACGCGGAGGCGGTCATCCTCGCGGTCCCGGCCTGGGTCGCGACCCGCCTGCTCGCCGGCCTCGGCGTATCGGCGGCTCGCGCGCTCGATACGGTGCTCTACGCTCCGAGCGTCACGGTATCGCTCGCCTATCGGGTGGACCAGGTGCCGGGGACGCTCGAGGGAGCCGGCTTCGTCGCAGCGCCGGATTCGGGGGCCGCAGTGCGTGCCTGCACGTACGCGTGGCGGAAGTACCCGAAGCGCGCGCCCGAGAGCTTGGCCTTGCTGCGCGCGTTCGTGGGATTGGTGGACGGCGATCCCGGCGCGATTGCGCACGCCGAGCTCGCGGCCATCCTGGGCCTAGAGGGGATTCCGCTCTGGACCCGTGCCTTCCACTGGCCGCGAGCGCTGCCGCGCTACCCGCGCGGGCATGCCGAGCGCGTCGCGGCAGTCCGGGAGCGACTCGCGCGACTTGCGCCGCTGGCGATCGCGGGTGCGGGGTTCGATGGAGCAGGGGTATCGGCGTGCGTGAGGTCGGGACGGGAGGCGGCGAAAACCGTGCTTCAGCGGTTAGGCGGTGCGTAGGGGCGCAGCATGCTGCGCCCCTACATCTCGGGCCGCGCTTTCAGTAACTCTTTCGCCTTCCGCACGACGTTCTCCACCGTGAGCCCGAATTCCTGATAGATCCGTTGGTACGGCGCCGACGCGCCGAACCGCTCGAGCCCCATGACCACTCCGTGGTCCCCGATCCAGCGGTACCACGGCTGCGGCGCGGCGGCTTCGACGGCGAGCCGGACGGGCACGGCGGGCGGCAGCACCGCGTCGCGGTACTCCCGCGGCTGCCGGGCGAACAGCTCCATCGACGGCAGGCTCACCACGCGTGCGGCGATCCCCTCCGCAACGAGTCGCTCGTAGGCGCCGAGCACGATGTCCACTTCGGAGCCACTCGCGAGGAGCACGATGGCCGGTTTCCCGCCGGGGGCCTCCGCGAGCACGTAGCCGCCCAGCCGCAACCCGTTCGCCGGGGAGTATTTCGCGCGGTCGATCACCGGGACCTTCTGACGCGTCAGCACGAGCGCGACTGGGCCGCTGTGTGACAGGATTGCCACGCGCCACGCTTCCACCGTCTCGGTCGCGTCCGCCGGGCGGATGACGACGAGGTTGGGGATCGCGCGCAGGGCGGCGAGCTGCTCGATCGGCTGGTGCGTGGGACCGTCCTCCCCGAGGCCGATGGAGTCGTGCGTGAAGACGTAGATCACCGGCAGGCCGCACAGCGCGGCGAGCCGGATCGGCGGCCGCATGTAGTCGGAGAAAATGAGGAACGTCGATCCGATGGGGCGCACGCCACCGTGCAGGGCGAGTCCGTTCAGGATCGCGCCCATCCCGTGCTCGCGCACGCCGAAGTGGACGTTGCGGGCGCCCCAGCTGCCCGCAGCGACGTCGCCCCCGTTCTTGAAGACCACGTTCGTCGAGGTGGCGAGGTCCGCCGCCCCGCCGACCAGCTCGGGAAGCTTGGCCGCGATGGCGTTCAGCAGCTTTCCCGACGCGACGCGCGTCGCCTGGGCGTCGGCGGGCGTGAACGTCGGGAGTCCCTCGTCCCAACCCTCGGTGAGGCGACCGGCGAGCCGGCGTTCGAGCTCGGCCGCGAGCTCCGGGTATGCCTGCCGGTACGCGTCGTACTGCTTCGACCACTCGCTTTCGAGCCGGGCGCCGCGCTCGCGGGCGAGGCGCCAGTGCGCGAGCGCCTCCTCAGGCACGTGAAACGGCTCGAGGCTGGGCCAGCCAAGGCGCTGCTTCGTGAGCTTCACCTCGTCCTGGCCGAGCGGGGCGCCGTGGGCCTCGGGCGTGTCCTGCTTGTGCGGGCTGCCGTACGCGATGTGGGTGCGCACGATGACGAGCGAGGGCCGGTCACCGACGCGTCGGGCGGCGGCGAGTGCCGCGTCGAGCGCGCCGAGGTCGTTGCCGTCCGCCACGCGCTCCACGTGCCAGCCGTAGCTCTCGAACCGCTTCGCCGTGTCGTCCGAGAACGTGAGATCGGTCTTGCCGTCGATGGTGATGCGGTTGTCGTCGTAGATCCCGATCAGACGGCCGAGCTTCAGGTGGCCGGCGAGCGAGCAGGCCTCGTGCGACACGCCCTCCATCAGGTCGCCGTCGGACGCGAGGAAATAGGTACAATGGTCGACGACGCTGTGGCCCGGCCGGTTGAACAGCTGCGCGAGATGCGCCTCGGCGAGCGCCATTCCGACGGCGTTTCCCACACCCTGGCCGAGCGGGCCGGTGGTGGCCTCGACGCCCGGCGTGAGTCCGTGCTCGGAGTGGCCCGGCGTGCGGCTCCCCCACTGACGGAACTGCTTGATGTCGTCGAGCGAGAGGTCGTAGCCGGTGAGATAGAGCGCCGCGTAGAGCAGGATGCAGGCGTGTCCCGCCGACAGCACGAAGCGGTCGCGCCCGAACCAGTCGGGGTTCGCGGGATTGTAGCGCAGATGCCCCCCCCGGTGCCACAGCACGTACGCGAGCGGCGCGAGCGCCATCGCGGTCCCGGGGTGGCCGGAATCGGCCTGCTGCACCGCGTCCATCGCGAGGGCGCGGACGGTGTTGATGCAAAGCTGATCGAGTGATGCGGCGCGGGCGGTGGGTGGAGGGGGGGGCCGGGGGGGGGAGGCGCCGCCGCTCACGGGTTTCGTCACAACAGACCGGACTTGGCGGCCTGCCATAGGTTGACGAGCCGGTCGAAGCCGGTCACGAGCACGTCTACCTGCTGCGGGCTCGGGGTCGCCTTGGCGGCGGTCTTGAGCTCCTCGCAAATGCGCGGCATTTCCCTGCGCCCTTGCTTGCCGGCTTCGGCGGCGATCTGGTCCAGGATGACGAGGATCTTGTGGCGCGCCGGCTCGTCCTTGGGCACCTGCCATAGGTAATCGGCGAGCTGCTTGCCCTCGGTACAGAGCTTGCCGAGGCCGTCCATGAGGGGCGGCTGCGAGCGGCGCGGTGGGGTGGGATCGCTCATTGGGAGTTTCAATTATACCAAGAAACGGGCTCCGAGGAACGGTTGCCGGGAGTCCGGGGTGCCTCTAGCTTCGGGTCTCCATGGAGCGACCCTCGATCCTCGAACGGCTGCGTGCGTTCAACCGGTGGACCAATGGGTGGGCCGCCTCGATCGCCGTGGCGGTCGGCATCTGGATCGTGTTGCGCTCCTACCTGGTCGAGGCGTTCCGCATCCCGTCGGCGAGCATGGAGAACACGCTGCTCGTCGGCGACTTCCTGTTCGTGAACAAGGCGATTTACGGAGGCGAGCTCGAGATCCCGCTCACCGGGATCCGCTGCTGCCGCCTCCCCGGCTACGCCGAGCCGCAGCGCGACGGGATCGTAGTGTTCCGCTCGGTCGAAGACTCGACGCCCAACCTGAACATCGTGAAGCGGGTGATCGGCGAGCCCACCGATACGCTCCGGATGACGCACGACACGGTGTATCGCAACGGCATGCGGCTCGACGAGCCGTACGCCCTGCACTTGGGGTCCCACACCGACGATCCGTTGCAGCTCCGCAAGATCCGGGCGTTGCAGCTGCCCTACTACGTCGGGCGCGACACGGCCCGCTACCACCCGACGACCCACGACTGGGGCCCGATCGCGATTCCGATCGGGCATTTCTGGGTGATGGGCGACAACCGCGACGAGTCCTATGACAGCCGCTTCTGGGGATTCCTGCCGCGATCGCACATCGTGGGCCAGCCGCTCATCATCTACCTGAGCGTCGCCACCGACCCGCTGCGCATCCGCTGGAACCGGATGTTGCGCCGCCCGACGTAAGGCCAGACGCCTTGACGGGCCCTCCTCGCGTGGTTAAAACCCAACCCGCGTTGTCAGCCCTAGGACTTGAGTACATGACGTTGCTCGTGAGTCTCACGCGAGCCGTGGCGCTCGCCGCACTCGGCAGTACATGGTCGTTGGCGGGTGCGGCCCAGCAGCGGGATACGACCCCCCCTTCCCGTCCCGCGGACAGCCTGAGGGTGTATACCCTGCCGCCCGCGGTCGTCTCGGTTACCCGGGCCAACCCGCCCATCAACCGCATCCCCCAGGCCGTCCACCTCCTCGAGAAGACCGAGATCAGCCAGGCCCGGCCCACGTGGGGTTTGGACGAGGCGCTCGTCACCGTGCCGGGGGTGTACGCTGCGAACCGCTACAACTTCTCGCTCGATCAGCGAATCTCGATCCGCGGGTTTGGGGCCCGTTCGGCCTTCGCCGTGCGTGGGATCAAGGTGCTGGTGGACGGCATCCCGCAGACGCTCCCCGATGGCCAGGGTCAGCTCACCAACCTTGAGCTGGGCGCCGCGGATCGGATCGAGATCCTGCGCGGCTCGGCGTCGGCGTTGTTCGGGAACGCGTCGGGCGGCGTGATCAGCATCTGGACCGACCCCACCGCTCCGCGGACGGTCCGTCAGGAGGTCCGCGTCCTGTTCGGCACGTTCGACCGCGATCTGAATCGCAACTGGAGCAAGTGGCAGTCGAGCACGTTGTTTCGCGTCGGCTCGGGCAGCGGGCTCGTCACCGTCTCGCGGCTCGACTACACCGGCCAGCGGCAGCACTCGGACGCCGATTTCCGCAATCTCAACTCGCGCTGGCATTTCCCGCTGGCCAACGGCTGGTCGCTCGCGGCCACGGCGGACTTCGGTTGGGATCCGCGGGCCGACAACCCCGGTGCCCTCACCGCCGGCGAGATAGCCAGGAACCCCGACTCCGCAGCGGCGATCAACATCACCCGGGTCGCCGGGAAGGACGTCACGCAGGGGCAGGGCGGCGTCACGGTGCGGCGCCAGTTCGAGGGGGGCGGCGAAGCGGCGCTGACCGTCTTCGGCATCGCCCGCAGCCTCAAGAACCCGACGACGTTCGCGTACATCGATCTCGACCGGTTCGATTTCGGCACTCGCGTCGCGGTCAGCCGGCCCCTACCGCTGGGATCCCTCGAGCACCGGCTGACGGCGGGCATCGACTTTCAACGACAGCGCGACGACCGCAAGAACTTCCGGAACAACGCGGGCCAGGTAGACACGACCGTGCGTACCCTCGACCAGCTCGAGCACGTGACCGAAGTCGGGCCGTTCGTGCAGAGCGCCCTGCAGGTCGCGCCGCACCTCTCGGTCACCGGCGGGCTCCGCTACGATTGGGTCAATTTCCGGGCGGACGATCGGCTTGTCACCGCGAGCAACCCCAACGACTCGGGTCGGCGGCTGATGCGCGCGTTGTCCGGTTCGCTCGGAGTCGCCGTCACGCCGTCCGACGCCCTCACCGTGTACGGCAACGTCGGGACCTCGTTCGAGACGCCGACGACGACCGAGCTCACCAACCGGCCGAGCGGCGCCGGCGGCTTCAACCCGACGCTCGAGCCTCAGAAGGCCACGAACTACGAGATCGGCGTGCGCGGCGACGTCGTGGGGCGACTGAACTATTCGGTGGCACTGTTCGACGCCGAGGTGCGCGACGAGCTCATCCAGTTCCCGGTCCCTGCCGACACGAATGGCCGGGTCTTCTACCAGAACGCCGGGAAGTCCCGCCACCGCGGAGTGGAGCTCGGCGCCGAGCTGGAGATCGCGTCGGGGGTCAGCCTCATGACAAGCTGGACCTACTCAGACTTCCGCTACTCGCGCTACCTCGGGCTCGACGGCCGAGCGGTGCCGGGAATTCCGCAGCATTGGCTCCACTTCCTGCTGAAAGGGCGCCCGGCGTTCACCCGCGGGGGCTGGGTGGAGGTCGAGGAGACGCACTCGTCCGGTTACCTCGTCAGCGACGCGGCCAGCACCTCCACGAGCCCCTGGTGGACGACCAACGCGCGCCTCGGTTGGGACGGGACGGTGGGGAGCCTGCGGCTGCGTCCCTTTCTGGGCTTGAACAACGTGTGGAACCGTTTCTACGTCGCGTCGGTGGTTATCAACGCCGCGAACGGGCGCTATTATGAGCCGGCTCCGGGCCGGAACATGTATGTAGGGTTCTCGCTGGGCGCAGGGGAATAGTCGTCGACCTTCAACGGAGGTGGGTATGATGCATTGGGCTCGATGGTCCGCGACCGTGGCGGTCGCGGCGCTCGTCGCGGCACCGCTGTGCGGGCAAGGGTCGGGAGGGGCCGCGGAGCCCCCCTCGGTCGCTCCACCGCACGCCGTCGTGACGAACGACATGTTGCTCAACGCCGCGGCCAGCGGCGACTGGCTGATGTACGGACACAACTACTGGAACAACCGGTTCTCGCCCCTCAAGACGATCAACACCACGAACGTCAAGAATCTTGTGCCGCGGGCCGTGTACACGCACGGGTCCGAGCGGCTGGGCAGCTTCGAGACCACCCCGATCGTGGTGGCCGGGGTCATGTACATCACGTCGCCCGCGACGCCCAACAACATCGTGCGCGCGTTCGACTTGCGGACGCAGAAAATGTTGTGGGAGTACACGCATAAGAACGATCCGGTGGCGACGGCCTGCTGCGGCCCCAACAATCGCGGCGTCGCCGTCTCGGGCGGGTCGGTGTTCCTCGGCACACTCGACGACAACCTCGTGGCCCTCGATGCGACCACCGGTAAGGTGAAGTGGGAGGTGAAGGTGGGGGACGGCCCCGCCGCCGGCTATACCGAAACGATGGCGCCGCTCGTGATCGGCGACAACGTAATCATCGGGACCTCGGGCGCCGAGTACGGCATTCGTGGCTACGTGAAGGCGTTCACTGCGGCGAGCGGCGCGGCGGTCTGGACGTGGTATTCGCTCCCCGATCCGCAGCACGGCGGCTGGTGGGGCAAGTGGTCCAAGACCACCGGGGAGGGCGACGACCTGAAGCGCGACATCGCCAAGGAAAAGGCCGACTCCGCCAAGTATGCCGACGCCTGGAAGACCGGCGGCGGCTCGATGTGGATGACCCCGGCCTACGACGCCGACACCAAGACTTTGTTCGTCGCGATCGGTAACCCGTCGCCCGACCTGGACGGCTCGATCCGCCCAGGCGACGACTTGTGGACCGAAAGCATTGTGGCGATCAACGCGACTAACGGCGAATTCAAGTGGGGCTACCAGGAAGTGCCGCACGACGTGTGGGACCTGGATGCGGTGAGTCCCCCCGTGATCGCGATGGTCGGCGGCAAGAAGGCCGTCGTGGAGGCGGGCAAGACCGGCTTCGTCTACGTCCTCGACGCCGCGACCGGCAAGCTGATCCGCCGTTCGGCGGCGTTCGTGCCGCAGCAGAACATGTACACCCAGCCGACCGCCGACGGCGTATTCATGCTGCCGGGCGCCAACGGCGGCCAGGAGTGGTCCCCGATTGCCGTGCACCCCGACCTGGCCTACGCGTACACGGTGGGCCTGCACCAGCCGATGCACTACAAGGTCCACTATGCGCCCTGGGAGAACGGCCGGCTGTGGCTGGGCAGCGCGTTCATCCGGGTTCCCGACGACAAGGGCGGCTATTCGGGGGAGTACGGCAACGTCAACGCGATCGACCTGAACACCGGGAAGATCGCGTGGACGGTGAAGACCGAGCTGCCGATGATGGGTGGCGCGACCGCCACTGCCGGCAACCTGGTGTTCACCGGCGAGGGGAACGGCTGGTTCAAGGCCTACGACGCCAAGACCGGCGCCGTCCTGTGGAAGTTCTACTGCGGCGCCGGTGTGAACGCGGCGCCCTCGGTGTACGAGCTCGACGGGGAGCAGTTCATCGCCGTCGCGGCCGGGGGCAACTTCCAGATCAGCTATCCGCTAGGTAATTCGGTCTTCGTCTTCGGGCTTCCCAAGGCGGGGATGTAAAGACCTGAGCAGGGAGCCGGCGCACGGTGCTGCTCGTCGTGCGTCGGCTTTTGCCTTTAGCGGTTCTCTGAGGAAGGCTGTCCGAGAGTGTGGAGCAGCGCGCTGACCTCTTGCCAAGTTGTGGCCGGAAGGACGTCGTCGTCGGACTCAACCACATAGGCGACGTCGTAGCTGCAGTACGCCGAAGTCACACCGCGCCGCTGCGCGCACTCCATGAGGTGGAACACGGCCCCCTGGCGGAGCAGCCAGACCGCCGAGTCGCCCACTGCGGGGTGCGGCAGGTCGCCGACCTTGAAGTAGAAAACCGGCCAGGTCTGAGTGCCCCGGCGCAACGTCGCCTGGTACGCCTTGGGGATGTCGGCACAGCCGTACAGGACGTGGCGCAAGATGCCGCAGGGCTCTTCGTAGCGCCAATCGCGCTCCGTCTTGGCGAGTGTGGCAGTGACGACGAGATCAGCGCCCGCCAGTCGCTGGGCGAGCGGCCGCTCCCCTACCGCAACAAGCGGGACACGCGCGAGCGCTGCCTTGTGGGAGTGTAGGCACCCTGCGCCGGCCAGGAGCAGCACGAACATCCCGCCGCGCACCAACCGGTACAGCCCCAGAGCCAGCAGCCACTCTACGAAGTGGCCGAAACCCGTAACGCTGGACTTGGAGTACATGCAAGGCCATCCTCATACGCTGCGCCTACCCTCTCGGACCGGAGCGCCGTCTCGCAGCTGGCTCTCCGCCGGCGGCCCAAATGGGCTGCAGTTTCGGTTCTCGCAAGGAGGATGCCAGACACATCAGGGGCCCTCCGCGGGTGGCACGGCAAACCTGAGGCGCCTACGTGCCATGCCTGTCGCTCATGCGCCACAATGCACGGTCTTCAAGCTCTTCCGCCTCGCGGGAGGGCGTGGTAGGTTCGCCACGGTGAAGTCGTTGTCGGTCGCATGTATCGTAGCCGTGGCGGTGGGCGCGGCGTCGCCGGTTGTGGTTCGCGCACAGGGCGACGTTGCCGCGCCCGCTCCGGCCGTCGATCCGTCGTGGTTGCAGGTCGATAGCGTGACCAAGACGGTCACCTTCCAGCTGGTGGCGGGCCTGACGGGTCTCAACGGCGCCCTGAACTTCAACGGGTTCCGGGACGGCGGGCTGACGCTGACGGTCCCGCTGGGGTGGACGGTGCTTATGCACTTCCGGAATCACGACGGCATGCTCCCCCATTCCGCCGAGGTCATCCCTGACACCCATCCCCTTCCCACAGGGCCAGTTGCGCCCGCCTTCCCGCGCGCGTTCACGCTGCGGCTGGACCAAGGGCTGATCTCGGAAAAGACGGATGACATGCGCTTTATTGCGGATAGGGGGGGGTCCTACCTAATATTTTGCGGGGTTCCGGGCCACGGGGCGGCCGGCATGTGGGTTCGCTTCGCGGTTTCGGGCTCAGTTCGTAAGCCGTCGTTGGCGGCCACTCCTGCGGGGCCACCCTAGTCTCGCGGGAGCGGGGAGTGCCGAGCGGACGCTGGCGCGGCCTGGTGCGGTCGGCCCGGTGGCGCAGCGCAGCACGTAGCAACTCGCTCTCAAGGAGGTGGGCTCCGCTTTCCCCTGTTTGCTCACACAACTGTAGGTGAGAAGCCAGACGAGTGTTACTGGTGGGAGGACCACGTTCCCACTCGGCTGTACCTGGCGCCGTGTAGTTGCAGTTGGCGCCTCGAGGGCACGAGCGGTAGGATTGGCCAGGTAAACTCCCAAGGAGGGAATCTCGTATGAAGCGTCTCACGCTGTTGTTGTTGGGCTTGGCGCTGGGCGTCTCCGCGACGGTCGGCGCGCAAGGCCTGACGATGCAGATGTCCAACGGCTGGTCGTTCTCGTTCTCCGGTAACGTGAACGCGTTTTGGGTGTTCTCGAAGGTCAACAATAGTGGCCCGGCAAACTCCAGCGTCCGCACGGGACTGCTCCCTGCCTTTGCGACGTTCTCAGCTAGCGGCAAAGAGGCTGGCCTAAACCTCGGAGTGCACTTCGGGTTCGCGCCGCAGATTCAGAACGGACCCAACCACGACCAATTCGGGAACATTGCATTTGGCGGCCTTCAAGCCGGCGCGCAGATCGACATGCGCCAGGTGTACTTGACCATCGGACTCAAGGACGGGTCCACGATCCTCGCCGGCCGCGAGTTGGGCTTGTTCGGCCGCCAGAATATTCTCCAGGACATGACGCTCTTCGGCGTCGGAGCGGTGGGGATCGGCGGTGGGCAGGCGAAGGGCACGACGCTGGGTCGGATCGCATATGGGTACATCTATCCGAACTTCAACGCGCAGGTAACCTTCAGCACGAAACCGGGTCAGGCCCAAGTCAGCATCGGTCTGTTCCAGCCGAGCGTCTTGGGGAGCGGCACGTACGCGTTCACCAAGATCCCGCGCGTGGAGGGTGAGTTTTCCTACAACCAGAAGTCGGGCAAGAACAACTACATGTTCTGGGTCGGCGGCCTGTGGCAGACGACGTCCGACTCCGCGTCGGGCGGGCAGTCGATCAGTTCGATCGGCGGTACTGCCGGTATCAAGGCGAGCATGTCCGACCTGTCCATCGTGGTCAGCGGCTACATTGGCAAGGGGCTCGGCACGGGCTTGCTGTTTTCGGGCTTCGAGAAGGCAGGGACCAGTGCCATTTCAACCGAGACGCGGTCTTCTGACGGTGGGTACGCCCAGATCATGTACAAGCTCCAACCCAAGACGAGCGTCGGCTTGAGCTGGGGCTTCAGCCGCTTGAAGAATAACAATACGGCGGCGCCCCTCGGCGACGGCAACACCACCGTGCGCTCAAACGTTTACTCCTACACTGCGGGCATTTACCACCAGTGGACCAAGTCCCTCAAGCTAGTCTTCGAGGGCACGCAAGAAGGAACGACCGGTGTAAACATCGGAACACCGGTCGCGGCGGGGACCAAGCAGATCGACATCTCCGGCGGGTTCATGCTGTTCTTCTAACACCAGAAAGACGTAACACGAAGGCGTAACACAGAGACGTAGCAAAGAAGACGTAAAGGCCGGGAGTGATTCCCCGGCCTTTTACGTTGTTGCTTGACGTTGTCGTGCTACGTTCTCGCGCGACGTTTCTTATTTGTATCGGTAGGTTATCCGCCCTCTCGTGAGATCGTACGGCGAGAGGTCCACTGCGACCCGATCCCCCTGCAGAATCCGAATGTAGTTCTTGCGCATCTTGCCGCTGACGTACGCCAGCACCTCATGCCCGTTCTCGAGCTTCACGCGGAAGGTCGTGTTGGGAAGCACTTCGCTGACCGTACCCATCATTTGTATCGCGTCGCCAGCCACGCTCGGTGTCGCTCTCCTTCTCCCGTCGTGGAACGGGGGATGTCACAGTCGGGCGATATGCGGATCCATGGTTTCATCCCGCGGCGCGGTGGGCCCGCGCTCGATGTAGGACGCGTGACGGCCGCAGCTTTGGCAGGTCAGCGTCACGCGCTCCGGTGCGAGCGGCGCGGCGCGGCCACCCCGACGTCGGGGCGCGCGCACGATCGACCGCGTGCTGCAGGAGGGGCAGACCAGAGGCACGTGCTCACGGTCCGCCGCAATCAGCGCCAGCGCTTCGGGCGCTCGGTATTCCTTGATTCCGCGTCGTCCCACGGCTGAAATGTAGTCACCCCTGGAAGGTGGGCCTCCTTGACACCTCTCCGCTGAGGCGTATCTCTCACGCAGCCCGCAGGTTGCCCGCGGAGGTGACCATGGACCGCCCCCAGTACGAGCCGCTGGCGCAAATCGAGGTCGACGCCGCCAAACCGGAGCCCCAAGGCTTCACGCTCACCGGTCAGGGGCCCGATCGCGTGGAGTATCAGCTCGACCTGCGTTTCGAGATGCCGCTCGACTCGCGGACCCGCAGCGTGCTGGGCGAGCTCTTGTCCCACTCGGACCTCACCATCTCGCGGCGCGCGCCGGGCGCGCTCGTCCAGGCATTGCGCCAGCGTCGTAACCGCGCTCCCCAGCGGTAGTTCCGTCAAACAATCGGTCCAAAATCCTTGACGGTCTGGTAGGGCCGATGTAGCTTGGCGCGACCTTTAGCGCCGGAGCAGCGTGTTCCATGCCAGCCGAGCTCGGCGGGTCGCAGATCTCTTCGCTGCTCGAAGCCCTCCCTGGAATCGCCAGTGTGCTGCGCAGCCCCGTGGCCGACGCCTTGGTCAAGGCGATTCGCGCCGCCGCGGGGGTGGGTGAGTTCACGTTCGACGATGCCGAGGAGCTGGTTCGCTACGCGGTGCGCCGCGGCTTGATCGGTCCGGAAGAGGGCGATCGCGTCCTCGGGGACGTCGAGGGCCCGCTCAAGTCCAAGCCCAAGCCCGCCCACGCCGCGAGGCCCAAAGCGCTGGCCAAGAAGAAGGTCGCCAAGAAGAAGTCGCGGCGGTGAAGCTGCAGCTCCCGCTTGTTCTGCTGGGCGCGGCGGTCGCGTGCGCTCGCGCACCGCAGCCCGCTCCAGTCACGCCGTTTCGGCTCGGCGCGGCACTCGCCGCCGCCGGGCGCTGCGACACCGCCACCGTCGTAGCACGCGCCGCGCTCGCGCGCGAGCCGGACAACGTGCTCGGGCCGCTCGTGATCGGCACGTGTCAGGAGCAGGCGGATCGCTACGACGAGGCGGTCGCCACCTACACCGACTTTGTAGCACAGCACCCGAGCGCCCGCGGGGTAGCCGCCCTGCGCGCCAAGGCGCAGCTCGCGCTCCGCGCGGCGGCGGAACACACGGCCCGACAAGCGCTGGCGCGCGAGGCGGAGCTTGCGCACCAGCCGCCCCAACCCGCCACGGTTGCGGTGCTGCCCCTGGTGATCGCGGGGGATTCGACCGTCCAGCCCTTGTCGCGCGGGCTGGCGGAGCTCATCACCACCGACCTGGCCTACATCCGGACGCTGCGCCTGCTCGAGCGTCTGCAAATCGGCATGTTGCTGGACGAGCTCAAGCTCGGCCGGAGCGAGCGCGTGGATCCAGCGACGGCTGCTCGCGTAGGACGCCTGTTGCGGGCGGAGCGCCTGGTGCAAGGGACGGCGACAATTCCGCTCCGAGGGCCGGTCCAGATTTCGGCAACGGTGGTCACCGGTACCGGCGTCGTACGGCCTGTGGAGCAGGTGACCGGGCCGTTCCCGAAGCTGCTCGATCTCGAAAAGCAGGTCGTGTTCGATCTGGCCGCGCAGCTCGGGTTTGCCCTCACGCAAGCGGAGCGCGAGCAGATCCTCCGTCAGGGGCCAAAGAACCTCGCCGCATTCCTCGCCTACGGCCGGGGGCTCGAAGCAATGGATCGCGGGGACTACGGAGCGGCGGCGCGTCACTTCAAGAGCGCCGCTCGGGCCGACCCGAGCTTCCAGGCGGCCCGCGACGGGCAGCAGACGGCGACCGCAGCTCCGGCTGTCCAGCAGGCTTCGGGCGAGGGGGGGGGAATCGGCAGCGTCGTGGACGCGGTCGAGCGGGTGACGGGTGGCGCTCAGCCGACGGGGTTGGGCGGCGTGGGCGGACTGCTCTCCGCCGGAGCGCGCGATGTCGTGCCCGCCATCGGCGACGCGATCGGCGACGTCAGGCTGCCGACGGGCAGCTCCACCATCGACCGTCAGCTGACGCCAGAATCGCTCGGCCTGCCGTCCATCCTGTCCGTCACCAACGGCATCACGATCATCTTCAAACGGCCGCCGTGAGGTGGGGCCTGTTGTGTTTGTGCGCGGCGGCGCCGCTCGCTGCGCAGGGAGGGGGGCCAACGGACGGAGTCGGCACCGCGGCGCGCACCGGGCTCGTGTTTGACGGTTACTACTTTGGGTCGAGCTACGCGTTCGATCACGTCGTCGAGTGGACTGTTCCGGTCAGCGTGTCGCATCGGCTGAGTCCAAGCCTCACGATGGATCTGTCGAGCGGGTACGCGCACGCCGCCGCGGCGACGAGCAGCGGGACCATCGAGGTCTCGGGACCGAGCGACACCGATGTGCGCATGAGCTGGGCGGCCGTGTCGGGCCATGTGATCGTCTCGCTGGTCGGCACGCTGCCGACGGGGAAGAAGGCCGTCGACACGTCGTCGGTACCGCTGCTCAGCGCGCTCGCGACCGAACTGCTCAACTTCACGACGCCGAGCTTTGGGACGGGGGGCGGCGTGACGGGCGGTTTCGCGACCGCGTTCCCGCTGGGGGAGCGCTGGGCGGCCGGAGTGGGTGGGAGCTACCGCTGGCGCGCGGCCTACACCCCCGTCGCGGGGAGCGGAGATCTCGAGCCGGGCGGTGAGGGGCGGGTCAGGCTCGGAGTGGAAGGCCCCGTCGGTCGTGGCGGCGGGGGGTATTTCCGTGGTGCGGCGGTTTACGCCGGCAGCGGCGTGGATACGCTGGACGCCGGGTCCCGCAGCGTCAGCGGTGGTCGGCTGCTCCTGTACACCGGCCTCAACCTGCCCGCCGGGCGGGGCACCCTGTCGCTGTACGCCTACGACCGCTATCGCTTCCGCCCGCACGGCTACGACTCGACGGTAGTCCAGGTGCCGCGCGGCAACGTGCTCGCCCTGGGCGCGCGGCTCGAGCGGCCGCTCTCGCCGGCGCTGCGGCTCGCCCCCAACATCGAGTTTCGTAACGAGCTCGCCCCGTCGAAGGACGGAGGTCTCGCGCTGCTGGGATGGCTGGTGCGCCCGGGCGTGGACCTGCGCTACCGCGCCGGGGGAGCGGTGACGATGGTGGTCCAGGGTCAGGCGGCGTTCGGCCGGCTCGCGAGCAACGGGACCTCGGTATCGCTCGTCGGGCCGCGGGCGGTAGTGGTGCTCGAGTGGGCGCGATGATCCGGCGCATCCTCCCCTGGCTCACGCTCGCGGTGACGGGTGGCATGGTCGCATGTGCGGAGTGGGCGGGGTCGGAGCTCGGAGGCCCGAAGCTGTCCATCGTGCCGCTGATCGGCATCGGGTCCGGAACGGTCCTGCTCGACGATCTCGACCAGCTCCACGTGGTCGTCGTGCCGATCTCGAGCGTCGGCGTACCGATTGGGGCGGCCGTCGCGGATACGACCGTTCCCGTCGATGCGGCGGGCAACGCGACGCTCACCGTGCCGGTCGGGGTCATCGGGAGAGCGCAGCCGTTCGAGGTGACGCTCCAGGGCATCCGCTCAAGCGACGGCGCCGTCCTGTACGCAGGTGTCGACACGGTGGTCGTGAGCGGTGCGGGTCCAACCTCGCCGGTGACGGTGCCCGTGAGCTATGTCGGGCCATGCCAGATCGGCTCGGGCTGCGTCGTGACGGTAGCGCCGCAGGACACGACGCTCGCCACCGGCGGCTCATTGGTGATGCGCATCAGCGTGGACTCGGCGCTGACCTCGGTTACGGGCGTGCCCGTGGCGTTGACCAACCTGACGCCGGGGCTCGTCCTGGTGGGGCCGGATCGCACGGTCACGGCCCTCCTGAGCCCGACCGGCGGCCCCGGGCTTGTCGAGGCGGCGATTCGCGGCGCCGCCGATACGCTGCGGCTCACCGTCGCGCCGCTCACCGCCCCCGCCGCGGTTCTGGTCAACCAGGGATACGTGACGCTCACGACCTTGAGTCCGGCGAACACGGCGCAGCTCACGGCCGTCGTCACCGACATCGCCGGAAAGCAACTGTCTCCCTCACTCGCGACCTGGACGACCCGCGCGCCGGGCGTGGCGACGGTGTCGAGCACCGGACTCGTCGCGGGCGTCTCATCCGGCAGCGCGATCGTGGTCGCGACTGCGGCACCCGGCGTCGCGGACTCGCTGGTGGTGATGGTCGGCAACGCGACCATCCTCCCCGGCAATCCGCTCGCGCTCGCACTCACCGGGGGCCGCAGCTTCGGGGTGGCAAAACTCGGGCAGCCCGTCGCCATCGACGTCGTGATCGACCTCAAGGCGGTCACGGCCGAGCTGCTCGGCAGCTACGACGCACGCTTTACCTGGAATGCCGGCGTGCTGCGGTACGACAGTACGCAGGCCGGCAGCTTCGTGCCTCCAGCGGTCATCGCCGACACGGCGGCGGGCGGTATCTTGCGTTTCAGCGCGACCGACCTGGTCGGGGCGATCGGGTCACAGACACTGGCCCGCCTCTGGTTCACCGCGACGGGCCTAGGACCCTCCAGTCACGTGTTGTCGCTGCCTGTGTTGTCGGCGGCGCTCACGAGCCTCGATCTGACGCCCGGATTGCTCGTGGCGCCGGGCGGCGCCACGATCGTACCGTAGTCTCCGAGCGAGCTACACCCGAAATCCCCGCACCAGCCCCCGTAGCTTCTCGGCCGCTTCCAGCAGGCTGCTGGCGGCGGCCGCCATCTCTTGCGTCGACGCGCCCTGCTGTTCGGCGGCGGCCGTGGCCTGCTCCGCGCCCGCCGCGTGCGCCGTGGCGCGTGTCGCCACCTGCTCCGCCTGCCCCTGCAGCTGCACGGTGGTTTCGCGGTTCGCCTGGGCCGCGACGCGCACCCGCGCGGCGACCTGCTCCACCAGCTCGACCGCGGTGGAGATCTCGGCGAGGCCATGCGCCGCGCCTTCGGCGACGTTCTCGATGCCCCGGACCTTCGCTTGACCGGCTGACATCGTGGCCGTGACGTCCTCCATCTGCTCCCGGATCGATCCCGTGGTGCGGGTCACTTCCTCCGCCGCTCGCGCCGACTCGTCGGCGAGCTGGCGCACCTCCTCGGCGACCACCGCGAAGCCGCGGCCGTGCTCGCCCGCCCGGGCGGCTTCGATCGCCGCGTTCAACGCCAGCAGGTTGGTCTGGGACGAGATGCGCTTGATGAGCTCCACGAAGTCGTCGATCGACACGCTCAGCTCGCCGAGCTGACCGATCTGCTTCGAGGTGGTCTGCACCACCTCCCGCACGTTGAGCAGCACGCTGCTCGCGGCGGCGACGTCGCCCCGGTGCCGGTCGGCGACGGTGCGGATTTCCTCTCCCAGCTTGGCCGCGCGCTCCGCCGCATCGGCCATGTCGCCCGTCGCCGCGCGGAGGGTGTTGAGACCGGTGCCCATGGAAGTCAGGGCGGCGCGTTGTTGGTCCGCCCCCCCCGCGATCTCGACCATGGCCGCCGACACCTCGTTCGAGGAGGCGGCGAGCTGCTCGCTCACCGCCGACAGGTCTCCCGCCGCCCCGGCGATCCGATCTGACTCGCCGATCACCTCGGCCACGATCTGCCGGAGCCGGTCGCCCATCTGCTGGATGGCGTCCGCCAGTACGCGGAACTCCCGGGGCATCTCGCCGGTGGTGACCGGTCGCAAGTCGCCGGCGCCGAACCGCTCGGCGGCCGTCACCAGTCGGCCGAGCGGCCCGTGCACCGATTGGACGGTGTAGCGCGACAGGAAGAAGCCCAAGACCACGAGCGTGACGACGAAAACCCAGAGCTTGCGCTCTCGGTCGGCTGCGTTCGCCGTCAAGCGCTCCGCGGACTTCACCGCTTTCTGGGCCTGACGGCGTGAGATATCGCGCACCAGCCGCGTCAGCTCCGCGGCCTGCGGTCGCACCGCCGCCGCCCGCGCCGCCGCTTCTTGATCGCGCCCCAGGTCGCGGAGCGCGTGGGCGAGCGAGTACTCGGTCTGGATCGCGGCGTGGAGCTGCTTCACTCGGTTCACCGTGAGGCGATCCTCGACGGTCAGGCCGGCCAGCGCATCCAGCCGCCGTTGGTGCTGAAACGCGTCCTCGGCGGCGGCTTGGAACTCTCGACGTGGGACGTCCCCGGGCGAGCCCAGATACTGCTCGGCGGCTCGGATCTCTTCCAGCACGCTCGTGACGAGACCGCTCCCCTCCTCGGTGGAGGTCCGCAGCGCGTCGAGCTCCTGCTCGATGGCGTACCGCATCTGGCGCAGGGTGGCGGCGCCCGCGATCGCCGTGGCGACGAGACCGGCCAACAGCAGGGCGAGCCCGATCAGGATACGCGCACGGATCGTGTCGAACCGGCCCCGCATTACGGCGCTGCCTCCGTCACCAGTCGCCCGTTCCGCACGATGCCGATGACCGCGGTCTTGCCCGCCGCATCGCCGTTGCCGTCGAACACGATCGTGCCGGTGACTCCCTCGAACGGCGGCTGGCCCCGGCCCACCCGCGCGAGGTAGTCCCGAATGGCGCGCCGCTCGGCCCCAGCCCGGTCGATCGCACGCGCCAGGAGCAGCACGATGTCGTACGTGCCCGCGCCGCGATGGTCCGGCCTGAGTCCCGGGAACGCGCGCCCGTACTCCGCCACGAACGCGACGTTACGCTCGTCACGCCGGTCGGGGAGATAGGCGGACGACAGCCGGAGGCCCTCCGCGAGCGCACCGTCCGCCTCGATCCCCGTGAGCGCGTCGCCGCCGAGCACGGGCCACCGCAGCCCGAGCGAGCGCATCTCCCGCAGCGCGAGCTCCGCCCCCGGTCGCTCCGCGGCCAGTAGCAGCACGTCCGCGCCCGCCCGGCGCATGCGCGAGAGGTACGGCTCGAGCGAGGAGGTGGCCGGGATGTAGGGATCGGCCTCGAGCACCGTCCCCCCCAAGCGCGCAAACTCGGCCGCGAACGTACCGCGCACGCCGCGCCCGTAGTCGCTGTTGAGGTAGATGATGCCCGCTCGTCTGGCGCCGAGCGTCTGCCAGGCAAAGCGCGCGAGCTGTGGCCCGTGCTGCAAATCGCTCGGGCACACGCGGAACACATAGGGACCGATCCCCGACAGGTCGGGACTGGACGCGGACGGTGAGATCATCGCCAGAGGCGTCACGCCGCCGCCGTACACCCGCGCCGCCGCGAGGGACGTGCCCGAGCTCAGGTGCCCCACGACCGCCACGATCGCAGGGTCCGCGTACAGTTGCTCCGCCACCCGCACCGCGGTGTCCTCGGCGCCCGAATCATCGACGATCCGCAGCTCGAGCTTGCGACCCCGGATCCCCCGTTTGGCGTTGATCTCGTTTACCGCTAACTGGGCGGCCCGGAGCATCGAGGCGCCGCGCGGCTGGGAGAAGGGACCCGCGAGGCCGATGGCGATCGACCCCGTGGGGCGGGAGCACGCCGCCAGCGCAAGAGCAACGACGAGAGCTGGGGTTCGCAGAGGCCCTCCAGGTAGGCGCGGGGCAAGGTTAAGCTTGCCCATGGGGAAGCGCAACATTTCCCCACCCCCCCACAGGATTTCCACGTGGTTTTCCAGACCGATGTGGACAATTCTGGATTGCCTGCGGCCCAGTCCGGGGTAGCTTGATGCGAGTGGAAACGTCAAGTCGCCTGTACCGATTTGCCGGTGCGCTCGAAGGGCTGCTCGCCGCGCCCGATGCCGAGGCCTTCGAGCGGGCGTGGGAGATGGCGCACGTCGACCGGCTCGCATGGGAAGCGCTCGGGGGCGCACGACGGGCCGACAGCGAGGCCCTCGAGCCCGCGCTCGATCAAGTGGACCGCCGCCTCCTCGCCACGCTGGAGCGCTGCCGCGCGTTCGCCGATCCGCACGTCGTGACGTTCCGGGTTCCCGAGCTCGAGCGCTGGCAACATGCCGCTGCCGCAGCCCTCGTCGGTGCGCGCTGGGGCGTCGCGGGTCTGCGCACCGTGATCGCTGACACCGGGGCACCGCTCGGGCGTCGCTACTTCGCGTTCCTCGCGCTGGCCGAACGGCACCCCGAGGGGGCATGGCCGCTGTTCGAGCGGTATCTCGTGACGCCGGGCGCGCACCACGCGTTTGTCGCCGCCGCCGTGGAGGCGGCGCGCTACTACCCGGGACACGCCGACGTCCTCGTGCGTCTGTTCGAGCGGATCCGCGGCGACCAGCTGCAGCGCCGGTTCCTGGGCCCCAAGATCCTCGAGTCCCTCTATGTGCTGGGTGAGCAATGCAGCTTGCCGCTGTTCGAGCAACTGCTCGTCGCCGGGCACACCGACCCGGACGTGGATCGCTGCGAAGTGACCCGGGCGCTCGTCGTGGTGCGCCGAGCGACCGGGTGCGTCGCGCCGAGCTCCAAGTTCGCCGATGGCGACGAAGCGACGGTGTTGCACACCCTGGACGACGCGGAGCGACGCTTCGAGGCCACCCGGGATCGGATCGTGCCGGTGGTTGTGATCTAACAAGGCGGCAAAGGGCGGCAAGAAATCGGATCGCATTGCCGCCCATTGCCGCCCATTGCCGCCCTCTGCCGCCCTTACCTTCCGGCCACGAACTCCCAGACCTTCTCCCGGTACGCTCGCCCGCCGATGTCGTAGGTATCGTTGTGCCCGGATCCGTGAATCAGGACCACCTTGACCGGCCCCGCCGCGGCCGCCGCCACCGCCATCCCCATCGCGGTGGGCACCAGCCGATCCGCGTCGCCGTGAAACAGCAGGATCGGACAGTGGACCCGCCTGATGTTGGCGACGTTGTCGAGCGACAGGCGGAGGAGGAAGCGCGGCAACAGCCGGTAGTGGTGCTGCGCCATCGCCGCGGCATTGGTAAACGGCGATTCCAGGATCAGTCCGGCCACGCGACGGTGCGCGGCGGTGTAGGTCGCCACCGCGCTGCCGAGCGAGCGGCCGTACACGTAAATGCGCTGCGGGTCCACGTCCGGGCGGGTTGCGAGCGCGTCGTAGGCGGCGTCGGCGGCGGCGTACAAGGCCGCCTCCGTTGCCCGGCCTCCGCTGCCGCCGTAGCCCGGGTAGTCGAGGACCAGCAGCGCGGTGCCCGGCGGCTGGAACGCACGCACCACCGGCCAGATTGCCGCGACGGTCTCACCGTTGCCGTAGAACCAGAGGAGACCCGGGGAGGTTGGGGAGGTTGGTGGAGGTTGCGGGAGGTTGATTCGGTGCGGAACAACCTCCTCCAACCTCCCCCGTCCTCCCCCAACCTCCGCCGGTTTCAAGTACCACCCCACGAGTCTGGTCCCACCCTGCGTCACCAGCTCGACCTTCTCCCCGTTCTCGACGCCCACGCGCTTGGGGTCGGGCAGGCTCCCCCGGGGCGCCGGAAAGGCGAGCCGATCTTGGAACAGCCAGGCGAGCAGCAGCAACACCAGGTACGCGAGCCCGAGGCCCACGATGATGCGGAGCGCCAGCATCTGAAGAAGTTAACTTAGAGCCGTGACGACCCAGCTCACGTGCCCTTCGTGCCGGGCCGAAATCCCGCGAGGCGCGGCCTTCTGCCCGGCATGCGGCTCGGCTTCTCCCACCGTCATCACGAACGAGCGCGCGACGGCCTCACCCCCTGACCCCCTCTCCGTTCCGGAGAGGGGGGAGGTGAGGACCACGCTCGAGCGGCTCGCCCGCGCGCTCGGTCCCAAGTACGAAGTGAAGCGCCTGATCGGCCGGGGTGGCTTCGCCGAGGTATACGAGCTGTGGGACCGGGATCTCGATCGCCGCCTCGCATGCAAGGTGCTCCACCCGGAGATCGCCTGGACCCCGGGCATGCTGGCGCGTTTCCGACAGGAGGCGAAGGCACTGGCCCGCCTGCAGGACCCGGCCATCCTCGCGATCCACTTCACCGGCGACGGTGAGGGCCTGGTCTACTACGTGATGCCGTTCGTAGAGGGCGAATCGCTCGCGGAGCGCTTGCGCCGCCGCGGCCCGTACACCGCGGACGAGGCCTTGAAGATCGCCGAGCCGATTCTCCAGGCGCTGTCCCACGCCCACACCCAGGGCCTCGTGCACCGCGACATCAAGCCCGACAACGTGATGGTCGAGGCGAAGGGCGGCCGCGTCCTGCTCCTGGACTTCGGGATCGCCAAGCTGCTCGACCCCGGCGGGGGCGAAGCGGGCGGCGCCAAGACGGCCACGGGCTTCACGGTCGGCACCGTGCAGTACATGAGCCCCGAGCAGGCTCTCGGCCAACCGAACCTCGACGGCCGGAGTGACCTGTACGCCTTCGGCGCCATGCTTTACCAGATGGTGACCGGGACCCCCCCCTACGACGGCAACTCGAGCGCCGAGATCGTCGGGAAACACTTGAGCGACCCCGTTCCGGTCGCGAGCGACGTCAACGCCAAGATCCCACGCTGGCTCTCCAGCGTGATCGTGAGGTGCCTCGCGAAGAAACCCGAGGACCGCTTTCAGGACGCCGACGAGGTGCTGGCGGCGCTCGACTCCGGCCGCACGTCCGGGTCCGAGCGGTTGGTCGGTGCCCAGACACTCGAGCGTCAGGTCCGGCGCTCCGGCAAGGTCCGCCGTCGCTCGGGCAGGCTCGGCTGGTGGGTGGGCGGCGTGCTGGGCGTCGCGCTCGTGGCAGGGTGGCTGGCGCGCCGCGCCGGCTATCTCGGATCGGGAGTGGCGTCGCTCCATAACGCCCTCGTCGAGCCGATCGAGATCCTGAGCAACGGCGTCCCGGTGGACACGGTAGCACCGGAGGCCACGGAACGCCTCAGCCTGCCGCGCGGTCAACGCACCGGACTGCGGTGGCGGCTCGTTCGCCCCGGCAACCCGCCGATCGGCGAGCCGCTGGAGGGGCCCCTTCCGGCGTTCCCCCGGGCCGGGGGTCGGTTGCTCGCCGACGTGAGTGCCGAGGTGAGCGGCCAGCGCTACTTCGCACCCCTCATCACGAATGCCAGCGCGTCGGATATCACCCTCGAGGTCAACCCCGGCAGCACCGCGGCGGTGCGGTGCAACTGCCTCGTGTCGCAGGGTGCCGTCCGCACCCACATCGGGTACTATCGTCTGTACCAGAACTCCAGCGTGGCTGCCTACAATACCGCCCATCCCTACATCGGACCTCACGCCGACCGGCACGGGTTCGCCGGTCGGGTGACCCCGCAAAGCGGGGCGGTGGTGCTGACCTTTTGACGGCGCACATCTCGGACGAAAGCCTCGATCCCCGGCTGTTGATGCGGGCGCGCGGGGCCCTGCTCGGGCTCGTGGTGGGGAACCAGCTGGGCGTGCCTACCGAGCGGCTTGGCACCGCCAAGGCGATCCGCGAAGCGTTTCCCCAGGGAGTGCGTGATCTCGCGCCGTCGCCCCAGGGCTCGCCGTTTGACGACGACGCAGCCATGACGCTGCTCCTCGCCGAGTCGCTGGTGGAAACGGGCGACTTCGACGCGAACGACGTGGCGGAGCGCTGGGTGAAATGGATGAAGCAGGACGGTCGCGGCATCGGTCTCACGACACAGCGCGCCCTGCGGTTCATCGAGGATGGCACCGAGCCGTTCGAAGCCGGCCGGCTGGCCCACAACCCCCGGGCTGCGTCCAACGGCGCCGTGATGCGCTGCATCCCGGTTGCGCTCCGCTACCACGACAACGTCGACCGGATGGTCCGCGTCTCGACGCAGCAGGCGGCGATCACCCACGCCGATGAACGTTGCACCTGGGGCGCCGCGGCCGTGAACCTCGCCGCGCGCGAGCTGCTCCAGGGGAATCAGCACTTCGTCGAGGAGGTGTTGCACCGTCTCCAGGGCGCGCCGCGCATGCTGGTCGAAGCGATCCGGCGCGTGCCCTGGGAGCAGGAGACGGACTTACCGATCAGCAGGGGTGGGGAAGCCGGCTACGTGGTCCACTGCGTGGAAATCGCCTTCTGGTGCGCCATGCATCGCTCGTCCCTCGAGGACGCGCTCATCTTTCTCGCCGAGGCGGGTGGCGACACCGATACCAACGCCGCCGTCGCGGGCGCACTGCTCGGCGCGCGAGACGGCGAAGCGGGCATCCCGCCCCGTTGGCTTGAGCAGTTGGGGAGAGGGACGACGCGCGGGGTGTCGGAGCTGGCGGAAAAGCTAGTCCAAGCCGCCAGCCGCAAGCCGTAAGCGGTTGCAAGTCGCAGGTCTAGGGTCGCAAGAGCGTCTTGCGGCTTAGGGCTTGCGGCTTGCGCCTGCTCATGGCTTACGCCTTGCGGCTGTTTTCGCGTATCGAGCGATCCTGTCCATCACGTCTTTATCCATGAGCGTAATGGACACCCAGCGGGCCGTGCCCCGCCCCCGCCAGTTGAACCGGACGGCACGCCGACCGTAGCGCCATTCCCAGCCGCTCTTCCCGATCGGGCGCGGCCGGCCGAACAGGCGGGTCAACTCCTGCTTGGTGCGGTCCACGAGCGGTACGCCGCGCTTGTCGCCGAAGCCCGCCGAGTCGTAGAACGCGACCACATCGGCGTTCCCCTCGACGAAGTGGGCGCTGAGGTAGAACCGGGAGGCGTCGCTCGGGCCGCGGATCACCACGCCGCACTCCATGACCTGCGCGGTGCGTGGGGAGGTCTGGCAGCGCACGACGTCCGAGTCGGCGATGGTCCGGGCGCGCTCCACGAACGCCCGGTAGCTGATGCCCGGCGTGAAGCCGCGGTACTCCGGTGTCGCCAGCGGGGGCCGGGCCGGACCGGGCGGCGTCTGCGTGACTGCGGCGGCCGGGATGATCGCGCCGAGGAGGAGCGCCGTGCGGATCGAACGCATGACCTAATATACAGGCCGAAAACGAGAACGGGCCCGGAACATGCCGGGCCCGCTTCGATTCCAATCGGTGCTGCTCAGACCTTGCGGACGTTCTGCGCCTGCAAGCCTTTCGGACCCTGGGCGACTTCGAATTCGACCGTATCGCCCTCGGCGAGACTGCGGAAGCCCTCAGCCTGGATCGCCGTGAAGTGGACGAACACATCGGGACCCGACTCCTGCGCGATAAAGCCAAAGCCCTTCGCGTCGT
>WNFX01001047.1_pt1 | contig 28206 bp, 20 predicted proteins | sample 5400111 | NCBI WGS metagenome assembly WNFX01 (sample SAMN13153363, study PRJNA577476) | soil metagenome | isolation source: 40 cm soil or saprolite under grassland replicate 1 | place: USA:California | collected 2016-06-15
ATCTGGAACGACCTGGCGTACGCGGTCTCCCACTGCAGCACAACCTGGGTGATCGAGGCGCTTGACCCCAGGTCCACCTGCAGCCACTGCGGATCGGAGAACGCGCTTGACCAGCGGGTGCCGGTATTGCCGTCAACGGCGTTCGACGCCGGGAAGCTCGCGTTCTCCACCGACGACGCGGTCGCGGGCCTGCCTTGAGACAATAATGCCGACGCGGCGCCCGCCCTGGTGGCCGGGCCGACCATCAACGCGAAGGCGGCCGCCAGCGCCACTACGGCTGCCACGATCGAGATCCGCCGGCCTGCGAACATCCGGCGCACATGCATCACACCCGAGTCCATGAGAAACCCCTGCCTGTGAGAAGCCGTGTGCCGTAGCAGCCCGCGCCCGCGCCGGCCTTAGCGACCCCGCACCTGCGCAGGCCATGGCGACCCGCGCCTGCGCCAGCCGTAGCGGCCCGCGCCTGCGCCGGAGCGTAGCGGCCCGCACCTGCGCCGACTTGATTCAAGACTTATTTCATACCGTAATTTATCTCTCTCGGAATCGGCCGGTCAAGAGCCGGGACGTCGCTGATCCGCGTGGGTAGCGCGGGACTCCGCGCACCGCGCAGGGCGGCGGATTGCCGCGAGATGAAGGCCCTGGGCACGGGCACAGAAGGCCCGCTTGCACGCCGGGCAGGTGACTGTGCGCCCGGCGCCAGGACCGCCCCGTGCCAGGTCGTGCTGATCGGGGCCATCGTCCCTGCGCACGCCCGGCTGCTCAGCGCAGCAGGTCGGCGACCGCGGCGATGCCGGACTCGACCGCGCGCTCGCTGACATTCCCGAAGCCGAAGACGAGCTGCGGAGGGCCGGCCGCGGCCGCCGCCCGCTGCGGGCCCATCCCGTAGAGGCCGACCGAGCGCTGCCGCGCGGCGGTGACGACTGCCTGCTCATCGGCGGAATCTGGCAGGTGCGCGACGGCGTGGAACCCGGCGGCCAGCCCGGTCAGCCTGACCCTGGGCGCGTGCCTGGCCAGGGAGCCGATCAGCACGCCGCGCCGCCTGGCGTACACCGCGCGCATGTGGCGCAGGTGCCGGTCATACCGGCCGGATGTGAGCAGCGCGGCCACCGCGAGCTGGTCCAGGCCGGACGAGCCGCGGTCGCTGACCCGTTTTTCCACCGCGACGGCGTCGACCAGCGACGGCGGTACCAGCACCCAGCCGAGCCGCACCGCCGGTGCCAGCGACTTGCTGACCGTGCCGATGGCAAACACGCGATCCGGCGCAAGCCCCTGCAGCATGCCGACCGGCTCCCGGTCATAGCGGAACTCGGAATCGTAGTCGTCCTCGATCACGAACCCGTCATTGCGGGCCGCCCATTCCACCAGCGCGTGCCGCCGCTTCGCCGCGAGCACGACACCGGTGGGCGCCTGGTGCGCCGGCGTCACCACCACGACCCGGGCGCCGCTCGCCTCGAGCGCGGCGACGTCCAGGCCCAGGTCGTCGACGGGCACGTGCACCACGTCGGCGCCCACCGCCCGCGCGGCCCGCGCGGTATCGCTGGCCGCCAGGTCCCCGTGGCCTGGATCTTCCAGCGCGGCACGCCGGATGCCCAGTCGAACCAGCGCCCTGAGCACGAGGTTGAGCCCCTGGGCGAAGCCGGTGCAGACGACGATGCGGTCATGGTCGGCGGCGGCAGCGCGCACCCGCCGCAGGTACGCGGCGAGGACCTGGCGCAGCTCGGCGCTGCCGCGCGGGTCACCGTAGTCTAGGTCCGGAGTGGCAACGCTCCGGCAGGCTTCCCGTGTCGCCCACACCCAGTCGCCGCGCGGGAAGCTCGCCAGGTCCGGCACGCCGGACCTGAAGTCGGCGATCAGCCGCGGCACAGGGACCGGCTCAGGCGATCGCCTGGCGGCAGCCGGGCGGGCTGTGGCCGCGACCCGGGTCGCCGAGCCGGCCTGGCTGGTCAGGTAACCCTCGGCCAGTAGCTGGCTGTAGCAGTCCTGCACCAGGCCGCGGGAGACGCCGAGCTCCCTGGCGAGCTCCCGCGATGATGGCAGCCGCTCGCCGCCCGCCAGCCTGCCGTTCCTGATCGCGTCCCGGATCCCGGTCTCAAGCTGAGACCTGAGCGGCTGACCGCGGCCGCGGTCGAGCCTGAGCAGCAGCTCCGGTCCGAAGCCGGACCACTGAATAGCCATGGAATTGGACCTTATCAGTGCTCCACTTGGCACCTACGGTCGCATTCATGAGCACTGTGATCCAGACCGGGCACGACGGGCAGCTGGGCTGCCAGGCACCGCGCGCGCGGCTCGTCAGCCGCCGCCTCGCGCTGCTGCTGATGTCCTCCTTCGGCGCGCTCACCAGCTTCTACCTCCTGCTGTCGGTGACGCCGATGTACGCCGTGTCGGCCGGGGCAGGAACAGCGCAGGCCGGTCTGGTGACCGGCTCGCTCATGCTGGCCACCGTGCTGGCCGAGTTCGCCCCGCCAAGGCTCATGAGGCGCTAGGGCTACCGCACTGTGTTCGCCGCGGGGGCTGCAATGGAGTCATCGGTTACGCAACGAGATCTCGTCAGACTGGGCGATGCTGTCGGCCCCGACAGCCCGCAGGCCTTCGCCCAGGCGTTCGCGAGCCTGCCGCAGGAGCTTGAGGGAGTTGGCGGAGCCGCGCCGGGCGGCCGCACGCTCCAGATCAGCTCCGTGCTCCTCGATGAGGTGCGCCTGAAGGGCCGCAGCGACTTCGTCGGCGGCCTTCAGCGCGTGATAGATCGCCCGGTCCCGCGCGGTGTCGTCAACCATGCGGCCAGTATCGCGTCAATTGCCGGCTCATTGTGCGCCAAGACGGCCATCGAATGTCTCGCGCCAGGCGCAGCGCACTCGGAGACCCGGCTGCGATCGCGGGGCGGCCGGTCCAGGCTCAATCGTCCCGCCGCGCCAGTGCATCTGCTGGCGTGATCGCCGTCGGCCCCCGGATCGTCCTTTACTTGGGATGCCTACGGTATTAAGATACCGATGTTATGAGTCCTCGTTTGAGCAGAACCGAGCAGGCCGGGCGCAACCGGGCGCTTGTCCTGTCTGCGGCACGGCGGGTGTTCCTGGCCCGCGGCTATCACGGCGCGACGCTTGAGCACATCGCTGATGAGGCTGGGTTTTCCAAGGGCGTGGTGTACTCGCAGTTCACGGGCAAGGCCGACCTGTTCCTTGCGTTGCTGGAGGCCCGGATCGATGAGCGGGCGCAGGAGAACGCCAGGCTGGCCAAGGAGGTGGTGAACGGCCGCGGGCTGGCGGGGTTGCTCGACCATCTGGTCCGGGGCGACAACGCCACGCCGGGCTGGCTGCTGCTGGTCATCGAGTTCCGGGTGCACGCGGCACGGGATGCCGAGCTCAGCCGGCGGTATGCGGCGGCCCACTCCCGCACCGTCCAGGCCATGGCCGGCGTTCTGGCGGCCATCAGCGAAAGCGCTGGCGATGAGCTCCCGCTGGCGCCGCGGCCGCTGGCGCAGGTGATGCTGGCCCTGAGCGCAGGTGCCGTGCTCGAGCAGGCGGCCGACGCCGGCGCGCTGAACGGTCCGGATCTGGCCGGGCTGCTGGCCCGCCTGCTGGAGCCGGCGGCGCTGGCCTGGCCGGCCAGCGGGCCGGCCGGACCGGGCGAATCATGACCGCGCCCCCCGCCGCCGGGCATGGCTTGCCGGCCAGGGTGGCCGCCTCGGTCTCGGCTCATCTCGACGATCACATCGAGCGGCTCGGCTGGGATTCCGGCCGACTGGCCAGCTATCAGCGCGACCGGCTGCGGGGGCTCCTTGGTCATGCCGCTGAGCATTCCCGGTTCCACGCCCGCCGCCTGCGGGGGGTCGATCCTGCCGGGTTCGAGCTGGCCGATCTGCCCAGGCTGCCCGTCATGACCAAGAGCCAGATGATGGCCAGCTTCAACCAGATCGTCACCGACCGCCGGCTGGCACGCAGCGTCGTCGAGGCGCACCTGGCCGCCTCGGACGAGCCGCGCTTGCTGTTCGGCGAATACGTGTGCCTGGTCTCAGGCGGCAGCTCGGGGCTGCGCGGCATCTTCGTGCAGGCCCTCAGCGAGTACACCGACTTCGTGGCCTCGATCGTCCGGCGGGGCCTGGCCAGGCTGCGGCTCGCCGTCCGGCCGCCGCTGGAGGGCCTGGTAATCGGCCTGGTTGGCGCGGCTTCGCCCGCGCACTCCAGTGGCTTCGCCGCCGCGACCGCCACCGGCCCCCCGGTCAGGATGATAGCGGCGCCGGCGACGCTGCCGCTGCCGGAGATCGTCGCCCGCCTGAACGCCGCCCAGCCGCCCGCCCTGCTTGGCTACCCGTCGAAGCTGGCCGAGCTGGCCCGTGAGCAGCGGGAGGGCCACCTGCGGATTGGCCCAAGCTCGGTGACGGCGACGGCCGAGCTGCTCTCTGCGGAGGACCGTGCCGTTATCGAAGACGCCTTCGGGGTGCCGGTGATTAACCAGTTCGTCTCCACCGAAGGACTGGCAGGCCAGAGCCAGCCCGGCGAGATGGTGTTCGACTTCGCCAGCGACATGTGCCTGGTGGAGCTGGTCGACGCCGACAACCAGCCGGTCCCCGAGGGCGTCACGTCGGCGAAGGTCCTTGTCACTAACCTGCACAACCTCACCCAGCCGCTGGTGCGCTATGAGCTCACCGACCGGTTCACCGCCCGGCCTGGCACACCGGGGACCGGGCACCTGCGGGCCAGCGTCGACGGGCGGGCCGACGACATATTCCGCTACGGTGACGTGGACATCCACCCGCACGTCATCCGCAGCATCCTGGTCACGACCCCCGCGCTGCGCGAGTACCAGATCCGCCAGACCGAGCATGGCATCGAGGCCGCCTGCGTCGCTGACCCCGGCATTGATGACGCCGCCCTCGCCGCGCGCCTGAAGCAGGCCCTGTCCCTGGCCGGAATTGCCCGGCCCCAGGCCGATGTGCGGCTGGTCGACTCGATCGCCCGCGATCCCAGGACCGGCAAGGCCAGGCGCTTCATACCGTCCAAGGCGAAGGGATCCAGGCTCACCGGCCCGACCCAATGACGTCGACACCCAGACTATACCGTCCGGCTCGCGGCGCAAGACTGCGGGATCGGTGAACATTGGACACCGCGTGAGCTGCGTCATTCGTTCGTGTCCCTGATGTCAAGCTCCGGGGTGCAAGTTGAAGGGATCGCCCGCCGCGAAGACCAGCCCGCCCCTTCTCTCATGGCACATACCTTGCCTTGTGTTCCAGGGTAATCTAATATCCACTTTATGCTTCGGGTTGCGCTGGTCAACATGCCTTTTTCCGACTGGCATCGCCCGTCTTTTGCGCTCAGCCAGCTGGCCGCCTTAGCACGACGCGAGCTTCCGGACGACGTAGCTGTTGACATCTACTATCTGAATCAGGATTTCGCCAGTCATATCGGCGTGCCAACGTACTCGGCGATAGCCGGCGACATGGATCATCTCATGACGGGGGTTGGCGACTGGCTCTTCAGGCAGATCGCATTCCCTGAGCTGCGGGACAACTCGGAGCAATACTTTCGTCGCTACTACCTGGGCCCGCGCTGGCGCAGCTTCCGGCAGCAAGTCTTTGACATACGCGACGGGCTGGAAGAGTTCTGCTGCGAGCTGATCGACCGCTACGGACTGGCGTCGAATGACGTCGTCGGATTCACCTCCATGTTCGCCCAGACGGCGCCGAGCCTTGCGTTGGCGAGGCTCATCAAGGATCGCAACCCCGGCGCCGTCACCATCTTGGGCGGTGCGAACTGTGAAACTCCCATGGGCAACATCCTGGCGAAGAACCTGGCCAACATCGATTTTGTGTTCTCCGGGCCGGCCCTGCACTCATTCCCGGACTTCCTTGCCTGCCTGATTAAAGAAGATCGCGACGCCGTGCTCGCGATCCGCGGGGTCCGATCCCGGCAGGTCGGCACTGAGCCGATCACCGATTCCTCGATTGGCGCCGAGCGTGATATTGACGACTTCTTTGAGCCGGACTATCAGAGTTTCGTAACTTCGCTCAGCCGCCAGCCAGAACTCCTTGCGGCCCAGAACAAGGGAACGCAGCCGATTCTCTATTTCGAAACCTCCCGAGGCTGCTGGTGGGGAGAACGATCACACTGCACATTCTGCGGGCTCAACGGTCTGAGTATGGGCTACCGGACCATGTCGCCCGCCACGGCGCTGCGTCAGTTTCGCTGGCTCTTCAGCTTCGCCCCCTGGTGCAAGATGTACCACTGCACGGATAACATTATGCCCAAGAGCTATCCCAAAGCGGTATTTCCGCATCTGGAGCTGCCATCCGGCGCGACGATCTTTTACGAAGTAAAGTTGCCGCTCAGCGAGCGAGAATTGCGGGTGATGGCGAACGCTGGCGTCAGCTACATCCAGCCGGGCATCGAGGCACTTTCGACCGATACGCTGAAGCTTATGAGAAAAGGGACAACGGCATTCCAGAATATTCAGTTCCTTAAGAATTGCGTTAACTTCGATATTGATCCAGCGTGGAATCTTCTTGTCGGCTTTCCCGGTGAAAGCGAGGCTGTTTACCGGAAATATGACGCGGATATCCCGCTCCTTGCCCATCTCCCCCCGCCGATAGGCGTCTACATGATCCGGTTTGATAGATATAGCCCCTATTTCAAGCAGAGCGCCGACTACCGGCTCGACTTGAAACCGATGGACTTTTATTCTCTCATCTACCCGTTCGCCGAAGATGATCTGCTGGAGTTCGCTTATTTCTTCCAGGACCTTAACATGACCTCCTACCTTGAGAATGCCATTTCCTGGATCGGCCCGCTGAACGAGCACGTCCAGAGCTGGCGGCGCGGGTGGCATGGGGGCGGGGAACGGCCGCGTCTTCGCCTGGAGAGTTCGGGCGATGGCGGATGGGCGATCCGCGACTCGCGCTTCGGAACCGCAAAGCGGTTTGGTATCGATGACGAGTCGCGAGTCCTGTTGCAGCGCCTGTCCGCGCCGGCGCGTCTCGATGAACTTGCGGCGGAATTCGACATGGCGCCGGACATCGTCTCTGGCCGGCTGGATTTTCTTCGTGAGCACCAGCTCCTGTTTGAGGAGTCCGGGCGCATGATCAGCCTGCTCGTCGCCGATGCCGCGTCCTAGCTTCGCTCGGCCGGTGGATTCTGAGGTCTATTTCTGGGTGGCAGGTTCCGGCCGGGTCAGCGACCGTGCCAGTCGGGCTCACGTTTCTCCGTGAATGCTTGCACGCCTTCGATGGCATCGTGGCTGTGCATACGCCGTTGCTCCCACCCGAACTTGGTGGTAAATGCCTGTTCCAGGGGCATGTCGAGTGACTTCAGGACGGCCTCCTTGATCGCCCGTACAGCCAGCGGGGCACTGCGTATCAGATCGCTGGTCCATTCGGTGACGCATTGGTCGAGGCACCCGTGCGGTGCGACCTCGTTGACGAGTCCAAGCCGCAGGGCCAGCTCGGCGTTGATGCCGCGGCCGGTCAGCAGATAGCCCATAGCCAGCTTCAGGGGGAGTTGCCTGGCGAGCCTGAAGGCGCCACCGGCTCCGGGTACCAGGCCAAGCCGCGCTTCTGGCAGCCCAAAGACTGCCTGCTCGGAGGCGATGATGATGTCACATGCAAGGGCGAGCTCGAAACCGCCGCCCAGCGCATAGCCGTTGACCCGTGCGACGACGGGCTTGGAGATACTGAAACGCTCGGTGAGTCGTGGCCAGCCCGGCAGACCGCGGCTTCCGAACGTCGATGGCGGCGACTCCCGCTGGTTAAGTTCGGCGCGCTCGCGCAGGTCCTGGCCGACAGAGAAAGCCCGGTCCCCCGCGCCGGTCAGTACGGCGACGCGCACGTCATCATCTGCCTCGACGTCATCCCAGATCACGGCCAGTTCCTCATGCATCCGCAGATCCATCGCGTTCAGCACGGCCGGCCTATCGAGGGTGATGTAAGCGATCTGATCCTTTTTGCCGTAACGAACCCGCGGCTGGACAATATCGCTCATGACATGCGGGCCTCCTGCTCCGCATGGAACCGGCCGGCCTTGCCAATCACGTCGTTGCTATAGAGCCGGAGCGCCTGGCGAACCGCGAACTCGGCCATGTACCGCCGGAAGTCCTCCGGGGGTTCCTCCGCCAGGTTCAGCATGCGCCGATTGGACACTACTGCCGGGCCCATCAGGCTTTCGAGGCTTTTCACTAGGGCCGCGTTAATGTCGCCTGATTCGACGACCTCATCAACCAGCAGCCGGGCGGCTGGCTCGCTCGCCCAGATCCTGCGCCCGTGCAGGATGATCTGGCGGGCCAGACGAGGTCCTGCGCACCGAGCCAGCCGCAAGCTGGCTGCCCCTGGAATAATGCCTTCCTGCGCGGCAGGGATGCTGACGTAAGAATCGGCCGCGGCGATTACATGGTCGATCACGAGCAGGAGCTGAGCTCCGCCGCCGATGGCGAAGCTATCCACCACGCCGACCCAGGGTATCTCGATCGCGGGAGAGTGCCAGCGCCCGCCGTCATCGACGAGCACTCCCCGGATGATTTTGTGGATGTAACCCAATTCGCGGCGCAGCAGGAAGTCAACCAGTGAGATGCGGCCGGCGTGCAGGGCCTTCAGGTTGATGCCAGCGCTAAATACCCGCTTACCGCGATAGCGAGGATGGCTCATTTCCCCGCCACGAAGCACCGCGACCCGTACCTCCGGGTCAAGCAAGGCAAGGTCCACGGCGGTCTCCATGTCATCGACCTGCCGGTTATCCTCTGCGTTCAGGCAATCGTCGCGGCACATGGTCAAATGCGCCGCGCTGTCAATTCGCTCCAGCCGCACCGAGCCCAGGTCGGCCGTGCCGCTCCGGGTGAACTCAGGCAGCATCCGCAGCGCGCGAGGTGTCGGCCGCAGCATGGAGTCGAGCAGATGCCGGCCGGCCGTGGGCGAGCGGAGCACCCCGCCAAGCAGGATGCCCTGGTCGATCTCGAGACCCTCCTTGCCGGCTTGCGGGCGAGTGCGTTCGATGGCGAGCCGATCTGCGGTGGGCGCGAGGCCGGGAAAGGCAGCCGCGGCCGCGTCGGCTAGCTCCGCCAGCCGCATGCGGACCATACGACCATCGGTGACCTCGTCGTACACCGCATCGGCGTGGGCATCCATGAACTGGCCGCGAAGCGCGCGTGTGGCGTCCTTGACAGCGCTCGCAGTGCAGCGCTGGGCCGGCGACCGCTGACCGGGTTCGGGCAGCGATGCCAGCATCTCATCGGTGCGCCCGGCGGCCTCGGCCATCGCCTGCCGGGCGACGACCAGGCCCGCGCGCACGGCCTGTCGGTAGTCTGGCTGCGACGCCGGCAGGATCGCCCTTCCCTTCATTGCGTGCGTCATGGCGTCGCCCTGGCGGAGGCCTGGCGCAATGCCCGATCGCAGGCCGCCAGGTGGCGGCCAAGCGCGTCCTCAAAGCTCACCGTGGCCGCATCGAGCATCAGCTGCCGCCTGATGGCCAGTTCGGCACCCGAGACGGCACCGGTCAGCTCCGTTGCGGCCGCTAGTGCGGTCACGACGTCATCTGCCAGCTCGTCGACCAGGCACAAGGCCAGCGCCTCGGTTGCCTCAATGGGGGTGCCGAACAGCACCGCCCTGCGGATCGCGGTGGCGCCGGACCGGCGAGAGAGCCGGTAAAGCGCCATGCCGGGCCAGGTGGCCCCGGCCTCGACAGGCACCAGCAGCCGCACCGAGGTAGCGGCGATGCGGTAGTCGGTGGCGAGCAGCGCGTCGAGAGCCAGCCCGCCGCAATCGCCGGTGGCGATCGCGATCGTCGTCGCCGGCAGCCGCTCCAGGCGCCGCAGCCCACGTTCCCACCTGCTCACCAGCGTGATGGCCAGATCGCCGGCAGATGCGGCAGCCGGGGCGCCTGACACGTGAACGATCACCTGGCGATGGCCACCGCAATCCTCGGTACTGTCACACACGGCCCCGACGGCCGCGACCGCTTCGGCCGACAAGGGGCGCGTGCCGTCAATGCGGATCACCAGATCATCAGATCGCGTCAGCACATCAGATCGCGTCAGCACATCAGATCGCGTCAGCACATCAGATCGCGTCAGCACATCCGCTGCCTGCAACGCACCTGCGCCCGCTGTCATCGGTACCCCGGTCACCATTGGATAAGCGCCGCCTCGATAGTCGAGCCCGGCCCCATGGTCATCAGCACGGCGTAATCGCCTGGCTCGGCGACTCCCTCGTTGATCAACCGCTGATAGGAGAACAAGAACGAGCCGCTCGACAGGTTGCCGTAATCGCGGAGCACTCCGATCGTGTGCCGCATATCGTGGTGAGTAAGCCGCAGGTTAACCGTGATCGCGTCGATGACCTTCTTGCCGCCAGAGTGCACAAGCCAGTGCCTGATATCGCTGCGGCGCAGGCCGGCCCCTGCGACCAGGCGATCGATGACCAGCTCCGCGTGAGCTCCGACCACGTACGGGATGTCCGGGTCAAGGAAGAAGCTGAACTTGCCCTGGGCGGCGTCCCAGTCATAGCGCATGGCATCGAGTGCTTCGGTGATGATATGGCTGGCGAATGACAGGATACGAGGTCCCGGCCGCACGGCCGCCTGGCCGTCACCCGGGCCGGCTATGAGGGCGACCGCGGCAGCACCGTCGCCGAATAGGCTGTTCACGACCGCGGTCCGCATTGTCGAGTCGAACGCGTAGGCGGCGGAACAGGCCTCCGCGCACAGCACGATGGCGAGCTGTCCCGGGTGAGCCACCGACCAGCCGGCTATCATGTTGAGTGCGTTCAGCCCGCCATTGCAGCCCATGCCCACAATGTCCACCCGGCTGCAGTGGGACGCTATTCCCAATTCGCGGATGAGCAGAGCGCTCAGCCCAGGAGTCAGGAAGCCGGTCGAGGTCACGCAGCACAGACAGCCGATATCCGGCAGCTCCGCTTCGGCGTTCTTGAGGCAGGCACCCAGTGCCAGCGCGCCCATCTCGACCGCAAGCGCCTCGTGCTTGCCGAGCAGTTCCCCCTGCGTTTCCGGGATTCGCCGACCGCTGGGCCCCTGCGGAGGCAACGACAGGTAGCGGCTCTGGATCGTGCTGCCGAGAAACAGCGAACGGACCTTCTGATCTGTGATATCGAGGGCATCGAGCAACTCTAGTTGCGAGTAGCATTGCCCGGTCACGGCCGTCCCCACGCCAACGATCCGTGAGATATCAGCGATCTGCTGACGGCCTGGCCGCATCGCATCCAGGGTAGCGGGCCGCGCAATAGTCGCGCTGATAGTCATCGGTATATCCATCCCCACCTGCGGGCCTTGCTACGTACAGTAAGCGTTGCTGTGATCATGTAAATCACCTTCCTGTCGGTGAGCCGACGGCGAGCGTCGGTGAAATTTTGGCCTCGGCCTCGATAAAACGAGCCAGCCGGGCAATGCCTTCTGTGATTTCCGCCTGACTCAGATAGCTGATGGACAACCGGATGCTGAAGTGCCCGCCTCCATCGGGATAGAAGTACGACATCGGCGTCCAGATGACGCCGAACTCCTGCGCCGAGCGCGCCAGGGCGCTGTCATCCGCGCGGAAGGGAACGCGCACGGTCAGGAAGAAGCCGCCGCCTGGCTTGTTCCAGCCAACTCTGAGGGCGGCGCGATGAGCGGCTGGGAAGCACTGATCAAGCTGGCTGAGCGTAGCTCGCATGGCGGCTCCGTAGTGGGCGGTTATCTCGGTGTTAAGTTCTGAGATCCGTCCTCCGGAGGCAAGAAGCATGCCGGCCACGGCAGCTTGGCAGAGCGGCGAGGTGTTCACGGTCACCATGCTCTTGAGCTTTGCGAGTTCATCTGCCAGCAGGCAGGTGCGGCCCGCCCGATCGACGACGAGCTGGTCGGCGACCGCGAATCCCACCCGTGCACCGGGGAAGGCTGTCTTGGAGAACGAGCCCAGATGGACGACCCTTCGCTGGCGGTCCAGTGACTTGAGGGTCGAGAGCTGACGCCCGGGGCTTACCAGCCGATATGGGCTATCCTCCAAGATCAGGATGTTGTGGCGGGCGGCCAGTTCAAGTAGCTCGTGGCGGGTCTGCGTGGACATAGTGGAGCCGAACGGATTCGAGTGGTCGGGCACCGTGTAGAAGGCGCGGGGGCGGCGACCCCGCGCCTTCTCAGCGCGGACGGCCGCTTCGAGATCGGCGCATCTGAATCCATCATCCCGCTCCTGCACCGCGGTCAGCTCGACGTCAAGAAGTCGGGCCGCGCCGGTGATCCCGACATAGCAGGGGCTGGAGGCCAGCAGCACGTCCTCGGGACCGGCGATAAGCGCGCGCAGCGCCAGAAGCATTGCCTCCTGGCAACCCACAGTGACTACAATAGATTCAGCCGGGACATCAATGTTCTCGTCCTGACGCAGCCAGGTGGCGATCAGCTCGCGGATCCGGCCGGCGGTAGGCCCGTACTGAAAGAGCACATCGCGGACCTGGCCGGGTGAATTCCCCTTCTCCGCCAGGTGATCGAGGTAGCACCGAATGTAGGTGAAGATCTGCTCAGTATCGAAGAAACCGTCGTAAGGGCGGCCGGGAGCAAACGAGATCGCCTCCGGATAGCGGAAGGTAATCTCGTTGAGGAAGTTCATCGTATCAAGGACCCGATCACTGAGGCTCCGGTGCAGGTCCTCCTTCCGCAGGCTAATGGAATCCGTCATCTTGATCACCGACCTTAACATTTTCCCGGCGAGTACTGGGCAAGCCAGCGAATCGGATCCGATAATCACTAAAATACGGCTCGGCTAGAACAGGAGAGCCTGCCTGGTCATCAATGCTCGGTAAGTTAGTATCGGTGGTGCTGGTGTTGCAGGAATCGACTGAGCGCCGGAGGTCCATGCGGCCTTCATGCCGGACTGGGGACGGCAATGCGCCGTGCGGCCAGTGATCGGCGTTCGCTCTCCGTCACCGGCGCCCCGGTCCTGCGCGCTGCTCGGCGGGCGGGACGCCATTTCGGCCGCCCGCTCGTTCAACTGCGGTACTGCCGCAGTTGAACGCGTCAGCGAGAACAGGTGATGCGCGGCCTGTTCTCCCGTCGATGGCAAACGGATCGTGCTGCTGCCGGGACCGGCAGATACTTCCGCCTGGCCTGCGCTGGCGCTTAAATGTATTGCGCTTGAAGTTGCTTTCGTCGCGATTACTGCGGCATAATACCCTCGCAGGAACTACCTGCCGCCGAAGGAACTAAGCGGAGGTATATTAGTTGAACGCCACTGTTGAGGTCATTCCAACTTTGCCAGTAAGCGGAAGCGTTGCCACCGGCTCCTACTTTCGTTTTGAAGAACGATACGCATTTGATCCCGAGGGCATTATTGAGGTATTGCGAGGCAAGTATCTCGGCATCATCTTCCGTGGTGTCATCAACACTAAGTCCTCGGATTCCATGCTGCAAGCGTTCTGGGGCAGCCCGGCAACCAAGCGGCGCACGGACGCTCCTTCCTATTATCTCGGCACCTACCATTTCGACAAATCGGCGGATGCCTATCTATCCGAGGCCGCCGAGGTGGCTGAGGAGGTCGAAAGGCTCGTCCGCATGGATGGCTCCCCATGGGTCTGGTTTCACGACATCGTGGGCGACCGGCTCTACCGCGAGGGCGTTACATTAAGAATAGCTGAAATGGGTGGCAGGAAGGCGTGTCCGGCGCTGATTAGATCATGGAATGCCGACGGGCCGTTCGCGCTTTATCCGCACGAGGATATGTCGCAATGCCAGGATCCGCGGCAGGCCGGCTTCGAGATACAGCGCGTGGTCGGACATGATGTATGCGCCGCCAACATGTGCCTGACCAACGGCGAGGGCGGCCGTCTGGTCATTTGGAATGTGCGGCCTGACGAGGTCACCCGCGAGCGGCTTGACGTCAAGTACACCGGCTTTTCTTATCCGCCGTCAGGCCTTGCCGGATTCAGCGAGCTGCGCTTGGGCGTCGGAGCTGGTGACATATACGTCTTCAATGGCGCTTACGTTCATGCCGTCGAGACAAGTCCTGCCACCCGCGCCAACCTCTCGTTTTTCATGGGGTTTCTTGATGACCAGACCGTCGTCACATGGACGTAATGCGCACCAACCGCTGGCCGCTGGCCGCTGGATCAGAATCGGCGCCGCGTCCGGGTGATGCCGCCCATGGCCGGTAATGGCGACAGATCATAAGGTACGTGCCGTGCCTCTTCGCTATCGCTCTCATGAGGAGGACAGCGAGCGGTGGGTCGGCTTCCCTTTCCGGGAAGGCGACGTCGTCATAAGTACGCGGTCGAAGAGCGGGACGACATGGCTGCAGATGATCTGCGCGTTGCTCGTCTTCCAGACGCCCGACCTGCCCGCGCCGCTGTCAGAGTTGTCGCCGTGGCTGGACTGGCTTCCGCTGTCACGAGATGAGCTCTTTGCCCAGCTTCGGGACCAGCGACACCGACGGTTTATCAAGACCCATACCCCGCTCGACGGGATTCCGCTCGATCCTCGCGTCACCTACATCGTGGTGGCCAGGCATCCACTCGATATGGCGGTATCGCTGTATCACCAGAGCGCCAACATCGACCGGGCGCGACTGCGCCATCTCACCGGGCAACGGGAGCCTTACGGGCCGTCCGAGCCGCGGCGGCCACTGCGTGACTGGCTGCTGCACTGGATCGACGATGACGTGGCTCCACAGGACGAGCTTGACTCCCTGCCCGGCGTCATGTGGCACCTCTCCGGTGCCTGGGCCCAGCGCAGCAAGCCAAACATGGTGCTGATGCATTACGACGAGCTGTCCACCGACCTCGACGGCGGAATGCGCCATCTCGCGGACGTGCTGGGAATAGCCGTGCCCGACCACGCCTGGCCCGCCCTGGTCCAGGCCGCCACCTTCGACCACATGCGCGCGGGAGCCGAAAGGCTCGCCCCTGACCCGCTCGGCATCTTCAAGGACAAAGCCGCCTTCTTCCGGCGGGGCACGTCCGGCTCAGGACGCGAGCTGCTCACCGGCGGCGAACTCGCTCACTACTTCGCGCGCACCGCGCAGATGTGCCCCGCCGCCCTCCTGATGTGGCTCCACCGCAGGGATCATGACGAAGCCGGATTGCAGGAACCGGCTAACGATGGCCGCCAGAAGTGATGACCCTAGATACTCCACAGGGCCTGGGTGGGGGACATCCTGGCCGCGCGCAGCGCGGGGAGCAGGCCGGCGAGAGCACCGATCAGAATGGCGGCGGTGAGCCCTCCGGCCCAGGCGAGGGCGGGGATGACGATGGCCCAGCCCTTGCTGGAAGCGTAGATCGCGGTGGCGGCGACGCCGAGGGCGACGCCGACGGCGCCTCCGGCGAGGGCGAGCAGGATGGCCTCGGACAGGAACTGGATACGAATGTGGCCTCTGGTGGCGCCCAGGGCGCGGCGCAGGCCGATTTCGGAGCGGCGCTCGAGTACCGAGATAACCATGATGTTGGCCACCCCCACCGCGCCCACGAGCAAGGCGACCGCGCCCAGGCCAAGGAACAGGCCGCTGAAGGCGTTCTGCGCGTCGGCCTGGGCGACCAGCGCTGCGGAGGGCTGGCTCACGCCGACCTCGTTGGGGGCCTCGGGGTTGGCGGTGACGGCCAGCAGCTCCTGGACGGCATTGACCTGGCTGGTGCGGGCGCGAACGTAGATGGTGCTCGGGTGGCCGCCGAAGTGAAGGTAGGTGTGGGCGGCGGGGAATCCGACAAGGACGGCGGCGTCGATCTCGGGTGCGAGAACGGCGGGCTTGAGTATGCCAGTCACATAGAACCACTGGCCGCCAACCCAGATCCGCTCGCCGAGCCAGACCCGATCAATGCCCAGCCGTACCGCGGCCGCCGCGCCAAGCACGGCGACCGGTTCGCGGGCAGTGGCGGGGTTCAGGTAACGGCCGCGAGCGATGCTGGTGCCCACCGTCCTCGGCAGGCCCAGGGTCGCGGCTTGCACGGTGATCGCGTTGGTGTTGACCTCGGGGATCAGCGGACTGCGGTACACATTCGCTGTCACTGCCCCGGTATCTTGCACCTGCGTGACCGGTTCGATCCTGCCGATCATCCCGGGGGCGGCCTTGGGCAGCTGGGCTGGCTGACCGAACACGGTCTGCCCGTTGGTGACGGTCAGCAGGTTCGTGCCCAGTTTGCTGATCTCGGCCAGCAGCCCTGCCTGCGAGGAGGCCGAAAGCCCGAGCACCGCCACGATCGCCGCCACGCCGATGGCGATCCCCAGCGCCGACAGCACGGCGCGCAGCTTGCGGGTCCGCAATCCTACGGTGGCCACCCGGGCCATGTCCGTCGCGCGCAGGCGCCCGATGGCTGGCATGTCGGCAATGGTCATGACAGTCATCTCTCCATGCTTGGGATGCCGCCGCGGGAGTTCACGCCAGCCGGTGATGCGGGAACTGCTGAACTGGCGATGTCAGCGACGATGCGCCCGTCGAGCATCTCCACGCGCCGCGGCAGTTGCGCGGCGATGTCCTGGTCGTGGGTGACCACGATGATGGTGGCGCCGTCGGCGTGGAGTTCCCCTAGCAGGTCAAGAATCGACCGGCTAGTGCTGCTGTCCAGGTTGCCCGTGGGCTCGTCGGCCAGTACGATCGCCGGCCGTCCAAGCAGCGCCCTGGCAATCGCCACCCGCTGGCGCTCCCCTCCCGACAGCTGGGTCGGGCGGGCGGTGGCCCGATCGGCGAGTCCCACCCTGGCTAGCGCCTCCGCTGCCAGCCGCCGCCGGGATGCCGCGCTCACCCGTGCGTACAACAGCCCGTCGGCTACGTTGTCGATCGCGGTCATGTGTTCCGCCAGGAAGAACTGCTGGAATACAAAGCCGATCCGGCGCGCGCGCAGCCAGGCCAGCTCCCGGTCAGACATTCGCGCCACATCAAGGCCAGTGATCCGTACCGTCCCCGAGTCCGGCCGGTCCAGCGTCCCCATCACATGCAGCAGCGTCGACTTTCCTGACCCCGAGGGGCCAGCGACGGCTACCAGCTCGCCGGCCCGGACAGCCAGGTCTACCCCGGCCAGCGCCACCACCGGCGGCTGGCCCGGGTAGGTCTTGGTTACCGCCGCCAGCTCAAGCACTGGCCCGGACCCGTACCCCGCGGTTGACGGCGACCCGACCTCACCCACACCTTTGTGCAGCGCGCCTGCCACGGCCGGTTCGGTGGTCACGGCCCCGGTACCACCACGCGCTGCCCGGCCGCCAGCCCGGACCCGGTTACCTGCACCACGCCCGCCGCGTCGTCGAACAGCCCTAGCGACACCGTGACCAGGTGGTGCACGGCGCCAGGACTGACCTCCTCCACCGCGTAGCCGCCATTGGCCAGCGCAAGTAGCGCGTTCACCGGCACCACAAGCACGTTGCTCACCTTGGTCGTCGTGATCGTTACCTGCACCGGCGCTTGGTCCAGGTTGCCGGTCCCGCGCGGGTGCAGCAAGATCACATGTACCGCGACCGTCGGGGACGAGTTCCCTGGCCCGCCCCCCGACGCCGCCGTGGTAGCCACCCTCGCCACCGATGACACCCGCCCCGGCGTTGCCACGTTGCCGGGCAGCACGATCGAAACGTCGTCGCCGGTCTTGATGTACCGCTGGTCGGCGGGAGCCAGGCTGACACTGACCTGCCGGATCGTGGAGGTCGCCGACAGCACCGGTCCGGGCCCGGCCGAGGTCCCGAGAATGGCCAACGCGGCTGTCACCCGGACCGCCGACGGCAGGAACACCGCTCGGCCCAGCGCCAGGCTGCCAGTCTGGGCCACCCCTAGATGCCGCTGCAGTCCCTGCACCGCGACCGCGGTCGCCGCGCCGAAGAAATCAGATGACGGATCAAGCTGCGAGCTCGTGGCATAACCCAGCGTCACCAGGTCATGGTTGAGCTGGCGCACGTCCGCGCCGGCGATCCCCTCCGCCAGGTCCCGATAGGCGGGCACTGCCCCGTACAGCAGCGCCACCGGGGAACCGCTCACCCGGTAAAGCACGCCGCCCTGGCGGATCACGCTCCCCGCTGCCGGCAAGCCGGTGTACACGCCCTGAGCCTGGTTCACCACGCTGTAACTGCGGGCATACCCTAGCGTGCCTGGCACGCTGATCTGCGACGTCAGCGTCTGCCTGGTCACTGTCGCCAGCGAGGTCGGGTAGCTGTTATCAGCCACCCCGCCACCTTTACGGCCGGGACCGCCGGACAGCCGCACGAGCACCAGCACCGCTGCCACCACTACCACTACCGCGGCGGCAGCCACCATCCAGCGGCGCCCGCGCCGGGTCGGGCGGCCGCCTGCCTCGCCGGGGTCCTCGACACTCACGGCCGCCTGCCGAACCATGGCCCTCATTAGCCGTGCTGAATCTTGATCGGGATGCCGCCTGCCCATTTACCGGCAAGGTAATGCTCGCAGATGTGCTCAGAACTCTGCAGCGTATCGAGGTTCGCGTCCTTGGGAATATTGAACTCCGGCCCCATGCTGCCGAAGGTCGGGTCCGGGAAGTCGGGAACCCCATTCGCACGCAGGCAAGCTGCCCAGGCCAGGAAGGCCCGCTGCTGGACGGCGGAGACAACCTGCGCATTCGAGCCCGCGGGTGCAAGAGACCTGCATGCCTGTCTGGCGGCTGTCACCTGCGGCGAGTTCAGGTCGACTCCTCCCTGGGACACGTGCCCGTTCGGTCCCTCGACTGGATCGGGAAAGTTCGCAACCCCGTGGTGGCGCATGCACTTGGCGTAGGCCAGAGCCTGCGCCAGCGGGTCCTGCGAGTGCCCCCCCGATGAGCCGCCGCACGCCGATGCGAGCAGGCCGACGGCTATCAGCCCGGCGGCGATGAGGCCCGCCCTTCCGAAAAGACCGGCCGCCATCCGGCGGTCGCTTGCTGGCCTGGAGTCGTGTCGCATGATGTTGTCCTCTAGCTGGAAGAAAGTGCCTAGGACCTGGTGTACCGCAGCGGGGATAACATGGCCGTAACGCTGTTATGCCGCTGTTACCTCCCGCCAGGCATGCTGGGAAAACAAGCCATCAAGGCCGGCGGGCAAGGAACCCGATAGCTGACCATGCGGGGTCCGAGGAGGACCGATTGAGGGTGCTTGTGGTCGAAGACCACGCCAAGCTCGCCCAGGCGATAGCGGCCGTGCTCCGTCGCGAAGGCATGGCCGTCGATGTCTCGTTCGACGGCAACGATGCCCTCGCCATGGTCGCCGTCAACCGTTACGACGTTATCGTGCTTGACCGTGACCTGCCGGGCCGCCACGGCGACGACGTGTGCCAGACCCTGGTCGCCGACGGAAATCATAGCGGCCTGCTGATGCTCACCGCGTCGTCTACGATCGAGGACAAGGTTGAAGGCCTCGGCATCGGTGCCGACGACTACCTGGCGAAGCCGTTCAACATCGCGGAGCTGGTGGCCCGCATCCGTGCCCTGGCCCGCCGAAGCCGCCCGGCACTGCCGCCTACCCTGGTGCGCGGCGACCTGCGCCTGGACTCCTCCCGCCGGCTCGCCACCCGTGCCGGGCGGAAGCTGGAACTCAGCCCCAAGGAGTTCGCCGTCCTCGAGCTGTTGCTGGCCGCCAAGGGGGCGGTCGTGTCAGCCGAGGACTTGCTGGAACAGGTATGGGACGAAGCGGCCAACCCGTTCACCAATACGGTCAAGATGACGATTAGCAGGCTCCGGGCCAAGCTGGGCGACCCACCGGTCATCACCACTCTGGCTCACAGCGGCTACCGGATCTAGGGACATCGATGCGCCTTCATCTTCGCCCAGCCATGCTAGCCGTCCGCCGGTACCAGCCCCGACGAACCGTGCGGCTGCGCCTGACGGCGCTTTACGGCACCCTGTTCCTCCTGTCGGGTGCCGGGCTCCTGGCCATCACCGACACCCTGGCCAGCAATGGGCACATCGCCCAGCCCGTAGCCGCGGGAACCGGTGCCGGCACATCGCCCGCTCAGTCGGGCGGAGGCCAGCAGTCGCAGTCAGTCGGAGGGCTCACCCCGCATCAGAAAGCGGCCGAGGTGCACCATCTCCTTCTCGTGTCGGCGATAGCGCTGGGCATCATGGCGGTGGTTTCGATCGTGCTTGGCTGGATAATCGCCGGTCGGGTGCTGCGCCCGCTGCGGACCATGACCGCGGCCACGCGGCGGATCTCGGAGGACAACCTGCATGAGCGACTCGCCGTGCAAGGCCCAGGTGACGAGCTGAAAGACCTCGGCGACACCATCGACGGGCTGCTCGAGCGCCTTGAGGATGCCTTCGCCGCGCAGCGCCGCTTCGTCTCCTACGCCTCGCACGAACTGCGGACCCCCCTCACGCTGGCACGAACCCTGCTGGAGATGACGCTCACCGACCTGCGGCCCACTGTCGCTACCTATAGGAAAACCTGCGAAGAAGTACTGGCAGCGCAGGAACAGCAGGAACACCTGATCGAGGCACTCCTCACCCTGGCCCGCAGCCAGCGCGGCCTCGACCACCGCGAACCCCTCGATCTCGCCGTCATCGCCAGCGACGTCCTGCACGCCCACGAGGCGGATGCCGCGCACCGCGGGATAGCGATCGACGCCTCGATGACCACCGCTCCGATCCTCGGCGACGCCAGCCTCCTCGAACGACTGGTTCACAACCTGGTCGAGAACGCGCTTCGGCACAATGTCCCGGATGGCCGGCTCCACATCCGGGTGGCCGCCAGCGGCGGCCATCCCACGCTCACGATCAGCAACACCGGGCCAGTCGTCCCTGCCAGCCAGACCAGCCGCCTGCTCCAGCCCTTCCAGCGCCTGTCCGCTAGTCGACCCGCCGACGACCAAGGCCTCGGCCTCGGCCTGTCGATCGTCGACGCCATCGCCAGGTCCCACCGCGCCACCCTCACCGCCAAGCCAGGCCCCGACGGAGGGCTCGATATCCAAATCAGCTTCCCCGCCGCCACAATTACCGACGGCCAAGGCCAGGGAACCTACCCGCTCGGTGCGTCAGTTAACGGCCAGACGGCGGCAATGGTTGACGTTCCAATTACTGCTGCGTCACACTCAGGGCAAAGGTAGGCCGGGATCCCGCAAAAGGGCCAGCACGCCGGTCGGCTAGCGAACAGTAGCGCATTTTCCACGAGAAGGAAACAGCCGGTGAGCACTGGACGTACCGAGGAATTTGACGTGGCGGTCGTGGGCGGCGGACCGGCCGGTTCAACTCTGGCATCCCTCGTGGCCATGCAGGGGCACCGCGTGCTGGTTCTGGAGAAAGAAGCCTTCCCTCGATACATGATCGGCGAGTCCTTGCTGCCAGCCACCGTACATGGGGTATGCCGCCTCACGGGCGCAGCGGAGGAGTTAGCTCGTGCCGGTTTCACTCGGAAAAATGGCGGCACGTTCAAGTGGGGATCCAATCCGAACCCATGGACATTCTCATTCTCCGTATCCCCTGCAATGGCGGGACCCACTTCATACGCCTATCAAGTCGAACGATCCAAATTCGACGAGATCCTGCTCAATAACGCTCGCCGCGTCGGCGCAGATGTACGGGAGAGGTGCATGGTCTCGGGCGTCACCGGCGATGACGAGCGGGTACGTGGTGTTCGATACTCAGACGCTGCGGGGACTGAGCGTCAGGTGCTCGCGAGGTTCGTGGTCGACGCTTCCGGCAACAGAAGCCGCCTATTCCAGCATGCAGGAGGCTCGCGCCATTACTCCGAGTTCTTCCGTAGCCTCGCTCTATTCGGCTACTTTCTCGGCGGCAGGCGGCTGCCAAAGCCGAATTCTGGCAATATTTTGTCCGTCGCCTTTGACAGCGGCTGGTTCTGGTACATCCCGCTAAGTTCTGAGCTGACGAGCGTCGGCGCGGTCGTGCGCAGGGAGATGGCCAGCAAGATCCAGGGTGACCCGGAAAAAAGCCTTCAGAAACTCATTGCAGAGTGCCCGATGATCCGGGATCATCTTTCTGATGCCCGGCGAGTCAGGACCGGCCAGTACGGGAAGCTCAGGGTTCGCAAGGACTATTCTTACCACAACTCCACATTCTGGTGTCCTGGGCTGCTCTTCATCGGCGATGCGGCATGCTTCGTCGACCCAGTGTTCTCATCAGGTGTGCACCTGGCGACATATAGCGCTCTGCTGGCCGCTCGTTCAATCAACAGTACGCTGGCGGGACAGGTAGACGAGTTGGCCGCACTTCATGAATTTGAAGGTAGATATCGTCGTGAATACGGGCTGTTCTACGAATTTCTGACGTCTTTCTATGAAATGCATGCCAGCGAGACTTCCTACTTCTGGCAGGCCAGGAAGATCACCAATAGCAGTCGCTCTGAACTCGAGGCGTTCGTCGATCTCGTCGGTGGCGTGTCATCTGGTGAGTCGGTCCTGACCGACGTCCAGGCGGCCGCGCGGCATTTCAGGTCACGGTCAGCCGAGTTCGCAAGCGCGGTGGACGAGCTTGCCAGCAGTGATAGCGGCAGCATGCTGCCGCTATTCAAGTCATCTGTAGTCCGGAAGGTGATGCAAGAGGGTTCACATGTTCAGGCACGCGCACTGCTCCGCGAAGGCGCCGAACCCGAGCCTCCGCTCTTTCCTAACGGACTCGTTCCTTCGCCGGACGGCATGATGTGGCAGCCTTCTGATGCGTGAATAGATTCTGCGGGGCCGCATGCGCGCACGGGCTGGAGTTCGCTGCGGCGCACCTGGCTGGGCCCATCAAATCCTAGCGGCGTCAGCTGATCGAGCGGCTCGATTCGCCGAGCCTTGCTGCCCGGGATTTTCTCAGGTCACAGGCAACGTTGAGGCGCTTGAGCCACCGATCCGTGCCATCGTGGCGCGCCTTGAACGGCTTACGGCCATGGACGACCCGGAAATTATCGAGAAAGCAGAAGTCCCCGCTCTCTAGCCGGAGATCGAACATGTTCGCGTCCATCTCCTTGATCAGATGATCCAGCGCGCTCTGTGCCTCGTGATCATCGGGTCCGATACTCATGAAATACGGATCGGCCCGGATGTAGGGCTGCGCCCGGTTACCAAACAGGACCGCCACCCGGTCCGGGTTGCGTTGCATCTTCTCGATTTCCGTGAAGGCTTCCATGTTGGATGTCGAGTTGTTTTTGGCGAGATGAGATTCATCCGGGTGGATGCAGAACCGCTCCTGGAAGAGGATGGCCTTCGTGGCATCCGGCAGCTCCAGCGAATCAGCGTATCCGACTGTGGTGGCCGCGGCATCGGGATTTCTCAGGCAGGCGAAGGAGAGGAAGTCCCCGCGTAGAGGATGGAAGCTGTCTTCGGTATGCCAGGTCAGCAGGGACTCGCTGCTCGACCCCAGTTGCTCGTTTTCGTGACCCTTAATCGGCAGGACATCGTGTATCAGCCTGCCGTCCTGCTGAGTCGCCCAGCCGAACGGGTTGCCAAGCAGTGAGCTAAAGAGTATGAGGAGCAGCTCCTCACGGCGCGTCGTGGATGGGGTAGCCCGGTCACGCCAGTGCGCGGGAGTCGGGCCGATACGATCCTGATCGACGACGTATCCGGAGATGCACAGGACACCGGACATCCGCTCAAGGCGGAACGCGTTTAAGGCGAGACGGATCCGGCTCGGCAGCCGGTGCGCGAACACTGTATAAGTATGCAGGGCCTCATCGGACTCAAGGTTCTCGAACCCGCCTTCCATCTCATCCAAGAGCTGCCTCAATGCCTGTCGTTCCGTGGGTTCGATCTGGAGCTTGTCCATATTGCGTCACTTCCTCCTGCTAGAACCCTGGACATTTGCATTCTATCCCGGCACGCAGAGATGCGCTGATCCTAGAACCCAAACTCCTCGTATTCTTCGATGTCGTCATCAATACCGAGCATGGACTTGTTGATGGTGACGGCAATCTCAGCGATGGTGGGCTGGTCGAAGAGGACCGCTAGCGCGAGCTCGACTTCGAGCACGCTACGGATCCTCGACACGACTCGGGTAGCAAGCAGGGAGTGGCCGCCCAGCTGGAAGAAGTTGTCGTGTATGCCGATGCGGTCGAGCTCGAGGATGTCGGTCCAGATTCCGGCGATGAGCTCCTGGGTGGGAGTGGCGGGAGCGACAAAATCGCTGGCGAGGTCGCGGCGGGAGGTGCCGGGGACGGGGAGGGCGGCACGGTCCAGCTTGCCGCTCGGGGTCAGGGGCAGCGCGGACAGCTCGGTGAAGACGGCGGGGATCATGTGGGCGGGGACCCGTGCGGCCAGGAAGCCGCGCAGGTCGCCAGCCGGGGGGAGGCCCTGCGCGGAACCGGCCGGGACCAGGTAGGCCACCAGCCGACGATCCGGCCCGTCGCCGTCGGCGGCCACCGCCGCTGCGGCGATCGCGGGGTGCGCGGCCACGGCTGCCTCGACCTCACCGGGCTCCACCCGGTACCCGCGGATTTTCACCTGATCATCGGCCCGGCCAAGGAATTCAAGCACCCCGTCCGCCCGCCGCCGGACCCGGTCCCCGGTTCGGTACACCCGCGACCCATCCCCCGCCACCGGATCGGCGATGAACCGCTCAGCCGTCAGCGCCGGCCGCCCCCCGTACCCGCGCGCCACCTGCGCGCCCCCGACGAACAGCTCCCCCGCCACCCCCACCGGCACCAGGCCCAGCCGCCCGTCAAGCACATGCAGCCGGGTATTGGCCACCGGCACTCCGATCGGGACCTGGCCGCCGGCCTCCCGCCCGGCCACATCCCCCGCGGCCACCTCGAACACGCAGCAGCCCACCACCGCCTCCGTCGGCCCGTACTCGTTCACCACCACCGTGCCCGGCGCGCTGCCCAGCCAGGACTCCGCCTCCGCGCCGGTCAGCGCCTCCCCGCCCGCCACCAGCCGCCCCGCCGCACCCGCCAGCCGCTCCGCGCCCAGCAACCCCCGCAACACCGGCAAAGCCCCCGGAACCACCTTCACCAGCCCGAACCCGCTGTCCACCCGCAGCACAGCCGCCAGCCCCTCAACCCCGCCGTCCCGGCTCACCACCACCGCCGACCCCGACACCAGTGGCACCAGGACGCTGGTCACCGTCAGATCCACCGCCAGCGACGAATACAGCACGGACCCCAGCGCGCCGCCCGCCGGATAGGCCTTGGCCGCCCACCTCACGTAATTGACCAGGCCGCCGTGAGTAACCTGCACACCCTTCGGCACCCCCGTCGACCCTGACGTGTACACCACATACGCCAGCTGACCCGCCGCCACCCCCGCCGGCGGCGCCGCCGGCGGCAGCGCCCCGACCCCCGCCACCACCACCGGATCATCGAGCCGCATCACCGCGCCACCGTTCCACGACAGCTGGTGATCGCTGATCACCATCGTGGCCCGGCTGTCGGCCAGCATGAACGCCAGCCGCCCGGCCGGGTAATCGGGGTCCAGCGGCAGGTAGGCGCCGCCGGCCTTCCACACTGCCAGCATCGCCGCGATCAAGTCCGGGCCGCGGTCCAGGCACAGGCCCACCACGGTCTCGGCGCCTACCCCCGCCCCGCGCAGGTACTGCGCCAGCCGGTTCGCCCACTGCTCCAGCGCGGCATAGGTCAGCGACACCCCGCCGCAGACCACCGCCGCCGCGTCCGGGAGGCGCGCCGCCTGCCCGGCGATCAGCTCATGCACCCCGCCCGCCGCCGCGGCCGGCGCCGCGGTGTCATTCCACTCATGAACCAGCTGGCGGTGCTCCTCGGCCGACAGCACCGGCAGCCTGGACAGCGGCCGCTCCGCATCCGCCGCCACCGCCTCAAGCAGCATCACCAGATGCCCCGCCATCCGCCCCGCCGTCGCATGATCGAATAGCGCCGTGCTGTACTCGATCCCGCCGGACAGTCCGCCGCCCTCCTGCGCCAGGGCCAGCCACAGGTCGAACTTCACCGCGGCCGCGGCCTGCCAGGTCTGCGCGTCCGCCAGTGACACTCCAGGTCCGGCTTCGCCGCCTGGTGTCGCGCTGGCATCAGGGGTGCCGCGGTCACCACCGCTGGGCTCGTCACTGGGTTCGTAGCTGAAGAAGGTCTGGAAGAGGGGGGTGCGGGACCGGTCCCGGTCGGTGACCAGGGCGTCGACGAGCTGTTCGAAGGGGAGGTCCTGGTGGGCGTAGGCGTCCAGCGCCATCGCCCGGACCCGCGCCAGTACCTGCGTGAACGCCGGGTCCCCGGACAGGTCAGCGCGGAGCACCAGGGTGTTGACGAAGAACCCGATCAGATCCTCGGTCTCGGCATTGTTCCGGTTCGCCACCGGGGTGCCAGCCACCACGTCGTCCAGGCCGCTGTACCGGCCAAGCAGCACCGCATACACGGCGAACAGCGCCATGAACATCGTCACGCCGTTCTCCCTGGCCAGCACCCGCAGCCCGGCCGCCACCTCCGCCTCGACCCTGAACCGCACCGCCGCGCCCGTGGTGGACCGGATGGGCGGGCGGGGCCGGTCGGCGGGCAGGTCCAGCACCGGGGTCCCGGCCAGCTGCTGGCGCCAGTACGCCAGCTGGCCCTCCAGCACTTCCCCGGCCAGCCAGGCCCGCTGCCAGATGGCGTAATCGGCGTACTGCACCCCAAGCGGCGGCAGCGGATCGGGCTCCCCGGCGCGGAACGCGTCGTACAAGACGCCCAGCTCGCGGCGGAAGATCCCGGCCGACCATTCGTCGAAGACCACGTGGTGGGCGGACAGCGCCAGGATGTGATCCCCGGGTCCCAGCCGGATCAGCGCGGCCCGGATCAGCGGCCCGGCGGCCAGGTCGAACGGCGCCACCGCATCGGCGGCCACCAGCCGCTCCGCCGCGGCCAGCGGGTCGGGCCCGGCGGACACGTCGGTGACTTCCAGCGGGAACGGTGACGGCGGGTCGATCACCTGATAGGGGATGCCGTCCGGCCCGGCGGCCAGCCGGGTCCGCAGCACCTCGTGCCTGGCCGTCATCCCGCCAAGCGCCGCCGCCAGCGCGGCCACGTCCAGGTCCCCGGCCAGCCGCGCGGGCATCGGCACGTTGTACTCCGCCGACCCCGGCTCCAGCTGGTCCAGGAACCACAGCCGCTGCTGCCCGAACGACAACGGCAGCAGCGCGTCCCGGCCCGCCCGGACCACCGGCGGGGTAACCGCGCCGGGGGCCGAGCCCTGGATCACCGCGGCCAGCCCGGCCACCGTCGGGTGGTCGAACAGCGCCGCCAGCGGCACCTCGGCGCCGAACACCACCCGGATCCGGGAGATGACCTGGGTGGCTAGCAGCGAGTGGCCGCCCAGGTCGAAGAAACTATCGCCGGCGCCGGCCTGGCCGATGCCCAGGACCTGGGCCCAGATCCCGGCCACCAGCTCCTGCACCGGGCCGGCCGGCGCCACGAACCCGGCCAGGTCCGGCCTGGCCGCGTCCGGCGCCGGCAGCGCCGCCCGGTCCAGCTTCCCGCTGGGGGTCAGCGGCAGCGCGGCCAGCTCACAGAACACCGACGGGACCATGTACTCCGGCAGCCGCCCGCCAGCGAACGCCCGCAGCACCCCCGCCGCCGGGATCCCCGCGGCCGGATCCGCCGGCACCAGGTAGGCCACCAGCCGCCGGGCCGCATCCCGCCCGTCCGCGGTCACCACCGCGGACCCGACCGCCGGATGCCCGGCCAGCACCGCCTCGACCTCGGCGGGCTCCACCCGATACCCCCGCACCTGCACCTGATCATCGGCCCGGCCCAGGAACTCCAGCTGACCATCCGCCCGCCACCGCGCCCGGTCCCCGGTCCGGTACAGCCGCGACCCGTCCCCAGCCACCAGATCCGCGACAAACCGCTCCGCGGTCAGCGCCGCACGCCCGGCGTACCCCCGTGCCACCTGCGGCCCCCCGATGAACAGCTCCCCGGTCACCCCCGCCGGGACCGCGCCCAGGCGGGCATCAAGGACATGCACCCGGGTGCCCGGCAGCGGCCCGCCCACCGGCACCGGCTCATCCAGGTAACCCGCGCCGCCGCCCGGCTCATCAAGGTAACCCGCGCCGCCGACGTTGGCACCCAGATGAGCCGGGCCGACCGCGTGGCCGGGCGTCAGGCTGGCGTAGGTGGAGTCGATGGTGGCCTCGGTCACCCCGTAGGCGGTCAGCACCCGGACCCGCTGGCCGAGCACCGCCCTGGCCCGCGCCGCCGCGCCGGCCCGCCATACCTCGGTGGTCACCACCAGGATCCGCAGGTCGGCCAGCACCGCCTGCTCATTGGCCAGGTAGTCCACCAGCGCGTCGGCGTACCGCGGCGCGCACTCCAGCGCCCCGATCCGCTCACCGGCCAGCAGCGCCGCCCAGGCCGGCGCTGACAGCTGCGCGCCGGGCTCGCCAAGCACCAGCGTCCCGCCCGAGCAGAGCGCCCGCACCAGATCCCCGGT
>WNFX01001048.1_pt1 | contig 28197 bp, 22 predicted proteins | sample 5400111 | NCBI WGS metagenome assembly WNFX01 (sample SAMN13153363, study PRJNA577476) | soil metagenome | isolation source: 40 cm soil or saprolite under grassland replicate 1 | place: USA:California | collected 2016-06-15
ACCGGCGTGCTGGAGGCGGTGCAGCAGGTGCGGCCGCTGCTCAGCCTGCACGGCCACATTCACGAGTCCGGCGGCGAGAAGAAGATCGGCCCGACGCTGTGCGTCAACCCGGGCAGCGAGGCGGGCTCGGGGGTGGTCCGCGGGTACCTGATCGACGTGGGCAGCGACGGCGTCGAGCGCTCGTTCCGGGTGGAGGGCTGAGCGTGACCGGTCCGAGCGCCCTCGAGGAGGCCGTGGGCATCTGCGAGGCCGCGGCCGGAGAGCGCATCACCGTCCGGCTGGCGGGCGGCCTGGCGATCCAGTACCTGACGCCCGAGTTCCCGGCGCGTGGCGGCGACCGCCAGGATCTCGACCTGGCGACCCTGTCGGGCGACCGCCGGGCGCTGACCGGCTTCCTGGCCGGGCGCGGCTATGCCAGCGACAAGAACTTCAACGCGCTCTACGGCCATAAGCAGCTGTACTTCCAGTCCGCGGAGACCGGCCGGTCGCTGGACGTGCTGGTCGACCGGCTGCACATGTGCCACACCGTCGAGTTCGCCGACCGGCTCGGGCGGATGCCGGTGACCCTCGACCTGTCCGATCTCCTGCTCACCAAGCTCCAGATCGTCGAGCTGAACGAGAAGGACGCACAGGACGTGTTCTACCTGTGCTCGGCCTACCCGGTCGCCGACGGCGACGAGCCGGGCACGATCGGGCTCGGCCGGATCCGCCCGCTCGTCGGGAACGACTGGGGGTGGTGGCGGACCGTCACCCTGAACCTGGACCGCATCACCGCCCTGGCCAGCGGTGACGGCCAGGGGCTGGTTCCCGCGGGAGGGAAGCACGATCCCGTCGAGCAGCTCGCCGTGCTGAGCAAGGCCATCGAGGCCACCCCGAAGAGCCTGCGCTGGAAGGCCAGGGCGAGGGTGGGCGAGCGGGTCCGCTGGTACGAGCAGCCCGAGGAGACCCCGCACCACTAGTCAGTCGGCGAGCAGTCAGTCCGCCACGTCGGCCTGGGCGGCCGGCGAAGCCCACCCCCAGCAGCCGCAGCCGGCGCGCCAGGGTCCCCGGGTGGACATCGAGCAGGAACCGCGGCGACGGCAGCGGCTGCGGGCGCCGCACGGCGCCGACGTCGGCCACGTCACCGCCGCCGAGCCGGAACGAGGGCGCGGCCGACCGGCCGTTGACGGCAAGGCTGCCGACCTCGGGCAGCGGCACGCCGAGCGACTCGACCACATGGCCAAGGGAGGAGGTCCCGTCACAGGCCACCCGCACCCGCCCACCCCGGAGACGCGGCGCGAGGAACACCCGCAATCCCGCCGCGAAACGGACCTCGGCCTCCGGCCTGCCCACCCCCTCAGCATGCCCGGACCCGGCCGATGCCGGCCCGTTATTTGTACTCAGGCGACCTGGGCTCCGGCGTCGATCAGCGCCATGATCGCCGGGTCGTGGCGCAGCTTCTCCAGGCACCGGCCACGGATCGGCCCGATGCTCCCAACCGGGATGCCCAGCCTGTCGCTGATCTCGACGTACGGCACGGGCGGGTCTTCGATGAGGAGGGCGATCAGCCGCTGGTGGCTGGGGGGCAGGCGGGTGAACGCCTCGCGCAGCGCTGCGTGGCGCTCGGCCCGGAGCAGCTCATCCTCTGCCGTCGCGCTCTGCAGGTCCGGGATGTTCTCGGCGTCCAGCACACACCCGGCAGTCTCCGGCCCGTACGCTGCCCGCAGCACCCTCCAGCATTCCCGCCGGGTGGTGGTGGCGAGCCAGCCAGGAAGCGCGGCCGGGTCGCGGATTCTGCCCAGTTGCTCCACGAGCCTCAGCCAGACGCTCTGGCCGACGTCATCGGCGTCGGCGCCGTCCAGCCGGTGTCGACGGCAGATGGACCAGACAAGCGGAGCGTACCGCTCGACGAGTGCATCCCATGCCCGCTTGTCGCCGTTCCTCGCGCGCACCACCAGGTCGCCGACCGATGAGCCGTCGTGCATCGGGTCATCTTTGGCGAGGTTCGGGTTAGTGAACATGGCCTTCTCCTGCCTGTCGGTGGCCGGCCGGCTATTGCCGCCCCCATCGCCCATTGGCAGACTCGCCGGCCCGGGCAGGCGCGCGGCAGGGGTCGGCTCACCCCTTTTGCGGGCGGGCGGCGGCCGGGGTGGAAACACCCACACAGGCGGTCCAGCCAGAGTCAGCCAGTCAGAACGCCAGCAACCCGGTAACTAGACCAGGCCCTCGCTGAGGGCCAGGCGGGTCAGGTCGGCGCGGCGGCGGCAGCCGGTCTTGTCCCGGATGCGGTCCAGGTGGGAGCTGACAGTGCGCACGCTGATGTATAGCTGGGCGGCGATCTGGACGTCGGTGTGACCCTGGGCGACCAGGGTGACCAGTTCCTGTTCCCGGGCGCTGAGCTTCGACGGGGCAGGTGCCGCGGCCGGGGGCTCTGGGGCGGTGAGCATGAGGGCGTACTCGGCCGCGGTATCCAGGCTCATCGCCGCGCCGCGGTCCTCGGCGGCCTGGGCCAGGGCGCGCCCCAGTGCTTGCCGGGCCTCGCGCAGCGGCTCGTCCCTGCGGCGCACGTACAGGGGCGCATCCGTGAACCCCCCGTGCCGGAAGAACGCGGCGTGCGCGGCCCACACCGTGAGGGCGTTGGCGAAGCGCCCGGTCGCGGCGCACAGGTACCCGCAGCAGTCAAGGCCATTGACCAGCGCCATGCCGCCACCGGTCTGCAGGGCGACCTGAAGTCCTTCCCGCAGGTGGGTCACGGCGTCCTCGGTGCGCCCCGCCTGCAGGTCCAGGATCGCCATCTGCTGCAGCAGCCTCGCCTGGGTCCACAGATCGCCCACATCCTGGGACTGGGCGAGCCCCGCCGCGCAGATACGCTCGGCAGCGGCCAGGTCCCCACCGTAGGTCAGCGCGTCGGTCAGGATGTTGCTGCACATCCGGGCTATCGAGCCTGGGATGTCGGCCGTGATCTGTTGCGCCTGCCGGGCCAGCCGCACGGCGCCATCGAGATCCCCGGCGCAAAGAGCGGCGATGCTGACGCCCGCCAGGGCGAGCGCCTCCCCGGCCGGGTAGCCAAGCTCCCGGGCCAGGGCCAGGGCGCGGTGGCCGTCGTCGGCTGCCTCGGCGAGCCGGTTCAGGTTCGCCAGCACTATCGACCGGGCGCTCAGGCAGTCAGCCAGCATCCAGGGCGGTCGCCGATCCCCGGTCGCATCGCGGACCGCGGTGTAGTGGCCCAGCGCCCCGGCCAGGTCGGCCGAGAACAGCGCCACCGTGCCGAGCCAGAATTGCGCGGCACACCACGCGCCGCCGCCAGGCGCGGCGCGCGCGGCGACCTCGTGCAGCAGCGGGGACTGGCCCGCCAGCCGGCCACGCAGCAGCCACCACCACGCCAGTACTACCGCCAGCCGCGGCGCCACGCGCGGGTCGTGGTCCATCGCCCAGGCCAGCGCCTGGCGCATCGTGGCATCCTCGGCATCCAGCCGCCGGGCGGCGGCCACCTCCCCCGCGCCTGTCTCCAGCCCCGCCCCGGCCTCCTCGGCCACCTGCAGCGCGTACCCCGCTACGGTGGCGGCCGCCCCGGCATCCTCGCCCGCCTCGGCCAGCAGCCTGGCCCCGTAGGCACGTAGCGTCTCCAGCATCACATACCGGGCCTGGCCGTCCGGGCCGACCCGCGGGGGAACCAGCAGCGAGCAGTCCACCAGTCGCAGCACCGCCGGCCCGATGCCGGTCCCCGCAATCGCTTCGGCGGCCTCCAGCGTGAACGGCCCCGGGAATATCGACACCAAGCGGAACACCCGCCGCTCGCGTTCATCGAGCAGGCGGTAGCTCCATTGCACCGTGGCCGCCAGCGACTGCTGCCGACGCGCCGCAACCCGGTCACCGGCTGTCAGCAGCCCGAACCGGTCGTCGAGGCGCCCCAGCAGCTGCGCGACGCCCAGCGCCTCTACCCGCGCCGCCGCCAGCTCAATGGCCAGCGGCATCCCATCCAGCCGTGCCACCAACTGCGCCACCGCTGGCCCGGTATCTGCTGTCAGCGCGAAACCCACGTCAATCCGGCGGGCCCGGTCTGCGAACAGCGCCACCGCCTCAGATCCCTCTGCGTCCGCCGCGCCATTCCGGCCGGGCAGGGACAGCGGCCCCAGCCTGTACCGGGCTTCTCCGGCCACGCGCAGCGGCTCCCGGCTGGTCGCCAGTACCCGCACATCATCGCAGGCAGGCAGCAGCCTGGCGCACAGCTCCGCCGCCGCGCCGATCACGTGCTCGCAGTTATCCAGCACCAGCAGCAGCTGCCGCCGGGCCAGCGCGCGCGTCAGCGCATCGGCTGTTGGCACCCCAGGCAGGTCCCGCACCCCCAGCGCCACCGCAACCACCGCCGCCACCAGAACCGGATCCCGCACCGCTGCCAGCTCCGCCAGCCACACCCCGTCCGCGAATTGGCCCGCCGTATGCCCGGCGAGCTCACAAGCTAGCCGGGTCTTGCCCGCACCACCCGGCCCGGTCACTGTCACCAGCCGGTACTGATCCAGCAGGTCCGCGACCTCGCGCACCGCCCCGCCCCGGCCTACGAAGCTGGTCAGCGAGGCCGGGAAGCCATGCAGGCCACCCTCCGTAGTGGCCGCCGCAGACCGCCCCACGCCCGTACCCTAACCGCGGGGCCGTCTTGACGTACAGCCCAGCCGGACCGGGCAGCGTTGTGCCACATTGGGACACGCCGGTCCCATCCGTCCCACGGCTTGCCCTGGGAGCAAGGGCCCGGCCGCCGCGGCACCTACACGTTCATGGCCGGAGACTCCTCATCCAACCTGGTGACGTCCGCGGATGCGGGTGCGTGGGACGCCTGGGGAGTCATCTGGCGGCGGGCGGCACCGCCGGCTCTCCAGCACTATGCCGCTGACCAGTCCGCGGGCGAGGTGGCGTGCCCATCCCTGGGACTCCATGCGAACGGGATCATATGACTATGAGTGAAGTGCGGTCTGGCGTGGACGTGCTGCTCGAGGTCCTGGCGACGGAGCGGGTCCGGCATATCTTCGGGAACCCGGGAACCACCGAGCTCCCGCTCATCGGCGCCGTGGCCGGGGAGGACAGGTTCCATTACGTGCTGGCTTTGCACGAATCCGTGGCGGCCGGCATGGCCGACGGTTATGCGCAGGCCACCGGGCGGCCGTCCTTCCTCAACGTCCACACCGCCACCGGCCTGGGCAACGCGATGGGGAACCTGTCCAACTCGCGCGCCACCGGCTCGCCGATCGTGGTGACGGCCGGGCAGCAGGACCGGCGTCACCTGCTGGCGGAGCCGTTCCTGTCCGGCAACCTGACCGGCATGGCGGCCGGCCTGGTGAAATGGGCCCACGAGGTGCACCGGACCGCCGACCTCGGCCCGGTGCTGCGCCGGGCCTTCCACGACGCGGCATCGCCCCCCACCGGGCCGGTGTTCGTGTCCATACCCATGGATGTCCTGCAGGACGAGGGCGAGTTCGCGGTGCCCGCGGCGTCGCGGATCGAGCGGCGGGCGGTTCCCGCCGCGCTGGCCGACCTGGCCTCGGCCATCCTGGCCGCCCCGCGCGCGCGCTTCGCGGTGGTCGCCGGCGACGAGGTGGCCCGGTCCGGGGCGACCGGCGCCCTGGCCGCGCTGGCCGAGCGGCTGGGCTGCCGGGTCTACGGCACCGCGATGCACTCCACGCTCGTGTTTCCCACGGCTCACCCGCTGTGGGCCGGTGCGCTACCCGCGGACGCCGAGCAGGTGCGCGCCCACCTGGCCGGGCTCCACACCGTGCTGCTCATCGGCGCGCGCGGGTTCATGACCTTCGGGTACCGGGAGACCTGGCCGGTGCCGCCGGAACTCCGGCTGCTCCACCTGTCCCCCGCCGCGGAAGACATCGGGCGGACCTACCCGGCCTGGCTGGGGCTGGTCGGCGACCCACGCGCCACCCTCGAGGCGCTCCTGCCGCTGCTGTCCGGGGTAGACGAAACGGAGACCAGGGAGCTGATGCAGGCGGCCGGGGCACAGGCCGGGGAACAGCTGCGCCACCTGCGCGAGCGGGCCGCCGCGGCACCGCCGGGTGAGGACGGGCGCATGCATCCGCTGCCGGCGGTCGAGGCGCTGCTGGCGGCGCTCCCGCCCGAAACCATGATCGTCGACGAGGGCGTCACCAGCGACCCGTACGTCCGGGCCTTCCACCGGGTGCGGAGCCCGGGCCGGTTTCTCTACTCGCGTGGCGGCGGCCTCGGCTGGGGGCTTCCCGCCGCCCTGGGGGTCTCGCTGGGGCGGGACCGCGAGCCGGTGGTGGCCGTGGTGGGAGACGGCTCCTTCCTTTACTCGCCGCAGGCGCTCTGGACGGCGGTCAGGGAAGATCTCCCGGTCGTGGCCGTCGTCATGAACAACCGTGGCTACCTGATCCTGCGGCGGTTCCTGGCCGAGATGCGCGGGCCGTCCCGGCAAGACGGGCCGCGGGTCGGGCTCGACATCGCCGGCCCCGGCGTCGATCTGGTGTCGATAGCGCGGGGGTTCGGCGCCGACGCCATCCGGGTGGACCGCGTGCCCGAGCTGGGAGACGCCGTCCGCGCGGCGTTGGCCGCCACCCGGCCCACCGTGATCGAAGCGCAGGTCACCGCGCCCCCCGTGGGCTGAACCGGATGCCCGGGAGATAATCGCCTCTGGAGCCGGAGGAGGGCAGCACGAATGGATCCGCAGGAGCCGTTCATCCGCAGGCCGGAGGCCACCGCTCTGCTGGTGATCGACATGCAGAACGACTTCCTCCTGCCCGATGCGCCGGTGCCGGCGGCGGGTGGCCTGGAGCTGGTGCCCGTTATCGCCGACCTGGCGCGGCGGGCCCGGCAGGCCGGCGCGCCCGTCATCTTCACCCAGGAGGCGCACCGGCCGGGGCGCCAGGACTTCGGCATCGAGCGCTTCTTCGAGCCCATCCACTGCGTCGAGGGCGGCACCGGGATCGAGATCACCGATGGCCTGGCGCCGGAGCCGCCCGACCTGGTCATCAGGGCGAAACGCCGGTATGACGCGTTCCTCGGCACCGAGCTTGACCTGGTGCTGCGGCTGCACGAGATCGAGAACCTTGTCGTCGCCGGTGTCTGCACGGATGTGTGCGTCTCGGCCACGGTCCAGCACGCCAGGAACCTGGACTACCGGTGCCTGGTCCTGCGGGACGCGACGGCGGGGACGAGCGTGGAGCGGCACGAGGCGGCCCTGCTCTGCCTGGAGGTTGCGTTCGCGCGGATCGAGACCGTCGGCAGCGCCTGCAAGCTCGTCGGCTGGGCCGCGGTGGCCTGATCCCGGGCCGGCCTGGCTCACAGCAGCGTCTGGAGCGTGTCGCCGGATATCTCGTACATGCGCAGGATCTGCAGGGCAACGCCGATCCGCAGCGCCGCCGCCGCGTCGTCCGCGAACGCGCCCAGCATCCGCTCCAGCTTCGTCACCCGGTAGCGCATGGTGTTGTAGTGGTAGTGCAGGATGCGGGCCGACTCGGCCACGTTGAAGCGCGTGCTGGACAGCACGGCAAGCGACTTGAGCAGGTCCGAGCGGGTCGGCTCGGGCAGCTCGAGCACGGGCCCGAGCGTGTCCTGCACGAACGTCCGCAGCTCGGCCTGGCTCACGTTGCTGAGCAGCCGGTACAGGCCGAGCCCGGCGAAGTTGGTGACCGCGCTGCTGCCGCTGAGCCGCTGGCCCACCTGCAGCGCCACCCTCGCCTCCTCGTACAGGCGCGGGATGTCCAGCGGCCCGGCGGCGGCCTGGCTGACGCCGACCGAGTAGGGCCGCCCCGTCGATGCCGTCATGTCCGCATGGACCTTGGCGGCGATCGCTTCCGCGTCGGCGGCCCCCACCACGGCGACCAGCTCGGTGGCGAACCCGGCCACCGCGGCGCTGCGGTCCTTGTCCCGGATCGCCAGGGTCCACAGCTCCACCGCCCGCAGCCCGGATGCCTCCTGCTCGCCGGCCGGCTCGTCGCTGCGCTCGGCGCCGGACTGCCGGCCCACCAGCACGGCCAGCGGCCGCTGCAGGTTCCAGCCGAACCTGACGGCCCGCGCCAGCGCGTGGTCCATGTCGGCCGCCGTGCCGGTGACCAGGTCGTGCAGCGCGTTCGACGCGAACTGCTGCTCGACCGCGAGCACGGCAAGATCACGGGTGATCTCCAGCGCGGCCACCAGCGCCGCCTGCTCGACCGCCAGGGCGGCCACCCCGGGCAGGCCCTGCGCCCCGCCCACCGCGAGCACGAACCCGTACCGCATGTCACCGGCGCGGATGACCGCGGCCGCCCAGTGCGTCCCGGTCTCGTCGCCGGAGTGCACGCCCGCGACCAGCCGGGTGGTGTCCACCAGGCCGCTAGCGTCGCGGAAGCCGCCGGCCGGGGCGCCGGACCGGGTGGTGGTGGCCAGCGGGCAGCCGGTCGGGTCGCAGATGACCACGTCGGCACCGGGCAGGACCTCGGCCAGCTCGTCTGACAGCCGGGCCAGGCCGCCGCCGGTCAGTGCGATGCCGAGGAACGCGTCGTGGATCTGCTGCCTTCTGGCCAGCGCGGCCGCCTGCCGGTTGACGATCGTCTCGAACGTCTGGCTCAGCACGTCATCGAGCGGCGACGTGGCGGGGATCACCACGATCGGGAAGGCGGCCCGGTCGGCCAGCTCCACCGCCGCCGCCGGCACCTCGGCGAGGTACTCGTCCAGCTTGACGCCCAGGCCCGCCAGGCCGTTACCGGCCAGCTGCTCGATCAGCCGGCAGAACTCCTCGCTCCGGCGGGGCAGCGGGTACCCGGTGGTCAGCAGGAACTCGTCCTGCTTGGTCCACCGCACGATGTTCGGCACCGTCATCACGTTGAGCCGCCGGACCGGGCGGTCGAGCCCGTCGGCCCCGGCGATGATCCGCGCCCCGCGCATGGCGTCCTCGGCCAGCATCTCGCGGACCGTCGGCGCGTCGGCCGTGACCTGGCTGCCCCGCCGCCGGCGGCCGGGCAGCGGGACGACGGTCCCGCGCCCGCCGCCGGATTCCGCGTGCGGGGCTGACCGGCGTGTCACCGCCGGCCGGCCGGTGGCCGCGCCGCGGCCGCGCCGGATGGCCACCGGCTCAGCCCGGACCGCTGGCCGGCAGCGGCGCCGCGCACGGATCCTCGACCAGGCCGCGGGCCCAGGCCAGGTCCGCCGCGCTGGGCTCGGTGCTGGCGTCCACGTCGAGCAGCTGCATCGGGTTGTCGCTGATCATCTGGATCACCTGCTCCATCGGTACCCCCTTCTCGAAGATCGTCTGCGCGAAGATGCGCAGCGCCTCCGACGGCAGCGGGTTGTGCCGCTGCCCGGTATCGGAGACGAGCAGGCAGCGGGATGCCCCGATCCGCTCGACGCTCGCTGCGATCTTCTCTGGGGCGGCATACTGCCATGCGGGCGACACCGTGCAGTAGCCGAATTCCGGCATGGCGCCCAATCTGGCGATCTCCTCCAGGGTGTCCAGATCAAGATTCGGCACCCGGAAGTAGGGGTGCGTGACGACGATCTTCTCTACGCCGACCGAACGGGCCTCGCGCACCAGCGCCACGATCTCCCTTGGGGCCAGATGTGAGGTGCCGAGGATCGCGCCGTGCCCGGCGACCAGCTCCAGCACCTCCTTGACCTCGGGCCGGAGCTTCCCGTCCTTGTCCTCCACCCAGATCCCCTCGGCCTGGCTCCGGCCGCCCTGCTGCGAGTCGTAGCCGCCGGTGCCGCCATGAATCTCGGCGTGATAGCCCGCGTCCACCGTGGGCATCCACACCTCCTTGCCGCCGAGCCGCAGCGACGCCTCGACGGCCGCGGGGTTGATGCCGCCCACGTAGTAGTTGAGGACGATCCCACCGAACACGCGGATGCCGGGGATCACCCGCTGCACCAGGTAGGCGCGGGACACCGTGTTCTCGTGATGGCACTTGAGCAGGATGGCCTTCATGCCCGCGTCGCGGGCCGCCAGCACGATGTCGAAGTCGTCGGCCAGCCGGGGGAACAGGTCGGGATACGGGTGGCAGTGCAGGTCCACCGCACCAGCCACGTCAACAAGAGGCCCGTTGTACGTGCGCCTGGTCATGCTGTTCCCTCCCGCCGCCGGCCGTGACCGGCCAGCCGTGCTGGTCAGAATCCGGTGATGACGGAGAATCCGAGCGTCTCGTAGGAGTCCATCGCGTCGAGTACCTCGCTGGCCCGCTCCAGCGGCAGCGTCTGGCCGACGATCCGGGCTGGCTGCAGCACTCCGGTCTCCACCAGCCCGAGCAGCCGCGGGTAGTCCACGTGCGGGTTCCCGACGCTCCCGGCGATCTCGATCTCGGCCTCGATGATGTGGTCAAGCGGGATGCGCACATAGCCCCGCTCGGCCTGGCTGGTCAGGCCGACCTGCACCAGCCTGCCGCCCTTGCGCAGCGACAGCACCGCCGACTCGACGAGCGTTGCAACGCCGATGCCGCCGATCGCCAGGTCGGCGCCGCCGCCGGTGAGCTCCTTGATGGCCGCGACGACATCGGCCGTCCTGCCGTTGACCGCGTGCAGGGCGCCCTCGGCCTTGGCCTTCTCCAGCTTGGCCTCATCCAGGTCGACCGCGATGACCCGGCCGCCGAGCGCGGCGGCGATCTGCACCGCCGACAGGCCGATGCCGCCCGCGCCGTGCACCGCCACCCACTGGCCGGCGGCCAGCCTGCCCTGGCGGGTCACGGCGTGGAACGCCGTCATGTAGCGGCAGCCGATCGCCGCCGCGGACAGCGCATCGATGCTGTCCGGCAGGTTGATGCAGTTGAAGTCCGCGTTGCGGATGGCGGCGTACCGGGCGTAGCCGCCATCGTGGGTGAGGCCGAGGAACTGCATGTCGTCGCAGAGATTGGAACGGCCGATCATGCAGTAGCCGCACCGCCCGCAGGATTCGTGGAACGGGGTGGTCACCCGGTCCCCGGGCCGGACGCGGGACACCCCCGGGCCGACCGCCACCACCGTTCCGCCCAGCTCGTGCCCCATCACCAGCGGCAGCGTCGGGACCAGGCCCACCCACTCCCAGTCACCGTTCCACACGTGCCAGTCGGTCCGGCAGATGCCTTCGGCCTCGACCTGGACGACCGCCTCACCGGCTCCCGGCGCCGGGTCGGGGAGGTCGGCGAGCTCCAGCGGCCGCCGCCGCTCGACCAGCCTGGCCGCCTTCATGCCCGGGCCTGCTCAGCTGCCATCGGTGACTCCTCACGGGCTTGCTGTGACGTGCGCGATGCTGTGGCGTCCCGTTCCGGGACATAGCACGTGGTCTCACACTAAATGTGGGCGTCCCGGGCGCGGTATGTCAAAGTTTGCCGTATGGCTGCCGGATCTCCTGGCAGCTGCTGCCCAAACCGGCCCTCACGTGGCGCGCATGTCGATCAGCGCGAGCACCCGCTCGGGGGTCATCGGGAGCTGGGCCGGGCGGACGCCGATCGCGTCCTGGATGGCGCTGGCGATGGTGGCGGCCACGTTCCCGATCGGCGGCTCGCCGATCCCGCGCGCCCCGAGCGGGCCCTTGCCCTCGCCGCTCTCGATGATGGCGACGAGCACGTCGGGGAAGTCCTGCGCGTTCGGGATCAGGTAGTTGGCGAACAGGCCCGCCTGCACGTAGCCGCCGGCGATGTCCATGTCCTCGGTGAGCGCGTAACCGAGGCCCTGCATGGCGCCGCCCTGGATCTGCCCTTCCACCCGCATCGGGTTGATCGCGCGGCCGACGTCGTGGCATGCCGCGTACCGCAGCACCGTGACCTGCCCGGTCTCGGTGTCGACCTCCACGTCGGCCGCGTGCGTGCCGTAGGTGTAGTCGGGGAACGTGTCGCCCTGCCCGGTGCGCGGGTCGAACGAGCCGGCCTCCCCCCGCCAGGTGGACAGGTGTGCCGTGCCGATGGCCCGCTGCTCGCAGGCGGCTGCCAGTTCCGCCAGCGTCACGCTCACGCCGTCGCCCTCCCCGCCGTCCGCCGCGCCCGGGGCCCCGGCCGGCCAGACCCGGCCGGCGGCGAACTCGAGCTCGCCGGGCGGCACGCCGAGCAGGTCGGCCGCCACCGGCGCCATCCGGTCGCGCAGCTCGCGGGCCGCCTGCAGCACCGCGTTCCCGGACATATACAGCTGGCGGGTGGCGAACGTGCCGCCGGCCGGCGGGTTGAGCGCGCTGTCGCCGATGTAGATGCTGATGTCGTCCAGCGGCGCGCCGAGCACCTCGGCGGCGATCTGGCACAGGCTGGCCGCCTGCCCGGCGCCGAGGTCGGTGACGCCGCAGCGGATCAGCAGCGTGCCGTCCGCCTGCAGGCTCAGCCAGGCCGCCGCCTTGTCGCGGAACCAGATGGCCCGGCCGTACGGGTGCCGGTTGCAGCCGATGCCGCGGCCGGTCACCTTGCCCGGCCCGGACGGCGTGGGCGGCTCGCCGAGCAGCGCGACCGCCCGGTGCATGGTCGGGCCAGCCTCCACGCAGGTGCCGAGCCGCTCCCCGCTCGGCAGCAGGTCGCCCTTGGCCAGGAAGTTCCGCTCGCGCAGCTCGGTGCGGGAGATGCCGAGGCGCGCGGCGAGCTCGTCCATCTGCGACTCGTAGCCGAGCACGATCTGCATGGCGCCGAATCCGCGGAACGCGCTGGACGGCACGTTGTTGGTGAACACCGCGCTGGAGGTGATGCTCGCGTTCGGCACCCGGTAGGGCCCGCACGCGCAGGCGGCCGCGGCGAACAGCACCCGGGGCGACAGGTTGGGGTAGGCGCCGGCGTCGCCGAGGATCTCGACCTGCTGCGCGGTGAGCGTGCCGTCGCTGCTGGCCCCGGTCCGGTAGCGCATGATGAACGGGTGCCGCTTGGTGCTGCCGATCAGCGACTCCTGCCGGTCCCAGATCATCCGGACCGGCCGCCGGGTATGCCAGACCAGCAGCGCCAGGTACGGCTCGACCGTCATGTCTTCCTTGCCGCCGAAGCCGCCGCCCATGTACGCGGCGATCACCCTGACCTTGCTCTGCGGCACCTGCAGGATGCGCGCGATCGTGGCCGCGTGCTCGATGACCTGGGTGGACACGCGGAGCGTCAGCACGCCGTTTTCCACCCAGCCCACCCCGGCCTCGGGCTCGAGGTAGGCGTGCTCGACGTGCTGGCTCCGGTACTCGCCCTCCACCACCACATCGGCGGCGGCCAGCGCCGAGACGGCGTCGCCGCACCGGATCTGCCAGCTCACCAGCGTGTTGCCGACCTCGTGCACCCGCGGCGCCCCGGCGGCGCGGGCCGACTCGACGTCGAACACGCCGGGCAGCTCCTCGTAGTCGACGGAGACCAGCTCGGCCGCCTCGGCCGCGATCTGCTGGGTCGCGGCGGCGACGAGGGCCACCGGCTCGCCCAGGTACCGGACCCGGTCGGTGGCCAGCACCGGCATGCTCACCTCCAGCTCGGCCAGGCCACCGCTGGCCATCTCCACGATGCGGTTGCCCGGCACATCGGCGGCGGTGAGCACGGCGGCGACGCCGGGCAGCGCGCGGGCCGCGCCGACGTCGATGCCGGTGATGCGCGCGCTGGGCAGCTGGCTGCGGACGATCCTGCCGTGCAGCATGCCGGGCAGCCGCCAGTCCGCCGCGTAATGCAGCGCGCCCTTGACCTTGTCGACGAAGTCGTGGTGCGCGGGCGACTGCCCGACCACCCGGTACTGCTGCCCGGTCAGCTGCCGTTCGCCCGCGGGCGGCGGCGGGCCGACGGTGGTCATGACGGGACCTCGGCGGCCGCCTGGCCGGCGTACTCCTCGACCGCATCGAGGATCTTGGTGTAGCCGGTGCACCGGCACAGGTTGCCGACCAGCGCGTACCTGATCTCCTCCCGGCTCGGCCGGCCGCGCCGCCGCACCAGGTCCAGCGCGGTGAGCACCATGCCGGGCGTGCAGAACCCGCACTGCGAGGCGCCGCGGCGCAGGAAGCATTCCTGCAGCGGGTGCAGGGTCTCGCCGGGGCCCATCAGTCCGCGCAGCGTGGTGATCTTCTGGCCCGCCGCCTGCACCGCGAGGATCAGGCAGCCGTTCACCGGCTCGCCGTCCAGCAGCACCGTGCAGGTGCCGCAGACCCCCTCGCCGCAGCCGTAGCGGACGTCGGCCAGGCCGAGTTCGTCGTGCAGCACGTCAAGCAGCGTGTCCGAGGGCAGCACCCAGACCTCGTGGTCGCCGCCGTTGACGCTCAGCACGAGCCGCCGCCGGGTCATGCCACCGCCCCCGCCGCGCGGGCGCAGGCCTCGCGGAGCGCGCGGGCCGTGAGCACCCGCACCAGCCGCCGCCGGTACTCCCCCGATGCGTGCACGTCGTCCGCCGGGTCCAGGCTGCCCGCGATGCGGGCGGCAACGGCACCGGCCGCGTCATCCCCGCTGCCGCCGGTCAGGGTGCTGCCGGTCAGCCCGGTGAGCAGCTCCGGGTCGGCGAGCATGACCCGGTCGGCCACCCCGGCCAGCGCCACCCGGGCGGCGGCTATCGTGTCCGCCCGCTCGTCCAGCTCGACCAGGGCGGCCACGGCCACGATCGCGAAGTCGGAGGTGCGCCGCACCATCTCCTGGAAGGACCAGCCCTGCCGCGGCCGGCCGACCGGGATCAGCACGTCGGTGATGATCTCGGACTCCGCCAGCGCGGTGGTCCAGTAGCTGACGAACAGCTCACTCGCGGGCACCGTGCGCTCGCCGCCGGGGCCACGGGCGACGACCTGCGCGCCGGTGGCCAGCGCGCAGCTGCCGATCTCCGACGTCGGGTCGGCGTGCGCCAGGCTGCCGCCGACCGTGCCGCGGTTGCGCACGCGCACGTTGCCGACATGCCACACCGCCGCCGTTAGCAGCGGGCAGTGCCGGCGCACCAGGTCATGCTCGAGCAGGACGCGGTGCCGGGTGAGGGCGGGCAGGGCGAGCAGGCCGCCGTCGACGGACGGCGGCCGGTCGTCGGCGGAGTTGATGTCGATGAGCAGCTCGGGGTGGGCGAGCCGGAGGTTGAGCATCGGCATCAGGCTCTGCCCGCCGGCCAGGATCTTCGCCTCGTCGCCGCCGTCGGCCAGCAGGCGCACCGCCTCGTCGTAGCTGCCGGCGGCCACGTACTCGAAGGCCGGCGCAACCATCAGGCGGCCAGCGTCCGCAGCCGGGCGACGGCCGCCGCCAGCACCGCCTGGTTGCTGGTGACCACCGGCAGGCCGAGCCGCTCGGCGACGGCAGGCCGGGCGGCCATCGCGCCGAAGTTCGTGCACGAGGCGAAGGCCAGGTCAATACGGCCCTCGGCGGCCAGCGGCCCGAGTGCGCGTGCCGCGAACGCCACGATCTCGTCGTGCCCGACCTCCGCGATCGCGAAGTTGTCGGTGATGCCGAGCCCGGTGATGCCGGCCACCTGTATCCCGTCCGCCTCGATGCTGGCCCGGATCCTCTCGTTCAGCTCGTCGACGTACGGCGTGATCACGCCGATGCTGGCGGCGCCCGACTCCTCGATGGCCTCCCGCACCGAGCGGATGGTGGACACGACCGGCGCGCCGGTCAGCTCGCTGATCCGCTCGCACAGCCCGGCGTCGTAGTCGTTGCCGCGCAGCGCCCCGGCGCTGGTGCAGCCGAACACCACGACGTCGGGCCGCGCCGTGCCCAGGTCGCGGGCGGCCGGCAGCGCGAACTCATCCAGCATCCGGTTCTCGCCCGCCGGCGTGGTGTCCTCCATGAACATCCGCGCCGTGTGCAGGGCGGTGCCCGGCGGCAGGTAACGGGCGAAGTCCACCTCCATCATCGTGTTGGAGGACGGGATCATCAGCCCGACCCGGGCGGGCCGGGCGCTCATGCCGGCCCCGCCGGGACCGGGTAACCCGCGCCAGCTCGTTTGGTATCGGCCGTGCCGTCACCGCCGGCCGGCGGCGGGCCGTCGCGCAGCTCCCGGTAGATCGCGAGCTCGTCCGCCGACGGCGGCACGAGCTCCTCGATGTCGTCGCCCACCAGCAGGTCGAACCCGGTCTGCCCGCGGACCTGGCCGACGGTCACGCCCGCCTGCAGCCCGCGCAGCCGCATCCGGCGGCTGCCCGGCTCGAAGTCGAGCAGCGCCAGGTCGGTGACCACCGCACCGAGCCGGCCGCAGGCGAGCCCGGCCCGGGCCCGGCTGTCGCCGCCGGACAGGTAGCCGGGGCTGGTGATGAAGTCGACCCGCTCCACGAACCGCCGCGGCTCGTGCTGGGTGACGATCAGCACCTCGTTGCAGAGCGAGATGATGTCGTTCGCGCCGCCGCTGCCGGGCAGCCGGACCCGCGGCCGCTCGATGCTGCCGATCACGCTGGTGTTGATGTTCCCGAACATGTCGACCTGGGCGGCGCCGAGGAAGCCGTAGTCGAAGTAGCCGCGCTGCGCGTACAGGAAGATGTCGGTGATGTCGGTGAGCATCTGCGCCCCGTAGGCCGCCCGCATCTCGTTGGTGGAGATCGGCAGCTTGCCCGGCAGCAGCGTCGTCCCGATGATGCCGCCCTCCAGGACGATCGTCAGGTGCGGCGCCTGCCTGTGCCGGGCGACGGCGGAGGCGAGCAGCGGCATGCCGACCCCGGCGAAGACCACCTTGTGGTCGGCCAGCAGCCGGCTGGCGGTGACCGCCATCAGCTCCTCGGCTGTCACGTCGCTCATCGCGCCACCCCCGCGGCGGTCATCGCCCCATCAGCTCCCCCGCGTCCGCCGCCAGCGTTGCCAGCCGCCCCGGCCCGGCCGCCGCGACAAACCCGGCGAAGCCGGCCTGGCCGTCGACGTTCTCCTCGACATAACGCAGGGCCCCGGCCGGCCCTTGTTCCTTAATGGCGGCGGCGTAGGCGGTGAAATGCTCAAAGTCCGGCCCGTAGAGGCCGTAACACTCGTGCGGGTATGAGCCGTGCGGCGCCGCCACGACGGCGTCGACGGCGAAATGCGGCAGCATCGTCTGGGCCGGGCGGGCGGCGATCTCCTCCGGGCTGACGATCCGTTCCGCGCTGACGATCACCTGGCGGGCGGCCTTGGCCATGTCGGCGTCCATGTGCCGGTACCCGTCCACCTGCACGTTGCCGAACATGTCGGCCCGGTGGGCATGAATGAGCGCCACGTCAGGGTTGAGCGCTGGCACCGCGGCCAGTTGTTCCCCCGTGTACGGGCAGTCGACGGTCTGCAGGCCGAGCGTGCCGGCCAGGTCGGAGCCGAGCATGGTCAGGCTGGGCAGGAACGGCACGCCCATCGCCCCGGCCTTGTAGCGCAGCCCCATGGCCAGGTGGCTCCACTCGTCGTAGCGGGCCTCGCCGCGCTCGACGTAATGCCGGAAGACCGGGGCCAGCCCCCACGGCAGGCCGATGCCGACCCAGCTGGTGACGATCTTGTCGAGCGCGCCGGTCGCCAGGAAAAGCTCGATCTCGTAGCAGGCCAGCGGCCGGGACACCGTCAGGTGCCGGCGCCGCTGCCGCAGTAGCGCGAACACCAGCGCCATCGGCGTCCGCGAGTACAGCGTCCCGCCGATCGCCACGTGGTCGCCGTCGCGGATCAGGCCGGCGGCGTCCTCGGCCGTCATCCGCTTGTCCACCACCGGCCGCTCGGCGGCCTCCCGCTCGGCCCGCGCCGCCAGGACCGTGACCGGCTCCATCAGGCAGCTCCCGCGCGGATCCTGCTGAGCAGCGGCAGCACCTCGGTGGCCAGCCGCTGCACCTGCTCGGCCTCGTAGTTGTATGGGCAGAACACCAGGTGCCGGACGCCGGCGTCGATGAAGGTGGCGATCTGCTCGGCGCACTGCTCCGGGGTGCCGCGGACCGCGGACTCCGGCGTCGCCTCGCTCCAGGCCGGCACGTCGAAGTACTCGCTTACGTACTCACCCGCCCGGCGGGTGGCCTCCTCATAGGAGGAGCCGATGCACAGCGGCACCTGCGCCACCACGTTGAGCTGGGCCGGGTCGCGCCCGGCCTCCTCGGCGTAGCCGCGGATCGCCGACCAGGCCCGGGCGATGGACCCGGCGGTGTAGAAGTACGTCACCCAGCCGTCGGAGCGGGTGGCCACGCGGCGCAGCACCCGGTCCACATACCCGCCGATGAGAAGCTGCGGCCGGGGCCGCGGCAGCGGCAGCATCCGCACGTGCGCGAGCACCCGGCCGTCCCATTCGCCGGTCACGTCATCGTCGGCCCACAGCCGGAGCATCAGGTCCAGGTTGCGCTCGAAGATCTGGCCCCGCCGGCGGAACGGCACCGCGGTGGCGTCGAACTCCCGCTCGTACCAGCCCGACGCGACGCCGAGCATGAGCCGCCCGCCGCTGGCGAGCTGGATCGTCGCCGCCGTCTTGGCCACGATGGCCGGCTCCCGGATCGGCAGCACGAGGACCCCCGTGCCCAGCATGATCCGGCTGGTCCGCGCCGCCACCCAGCTCAGCGTGGTCAGCGCCTCCAGGAACGGGAACGGCCGCCTGGCCCCGAGGAACAGGTGGTCCCACGCCCAGACCGACGCGAAGCCGAGTTCCTCGGCGGTGGCCGAGTACGCCGTGATGGCGTCCATGTCCGGAACCTTCAGTTCCGGGGTGAAGTTCTCAAGGGCCAGGCCGAACTCGACGGTCATGGCAGGCCTCCAGCCGAGGTGGGCGGCACGCGCGGTCATCCGGGGCAGCGGGTGGTGCCCGCTGGGTTCTTCAGGATGGTATGCATGCGCCACCGGGCACTTCATTGGCGAACGCTGACAGCAACTCACGGCATTCTTCGGCATCAGGTGCCATATCTGTCCCCGGGAACAACCCGGATAGTGAGATTGCTGGATGTATGTCCTCCGTGACCAGCCGGGAACGGGAGGGTGTTATGAGTTCTGTTTCTGCTGCGGACGCGCCTGCTGCGCATGAAGCGCCGCTGACCCTCGAGCGCCACGGGATCGGCTCCCTTGCTTGACCGGGCGGTCGTCGGTATCGCGCAGTGGCTGCCACGCCCCGGTGACGCGGCCGGGAACCTGGCCGCCGCGCTCGGGCTGGTGGCGGAGCTCGGCCGGCGCCGCTGCGACCTGATCCTGCTGCCCGAGCTGTGGCCGTCCGGCTACAGCCCGAAGACCCTGGCCGAGGACGTGGCCGCCAGCGCGGAACCGGTGGACGGGCCGCGGACAGCGGCGCTGGCCGCCGCCGCGGCGGCCGCGGGCGCCTGGCTGGCGGCCGGCAGCGTGCCCGAGCGCGACGGTGCCGACGTCTACAACACCGCCCTGCTGTTCGGCCGGGACGGGGAACTGCGGGCGGTGCACCGCAAGGCCCACCTGTACGCCCCGCTGGGCGAAGACCTGGTCTTCTCCGCCGGGCCGCGCCTGACGGTCTGCCCGACCGAGGACTTCGGCGCGCTGGGCCTGCCGGTCTGCTTCGACGGCGACTTCCCGGAGACGGCCAGGGCGCTGCGCCTGGCCGGGGCCAGGGTCGTGATACAGGCCAGCGCGTACGAGCTGGAGGCCGAGAGCTGGTGGGACGGGCTGTACCCGGCCCGGGCGCTGGAGAACGGCCAGTGGTGGGTGATGTCGAACCAGTGTGGCCAGACGCCGTCGGGAACGCTGCTCGGCGGCAGCCAGATCATCTCGCCGCTCGGCCGGGTTGTCAGCCGCGCCGTCAAGGTGCACGAGCTCACCGGGCCAGCCGGGCAGACACTTCTCGTAGCCGACATCGCGCTGCGGGAGGAGCTGGCTGAAGCCGACCGGGTGAACTCCGCGCTGTGGGAGAACCGCAGGGAAGAGCTGTATATCCGCGCCGCGGCCTGCGCCTCGGCGCATGACCCACCAGGCCCGCCCTAGAGCGGGCGGGCACGGGCCGGCCGGAGCCTGCCGGGACAGGCTGGGACATGCAAGGGCGCCTGGGAGAACCAAATGGATACAACCGGAACGCGCACAACCGCACCGCCGCCCGTGACCAGGGTGGAGATTCGGTCCATCGACTATGTGCCGGTCGCCGAGCGGCACGGCAAGGTGTGGCACCTCGGCCCCCTGTGGTTCGCCGGGAACGCCCAGCTGGCGACCGTAGTCATCGGTGCGGCGGGCGTGGCTGGCGGGCTCAGCTTCAGCTGGTCGCTGGTGGCCATCTTCCTCGGCGCGATGATCGGCACGCTGTTCATGGCGTTCCACTCGACGCAGGGGCCGAAGCTGGGCCTGCCGCAGATGATCCAGTCCCGGCCGCAGTTCGGCTATTACGGGGCCCTGCTGCCGGTGGTGGTGGCGGTGCTGCTGTTCATCGGCTTCAACGTCTTCAACACGCAGATCGCGGAGCAGATGGTCGTGGAGACGCTCAACGTGAACAAGGTCGTTGGCGCGATCATCATCACCGCTCTCGCCTTCGCCTTCGCGCTCCTCGGCTACCGGCTGATCCACGTGTTCTGCCGGTGGGCCGCCGTCCTGTTCGTCGCCGTCTACGTGATCTTCGGCATCGGCCTGCTCGCGGCCGTGAACCTGCCGGCCGGCTTCTACTCGTTCGGCACCTTCAAGGGAGCGCCGTTCCTGCTGGAGATGGGCATCATCCTGAGCTATCAGCTCACCTGGGCGCCGTACGTGTCGGAGTACTCCCGCTACCTGCCCCGCAGCTCCACCACGGCCGCCACGTTCTGGTGGACCTATATCGGCTCCGGGGTCGGGGTGCTGTGGCTGGCCGGGCTCGGTGACTTCCTGGCCGCCGCCTACCCGAAGATCATCTCGTCGGTGACCGCGATCCATGTGGCCGGGAACGCGTGGTTCCACGGCTGGGGCTACATCGTCCTGCTGTGCTCCTACCCCGGCATCATCGCCGTCATCGGCATGAACATGTACAGCGGGGCCCTGGCCACGCTGACCACGATCGACACCATCAAGCCGATCAAGCCGACGCTGACGATCCGGGTGGTGGCCATCACCTTCGTCACCATCGTGGCATTCGTGCTCGCGCTCACCCTGCCCGGCTCGTTCCTGCCCAACTTCGAGGCCTACCTGTTCATCATCCTGTACTTCATGATCCCCTGGACCGCCATCAACCTCATCGACTTCTTCTTCGTCCGCAAGGGCAACTACGCGATCAAGGAGATCTTCAAGCCGAACGGCATGTACCACCGGTGGGGCTGGCGCGGCCTCACCGCGTACTGGATCGCGTTCGCCGCCATGATCCCGTTCATGAGCACGGCGGTGTACACCGGCCCCGTAGCCAGTAGCGCCGCTCTCGGCGGTGCTGACATCTCCCCGTTCATCGGCTTCCCGGTGGCGGCCATCCTGTACTGGATCTTCTCCCGCAGCCTCAACGTGGCGGAGGAGACGCGGATCGCCGAGCAGCAGATGCACGAGATCGACCCGCAGGGTGCGATCGGCCTGGGTGCGAGCTAGCTGTACTGCCCGGACAGGCCGCCGGGGCGGGGCTGCCTCCCCCGAACAGCCCCGCCCCGGCCAGCTAGATCTCTACCCGGCGCTAGGTCGTGGGCTGTCCGGCCGCTCCGGCCGGCTCCCGCGCGGGCGTGACGGTTACCTTGCCGCGCATGCCGATGAGGTAGATGCCGCCCGCCACCACGATGCTCACCAGCCAGGACAGGTCGCCGCCCTGCAGGAAGTGCCGGGAGACGTAGCCCTGCAGCGGCTCGACCAAGCCGAACTCGAACAGCCAGCCGCACACCAGGCCCGCCAGGAACGCCCCGATCCCGACCCAGTTGACGTCTCCGTAGATGCTGGCCTTCGGGTCGGCGTACAGCTGGGCCACGTCGATCTGTTTGCGGCGGAGCAGGTAGTAGTCGGCCAGGACCACGCCGGCCCACGGCGACATCCAGAGGACCAGGCCGGCCATCCAGTTGTCGAAGTTCACCGCGAAATCCGGGGAGTACACGAAGTACAGCGTGACCGCGTACCCGACAACCCCGGCGATCAGCCCCAGCACCCTCCGGGGGAGTTTGATGCCGCCCGACCGGCCGGCCAGCGCGGAGGAGTAGACGTTGAGGATGTTGGTGGCGATCGGCCCGTGCAGGACCAGCAGCATGACCAGGACGGCGACCACCCCGCCGAAGACCGAGGACACCAGCCTGGCCGGGTCCGCGGACTGGGCCACGCTGGCGATGCTGGCGCCGAGGATGGCCAGCCACACGGTGGGCACGAACAGGCCGGCGTAGCTGTACCAGAACACGCTCCTGGACGACACGGTGGGCTTCACGAACCGGGAGTAGTCCGAGGCCCAGGTGACCCACGAGATCGCCCAGCCGATGCCGATCGCGGTCACCAGCCCCGAGATGGCGGAGAAGTGAGCCGCGCCGTGCAGCTGCGAGGTCAGGCCCCAGTTGACGACCCCGGTCCTGGTCCAGGCCAGGATGCTCATCAGCGCCATGATCCCGAATACGACCGGGACCGTGTACTTCTCGAACGACCGGATCAGGTAGAAGCCGTACACCCCGATCCCGACCTGGATGATCATGATGACGGTCACCACGATGAACTTGACCCAGAACGAGTCGCTCACCCCGAAGTGCCCCAGGATGGCGACGGCGAGCACCACGGGGAAGTAGGTGTTGACCCCGATCCAGCCCATCGTCATCAGGAACTGCAGCCACGATGAGAGGTACCCGCCGCGGCGGCCGAACGGCGCACGCGAGAGCACCATCTGGTTGACGCCGGTCTTGTGGCCCATCACCGTGAGGGAGGCGAAGATCGCGCAGCCCACAAGGTTGCCGATGACGATGACCAGGATCGTCTCCACGAGCCCGAGGCCCAGCACGACGCCGAGCGCTCCGAGGATCCAGTTGATCGGCGCGATATTCGCCCCTGCCCAGATCCAGAACTGCTGCCAGCCGGTGGAGTCCCGGTCGGCCTCCGGAATCTGCTCAATCGAGTGAGCGTCGAACCTGGCTTCGCCCCTCGCGACGTCCTGTGCCATCTTCGTCTCCTGTCGCTTACGGTCCCGGGAACCTGGCGCGGACACGCAGCACGGGATCAGCGCCTCCGGCCGGCCCGCGGGCAACGAGCCGGATCCCCTGGTCGCGTCCGCCGGGCGCGACCGCCCGGGCGAAACCATGCGGAGCGGCCATCGCCCCCCTATTCCGGCTAGCTTGGCCGTGCCTTGCCGTCAGGATGAAAGTCAAGGTAAAGTCGGGGGTTTTATTCCACAAGTGGCCACAAGTGACAAGCCGGTGGGCGGGGTTTTGTCACAATGTGACAGGCGGCCGCCGGACGGCCTGCCAGGCGTCACGATGGGGCGGGTTAGTGCCGGAGGCGATCACACGGTGTCGCCTACCGCTGGATCCCGGTAAACAGCACAGCGGCCCGGTCCTCGTCGCCGATGGCACCGGAGCGCCGCATCTCCAGCAGCCCGGCCAGGCCGGACGAGCCGGTGGGGTCGACCCGGATCCCGGTCGCGGACACGGCCAGCCGGTTGGCCTCGAGCAGCAGCTCCTCGCCCACGACCAGCGGCCGCCCGCCGGTCAGCAGCATGCCTTCCACCACGGCCCGCCAGTCGTAGGTCTCGTCGTCGAGGATGCCCGTCGCCACGCTGTGCGGCGCCTCTTCCCAGGGCTGCATGAACGCCGACCGGTGGGCGGCGGCCTCCGCCATGGCCCGGCGCACCGCTTCTGGGCCCGGCTCCGGCGGCAGCAGCGCCCGCACCCGCCGGTACGCGCGTTCCAGCGGGTGGGCGCCGGATGTCTGCACCGTGTGAAGGCGGGGAAGGCGGTCCAGGGCACCCAGCCCCACCGCCTCGCGCAGCGCCTGAAGGCACGAGGAGGCCAGGGCTCCCCCGCCGACCTGGACGATCAGGTGATCCAGGCCACCGGGCTGGCTGGCGAGAGCCGTCACCAGCTCGTAGCCCAGCGTCTCGCCGCCCTCGGTGGTCAGGCCGTTCTCGTTCCCCTGGGTGGTGAACGGCAGCGCCCCGCCGGCCAGCTTGTCCCGCAGCCGCAGGTACGCCGGGTCCCCCCGTTCACCGGGCTCGCGGGGGCAGGTCACCACCTCGGCCCCCAGGCCGCCCAGCCGGCGGACGATGGCGGGGCCGGCGCCGGCCGGGACGAACACCGTCAGCCGCCACCCGCCGGCCCTGGCCACCACGGCCGCGGCCAGCGCCGCGTTCCCGCAGCTGGCGATGGCCAGGTCGCGGCGGCGGGCCGGATCGAGCAGGCCGGCCTCCTCCATCACCGCCAGATGGATGAGCACGCCCATGAGGTGCCTGCCCTTGTGCGAGCCCGACACGCTGCGCGTCTCGTCCTTGACCCACACCCCGCCGGCGGGTGAGAAGCCCAGCGACTCGCTCAGTTCCCGGCGGCGGGAGAACGGCGTGACGGCGAAGCCGTGGCCGTCCACGGCGGCGACCGAGGCGTCGAGCGTTGCCACCAGGCCGCGGTAGCGCGCATCGGAGATCCCGTGAGCCGTGGCCACGTGGTGGGAGTGCATGAGGGCGCGGTAGCGCAGAAACGGGTTGTTCTCGTCGCCGTCGGGGAAGTGGGTGCCGGGCAGGCGGAGCACCCGGGTCATCACATGGTCGGTGTCATCGGTCCCGGCCCGCGGGCACCGGAACGGGTACACCTCGTCGGGACCGGCGGCGTAGCCGCACCCGGCGCAGCGGATCGTGCTCGGAGGCGGGCTCATCGCCCCGCCGCGAGGCCGGTCCGCCCGTTGAACTCCTCGATCATGGCGTCCCAGGCGGGCAGCAGGTCGCGCAGGCCGGCCCAGAACCGCTGATCGCGCCGCCGCTCGAAGTCGGCCAGCGACACCCCCTGCTGCTCGACCCAGGTGTAGTAGCCGAGGTTGAAGATGCGGTCCCGGTCCGCCAGCGTCGTCTCCAGCAGGTCATCGGTGCCGGTCCCGAGCATCCACCGGCCGAAGACCTCGGCCGCGTCGGTCATCCCGAACCCGCCCGGGAAGTCACGGGCAGCGATCCGCTCCCGCTCACTCCCGTACATGCCGGCGCCGTCCGTCGCCACCGTGATGACCACGTCGTCCGGCCCGAGCCGCAGGTACTTCGCCGTCTTCACGGCGGCCAGGATGTTGCAGATGCTGGACAGCCCGAAGGCCGGCAGCGCCGCCAGGACGGGCTCGGGGACCCGCCGCCGGCCGCGGAGATAGGCCACGCCCTCGCCGGCGGCGAAAAGCAACGAGAGCTGGTCGGTGGCGCGGTCGGTGATCCCGGTTACCAGGTCGGTGTTCATCACGTTGTGGATGAGCGGGATGTGCTTGTCGCCGATTCCCTGGATGTTGTGCTCGCCGAACCCGTTCGCCAGCATCGTGGGGCACTCCAGCGCCTCCACCGCGACGATCTTGGCGCCGTAGCGCTCCTTGAGGTAGTCACCGGCGCCGAGGGTGCCGGCCGAGCCCGAGGCGGAGGTGAAGGCCCGCAGCCGCAGGCCCGGCTCGGCCGCCGCCATCGACTCGAACACGTCCCCCAGCGCCCGGCCCGTGCACAGGTAGTGGACCAGGTGGTTACCGAACTCGGAGAACTGGTTGAAGATGACGTTGGCGGGGTCGGCTGACAGTTCTGCGCACTTGTCGTAGATCTCTTTGACGTTGCTCTCGGTTCCCGGCGTGCGGATGATGTCCGTCGCGTCACGGACCCAGTCGTCAAGCCACGCGAACCGCTCCCGGCTCATTCCCTCGGGCAGCACGGCGACCCCCCGGCAGCCCATCAGGCGGGAGATCGCGACTCCGCCCCGGCAGTAGTTCCCCGTGGAGGGCCAGATTGCCCGGTCCCTGGTCGGATCGAACTGGCCGGTGACGACGCGGGGAGCGAGGCAGCCGTAGGCGGCGAGCACCTTGTGCGCCCGGATCATCGGGAACAAGTCGCCGATGGCCACCACGATGCGCGCCTCCACGCCGGTGAGCTGGCCGGGCAGGACCACGTGACCCGGCACGGCAACCTGGCCGGTGCGCCCGCCGTCGTTGTACCAGTGCACCCGGAAGAGGTTCCGCGGGTCCGGCTCGTCCGCCTTCACTCCGGCCAGCGATTCCCGTATCTCCGCTGGGATGCTCCCCGGCGCTGCCAGCTGGCCGAACGTGGGCAGCAGAATGCCCGCCTCACGGAACCGGCCGACGGTGTTGCCGTAGACCTCGCCGTCGACGACATGGCGCTCGAGCCCCAGTGACGTCACGTCAGACCGCCCCTTCCTGCGTACGTGGCCACCCGGACCGCGCCGCCGGCGCGGGTCAGCCGGGGCTCCGGCCGGTGAGCAGGTCGTGCGCCCGGAGCGCGAACCACCACTCGGCCAGATGCTCGGTGCTGGTCAGGCCGCGGGCGGTGAGCTGCTCGATCTTCCGTATCCGGTAGCCCAGCGTCTGCTTGTGGATGTGCAGTTCCGCGGCGGCCAGCTGCCATGAGCGATTGTGGCGCAGCACGGCCCGGAGCGTGTCAACGTAGGCGGTGCCGTGCTGCGTGTCGTGGGCGATCAGGGGGCCGAGAATCCGTGATACCAGGGCCTGGGCCTCGGGCACGCTCTGCGGCAGAAGCAGGGCCGTGTGCTCGCCGTACCGGACCAGCATCCGGTTCTCCGCCTCGGCGACGCCCAGCGCCCACCGGGCCTCCTGCGCCGCGTCAGGCAGGCGGCCGGCCGTGCCGATGCGGTCGCTGCTGCCGGTGGCGCAGGCCGGCCCGGCCAGCTCGGAGACGAGATGGACGTCGATGGCCGCCTCCGGCAGCACGACGTGGAGGACCCGGTCGAGGTTCAGCAGCAGATGCGGCAGGTGCGAGCGGGCCAGCTTACGGTGGAGTTCGGCGTCGGCCCGGTCGTGGGCCGCCCGGGTTGCCGCCAGCACGCTGGCCGCCAGGTCCAGCCCGGCGTCCGCGATCAGGGGCCCGGCCACCCGTGGATCGATCCGGCGGTCAAGGAGCTGGCCGAGCAGGTCGGCGTCGAGCCGCCATTGCCGCTCCTGCACCGCGGCGAGCTGGGCCAGCTCGAGGGCGCCACCGGTCGCTATGTGATGAAGCAGGACCAGGCTCGGCAGCTGGCTGCCGACCGGCTCGGCCACCAGTGCGGTGGGCTGATCGCCGGGCACCTCGACGGCCAGCGCGGCGGCCTCGCCTGGTGCTGCCTGTGGCCGGCTCAGCCGCAGCACACCCGGGATCGCGTTCCCGTGCGCGGCGTAGCTGGCCCTCAACGCCGGCGCGAACAAGGTGCACGCTCCGTCGCCGAACATCGACGTCCCCGTCTCGGGGTCGACCAGATAGAGCCGCACCCCCAGTTCCTCGCCCAGCTTGCGGAACATCTCCGGCCCCGTGCATCCCGCGATGACCGACGTCCGCAGCAGTTCGTACAGCCGGGCCACCCGCCCCAGCAGGAGGGCCTCCTCCCGGCCGTTGGCATCGGCGACGGCCCGGACCACCGCGGTGAACGGCACGCTGTACGGGACACCCAGCAACGGCAGCGCCAGCTCGTCGGCGCGCCGGGCGGCCCCGGCCGACAGGGGCGGGCCGGGCATCCCGAGCCCGATGCCGAGCCCGCTGGCCCCGGTCTCCCCCAGCCGTTCGATGTAGTGGACCTGGGCTTCCTCCTCGGCGCTCAGGCTGGTCCCGTTGGTCAGCAGCAGCTCGGCCGGCCCGAGCCATTCCCACGGATCGGGCAGGTCCGAGCTGTGCACCCAGCTGACCTGGCGGTCGAGGCCGCCCTGGCCGGCCGTCAGCGTCAGCCGCAGGTGCGGGAGCTGCAGCAGCTCACGGACCGTGATCGACATCCCGGCTCCTCGCGGCCTCACGCGGCTGGGCAGCTGGCCCGGGGCCAGTGCCGTCGCCCGCGTTGGTTCCACCCGGCTGTGGGCCTAATCCGCTCTTCATACCGCAGTATGAGCCTCCGGGGAAGGTTTGCGCCCGGGTCGGATGGCCCCCACCTGCGGTGATCCGTATTCTCACGGCATCGACCGCGCTGGAGCCGCCGTGACCCACGTCGAACCGCCCCAGCCCGCCGCCGGGCTCGCCAGCGGTGCCGTCCCGCCCGCGCCGATTGCCTGGCCCCCGGGGGTCACCGCGGCGGCCTGCCTCGCCTTCGACATGGACGCCGAGGCGCCCATGCTGACCGCGGACATCTCCGCCATCGAGCGGATGAAGTCGCTCGACGGGCTCTGGATCACCACCGTCGGTGAGGTGGCCAGGCACACGGCGTCGCTGAAGCTGGCCCCCCGCACCTGCCCGCAGCCGGTCATACCCGCGGACGCCTACTGGGTCGCCCGGCCTGACTGACGTCACCGCTATGGCATGGGAGGACACCCGATGACCGAGACCACCATCACCGAGGACCCGCTGGAAAGACGGCCGGTCAGGGACTTCCGGCTGCGCTCGGCGTTCGCGCTCTCGTTCTGCGACCAGTCGCCGATCGTCGGCATCTACACGATCTTCGCGATCAGCCTG
>WNFX01001527.1_pt1 | contig 28173 bp, 34 predicted proteins | sample 5400111 | NCBI WGS metagenome assembly WNFX01 (sample SAMN13153363, study PRJNA577476) | soil metagenome | isolation source: 40 cm soil or saprolite under grassland replicate 1 | place: USA:California | collected 2016-06-15
GCAGCACCAAACCGTTGCCCGGAATTGCGCTCAGTGGTTTTGGAACCGAACAAGACGTGAACGAAGCTCGCGACGCCGGTTTCTCCGAGCACCTCACGAAACCGATCAACTTCGAACAGCTGGAAAAAGCAATTCAAAACTTGCTCGCGTAATAATTTGGACTGCGGCGACACGTCGTCACAGTAGCACATGCGTCTCGCTTGCGATCTCCGCGCTATATTCGCGCGAACTTGTTCGGGCACTCCAGACACGAACGCTAGCCGCTGCCGTCCGCTGCCGCCTTGTTCTTGCGCTCAGAGGCTTCTTTCAATTCGCGCGAAAGCTTTTCCACGCGCTGGCGCATGACCTTGCCCGCTTTAAATTTCACTGTCGCCCGCGGTGGAATCACAAAACTGCTGCCGGGCTGATTTGGATTTCGGCCAACCCGCGCCTTCGTCAGCTTAGGTTGGAACACGCCGAAATTGCGTAGCTCAACAGGAATATTGTTGGCTAAACTTTCGGTGATTTTATCGAGCGTCCGCTGGACTACGTCGAAGACCTGATGCTGGACCATCCCGGTTTGATTGCTGATCGACACAACGATGTCGCGCTTGGTTAACTTAGCCATATCTATTTACTATTCGCTCCGCGTTGCCGTAGCGGTGGCCAAATTAAGCACAAAAGAATCATTTTTTAGCGGCTAACGTCTTCGGCCAGAAGCGCAAGATGGTGTGACTGTTGCTGTGCAGGCTCACCTTCGCCAATTCTCGCGGGGCGGCGGGGCCGGATAATCATTTGGCGCAATCTCGTGCGCCGTGCGGAAATGCACTTTGGCGACCTCGCGCAGTGCCTGCGATCCATTGATTTGGGCCAGCTTTTTCGCGGTTTCTTTTACGTTCGCAGACACGCCTCGCTCAAGTCGCAATCCCAGCTCCCTTCCGCGGCGCTCCAGCCAATTGATAAAAGCTTCGCGCGCCAGAATCGATGCCGCCGCCACCGCGATATCCGATTCCGCTCGCAGTCGTTGTTCGATGTCGATCTTGCGCCCGTGCCGCAACAGCGATTGCTCGATCACCCGCGCATCGGCGAACTGATCCGACAACGACCGCGGACAGTCGGGTTTTTTCTTCAGCAGATTTTCGATCACGCGCGCATGTCCCCATCCGAGCAGTTTGTTCAAATTGCCGAACTTTTCGTAAAGCTCGTTGTACCGCCGTGGACCGATGAGCACCGTCTCGACCAAACCGCCGGGCGTTTTGCGAATGACTTGAGCCAGCGCCCGAATCCGCGCATCTGAGCCGATTCGCTTGCTGTCCTGTACACCTGCATCGAGAAGGTTGTGGGCAATTCCACGATCGACATACACACCGGAAATCACCAGCGGTCCGAAAAAATCTCCTTTCCCGCTCTCGTCCACGCCGAAGTGCGGCTCGAACATTTCCGGCAAATGCACTTCTTCGTAGCCCAGTTTTGCTTCACCGAGAATCTTGGGCTCCAGCTCAAATTGAACGAATTCTCCCACGCCCTTGCCTTGGACTAGTACCTTCGGCCCCTTCTCATAAACCGCCACGCTCAACTTGTTTTTCCGCGCGAAAAACAGCGTGTATTCCTTCGGCGAAAATTCGAATCCGAGCTCTTTGAGCAACGCTCGAAGCTTTGCCGCCTGTTCATTCGTGAGCGGATGGGTGTACGAATTCATTCAGCCACAGATTAACACAGATGGAACACTGTTTGCATGCATGCCGAATTAACTGGCGAGACATTGTCATTCATCTGTGTTAATCCGTGTCCATCTGTGGCCTTTCCAAAAGCTGAGTTCCGTCGCGCCCTGATCAGGTGGTTTCGCAAAAACGGCCGCGACCTGCCATGGCGTCGCACGCGCGACCCTTACGCCATCCTCGTTTCTGAGTTCATGCTCCAGCAAACTCAGGTTGCCACCGTGATCCCTTATTACAGTGAGTGGCTGCGCCGGTTCCCCGATTTGGCCACACTCGCCCGCGCTTCCGAAGAAGACGTCCTCCACGCGTGGCAAGGCCTGGGCTACTACGCTCGCTCGCGAAACCTTCACGCCACGGCGAAAGCCGCGCTAGATCAACATGGCACACGTCTTCCGCGAGCAATCGAGCAAATGCAGCAGCTCCCGGGAGTGGGAAAATATACGGCGCACGCTATTGCCAGCTTCGCGTTTGATCAACCAGTACCGATTGTCGAAGCGAATACTGCGCGCGTTTTGGCGCGGCTCTTCAATTTGCAAACGCCGATCGACCAAACCACTGGTCGCGCAGCCTTGTGGAATCACGCGGCTTCCTTGATACCGAGAAGTTCCACCCGCGGTTACAATTCCGCACTCATCGATCTGGGCGCTGTGATTTGTTTGCCGCGGCCGAAATGCGCGGTCTGTCCAGTTAAAAAATTTTGCCGCGCCAAAAATCCGGAAATGCTCCCGATAAAGAAAAAGGGCTCTCGAATGGAACGATTGACCGAAAATCATGCGCTCATTGTTAGATCGGGCCGGATTTTGCTTCAGAAAGCCGGCAGTCGCTGGCGCGGAATGTGGATCTTGCCACGGCTCCAAACCAGACCGATAAATCGGCCGCCGATCTACAAATCGATTTTTCCGTTCACAAATCATCGTGTTGCGCTGAACGTTTACGCGCAACGCTGGCGAAAGATCGATCCGCCCAAGGACGGATTCGCCGTGGCGAACAAACATTCGCAGCGCTGGATTAGAATCGATTCACTCGACTCGATCCCGATCCCTTCCCCACACCGAAGGGCGATGCGATACCTTCTCAACGAAGCAACATCAATACGATCACGCCGGCAACAATGGTCAAAATCGTGATGGGGATACCGAAGCGCGCGTAATCCCAGAAGCCGACTTGCAAATGTTCGCGCGCGAATTCCACCACGGTTTGCCACTCATGGATACAATGTCATCGAACGAATTGAACGTTGAGGGTTGAGCGTTGATCGCTGTGTGTTTCTCTGCGATAAGCTCTTGCAGCGAGATATGCGAAGCATGACTGGATACGGTCGCGCCGAGACCGATTACGCCGGGACGAAATTTAGTGTTGAGCTTAATTCAGTTAACCGGAAGCAGAGCGATATCGTGATCAATCTCCCGCGCGATCTGGCCGAGCTCGAACCGCGCATCCGCCAGACGATAAATGAAAACATTTCGCGCGGCCGAACCAATGCTACCATCACGCTTCACAGCGGCGCAAACGGCGCGCGCAACCTGGCCCTCAATAAAGAACTCGCTCGTTCGTACCATGAAGCCATGCGCGCATTGCAAAAAGAATTAAACGCGCCGGGCGAGATCACCATCAGCACAATCCTGCAAGCGCCCGGCGTGATGCGGTTCCCGGAAGAAGCCGTGAACGCGGAAGAAGCATGGCCGGCAATCGAACGGGCGCTGCGCGCCGCACTCGCCGATTTAATCAAAATGCGGGAGCGCGAAGGCAAACATCTGGCGAAGGATTTGATTCATCGTCTCAAAGCGATCCGGAAAAAACTCAAGGAAGTTCGCGCGCTTCATCCCGATGTGGTGAAACGATATCGCGCCGCGCTCCTTGATCGGATTCAAAAAACTGGGCTGCCGATCGCCAGCGACGATGAACGCGTGCTCAAGGAAATTTCCTTCTTTGCCGATCGCGCCGACGTGTCGGAGGAGTTGACGCGCCTCGAGAGTCACCTCTCTCAATTCGCTCATCATTTGCGCAGCAAAGAGCCGGTCGGGCGCACATTGGAATTCATCACTCAGGAAATTTTTCGTGAACTCAACACGCTCGGTGCAAAAGCGAATGATGCCGCCATTTCACAACGCATCATCGCCTGCAAAGCCGAACTGGAGAAGGTGCGGGAGCAAGTTCAAAACCTTGAGTAAACAGTTCAGCCGCCACGGAATTCTCTTCGTCATCTCCGCGCCATCGGGCGCGGGCAAGACCACCCTGGTCGAAGCGCTCCTGCAAACTCCCAATCTTTTCTATTCCGTCTCCTGCACGACGCGAGCGCCACGCAGCGGTGAAGTTGACGGCGAAGATTATCAATTTCTTTCAGATGCAGATTTCCGCGCCAAAGTCCAAGTCGGCGATTTTCTGGAGCACGCGCAGGTGCACGGAGATTATTATGGAACATTGCGCGGACCGGTGCTGACCAATTTGCAGAAAGGCGTGGATGTGTTGATCGACATTGACACACAAGGCGCCGCCACCATCCGTAATTGCGATGATCCGATAATTCGCCAGTCCCTGACGGATGTTTTTATCATGCCGCCCGATCTGGAGGAATTGCGCCGCCGCTTGACGAAGCGCGGCACCGAAACCGCGCAGCAGATCGAGTCGCGTCTCGCCACCGCCGTGCGAGAAATGGAATTATGGCGCGATTACCGCTACACTATTATCAGCGGTTCGGTCGAAGAAGATCTGGAAAAATTCCGCCACATCATGGCTGCAGAGAGTTATTTGACCCGGCGTTTACGGCCGAAGTGATGGGCAAACTATTCACGATTAACTTCAATCTTAGATGGAAAAAAATTTCAAGCGCAGACGCGAAAAAATCAGCGCACGAAAAGTGGTGCGTATTTCGGCTGGAAAAAAATCGGTCGTGCTCGGCGTCACGGGATCGATCGCCGCGTATAAATCTGCCGAGCTCGCCAGTCTCCTCGTCAAACAAGGCCACGAAGTGTTTGTTGTCATGACAAAGGACGCGACCGAATTCATTCCGCCGCTCACGTTGCAGACGCTTTCTAAAAATCCGGTGACGACGAGCTTCTACGATGAAAAAGAAAACTGGCGACCTGGTCACATCGACCTAGCTGATCGCGCGAACCTGCTCCTCATCGCGCCCGCGACCGCGCACATCATCGCCGAACTTGCGCACGGTCTCGCTGGTCACCCGCTCGCCGCTATCGCGCTCGCCACGCGCGCGCCGATTCTGATCGCGCCCGCCATGAATGGAAAAATGTGGCAGCATCCGACGACCCAGGAGAACATTGAAAAACTCAAAGCGCGCGGTGTCGAATTTATCGGACCGGAAGAAGGAATGCTGGCGTGCGGTTACGAAGGCCTTGGCCGGCTTTGGAAAGTGAACGACATCGCATTTCGCGCCGAGTTCCTCCTCGCGCGCCAGGAGAATTTGATCGCGTGAGATTTCTCGTCACGGCCGGCCCGACGCGCGAGCCGATTGATCCGATCCGTTACATCTCCAATCGCTCTTCGGGAAAAATGGGCTACGCCATCGCCGAGGCCGCGCTCGCAGCCGGACATGACGTCACTTTGATTTCCGGCCCGGTGAATCTCCATCCGCCGCGCGGCGCACAGTTCGTACAGATCTTGACCAGCGATGAAATGTTTGAAGCGGTTCATCGACATGTTCACGAATGCGATGTTCTCGTGATGTGCGCCGCAGTCGCCGATTACAAACCGCAAACGGTTTCTCCGACGAAAATTAAAAAGAACAACGAACATCTCGCGCTCGATCTGGTTCCCACGCGCGATATTCTCACATCCCTGCCACGGAAAAACCGACAATTCCTCGTTGTTGGCTTCGCCGCGGATACGAATGACATAGAAGAAAACGCGCAAAAAAAACTGCGCGCAAAAAATTGCGACGTCATCGTGGCCAACGACGTGAGCAGCGCAACTTCGGGAATGGAAAGCGACGAAAATGAAGTCACACTTTTCTTTCGTACCGGCGAAAGCGAGAAAATTTCGCGCGCTCCAAAAAAAATTATCGCGCGCGAGCTCGAAAAAAAATTGGCAAAATTCGCGAGAAAAATATTTGACAAAAAAAATGTGACGATTACTGAACGCAATTAAGTGAAGTTCATTCCCAACTCTTCACGAACCTCCGCACGCAGCGGATTGAAAGGGGGGAGTTAGTCGATGGCAAAGAAAAAGAAAGCAGCAAAGAAAAAATCAGCGAAGAGAAAAAGGCACTAAGCCCAACGCTTGATAACGACCCTGAATTCCTTCAGGGTCACAACCCCTAACTTCAACCCGGGAGGAGAATTTATTTTCCTCCCGGTTTTTTTTGCGATCCAAGCAATCCTGCCTGCGCCACTTCGATTTCCGTTGCGCACTCCGTGCCCTCCGTGCGAGGTAGTCTTATCATGAAGCACTATCTCGAGACGGCGGAAAACGCTGCACGCGTTGCCGGCGAGCTGCTTCGTAAAAATTTTCAACCCCAGAAGCATTCTGTGCTGCGGGTTAATTCTGTTCAAGCGCACGATCTCAAACTGGAAATCGATGTCTCAGCGCAGGAGTTAATCGCCAAACTGCTTCTCGAAGAATTTCCGGGCCACGCGCTTTACGGAGAAGAAGGAGTTGTCGGCGATCAATCCAGCGAGCATCAATGGGTAGTCGATCCGCTCGATGGCACGGTGAATTATTTCTACGGCATTCCGCATTTTTGCGTTTCGATCGCATTGCGTCTGCGGAACGAGATCATGGTCGGCGTTATCTACGATCCGATCCGTGATGAAATGTGGTCAGGACAAAAAGGCGAGATTCCCAAATTAAATTGCCGCCCATTTCATGTGAGCGACCGCGCCGATTTGTCTGAAGCTGTGATCTCAGTGGGCCTTTCAAAGACGAGTGAGATGATCGATTCGAATTTTCCTCTGCTTCAGCAAATGATTCATCACGTCCGCAAATGCCGCGTGCTCGGCAGCGCCGCGCTCGACATGGCTTACGTCGCATGCGGACGTTTCGATGCGTACATTGAACGGGGAATCAGTTTGTGGGACATTGCCGCAGGCTGGCTATTGATTGAAAACGCCGGCGGAACTGTCGATCTTCGGCCGCGCCCGGACATGAAGGACAAATACAGCATTGTCGCGACCAACGGCGTTATCGATTTGAAACTCTGATCGGATGATTCGATGTGGAATCGGCTACGACGTGCATCGGCTCGCGCAGGGACGAAAACTGATTCTCGGCGGCGTCGAGATCGCACACTCGTGCGGGTTGGAAGGACACTCAGACGCCGACGTTTTGTCGCACGCTATCGCGGATGCTCTGCTCGGTGCGATCGCAGCAGGCGACATCGGTCAACATTTTTCAAACACGGATGAATCAATTCGCGGCATGAGCAGTCTCGAGATTTTGAAGCGCGTGACCAAATTGCTTGCCGATAAAAAAGCGCGCGTGATCAACGTCGATGCAAGCATTATCACCGAGGCACCAAAACTTGCGCCGCACATTCCGGCGATGCGAAAGAAAATCGCAGAAGCGATCGGCGTGGACGAGTCGCGCATTGGCATTAAAGCGACAACAAACGAAAGCCTCGGTGCGATCGGCCGCAGTGAAGGCATCGCCGCGATGGCCGTGGCAATGGTGGAGATAAAAGGGTAGCTGCGATTGACCTCAATCGCCATGGCGGTTCAATGAACCGCCGCTACCATAAAACGTATGGCGCTGCGTTTCTTTAACACTTACTCGCGCGAACTCGAAGAATTCGAACCGCGCGATCCAGCCGCGCGCAGAATCGGCATCTACACTTGCGGACCGACCGTTTACAGCCGCGCGCACATTGGAAATTTCCGCGCCTATATCTTCGAAGATTTGCTTCAGCGTCATCTCGAACTGCGCGGTTACAAGGTGCATCGCGTTATGAACATCACCGACGTGGATGACAAAACGATCCGCGGCGCACGCGAGGCAAAGGTGCCCCTGGCAAAATTTACCGCGCAATTCAAAGAAGCGTTCTTCGAAGATGTCGAGATATTGCGGATCAAACGCGCGAATGAATTTCCCGCCGCTACGGATCACCGTTACATCGACAGGATGATCCAGATGATCGCGATGCTCATTTCGCGCGGGCTCGCTTATCAGGCGGACGACAAGTCAGTTTATTTTCGCATCAATGAATTCCCCAACTACGGAAAGCTTGCGCACTTTGATCTCGCCCAATTGCAATCAACCGGGCGGGTGAAACACGACGAATACGACAAGGAACACATCGGCGATTTCGCGCTCTGGAAAGCGTGGGATGAAGAAGATGGCGATGTGAAATGGGATTCGCCGTGGGGACCCGGTCGCCCCGGCTGGCACATTGAATGCAGCGCGATGGCGACGGCGTTGTTAGGCGACCAGATCGACATCCACTGTGGTGGTGTCGATAACATTTTCCCGCATCACGAGGCGGAGATCGCGCAGAGCGAAGGCGTCACTGGAAAAAAATTCGTGCGCTACTGGTTGCATTGCGCGCATCTGCTCGTCGATGGACAGAAAATGGCGAAGTCGTTAGGCAATTTTTACTCCGTGCCTGACATTCTGGCTAAAGGTTATACCGGCCGCGAGCTCCGTTACGCGCTGATGCGAGTGCACTATCGCGTGCCGCTCAATTTCACCTGGGAGGGAATGAATGAAGCGCGCGAGTCGTTAGGCCGAATTGATGAGTGGCTGGAACGCTTGCAGAAGCTGGTAGGGACGCCTCGCCGGGGCGTCCGATCGGCGCAGCGCGCCGACCCTGCCATACAATTTGAAGAGGCGCTCGATGACGATCTGAACATTTCCGCAGCGCTCGGATTTTTGTTTGAATCAATTCGCGAAACGAATCGCGCAATGGATGAAAACAAACTGGATGCTGCTTCGGCAAGCGCATGGCTGGATTGGTGGAAACGAATCAATACTGTTCTTGACCTCGAAACTGAAATCGAAGTCGTGGTGCCAGCGGAAGTGGCGGAGCTCGCAGAAGAGCGCGAGAACGCAAGACGCGAAAAGAATTGGAAACGAAGCGATCAACTGCGCGATCGAATCTCCGCGTTCGGCTGGGAAGTGCGCGACACGAAAGATGGTCCGAAGCTCACGCGACACGGCGCAGCGAGCTCTGGGTAGCGCACGCGTCTCGCGTGCTGGTTTCGGCGTCGCGCCGAAACGAACTTTCCTTTTGTCAGATTCGATCTTGAATTGCTGCACTAGAAAAAGTTCGCGACAGCGAGGACGCCATCGCCAGCATGCGAGACGCGCGCTCCCCAGAAAAATGCGCTCGCAACGGTCGGGGCGATTCGTCATCTTGAGCCTGAAAATGTTTGCGCCCGCCGATTTTCTTGACCTCGAACACACGGCACATCCGAAATTGTTTGAGAATCAGACTCACGTTTGGGACGCGCTCAAACAGATTGCGAGTTACCTGCAATTCCGTTTGAAGCCCGTGGTGTTGGGTGAGCTGATGGGCAAACCGTTCATCAGTAATCATGTTTTCGTCGGCAGAGGAACGGTTATCGAGCAGAGCGCTGTGTTAAAAGGACCGGCATGGATCGGCGAGAATTGTCGGATCCGCAGTGGCTGTTACGTGCGGGAAAACGTGATCGTCGGCAATGGCGTGGTGATGGGGAACTCGTGCGAATTCAAAAATTGCATTCTGTTCGACGCCGTGCAGGTGCCGCATTTTAATTACGTGGGCGACTCCATCCTCGGTCATCACGCTCACCTCGGCGCGGGCGTGATTCTTTCAAATGTGAAACTCGATCATAGCGAAATCGCGGTCGTGACACCTGATGGCAACATCCCCACCGGGCTCAGAAAATTTGGCGCGGTCGTCGGCGATCGGACGGAAATCGGTTGCAACGCTGTGATTAACCCAGGCTCGGTCATCGGCCGCGACTGCATGATTTATCCAAGCGTGAATTTCCGCGGCGTCCTGCCTAACGGCAGCATGGTCAAGCTGCGGCAGGAGCTGCAGGTAATTGAGAGGCGCGAAAGTTAATCGGGGCGAGCAAGAGCGCGATTATAAGAGCAAGAGATCAATGGCCCGCCAACCGGTAGGCTTTGAGCGAGACCCCGATCGTTGAAGCGTTGAGCCCGCCTTCGTTGCACTCCGGCGTGGCAGCCTTTCGCTTGCGCTTCACTCCAATCGAAGGCTGGCGGATGGGGGAATTCGAACCCCGCGATACCATTTGGCACACACGCTCTCCAGGCGTGCACAATCAACCACTCTGTCACCCATCCTCAAAGAACGACATTGTAACCGCAAAGCTGCTGGAGGGGAAGCTGGCAGCTTCCCATTTTCGTTGGGACGCTACCAGCGTCCCCTACAGATTCTAGAATTGGCGGGCGGCGTATTTTGGATTTTTGACCTGCTTGCGGATCGCTGCGAAGAGCCTGCTTATTCCCACCTGGCTGGTGCGATTGGCGATGAATGCCGGAATCATTCCGCCAGCGTCGGTGTAAACGGAGTAACTCGCGCGCGTTTTGGTCGCGCCATCGGGCTCGAGCAGCCATCCGCCGTTGCAAATTTTTACGCGCACTATGCCTTTCTTTTCTGACGGTCCGAGTTCATTAGCCGTCGTCCAATAGCTCATAAAAACGAAACCATCGGAGGCAGGCCACGCTTTCTTCCAGACGCGCAGCGTGTAATCGCGGTCCGCGCAAATTTTTGGCGAGAGCCGCTGGTACCCAACGATTGAATCGTCCTCACGTTTGATCAGTCGGCACTCGGTCGTGCAAGGCATAAACTTTGGATAATTTAGGAAGTCATCAATCACCGCGTGAACGGCATAAGTGGGCGCATCAATCGCGCCGATCGCCTTGAACTCGTTTAGCGGTGACCCCGGGTGCGGGCGGCTGTAGATGGCGATATCACCATTTCCGCTCGCCAGTCGCCAAGCTTCATTGGGATTGACAGAACCGGTCAATTCAGCCCCGAACGCGTTCGGGATCGCTCCAGCCAGGAGAAGGGCCAACACAAACCCAGCAAGCGTTCGGCAGTGCATGGCGCGATGATACATCATTTCCCCTACATCGCTATTTTCTTTTGACCATGGTTCATCTGTGCGCACTTCGAAGAGGACGCCAACTTTGAATGACAAAATCCGAATTATGAAGCTCCAAGGAATGATGAATGATCAAATGGTGACGACTTGTACTATTTTCTTTGTCATCTGGCCTTCGTGCTTGTTTCCTCCTTCGTCATTCGTGCTTCGTCATTGCAACACCGCAGATGCGGATACTTGATCCTGGATGAAAAGTTAGCATCTAGCATCTAGCGTCCCGCATCGCTCAATGAATCTTCAACCCACCATCCTCATCGTCGATGACGAGAAGCATACGCGCGATGGGCTCCGGCGGTTGCTGGAGAACAATTACGATGTGTATGTCGCTGCTGATGTCGCTGGCGCGATGAACGTCCTCGAACGCGAGCAGATCGAGGTGCTCCTGACCGATCTGCGCCTCGGTGGCGACGACGGAATGAAGTTGATCGATCGCGCTTTGAAAATGCCGCGGGCTCCCATCTGCATCATGATGACTGCTTATGGCTCGATCGACGTCGCGGTCGAAGCGATGAAACGCGGCGCCTACGATTTTGTTACCAAGCCGCTTAATCTCGACAAGGTCGAAATGCTGATCGCGCGCGCGGTGCAGGCTCGCAAACTCGAGCAGGAAAATCGCGCGCTCCGTGAGCAGGTCGATGAGCGTTACGGACTCGAAAACATTTGGGGCGATTCGCCGGCGCTGCATGAAGTGCTCGACACGATCCGGCAGGTCGCGCCCTCTTCGGCCAACGTGCTGATCGAAGGCGAGAGCGGCACCGGCAAAGAGTTAGCCGCGCACGCCATTCACAATTTGAGCCGGCGCAACAAGGCGAAGTTTGTGGTTGTGCATTGCGCCGCGCTCTCGCCGCAATTGCTCGAAAGCGAATTGTTCGGGCACGAGAAAGGGGCATTCACCGGAGCGCATGAGCGCCGCATCGGCCGGTTCGAGCAAGCCAACGGCGGCACCATTTTTCTGGATGAGGTGGCAGAGATCGATCCGGGCACGCAGGTGAAACTGTTGCGCGTAATCAGCGAAGAACGCGCCTTCGAGCGCGTGGGCGGCAATCAACCATTGCGCGCAGATGTCCGCTTGATCGCGGCCACAAACAAGAATCTGGAGCAACTGGTGCGCGAAGGAAAATTTCGCGACGATCTTTTCTTTCGCCTGAACGTGGTACGCATCACCATGCCGCCATTGCGCGAGCGCAAGGAAGATATTCCTATTCTGGTCCGCGGATTTTTGCGTCATTTCTGCGAGGCGAACGAGAAACCTCTTATCGATCTAACGCCGGACGCGATGGATGCGCTGCTCACCTACGATTGGCCTGGCAACGTTCGCGAACTGCGCACAGCAATCGAGCACGGAGTGGTCATGGCGACCGGACCAAAAATTACACTGCGCGATCTGCCCATGGCCATTCGCCAAGCTGCCCGCGCGGTATCGCCACGCGGTATTTCCGCTGCCGAGGCGTTCGGCGAAAAAGCGAGCCCGCTTGATCTGCATGAGACAGAGAAAAAATTGATCTTGCAAGCGCTGGCCGCAACGAACGGCAACGTTACCGCCGCAGCCAAAAAACTCGGCATTAGCCGACGAACGCTTCACCGAAAAATCAACGAAATGAATTTGGCCAAAAAATCAGCCAAAGCCGCAGGCGCGGGTGCGGACAAGAGATCAGCCTAAAGTTATTAGAGAATGTTCCATCTCTGCGATGGCGTCCGACAGAAAAGTTTCCCGTTTACGAACTGCGTTTGCGCGTTTCAATTAGGGCCGTGACTCAGCAGAAAAGAATTTTCGGGACGGACGGCGTTCGCGGCACCGCGAATGTCGAGCCGGTGACGGCTGAGACGGCATTGAAATTAGGTCGCGCCGCGGCGTATGTCTTCGCCCAACTGAATCCGCGCAGAACGCCAGCAGGCGCACGCCCGAAAATCGTGCTCGGGAAAGATACGCGTCTTTCCGGTTACATGCTCGAGAACGCGCTCGTGGCGGGAATCACCTCACTCGGAGTGGATGTTCTTGTCATCGGACCGTTGCCGACGCCCGGCGTTGCATATATCACGCGCTCGCTGCGCGCGGACGCCGGCATCGTCCTTTCCGCTTCGCACAATCCTTATCAGGACAACGGCATCAAATTTTTCCGGCACGACGGTTACAAGCTGGACGATCAGATCGAGGAAAAAATCGAGCAGCTCGTTTTTAACGGCGAGATCGATTCCGTCCGGCCGACGGCAAACAAAATAGGACGCGCCACGCGTATCGATGACGCGCTCGGCCGTTATGTCGAGTTTGCAAAAGCAAGTTTCCCCCGCGGGATGTCGCTGGAGGAGATGCGCGTCGCTGTCGATGTGGCAAATGGCGCGGCTTATAAATCGACGCCGTGCGTTTTGCGCGAACTAGGTGCGGATGTGGCTCTCGCGCACAACCAGCCGAATGGCATGAACATCAACGATGGCTGCGGCAGCGTACATCCGGAAGAAATTCAGCGCATCGTTAAGCTGAGCGGCGCAGATGTTGGAATTACTCATGACGGCGACGCTGACCGCGTCTTGCTTTGCGACGAGAACGCCGAAATTGTCGATGGCGACGAGGTTCTCGCCATAGCGGCTCTCGATCTTTTGCCCGCGGGCCGGCTCACGCAGAACACGGTCGTGGCGACGGTAATGAGCAATTTTGGTCTGGATGAGACCGTTGCTGCGCACGGCGGCAAAGTGATCCGGACGAAGGTGGGCGATCGCTACGTGATCGAAGAAATGATGAAAAAAAATCTCAACCTAGGCGGCGAGCAAAGCGGTCACGTCATCTTCCGCGATTTCACCACCACGGGTGACGGCATCATCAGCGCGCTTCAGATTTTGCGCATCATGCACCAGAGCGGGCAGCCGTTGAGCAAGCTGAAAACCTGTTTGAAGAAATATCCGCAGGCTCAGCGCAATTTAGCGGTCAAATCAAAGCCTCCTCTTGAGCAACTGCGCGACGTCATGAAACTACGCGATGAAGTCGAACGCGACCTGGCGGGTCAGGGTCGTGTGCTTCTGCGTTATTCCGGCACTGAACCTAAGCTCCGGCTGCTGATTGAAGGGCGCGAGTTCGACAAGATCGACAAACACGCGGACCGAATCGCGGAGGCGATTCAAAGCGCCATCGGAATGGATTCAACATAATGCCTAAAAACGCGCTGTCATCCCGAACGAAGTGAGGGACCTCAAATGATCGTGGGTCACGCAATGAAGTCTGCGTATCGAAAACTTCGAGCGTGAGATTTTTCACTCGGCTCAGGATGACATCCGTTTTTGTGTTTATGATCTTGGAGAAGATAATCGAAGCGCTCCTCTTCAGCGCGCAAAAGTCGCTCTCGATCCGCGAAATCTCGGCGGTTATAAAGGGCGGAGAAGCTGAAAGCGAACCTCCGTCCAGTGAACTTGCCCGCGTGAGTGAAGCGGAGATTGCTGCGGCGCTCGAGCAACTCAAAATGGAGTACGTCCAACAGCAGCGCGCCTTTCAACTGATCGAAAAAGCAGATGGCTGGCAGCTCGCCAGCGATCCCGCGTTTGCGAAATGGGTGCGCCAGCTTTTTCCCGTGCCCAAGCCTGCACGCCTGAGCGCGCCCGCGCTGGAGACGCTCGCAATCATTGCCTATCGCCAGCCCATCACGCGCGCCGATGTCGAAGCGGTGCGCGGCGTGAATATTGACGGCGTGCTGCAAACATTAATGGAGCGCGGACTCGTGAAAATTGCCGGACGCGCCGAAGTCCCTGGCCGTCCGCTACTTTACGAAACGACACATTTTTTTCTCGATCACTTCGGCCTTCGCAGTCTCGATGAATTGCCCAACGTGGAAGAGTTGCGGAAACGGAATCTGCCGAAGGCGCGCCCTGTAGCCCCGATACATCGAGGTGATGCCGACGGGCCGGGGTCATCGACCCCGGCTACAACGCCGGAATCATAGCCGTCGGCCTGTCGGCGGCACGATCCACGCATGAATGGTTCGTCATGGTTACGCTTCGCGCAGCGAAGCGGCTGCAGCGGATTCTTGATTCTTACGCTTGCAACATCAACGTCTGCACAAGCGGAAATTCGCGCCACTGATTGCGCCCGCGCCGCAAAATATTCTGAGAGCAAACGTGGCGTTTCCATGCTGGTCATGCAAAATGGCCGGACGATTTTTGAGCACTATGCTAAGGGTGGATCGGCGCGCGGAAGATGGCCAATCTTTAGCGGAACAAAGAGTTTTTGGGGGATCGCCGCGCTCGCTGCGGTGCGCGACGGACTGTTCAAGCTCGACGATCTTGTTTCGGACACGATCACGGAATGGAAGAGCGATCCGCGCAAATCACAGGTTACCATCCGGCAGTTGCTCAACCAGACTGATGGAATTGAAGGCGCTTCGCGTCTTCAACGCGCGTCGATCCGGGACCGCAATGCCATGGCGATTCGATTGCCAGCCGTTGCTGAACCCGGCTCGGCTTTCATTTATGGCCCGAGTCATCTTCAGATTTTTTCCGAGCTGCTGCGCCGAAAACTAAGGGGTCGCAGCGCGATCGGCTACTTCGAAGGACATGTGTCCAACCGGCTTGGACTCGGTCGTCTCAACTATAAGAAGGATGCGCGCGGCAATCCGCTGCCCGCAACGGGGTTTGAGCTGACTGCCCGGGAATGGGCGCGGCTGGGCGAGCTGGTCCTCGGGCAAGGTAGTTATCATGGGCGACAAATTGTTCCAGCAGCTCTGTTGCGGGAGGCATTTGCCGGCTCGCAGGCAAATCCGTCATACGGCCTCACATTTTGGTTGAATCAGCAGGCGCCGAACGGGCGCGAGGCGGACATGGAACGAATGCTCGACCTACCATGGCAGAACGCGCAATGGACGGGCGTTTGCATCTGCAAGGATGCGTCGGCCGATATGGTCGTGGCGCTTGGCTCAGGCTATCAGCGCTTGTTCGTTATTCCATCGCTGAAGGCAATCATCGTGCGGCAAGGATCAAACGCGAAGTTTTCCGATCCGCACTTCCTCCGGCTGCTGCTCGGCCATATCGAATAACTTATGCGTAGGGTTGACTTGCTCGTGCGTCTGGCAAACGATCACGCATTGTGAAACAGAATTCCGAGGACGAGCAGGCGCTCATTAAGATCCAGCATGAATGGGCGGAAGCGCGCATGAAAGGCGACAGCTCATATACGCGCCGTCTGGAGGCCGAAAATTGCACGGTTGTCTGGCCTGACGGCAGCATCGTGAACAAGCGGGAAGACTTGAAAAGCATGACCGGCGACATCGTTTTCACCGAATTCAAAATCGATGATCTACAAGTGCGCTTATATGGAGACACTGGAATCGTCGTGGTCCAGGGCACGATCAGGGCGCACGAGGGAAAACAAAATCTTCTAGGCGGCAAATTCGTCTGGACGGATACATTTGTAAAAGAGCGTGGCGCTTGGAAGGTGGTCGCATCACAAGTAACCCCGGTCTTAAAGAAATAAACGTTAACGGCCGTCGATATTCTTATGAACAAATTCGCGATGGGTTGCGGCGTGTTGCTCGCAATCCTGCTTTTTATTGTCGTTATTGCCGCCCTCGCACTGGGCGGGAGTTACAATCGCCTCGTCCGCTCGCAGCAAACTGTCGATCAAAGCTGGGCGCAGGTGCAAAACGTCTATCAGCGGCGCGCCGATCTGATTCCAAATCTTGTGAACACGGTTTCTGGCGCGGCCAATTTCGAGAAATCAACGCTCGTCGAAGTGACAAATGCCCGGGCCAGCGTGGGGCGTGTCCAGCTTGATCCAAACAAGGCGCCGACCGATGCGGCACAGCTTGAGCAATTTCAAGCTGCTCAGGGGCAGTTGAGCAACGCGCTCTCGCGTTTGCTGGTCGTGGTGGAGCGTTATCCGGAATTGCGCGCGAATCAGAATTTTCTCAGCTTGCAAGCGCAACTGGAAGGCACGGAGAACCGGATCTCGGTCGAACGCGGAAACTTCAACACCGCTGTGCAGAACTACAACGTGGCCGTGCGCAGTTTCCCGACCAATTTGATTGCGGGAATGCTCGGTTTTCCGCCGCGGCCGTTTTTCACAGCGCAAATCGGCGCGGAGAGGCCGCCACCGGTGCAGTTTAATTTTGGCACGCCGGCTCCATCACCTGCAGCGGCGGCATCGCCGTAACGGTATATCGCACGCGATGATTCTGGGGAGCACACGCGCCTCGCGTGTTGTTTGCGGTGCCCTCGCCGCAAACTCCCTTTGGCAGGGCAAACGAGAATGCGCGTTGAACAAGTCTGGGTTCGTTCGGTCCGTTCGGCGAGGCGCCGAACGGTGCACGCGAGGGCGCGTGCGCTCCCCGGCAGTGCCGCTCGCCATCGCAATTCTCTTCGCGATCAGCTCGCAAGGCGCGGAAGTTATTCCGCCGAAACCGGACCGGTATTTCAACGATTACGCTGGCGTTGTTTCCAAATCCGCGGCCCTGCGTTTCAATGAAGAGCTTGCCCAATTTGAGCGCGAAACGTCGGACCAGGTCGTGGTCGCCGTCTTCCCGAAGATGCAGAGCGACTCGGATATTGCAGATTACACGCAGCGCGTCGCCCAGGCGTGGGGCGTTGGTCAAAGGGAGCGTCGCAATGGCGTCGTCCTTTTCGTGTTCGTTCGGGACCGCAAAATGTTTATTCAGGTCGGTTATGGCTTGGAAGGCGCGCTGCCCGACATCACCGCGTTCGACATCACCGAATACAAAATTAAGCCGCATTTTCGCAATAGCGATTACGAAGGCGGGATCGCGGCCGGAATCGATTCGACCCTTAAGGCGATTCGGGGCGAGTACAAAGGATCAGGAAAAACCGTTGCAGAAGAACACCGTGGTGGTGGCGCTCTAAGCCTCTTTTACTTCGTCTTTTTCTTTCTCGTATTTGTTGTGGCGCTAATCGTGATTTCAGCAATGATACGGCCGCTGGGTGGTTATGGTTATTCTTCGCGCCGTGGCGGTCCCATATTCTTCCCGGTAGGTGGCGGCGGTGGAGGTTGGTCTTCGGGAGATGGAGGAGGCGGCGGGTTCAGCGGCGGCGGCGGCAGTTTCGGCGGCGGAGGCGCAGGATCGAGTTGGTAGCACGATGCGAACGAGAGAGTTTCTTGGCAAGCTTGAGCATGACCGGATTCTAACCGCGATTCGTGAAGCTGAATCGAAAACTTCCGGCGAGATTCGCGTTCATATTCAGCGCGGCAAGTTAAATGTCGATCCTCTTATTGCAGCGCAAAAAAAATTTCACAGGCTGCGTATGCACAAGGCGCGCGAGCGCAACTCCGTGCTCATTTTCGTGGCGCCTCGTGCACATAAGTTTGCTGTGGTAGGCGACAAGATGATTCACGAAAAATGCGGTGAAACATTCTGGCAGCGAGTTGTCGATCAAATGCGCGCCCATTTTCAAAACGAGAAATTCAGCGACGCCATCGTGGAAGCGATCGCTGAGACCGGCAAACTGCTGGCCGCGCATTTTCCGAAAACATCGTAACCCTTCAATGCTTCAAACGTGTTTTCGATTTCTGATCTCCCGGCTTTAAACGCCTGTCTCAATTTCGTCAGCACCGTTTTCATTTTAACGGGCTGGTATTTCATCCGGCACGGCGCGTGGCGCCGGCACATGGCGTGCATGATTACGGCGGTGATTTCATCGACATTTTTTCTCGCCGGCTACATTGTTTATCATGTGCACGCGGGCGAGAAATCATCCGGTTACACTGGGTGGCTTGCTGCCGTTTATTTCCCGATATTGGCGTCCCACGTTCTGCTCGCATTTGTGACGGTGCCATTGGTGGTCGTCACGCTCGTTCAGGTCTTTCGTCGGCGTTGGGACCAGCATCGGCGTATTGCCCGTTGGACGCTCCCCATCTGGCTTTACGTCTCAGTCACCGGCGTTTTTATCTATTTGATGCTCTACAAATGGTTTCCGCCGTCACATCTTGCACTCGGGCAGTAGTTGATGTTTGATCTGAGGACGCGCGGCCACGCGGAGACGAGAAACTTATGGTGACCATCGCCACGTTTAATGAACCGGCAAAGGCGAAGCAGTTGAAACGGCGTTTTCACGATGCTGGTCTGAAAGCCGATGTCCATAACGAAGCTCCCTTGCAGCAAGTCGGCTTCATGTCTAAGCCGCAGGCAAACGCGAAAGTCTTGGTGGAGGACAACGACTTCGAGAGGGCCCAAAGTCTCATGGTCGAATGGGAGGCGACCGATCCGGATATTTCCGCCGCACTGGTTCGCTGTCCGCAGTGTGGCTCTTCCAATATCGAGTATCCGCAGATGACCCGGAAATTCGTGACTCCGGCGCTCGTTGGCATTCTCTGCGCGGTAAAAATTATCCCGAAAGAATTTTACTGTCAGGATTGCCACTTTACCTGGAGCAACGTGGAAGAACCCACCATCGGGCGACTCTGGCATCGTTTCTTTCCAGGCCGAGAGGCAGAGCAGAGCTGAGTTCCGCGAAGCTGCTCAGCACAACCGCAAGGACGCTCAGTGACTCAACGGAACCCAGCCGCGGGTAAAATAATCGCTGAGCGTGAGGGAGATCAGGATCAGCAGCCACATCACGCCAGCGACCGCAGCCAAATGCAAAAGCCGGCTGCTTCCCTTGATCTGCATGAAGAATAGCGCGATGATGATCGCTTTGGTGATCGAGATGGCCAGCGCCACGATCAGGTTACATGGGCCAAGATTGACATATGCAATTGACCACGTCACCGCCAGCAGGACGAGCAGCGCGACGCACGTCCAAATGTAGATCTTTGGACTGACTACTTTTTCGGTCATTTGGCCTCCGCTTCGAGCTCACCGCCCGATTCTGAACTTCTAGCGCAAAGTGTGCGTTTCGGCTTGGAATAGCTTTGCCCAGTCATGCATTACCCTCCCGCATGGGCGTTTTGGTTCCGCCCTAAGTACGCGGCGGCCGAGCGAGTTTACTGCGGCGAACGCCATAGAAGAAGTAAACGAGCATGCCGATGACGAACCAAATGATGAGCCGTTCCCAGGTTCGCCACGGCAGCGAGATCATTAGGTAAAGCGCCGACAGCGCGCCCAGGGGGGCGACGAACCACACCGCGGGCGTCTTAAATGTGCGCGGCAACTCTGGCTCGCGCAGCCGCAACACCAGCACGCCGATTGAAACGATCACAAAGGCCAGCAGCGTGCCGATGGAAACAAGGCTGCCCGCCTCGCGCACCGTGAACAGTGCCGCAAAGAAAGCAACGAAAATTCCAGTCACTATGGTCGTGATCCATGGGGTGCGGAATTTTGGATGAACCCTGCTCACAAACCTCGGAAGCAATCCGTCGTCCGCCATCGTCCAAAAAATCCGCGACTGGCCTAGCAGCATTACCAGAATGACCGAGCTGAGACCGGCGATGGCGCCCAGCTTGATTGCCGAAGACATCCAGCCCACGCCGGCGTGGTCGGCAGCCACGGCAATCGGATCCGGTACATCCAGTTGCAGGTAAGGCACGATGCCGGTGGCCACTGCCGACACCGCGATGTAGAGCACTGTGCAGATCAACAACGAGCCAATGATACCAATTGGCATGTCGCGCTGCGGATTTTTGGCTTCCTGCGCTGCCGTGCTCACGGCGTCGAAACCGATGTAGGCGAAAAACACAATCCCAGCACCCTGCATTACACCGCTCCAGCCGAAGTGGCCCCGCACTCCGGTGCTTGGCGGCATGAACGGATGCCAGTTAGCCGAATTGATCGCATGAGCCGCGCCGAAAATGAACAGCAGCACCACCGCCACTTTCACAAATACAATAACATTATTGACCGTCGCGGATTCGCGAATGCCGATCACGAGCAGGAACGTCACGACGGCAATGATGATGACCGCTGGCAGATTGAAGATCGCCGTCACCTGCGTTCCGTCCGCCAACGTGAGGAGTGTCCCGCGCGCCGCCGATAGCTGGGCCGGGATGTGAATACCTATGTCGCGCAAAAATGAAACGACGTAGCCCGACCAGCCGATAGAAACTGTGACCGCACCGAGCGCGTATTCCAGGATCAAGTCCCACCCGATAATCCACGCGAAAAGTTCCCCGAGCGTCGCGTAGCCGTAGGTGTAAGCGCTGCCGGCCATCGGCACCAGGGATGCGAACTCGCTGTAGCAGAGCGCCGCAAAGATCGAAGCCACGCCTGCCAGCACAAATGACAGAATCACCGCCGGTCCCGCGTTCTGCGCAGCAACGGTGCCGGTCAGCACGAAAATCCCCGTGCCGATGATCGCGCCGATGCCGAGCGTTGTCAGGTTTGTCGCTCCGAGCGCCCGTTTCAATCGATGGTCCGTCAGCGCGTCAGCCTGAAGTTGGGTGACACTTTTTCGTCGAAGTAGATTCATTGGCAAAATTTGCTTTGGGCTGTGCTAATCGGGACGGCCCCGGTAAGTCAAGCTGGCGGTGATTTTTTCCCGAAAAATTTCCAGAGAAAATAAATCGGCACGCCGGTTAGTACGATCACCAGGCCTGGCCACGTTGTTTGTGCTCGGTAAGCAAGCAGGACGACCATGATCGCCGTGGCGCCCACCATGTAGAGCGCGGGTAGAATCGGGTAACCCAATGCGAGGTACGGACGTTCCGCCTCTGGCCGCATTCGACGGAGCACGAACACCCCTGCAATTGTCAACACGTAAAAAATCAGAGCGGCGAAGATGATGTAATCCAGCAGGTTGCTGTAGAGATTTCCATACGTGACGGCGCCGCTTGCTGGATCAACGTTTCGCGTGCGCGGGAGCACCAGCAACGCAGTCCAGATTCCCTGCAGCACGAGCGCGACGGCCGGCACGTGTTTCGAGTTCAGCCGGGCCGTCGCTCTGAAAAACAAACCGTCCTGCGCCATCGCGTAATACACCCGCGCGCCCGCGAGAATGAGGCCGTTGCAACAACCGAACGTGGAGATCATGATCGCCACCGCCATGATCCCAGCGCCTGCGCCGCCGAACATCACCTGCATCGCCGCGGTGCCGACGCGGTCGTCGGGCGCATGCTGAATTTTGTCCAACGGCAACACGCAGAGATAAGCCACATTGGCGAGCAGATACAATGTGATCACCAATCCGGTGCCGAACAGAAGTGAGAGCGGAATGTTTCGCCGCGGTTCGCGCACTTCACCCGCGGTAAACGTGATGTTGTTCCAAGCGTCCGCGGAAAACAGCGAGCCCACTTGTCCAACACAAATTGCGATCAACATCCCAAGCGCGCCGGCCGTCGCCGAAACGGCCCCGACGAACGGGAGATCCGATGTGATCGGAGAAGCCGCGCTCGGCGTCCAGAAATTCGCGAAGTTGACGTGCAGCGCGTCGGCGTTGCGCCCGACGAAAATTCCAAGCACCACTAGTGCGAAGAGCGACAGCGTTTTCGCGGACGTGAAAACGTTCTGGATGAGCTTACCGAGTTGCAAGCCGCGCGTGTTTACGATCGTGAGAAATATGATGATCACGATCGCGACCAACTGCTGTGTGGAAAGGCTGACGGCGTAGCGCTGCGAGAGCATGATCGGCGGAACAATCCAGCGAGTAGGCGAAACCCCATCGGTAAATACGCCGAGAAAACGCGCAAACGCCACCGCCACTGCGGCGATTGTTCCGGTCTGAATCACGAGAAACAGCGTCCAGCCATAAAGAAATCCCCAGAGCGGACTGTACGCTTCGCGCAGATACACATATTGACCGCCGGCGCGCGGCATCATCGCGGCGAGCTCACCGTAACTGAGCGCGGCAACGATCGTGAGCAGGCCGGTGACTATCCACACGACAAGCAGCCACCCGGCAGAGCCAACGAGTCGCGCGATATCTGCGGAGACAATGAAAATTCCCGAGCCGATCATCGAGCCAGCCACGAGCATGGTTGAGTCGAGCAAGCCGAGTCCCCTAACGAATTTTTGGTCGGCCACAGGTGCTTCGGTAGTTGCGCTTGTCATGTTGAACCCCTTGGATTGGCGGAGAGTTAATCATCAGTCAGGCGGATGAAGCAACGCCAAAGATTTGTTCGCCCCATTTTCCTTTCAAAGCACTTGAAGCGCGAAAGCGCTTTCCTGCAAAAAGAACCATGCTAATCTCCGCCGCGTGATGTTTTCGGATCCTTTCTCTCCGCTGCGGAAGTTTTTGTCGATCTTATGCGCGGGCGCCGCGCTGGTCGCCGAATTGCCTGCTGCCCAGCAGCCCGCTGCCGCTGCGCGTACAACCCTCCGTTTCGAAGCGCTGCCGTTGATGCGTTCGCGACAAAACCATCTGCTCGTGCGCGCCTACATCAATGGCCGACCAGCGTGGCTCGGAGTCGATACTGGCGCGCCGGTAAGCGCGATCGCCGTGCATCGCCGCGAATATTTTCGGCTCACGCCAATTGCGGCCAAATCGAACCTGCCGGCGCAAGTTCAGATCAATGGCGCATTCAGCAATGTGGCGATCGCGCGCGAGTTTCGGCTCGGGGCCTTGAGACTGGTGGATGAGCCGATTGTCACCATCAATCTTGGGAATACCACCCGCCTCGCCCGATCGCGGCACGAGCAGGAAATCGACGGCATAATTGGCGCCGATGTTCTCTTCCCAACGAAAGCCGTGTTGGATTGCGAACGGCAACTGCTCATCTTGAAAATTGACCAGAATAGTACTGGCAGCGCTCCAGGGATCGACCATCGCGGATTGCGTGCTGTGCCGATTCAGGTCAGCGATGGTTTTAATTTGTACGTGAACGGATCTGTGAACGGCGAGCCCGCCAGGCTAATGGTTGATACCGGTTCGTTCGCCACTTTGCTGCATCGCTCTTTCGTCCGGCGCATGCGAATCCCTACTCGCGACACGCCGTTTAGTTCTTCCGCAGTCAATCTCAAGGAGCGCGGTGTGGGCGTGGCCCGGATTCGCAAGTTATCGGTAGGATCCGTGGACATCGTTGGCAAGGAAGTGGGCGTAGTTGATTTGGGAGGCCTGATTCACAGCGGGCTGTTGCAGGGTTCGCGGCCGGTCGCCGGCCTGCTAGGTGCCGAAATCCTCAAGCGGCATCATGGCATTATCGATTTCGGCACGCGCACACTTTATCTGAAGTAGCAGGAGGCAATCGTTTGCCGCACCGAAGCGCCCGAATTGCCGAGGAAATTTCTGCAGCGTACTTGTCAGGCAACCAGATCGTCCCCACGCAAAGGCTCAAGCTTAAAACTTCACGCGGTCGGTCGGGTGCGCACGAAAAGATTCGTCCGCAAGCGGCGAGGCTGCAGCGTCCCATTGGATAACCGAACGGGCCAGCCGCCGCCGCTATCCAAAGCGCGCAGGGCTTCCAGATAATTCTCCCAGCAAAGTCGGATGCTTTCCCGGCGAGCGGCAAAGGGGTGAGGCATTGGCTGGTTTATCATGGGATTCGTGTTGATTTCGTAAACCTGGACTCGGCCGTTGTAGATGCCGAAGTCAGCCCGGCCATATTCGATCCCTGCAATCTCGAATACTTTCTTTAAATGCTCAGCGAAGGGGTTTGTTTGCATCAAAGTCAGCTCGTCGCGATAGAGATCCTCTCCTGCGATGCCGAGTTGCCCATGTTTGGTAAGCCATACCGTGTCATGGGCGCTGACAGTTGGCACGATCACGTCGCCGATACGATAGGCCCCCAACTTGCGGTACAAACAGGGAAACGAATGTACGAATCGATCTCATCAGCGCGATGGATGTTGAAATCATTCAGACCGGCCCTGTGCAAGGCGCGCAGTAGAGCATAGCGCGTTTTCACCTTCGCTGGATTGTTCAAGACGCTCAGTCCCAGCCGTTGCATCTCAAGGTATGCGTGGGCCGCAAGCTCGAGGTCCCAAAAACTCAGCCGATCGATATCTGCAAACACGTACGTTGCTCGCCGCAGCCAGCGCGACCGCAGCAATTGATCATAAGTCATCAGGCTCGTTGCTGGTGCTTGAGGCGTCTTACACAGACACTCGTGTGTGTAACCATGGCCGCGGCTAATCAGAAAACGAATCATCGGCACTCAAGAAATTTTTGGTTGACACTTGTACGGCGAATCCCTAAAACCGGCCTCTATGAAATCTACAAATAAGCGTATCAGGCTCAATTGGGGCAAACTGCTGGGCTTCAGCCAAGTTAAGGTCGCGCAGGGCGAACTAAGATCGAAGGTCGCTAAAGCAATGGTCGGCGGCCCGAAGGTTGGCATCATCAAACGTGGTTAACCGACTGAACTGAACTTCTTCTCTTGTGGAAATATCCCCCTGCGAGACCGGCGCATTAGTTCCGGTTGGATGATCAATTTGAAACTTGCGGAGATACTTGACAACCCCCCGTCCGAATTCATAAAAACGACAGGTATGAAGAGTACACACAAGCGTATTAAACTCAATTGGGGGAAACTGCTCGGCTTTAGCCAAGTCAAGGTCGCGCAGGGCGAACTAAAACCGAAGGCCGCTAAAGCAATGATAGGCCAAGTCAAAACGGGTTTAAAATACGTAACCTGAAATCAGTTTCGTTCAAATTCGGTCGCGACTCAGCACCCTAAAAGATTCTTGACAGTTGGTGTGGCGAATTGCTAAAAGCCGACCCATGAAATCTACAAATAAGCGCATCAAACTCAATTGGGGAAAGCTGCTCGGCTTCAGTCAAGTTAAGGTCGCGCAGGGCGAACTAAAATCGAAGGCCGCTAAAGCAATGATCGGCACTCCCAAACGTGGTTTAAAGGACATACCCTGAATTCTTTTTTCAGAAGGACATCGCTCGGCTAGACTTTGGGAGATGTTCGTTGGTTTGGTCGCGAGCCGGCACTTTATGAATTGCTTGACAACTATATCGCGAATGCTCTAGAAACGATTTCCATGAAAACCACAAATAAGCGCATCAAACTCAATTGGGAGAAACTGTTGGGCTTCAGCCAAGTTAAGGTCGCACAGGGCGAACTAAAATCGAAGGCTGCTAAAGCAATGATCGGCGTCGCAAAGGTTGGCCTCGCCAAGGCCAAGGCATAGGCACGCTCGCCTTCGTGCATTCCACCACTGCGACGTCAACATCGACAGCAGGGTTCAAAGACCTGCATGGCTTCGAGGCGAGTGCTGAGCGCGTTCGTTTTCTTGACCAGCGGATGCGGTCGCGGCTGGCCGAAAGCCTCCGCCACATTTGGGAACAGGGAGAGGGCCTGCTCCAAGTTCCATCGGAGAAGTTTCAGAAGTTTGTAGATAACCTCGAGAGCCAACCAGTCTCGCCTCTCGCCTTCAGTCTTTATAGCGATGCGGTGTTAGCTATCGAGGAAGATGATATTAACGAGGCATCGCGGCTTTTGCGGGAAATGATTAGCTTGCCGGCACATCCGGGCGGAACGTTGGTGAGCGAATTGGGCGATCCGAAACAGGACCCCACAGCACAACGTTACGCGCGTCTCCTTCTTGATTCGGATCCGCACGATTCTTTCAAGTTTGAAGTTTTTCCGCCACCTCCCGAAGTCGCCGCCAATTGCCGCGGGCTAATCAAAGATGCTTTCGATTTGATGGATACCGGCGACCCTGAGTTGGCTGCCGAGATTCGCGCGTTACTGCGGGAAATCGTTCTCGCCGCCGGCTCTTTGGAGTCGAAAGCGATGACGTTCGACGGCGCGTCGGCATTCATGATGTGGGGAGCCATCATTATCAACGCCAACCAACCCAAGGGAGAACTGACCATGGTGCAGATGCTCGCGCACGAAAGCTCACACAACCTTTTGTTCGGATTCAGCACAGACGAACCGCTCGTAGAAAATTCACCGGACGAACTTTTCCCGTCACCGTTGCGTATGGACCCGCGTCCAATGGATGGGATTTACCATGCAACGTTCGTCCTGGCCCGAATGCATCGAGCGGTCAAGGGACTCCTGAACAGCGGCATCCTTTCGGCAACACAAAGGGAGATTGCAGAAAAAGATCTGGCCGATAATGCGCGTCTCTTTGCCGATGGAATCGAGATAGTGGATCGATTTGGAAAATTGACTCCGCTCGGAAGAATTGTGATGGAGGGCGCAAAGGCCTATATGGCCAGCGTGTAGTAATCGTCCGGTTCGGCTCGTGTTTGGCGATCCAATGGGTGGCCAAAGGCAAACAACCACCAAAACCAATTCGACTATCCTAAGCCCGATATGGTCGGGCCTTCGAACCGACTCAGGACCGATCGGGGTGGTTGCCGATCCTTTATCTCGCGTGGAACGGCTGCTAAGGGGCGGCGCGATTGTAATGCTGGGCGGGATGCTGATGCCATTCATATCAAGAAACCCCCGGGATGACACCGAGTCATTTGCAGCGCATGAAAAATCGGGAGAGGCGAAGTCATGAATGAGAATGCAAGGAATTGGCCAACAGTCACCGCCGCGCCCGCGAGAGATCTGGTGACCTTCATTGCTCTCTTGGTGGTGATGCTGTTGCTAAGTGAGCGGCTGCGGGTGTACTACGAGGTCACTGTTGTTGATGTAACCGTCGCGCGCATTCTGCCCAACGGCCGAGAGGAGACCTTGCCCACGCCTCGTGTCTTTGCCAGGCCGGGCTCGGGCTTTTGGAGGCCAGAGAAAGTCGTCGATTTAGTCAAGCCAGAAATCGAGAATTACATGCGATCGTCCGCCTGGTCTTCCGAGGCGGCGGCGGGCACGCGATTTGTGTGGACGATCCGCTGGGCACGCAACTCGACCCGTCTCGATCAGCAGTATCGATACGTTTGGAAGCTGGGCGATGCCGAAACGAAGTAGATTTGATACGTCGCAGTTGCAGCGATTCCTTTTTGAGCCGGTCAGCGCGCGATCTGCGGCGGTGTTTCGGATAGCGCTAGCGGGGATGCTGGCGTGGGCGTTTCATTCGCTTCGGCTACAACGTGCGCCGCCGCTGAGCGCAGTGCCGGGCGCGCTTTGGGCCTACAGCCACATCATTCTACGAAGGCCGTATTTCTTGGTCATCGGCGTTTTGCTGATGGCATTTGCAGCTGGCCTCCGGCCGAGGATCGTCGGATTCATCCTGTTTTCGCTGCTTCTTCCCCTGGCAAGCCTTACTGCCGGCCAAGAAAGCCGCCAGGTACTCCTGACAGCACTACTGGCATTCTCGATGTTGCGGTCCGATGAGCAATGGAGCTTGCGCGCTCTACGGCAAGATGGGACGCGGGGATCGGCGGGTCCGATCTGGCCGATCCGACTGATTCAAATTCAGTTGACGCTTGTGTACGGCGTCAACACGCTGGCCAAACTGACACCCGCCTACTTGAGCGGCGAAATTCTCGTCGGCATGTCGCGGATGCATCCAAACTTCCTAGTTGATCTGTCGCACGGATTCCTACACCTCGCTTCGCTCCACTTGCCAGTCTCGACCGCCGCTACTGCAGCAGTAATGATCGAGGCCTTTCTGGCCGTCGGCTTCTGGGTACCGCGTCTTGTCTGGCCGACTGCGGCTGTCGGCGTGGCTTTTCATCTCGTTTTGCAACGCGTCGTGCAAATCTACATG
>WNFX01001646.1_pt1 | contig 28165 bp, 28 predicted proteins | sample 5400111 | NCBI WGS metagenome assembly WNFX01 (sample SAMN13153363, study PRJNA577476) | soil metagenome | isolation source: 40 cm soil or saprolite under grassland replicate 1 | place: USA:California | collected 2016-06-15
CCCGCAAACGATCGATTTCATCGAAGTCGATTCCTGCGTGATAACGATCGTGATCAGTCAAAGCGATGTCGGTTAACCCTGATTTACGCGCTGAATCCGCCCAGGGCTGAAGCAACGCCTGGGTGTACCGTTGCACCCGGTGCCCCTGCGGATGGGTATGGTAGTCGGAAAAGAGTTTATAGGTTTTAGTTGAGAGTTGATTTGCAGTCACGCTCGGCTCCATCAACTATCGGCTATCGACTAACCACTTTCGTTAAGGTACAGCCAGGAATTTTTGCCGGATTCGCAACTCCGGGTATTGGGGAAAGAACACTTCGGCGATAAAGACCTTGTTCGGCGTGAGCTCGCGCGTCGAGATCGTTTCGCTGTACTCGATCCGCTCTTGCGGATTAACTAGAATCGTGGCGGGTTTTTCCGCGATGGCATGATTGTCGGACCACTTTGTCAGGATGTCGCCCGCGGAATTGATCAGGTAAATTTCGATCCGCTGGTTCGTCGGAAAGTCGAGCGCCACAGGACGCTTTGACAGATTTGCCAGCGTCACTTTGATTCCGAGCTGGCGAACCTCAGACAGCTTTACGGTCTGCGGCGTGATTTGGAGATCGAGAGCGAGCCCGCGCAGCTTTGGATCTTTGTATTGCGGGACAACCTCTGGAGAAAACGGATGGAGAATGCGGCCCAACCAACCCCGTCTACGCGGCGTCGCCGTTGGCGCGGCGTCCTGGCCAAAGATGCTCACGGCCATAAAAAGCATGAGAAGAAGCAAAACAATGCGGGGCTTCATGAGCGGACTTAAACAGACCCGAAAGTTTTCGGAGTTGCAAAATTCCTGTCAAACCCTTTATCAATCGGCATGAAGATTCTCCGGCTATTTGCTCTTTGCCTGCTTTGGGCGCCGGTCGCAGGCGTAGCGAAACAATCGCATTGCACCCTCCGCGTGCATGCCCAGGCGAATCCTCGAGACACCGAGGTTTTCGCCACATCGGTGCGCACCCAAGTTTCCGGTAAAGAGGTGGCAATCGAAAAGATGCCGTGGATTTCGGAACGAGATGTCATGGCGTTTGCTGCCTATCCAGCCCAGGACGGAACTTATGGCGCGCTCATTCAGCTCGACGAGCACGGGCGCGTCGTGCTCGATACTTTGAGCATCGAGCGCCGCGGCAGTTTCCTCTTTGTTTTCATCAATGGCCGATTCATTACCGAGCTCCAGATCGACAAGCGCGTTTCGGATGGGAAAATCTACATTCCTTCGGGCCTCACCGCAGCCGACATTGACTTGATGAAAAAAGACTGGCGCTTGATCGGCCAGAAGAAAAAGCGGTGACGCGGTTGCAAAATGACGAATGACGAAGGCCCAATGACGAAGCCGGGTAAAAGATGGAGTTGGATAGCCGCTTTTTAGGTCGCTCATACGCGGCGAAGCAATGACGAAACCCAAATGACAACCTACTTTGCGCGACAGAATTTGTCATTCGTCATTAGTTCGTCATTCCGTTATTCGTCATTCGTCATTCGTTTCACGGCGGCAATCGTACTGTCCATGGCTTCGGCCGTTTCACTGATCGCCGAAACCCACGGTATTGTCGATTTAGTTCTGCCGACGGACAACGACGCTCTGTTCTCGGGCGACGGGGCGGCCTTTTACAAGTACGTCGAACGCAATTACAAGGGAGAGAAATCGACTCCATGGGAGGGCGGCAAATACGGCTTTGTACGCGATCCCACCGACACAGCGGGTGGCCTCGTTTACACCCGCTTTCACGAAGGAATCGATATTCGCCCCGTACATCGCGATGAAAACGGCGAGCCGCTCGATGAAGTCCGCGCCATTAGCGACGGAAAAGTCGTGCACACCAATCTCGTGCCCGGCTACTCGAACTATGGGAAATACATCGTGATCGAGCACCGCTGGGACGGCTCCAGTTACTACAGCTTGTACGGACACCTGAGCTCCATCCGGGTGCATCCGGGCGATTCGGTCAAACGCGGGCAGCCTATCGCCGTCATGGGCTACACTGGAGTCGGGATAAACCGGGAGCGGGCCCACCTCCATTTGGAATTGGATTTAATGTTCAGCCTTCAATTCGAAGCGTGGCATGACGCATTCTTCAGAAATGACCCAAATCACAACGGCATTTATAACGGCCTGAATCTCGCCGGGCTCGACATTGCACGGCTCTATCTGGCGCTCAAAGAGAATCCCTCGCTCACCATTCCTCAGTTTCTCAGTCGCGAAGAGACATTCTACAAGGTCACCCTGCCCAAAGCGCGCCATTTCGAGTTGCCAAAACTTTATCCATGGATGCTGGCCGGGAACCGAAATCAACAAGCTTCGTGGGAAGTTTCCTTTGCACGCTCGGGTGTGCCGCTAAAAATAGAACCAAGCGACAAACACGTGACGCAGCCGGAGCTGAGTTACGTTAAGACAGGCTCAATCGACTACTCCCATCTCACACGCGACATAGTCTCCGGGCGCGGCTCAACCGCGCAGCTGACCGGTTACGGCGCGCAGCTAATGCGACTGCTCATTTGGCCGACTGACATTTCGGTCGTTTCATCAGCACGAAGTCGGCGTCTGTTGGGCGAGCGCGACGCCGTGGGGGATTGCGCCTTGCACAAAGTCGAGACATTCCACAGCGCCGCTTGGTTTTCCGGGGAGCGCGATCACAAGTGCATGATCGACAATCGCCGCCAGGCTACGCGAGAGGATGGAATTAGGCGTAATCTTCATCGATTCAGCGCGCATTACTTCGCCAAAGCCTGGCAACTCAACGCGCATGATCGCGCGAATTGCTTCCGGGGTGACATCGCGCAGTCCAATTCCCGTGCCGCCAGTCGTCAGAATCAAACCGCAGCCTTGCTGAGAAAACGAGCGGATTGTTTCCTGAATTCGGTTCGCATCGTCCGGTACAATCGCTTCCGCGAGGACCTGCCACCCGGCTTTTTGCGCCGCTTCTTTCAACGCGGGTCCGCCAAGGTCCTTGTAGTCACCCGCGCTAGCACGGTCCGAGATCGTGATGATGCCCATTACAATTTGGTTCCGCCGTGTCATGCCCTCTTGGCAACTTACGTCGCAGGCAAAAACGTCAAAGCCAACAGTGCAACCGCATTATTCAAACCGTGAATCGCAATCGGAAGACCAAGCGAGCCGCATCGCCACCGTGCCCACGCTAAAATCATGCCGACGCAAAATAGATAAAAAAATCCCGCGAACTGCAGGTGGACATACGCAAACACAAGGGCACTCCCTAAAATTGCTCCTTTAATCCCCCACCGTTTTTCGAAGGCCCCGTAAAATAAACCGCGAAAGAGAATTTCTTCGACCGCTGGAATTACGAGAGGAACAGCCAACCAGGCGATTACCGGATTTGTCTGCAGCGCTTTTCGAATTAGCGGAATGCTGTATTGCAGTGGGAGCGGTTTATGGGTGATCTGTACATAGACCTGTGAAAATGCTGCGCTCATCAAAAAGAGCATGCACAAGAGAAACAACGATATTGCTGCGATTTTCCAGGTGCCAAACCGCAAGGGCAACTGAAACGTCGCTCCCCATGGTTGGCGTGCGAAACCAGTTGCTGCCACAACGATAATCGGCAACGCAGCGGGCATCAGGGCGGAGAACGCACTCTCGTTCAGCCCAACCGGTGGAAACAATGCGAACAATAGGAAGAATGCGCTTTGTCCTACAAAGAAAAGTGCCAGCCAGCCGATAGAAAAAAGCAACCCGGGAAACGCAGCGGTGCGTATTGGCAAACTAAAGGGCAAAAGAAGCGCGAAGGCGACAACGTAAACTACCGTGAGCGCGCCGCCCAAAGCGGCTACGAAGAAGGGGAAGATTCGGGCTCCCTTTTGAAACTGTTGAGTTGCCAAATAACAAGTGAAAAGCTCGACTCGAGAAACTTTGTCTTGCGGCTTTATCTCGCGCGCTTTCTCAAAACTCGGAATAGCTTCGAGAAATTTATGCGCTCGGAGCAAACTCATGCCGCACCAAAAATTGGCGTTGAAGTCTGACGGTCGAAGCTCAGCCGCTTTGCCCAGCGAACGAGAGGCTTCTTCAAATCGACCCGCGCGCAATGAGCTCAAGCCACGCCAATAGTGTGCATTAAAGTCATTCGGTCTGAGCTTAATCGCTTCGTCTAGCGCATCGGTTGCTGGATCGTACTTTTGCGATTGGTACAAGGCATAACCCAGCCAACGATTGCTGGCAGCATCTGAAGGATTTAATGAGACAGCTTGTTGGAGTGCCTTAATCGCCTTTTCAAGCTGCTGCTTGCCGTAATAGCAAATACCTAGCTCGCGATACGCGTAGCTATTCTTCGGATCGAGCGAAAGAGCCTGATTAATTATCTCAATTGCCTCGTCGTAGCGTCGAAGCTCCTTCAGACAGAAGGCCAGATTATTATAGTAGACGCTGTTCTTTGCATTGACCGAAATTGCTCTCTGAAACTCGCGCATCGCATCTTCGTACCGCCCTTGTTCTTCCAACGATCGCCCAGTCTCGTAATGCTCTTTGTCGCTTTTTGATTCCACCGGGACGGTACTCGGGTCTCGTTGGTGCTCATCGCGGGCGTTCTGCTCTTGCGCGGCGCTAAATGCACAGAGCGTTAAAAAAGCAGCGAGAAAGCGGACGCAAACTGTAATCTGAATCACGAGGTAAGCGAATCGGGTGCCGTCTTCATCTTCTCGATTAAACGCACATCGTAAATCTGCATCTCTTTGTCCACGGCTTTGCACATATCGTAGATCGTAAGCAAGGCGCCAGTGACGCCAACGAGCGCTTCCATCTCGACTCCGGTCTGCGCAATCGTTTGCGCCGCGCATTTTACCTCTGCGCCCTCGTGAGAAGTGACAATGTCGATCTTAACTTCACCGAGCGGTAGATTGTGGCAAAGCGGGATGAGGTTCGCCGTTTGCTTCGCAGCCTGGATGCCGGCAATCCGCGCAGTCGCAAACACATTGCCTTTCGCGATTTGATCCTTTGAAATTAGATCAAGCGTCTTGCGTTGGAGTCGAATCTTGCCGGTGGCGACAGCTCTTCGCTTACTAACCGGCTTGGCCGAAACATCGACCATCTGGGCGCGGCCATCGGAACTGATGTGACTCAGGCGTTTCATTTTTTCCATTTTGTCATTCTGATCCCGCATTCGCGGGAGAAGAATCTCGGATCATTTCTTCCACCAGCACCAGAGAATATTCAGCGATGTTTCGCTTTGCTCAACATGACAGGAAAAGGAATCCCATTCCTGGGTGTTCAGCCGCCGATGGCGATCATCTTGCGGTTCGGTTGATAATTGTCGCGAAAATCGTGCTGCTCCGGTTTTCGATCGACCACATCGAGAAAGAATTGCTTAAGCTCCTCATCACTCGCGCCAGCCCGCAGCGGTTTCATGATGTCGAACTCCAGATAGCTCCCCAGGCAGGGACGCAATTTCCCATCGCATGCATCGCATGTGAGTCGCAGTTTGTTGCAGTTTTCGCAGAAATGCAGGTTAGTCATTGCCCCGATAAACCCAATGCGCTGTTTGCATCCCGGGATTTGATAGTAAGTGGCTGGCCCGTTTGTTCGAAATTCCGTCTCCGGGATCAGACTTCCGTAAACCGATTCGATTAACCGTTTCGCCTCGAGGATCGACATGAAATTGTTTTCGCTGAGCACGTCGGTCGTGCTCACGGGCATCATTTCGATGAAACGCAGGATCAAATTGCGCGATGCGGCGAATTCGATTAGCGGGATCAATTGGTTCTCGTTACGACCCCGCATCAGGACGGTGTTCAATTTGATCTGATCGAAACCAACTGCGATTGCGGCATCGATCCCCTCTAGAACCTGAGCGTGGAAATCCCGACCGGTGATCCTGGAATACACATCTCGATCCAATGTATCGAGGGAGATGTTGACCGATTGGACACCTGCCTCGCGCAAAGCCGTTGCCATTGTTTTTCCAGATGTAATTTGGCGCGCAAGCAAAGTTCCATTCGTAGAGAGACCCAGATTCTTGATTCCAGAAATTGTCGGGATTTGGGCAATGAAATGGACAACGTCCCGGCGCGTCAGCGGCTCGCCACCGGTGACTCGCACTTTTGAAACGCCTAGTTCGGCTGCAATACGAATAAGACGCAGCGTTTCCTCGAACGTCAGAATCTCTTCACGCGGCAACCACTCCTGCAATTCCTGCGGCATGCAGTAGGTACAGCGTTCGTTGCAGCGGTCAGTAATCGAGACACGCAGATAAGAAATCCGGTGGCCGTAGCGATCCTGCATTGGAGTGCAACTCTACCGGCGGGACGATGTTGAATCAACAAAGCTGGAGATAATTGACGCGCTATAGGCAGCACATATGATCGTCAGCATGAAAGGTCGAATTCTTCCCAAGGCGCTGCCGCTTTGCCTCGCAACCAGCGCATTGATTCTTACGAGTTGCGAGACAACTCAGGACCGCATTTCCAAGCATCCCGAAATTTATCAACGCCTTTCGGCCAGTGATCAGGCGCTGGTAAGTCAAGGCCAAATCCGCGCAGGCATGTCTCAAAATGCGGTGTGGCTGGCCTGGGGCGGGCCCGAACGCAAGATCATAGGCAATATGCGCGGGCAACCGACCGAGACCTGGATTTATATAACCTACGAAACTGCTCCATACCCCTATGGGGGGCCGTACGGGCCGTGGGGTTGGGGTTACGGCTTCGGCCCCAGTGTGGCCTTTGTCCGGACACACCATCACGGGCACTCGTTTATCTTTTTCGGCAGCCCCTTCTACGATCCGTTCTATTATGCTTACATTCCGCCGAGTATTCCTGTTCCGTATAAGACCGTCACATTCACCAATGGGCGCGTAGTGTCATTCCAATACATGGAACGCCGGTATGGCTAAGCAACATTTCGCTCACTTTTCTCCACGCAATTGAGCAGAATCGATTGCGGCGCCTGAGCAATGGCTTACCGCTCGTTTACAAGTTTCCTCGCCGCTCTCGAAAAAGCGGGCGAGTTGAAACGCATCACGGTCCCCGTCGATACCGATTTGCTCATAGCAGAATGGGCAGACCGCGAGATGAAATCGCCCGGCGGCGGAAAGGCGCTGCTGTTTGAGCAACCGATTGTCGATGGAAAAAAATCCGCGTTCCCGGTTGCGATTAATACGATGGGTTCGCACCGGCGCATGGCTCTCGCGTTACAGGTAGCGGATGTCGCGGATATCGCACAGGAAATTCAACTTATTCTCAAAGCAAAACCACCAACCGATCTGCGCGAAGGCTGGAGTTTGCTCAAACAAGGAATTCATCTGCTGCACGCGCGTCCGAAGCAAGTGAAGGAAGCGCCTTGTCAGGAAATTGTGCACCGGATCGGCAACGAAGGTGACTTTTCATTGCGCGATCTGCCCATTCTCAAGTGTTGGCCGAAGGATGGTGGGCGCTTCATTACATTGGCAAACGTGCATACCCGTGATCCGGAGACAGGTGCGCGAAACGTGGGCATTTACCGGATGCAAGTTTACGACGAGCACACAACGGGGATGCACTGGCAACTTCACAAGGTTGGGGCGCGCCACGGCCGGCGCTATTACGAGCGCGGTGAGCGCATGCCAGTGGCAGTTACGCTGGGCGGTGATCCCGTTTATACGTTCGCGGCAACTGCGCCGCTGCCGGACGGTTTGGATGAACTGTTTTTCGCTGGGTTTTTGCGAAAGAAATCAATCGAGCTTGTTCGCTGCAAAACGATCGATCTCGATGTGCCGGCAGACGTCGATTTTGTTCTGGAAGGCTATGTGCAGCCCGGTGAGATGCGCCCCGAAGGTCCCTTTGGAGATCACACCGGCTTCTATACCGCCGTCGAGGATTATCCAGTTTTTCATGTGACCGCCATTACCCATCGGCGCGACGCAGTTTATCCGACGACGATCGTAGGCAGGCCGCCCATGGAAGACTATTACATCGGCGACGCCTGTGTGCGCATTTTGCTGCCTGTGTTCAAGATGAACTTTCCAGAAATTGCGGACATGACGCTGCCGCCGGAAGGCGTTTTTCATAACCTGGTGTTCGTCAGCATTCGAAAGCAATATCCGTATCAGGCGTTCAAGGTGATGCACGGTCTCTGGGGCATGGGTCAGATGATGTTCAGCAAATACATCGTGGCAGTGGACGAGGATTGCGATGTGCACAACACGAGCGAAGTGCTTTTCCGGTTGTGCGCGAACACCGATCCTGCGCGCGACACGACCGTAATCAAGAATCCAAGCGACTCGCTCGACCACGCGCCCAGCGATCAAAACATCGGCTCCCACATGGGCTTCGACGCGACGCGCAAGTTGCCGGGTGAAAACTATCACCGCCCATGGCCGGAGCTTTTGAAGATGACCGAGGAGGCGAAGGCGCTCGTCGACAAATTGCAGAAGAAGGCGAGTTGACTTCACGCGGAGATCAACCGCGCCGTTGTAGCGGCGGTCTGTGACCGCCGATGCCATGAGGAAAAAGCGAATTCGGCGCTCACAGAGCGCCACTACAGCCTTATTCGTTACGGTTTGCGGAAAAGCCGGCCGGTATCAACGTCGCGAGTAAGACCACCGGGCGGTACCCCACGAAGATCATAAACGCGACCTGTGTAGGGGCTGTAATAAAGACCGGGCGTTCCGGCCCAACGCGCATACGGATAACCGCCCGGAGGCGGCGGACCATAACGCGCAGCTTGATCCTGCTGGATGGCTGCACCGGTCAACGCGCCGGCCGCGGCTCCTGCGGCTGCGCCAATCGACGCGGCTCGGACGTTACCAGTCGCCGCGCCGCCGATGATCGCGCCGGTGGCTGCGCCCCATGCTGCGCCCTGGCCGACCGGAGTATCACATGAACTGAGGATCAAAGCGCTTATCGGAACAACCCAAATACCAATGAAAAGATCTTTTGTCATAAGTTTACGCTCGTTGACGGATTGAACTGCGCAACCTCGAGAATGTTGCAGGTCAGGCTTAAAAAGACTTCAATAGCTGCGTCGCGATCCGGCCAGCTTTCTCCAACCCCGTAAGGCGATACTCCTTTTCGAAAACGCGAAACTTGTCCAGCTCCATTCTGCTAAGCAGGCCGCGATAAATTGAACCCATGATTTCGGCAGGCACCATCGTCCAGCGATCCTCGGATGGGAGCGCCCCAGCTGCGCGCGAGAAAAACTCTCGCGCACGCGCGGCTTCGAATTTCATCAGGCGAACGAACCGCTCGTTATAGTTTCGATTTCGCAGCTCGACCTCGGAATAGTCGCAACGTGCCAGATCCTCCTGCGGCAGATAAACTCGGCCAGCCTGCAAATCTTTGCCGACATCACGAATGATATTCGTCATTTGCAAGGCGAGCCCAAGCTCGAGCGCATATTCTTTGCAGCGTGGGTTGCGATATCCAAAAATCTCAATGCTCACCAGACCTACCGCGCTGGCGACCCGGTAGCAATAAACGCACAGATCCTGGAACGTGGCATATTGGAAGATGCTCAAGTCCATCTCTACGCCGGCGATGATTTCCTCCAGCATCTCAGGTGAGAGCGAGTATTTATTCATTAAACTTCTCACGTCGCGAGCAAGCGGCGGCTCGTCTTGAGCTGCTGCGCGCAGCATTGCACGCCAAGCCGCTAAGTGCTTTTGCTTCTCGGCGACGCTGAGCTCCGAAGAATCGGCAATGTCGTCGATCACGCGGCAGAATGCGTAGAAAACAGTCATGTCGCGTTTGCGCTCGCGCCCTAATGAAATGAATGCCAGGGCAAGATTCGATTCGCTCTCGCGCGTAATGGTCGCCGCGTTCACGTTCGCTTTCTTGCAGGCTGGTTTCTTAATATTGGATCCATTTCTCCTGGTTTACGCGGCGAGTTTCGCATTGGCGAAATAAACAGACCCACGAGGCCAAAAGCCAGCCGGTGACGATTCCACGGAGAAAAGCGAAACTGAATTTCCAGAGGAAAAGTGCGCCCAACCGATCAGCAATTGCGCTGCGTATGATGGCGTCGCAGATCATGATCCCTAAAAAATGCACTCCGCAAATGATCAAAAACCACCCGAGACGGCCTCCATTTTGGCGGACGAACTGGGCGTGGGCGCGCATCGCTGCGATCAACGTTTCATTATGGAGCGCCAGCGAGATTTGAACCGAACAAAAGGCAATGATCAAACCGCTCATCAGCACCCGCGCAATGGGCAGGTAATCGAGCACGCCGGGAATATTCGTAAAGTACGCGAGGACAAGCGGTAAGCGGACGATCAACGTGCTTACTGCAACGACAATGCCGGCCCATTCCAAAACATAGCTGAAACGCCGCATGGCGAAGCGGAAGAGTTCTCCCTCTTCAAAGCTAACGCCTTTTATCCACGCCAGACAGACTGTGATGAGATACACTTGGATATAAACTCCCAGGAGATATTCGAAAATAAATGCGCTCGCATCCACTGTAGCCGAGATGCGCAGCAGCCCGGCAGCCGGGACCAGACCGCTCCACTCCGGTAATCGCCAGAACACGATCGGCTTCAAAAGCGACGCCAGTGCGCTCAGCAACAAAATCAAATAAATGAGATAACCTCCGAACCGGTACCGCTTCCACAATGCTCGGAGTAACGCGCTGTGTAGCCCGCGCCAGTTTAGCAGCATGAACACCGCAGCTACGGCCGAGAGCGGATAGGTGGTAGTAGCGCTATCGAAAATTCCTGCGACCCCTTCCAGCGCAGGCAACGGCGTTTCCCTCCATACCTCTGTAAATCGCGGCCAATACCAATGGGGTAATGAGATGATCTGGCTCGGATCGAGGTCGGCCCAGTTTCGAATTGGAGTAAAGGTAGCAAACTGGAAGACGAAATAGCCGAACCCCAGCAACGCGAAGGTGATCCATATGCGTTTATAGCGCCCGATGCAACGAAACCCGTCCCCCAGCGCCCGCCGCACCGGATTAAAAAGCATCACAAGCGCGTATCCACCGCAGAGCCCCAGCACGGGATAGACACGCGCGAGACTGGACAGCATGCGGCAGAAATTTCGCCTAGCGAATCAGCCCCCAGTGCTGATTAAACGGCCAATAAACAAACAATCCGCGCCCAACCAGGTTTGCGTCAGGCACAGTTCCCCAATAGCGGCTGTCATAGCTGTTGTAGCTGTTATCGCCAAGGGCAAAGTAGCCGTCCTGCGGCACCGTGAACGAACGATCTGGTTGCGACAGATATTCGCGGCCCAGGGCGTATCCTCGATAAGGAGGTGTCGCCGACATTACCCGAGCGAAACCATAGCCCTCCGCTTTCTTGCCATTCACATACAGAAATGGCGGGTCAATTCGGAGCCGATCACCCGGCACACCGGCCAACCGCTTAATATAAAATGGCGACCCTGCCTCCGGGTCTTCCCGAATCCCTGGAATATGATTCGTCCTAAAGACAAAAACATCGCCGCGATGAGGCTTAACAAAGTTGTAGCTACATTTATCCACAAAGACCTGGTCGCCCGTGTCGATTGCGCCTCTGGCGATGATCTCGCCGCGGTGACAAATGCGACCCGGGTAAACGTTGAAATCATGACTGAGCGTCTCGGGCGAAGCATACACTAGAAAGTTTTGCCGCTGGCAGATCAGTCGCGAAAAAGTAAAGAAGAAGAACATCTTTTTCGGAGCGATTTCAAAAACTTGATCATCCTCACGCGAGACCACGTTGATGTAATTGCGACCCAGAACAATGAACTCGCCGATTTGTCGCAGAATATTCGGCGCGGGGTCTGTGCTGGGATGACCAATGATCCCGTTTAACGTCGGTTGCATGGAGCCGGTGGGAATTTTAAACGGCTGCAGGAAATAGGAGCGAATGCCTACCGCCACAACAATGGCCACCAAAATCACCTCGCAATTCTCTCGCCAGTGCGACTCCCAAGTCACCGGCGTCACCCTATGTAGCGTCTTATCAAGCGTGTCGGCCGTGCTGTGAATTCTCTCGCGCTCTTTCTGACGTAACGCGTCGCGGAGGCTCTTCATTCCCGCAACGATTTCTTCCCGATCCGAGCCACTGAGCAGATCGTCCTTGTAGCGGAGGTACTTGCGGGCATGCCGCAGGAGTAGCCGGCTATGTTTAATGTGGCGACGCGTAAACATGTCGATGCTGGATACTAGATGCTTAATGCTGGAACTTGGCGCTTCGGTGTCATTGTGTTTTGAGCACCTCAATGAATGCTTCCTGTGGGATATTGATCTTCCCGATGCTTTTCATCCGCTTTTTTCCTTCCTTCTGTTTCTCCAATAATTTCCGTTTGCGGGTGATATCGCCTCCGTAGCATTTCGCGGTCACGTTTTTTCGTAACGCCGAAACACTCTCGCGTGCAATAATTTTCCCGCCAATAGCTGCCTGAATCGCCACCTGGTACAGCTGCCGCGGGATGACTTCCTTAAGTTTTGCAGCGAGCTGGCGTCCCCGCGCCTCGGCACGATCTTTGTGCACGATTGTCGAAAACGCATCGACCGGCTCGCCATTCACGAGCAGGTCCAGCTTCACCAATTTCGCCGGCCGGTACCCGGCATGCTCGTAATCCATCGAACCGTAACCGCGGGTAATGCTTTTAATCTTGTCATTGAAATCGACGAGAATTTCGTTGAGCGGCAGTTCGCAATGCAACATAACCCGGCGCGTATCGAGCGACTCAGTGCGCTCCATCTGGCCGCGCTTTTCCAGAATCAATTTCAGGATGTCGCCGATGTTTTCGTTCGGACATAGCACGTATGCCTTTACAATCGGCTCCCGAATCTCCCGGATCATGCTCAGGTTGGGCAAATGAGCGGGATTATCGATCAACAGTTTCTCTCCGCGTGTGGTCAGCACTTCATAAACCACGCTTGGACTGGTCGCGATGATGTCCATGTTGTACTCGCGCCGGAGCCGTTCCTGGATGATCTCCATGTGAAGCAGCCCCAGAAATCCGCAGCGAAAACCAAAGCCCAAGGCGACTGAGCTTTCCGGTTGATACACAAATGCGGCATCGTTTAAGCGCAGCTTCCCGATTGCGGTTTTCAAATGTTCGAAGTCGCCCGTGTTAATCGGATAAATGCCGCTGAACACCATCGGATGAATTTCCTGAAACCCGGGAAGCGGCTGGCGCGCGGGGTGACGCTGATCGGTGATCGTGTCACCGATCTTGATGTCTGCGGTTGATTTTATGTTTGCGATGAAATACCCGACGTCACCGGGATTTAACTTTTCCTGCGGAAGCATTTTCGGCGTAAACACGCCCACCTCCTTGATCTCGTACCGCGAGTTGTTGTTCATCAACATGATCGCGTGATTCGCTTCCATCGTTCCGGAAACGACACGCACGTACCCAACCACACCGCGATAAACATCAAACACGGAATCAAACACCAGCGCGCGCAGCGTCTTATCCGCCGGCGGTTGCGGCGCCGGAACCCGCGTGACGATGGCCTCGAGAATTTCCTCGATGCCAATCCCCATTTTCGCGCTCGCTTCGATCGCTTCCTCCGCCGGGATGGCCAAGATTTCTTCCAACTGGCGCTTCACCGCAGCAACATCAGCGTTCGGCAGATCGATTTTGTTGATGATCGGAACAATTGTGAGCCCTTGTTTGTGAGCGAGATGAACGTTCGCCACGGTTTGCGCTTCCACGCCCTGCGCCGCGTCCACCACTAACAGTGCGCCCTCGCAGGCGGCGAGGCTGCGCGAAACTTCATAAGCGAAATCGACATGCCCCGGCGTGTCGAGCAGGTTCAACCCATAGCTTTGGCCAGATTTGCTTGTATAACGCATCGCCACCGGATGCGCTTTGATCGTGATCCCGCGCTCCCGCTCCAGGTCCATTGAATCAAGCAACTGGTCCTGCTTTTCCCGCTCCTGAATCGTGCCCGTCCGCTCAAGCAACCGATCTGACAACGTCGTTTTGCCGTGATCGATGTGCGCGATGATGCAGAAGTTGCGCGTGAACTCAATTGCCATGAGAGCGCCACTATGCGAGCGCGGCTGCGCTCGGTCAATTGTTCCGGCCGCACATTCGACTCATTTGTCCCATCCGACTCATTCGATTAAGATCGCCAGTATGCCAAAGCTTACTTTTTCAGATAGTGCAGATGCACAAATAGGCCCAGCACCTGTTGATATTGCCAACGGATCGCCGTTCCAGCGTCAAAGACGGGAAGATGACCCGGTTCGGAATGGAATCTTTATTGGCCTCGCAATTGTGCTGCTGGTGTTCCTCGGGAGCATGATCGCGGTGCTAATGATGCATGCACCGCCTTTGTAAGCTGTAGCGGCGGTCTATGACCGCCGGCGCCTCGCCAAATTCGCAACTTTCGATTTTGAAAATGCGCAGGCCGCAAAATCACGTCACTTTACGACGGCGCTCGCAGAGGGCCGCTACAGAAATGCAATCCGCGATCCGCAATCGACAATCTGCAATTGCCAGGCGCCTTCTGCTTTTTGATATCGATGGCACGTTGATCCATTCCGGGGGCGCGGGAGTTCAAGCGCTCAAATCCGCCTTCAAAGAGCGCTTCGGTATCGCGGATGATCTGCACGACATTGAAATCGCCGGAATGACCGATTCAGGCATCGTCGTCAGCATCCTGAACAAGCATAAGATTCCCGCAACCAATGAAAACTTGAGCGCGTTTCTGGACAGTTATGTGCATTTTTTATCGCTGGAATTGCCGCGCCGTAAAGGCAAACTCCTCCCCGGCGTGCTCAAGCTGCTCGAAAAGCTCAAGTCGCGGTCACATCTGGTGCTCGCCCTTCTCACTGGAAATGTGTCCCGCGGAGCGCGACTAAAACTTGAGCACTATGGCGTCTGGCACTTCTTTGAATTTGGTGCTTTTGCCGATGATCACCGGGACCGCAACCAGCTCGGGCGTTTCGCTCGCGCCCGCGCAACAGAGAAGCATGGCCGCGAATTCGCCGCATCGGAGATCGACGTCATTGGCGACACGCCGCGCGATATTGCCTGTGGCAAAGCGCTAGGTGCGCGCACCATTGCGGTGGCAACCGGCAGATGGAGCCGTGCTGAACTTGCGAAATATCAGCCGGATTTTTTGATTGATGATCTCTCAGATGTGGAAACCATTATCGATACACTCGGATGGTGATCCATTGACGATTGGAGGATGAAATGGGAAAAAACGCTTCCCCAACTGCACCGACGCCGCGAAGAGGCCGTTCGGACGTGTTGCCGCTCAAGGGCGAAATCGATCTGCACGTCTCCCCCTCTGTTACGGCGTCGCTCAATGCCACGATCGAGAAAAAGCCGCGACGTTTGGTGGTCGATCTTTCCGGCGTGACTTACATCGATAGCGCGGGTTTGGCGGCATTGATTGAAGCAATGCAAAAGGTGGAAGGCTACGGCGGCAAATTCCGTCTGGCTGGGTTACAGGAAACTGTGCGCTCGATTTTCGAAATCTCACGCCTCGATCAGGTATTCCAGATTTTCCCAGACGTGGACGCTGCGCTTAGGAACTGATCTGATGCAGCAACTCCACTGAGGTATTGGTCGCTAGCGCCGCTTCGTTTACGCGTTCGCGATCGCGAGGAGGAGGCGCGCGCTACCTGGAGGCAACATCCGTCAAAATCTCCAGCGTTTGCTCGACGTTCTTTGAAATATCGAACTGCGACGCACGCTCAATGTTCGCCGAGCGCGCCGCGGCGCGGCGCGACGGATCGGACCAGAAGCGAATAGCGTCACGCAAACCAACCAGATTACCAGCGTGATTGACAATTGATCCGTGGACAGCGTCTTCGATGATTTCGCTGAAGCCGTTGGAACCTGTTGTGATTACCGGTAATCCGCAGGCAAGCGCTTCCAGACAGGCATTGGAAAATGGATCGTAAATCGTAGGCAAGATGAAGATGTCCGCAGCTGCGTAAACACGCGAAATGTCTGCAACTTCGCCGAGAAACTGCACCGGCTCCTCGCGCCAAAAGCGCAGACGTTTCGTTTTGTAGAGCATCTCATTTCCCCGGCCAGCAACGAGCAATCGTATCTTTGTGTTCTTGCAAAGCGCCATCGCCTGGATTGCAAACAGCAACCCTTTGCGCTCCCAGCCCGAGCCTGCAAATAGCAGCGCAATTTGATCCGGTTTCAGTTTCAAATCTTCGCGCGATTTTTCCCGAAGCTCGGAATCGAACCGGAATTTGTCGAGCGGAACGCCATTGTGAACGATGTCGATCCTGTCCGCCGGATAGCCATAAAGATCGACGATCTCATTCTTGACCATCTGTGAAGCAACGATCACTCGCCCGGCTTTGCGGCTAGCAAGAAGCGATTGCTCCAAATGCAGTAGATCGCGATGCTTGCGGTTGAGAGCCCGAGCAAACTGCTTCAGAGGAAGCTCGAATTTTCTTCTGCGCGCGAGCCAGGCACGATGGACGCCGTCGCCGGCGCGATAAACGTCGCAACTCCAGACGCGCTCAAGGCTCAACAAGCCATCGCAGTCGAGCTGGGGCCGGACTTGTTCCAGCTCATCCGCAAACCCAATGACGGATTCTGCGCGCAGGCGCGTGATCGGTCCAAGCGGCCATTGATCCTCCGGCCATTCATTCGTGGCGATCAGTTGCACTTTGTGCCCGGCCTCGATGACTCCACGCGCGAGGCGTTTTAAGTACGCTTCTGCGCCACCGGTTGCAGAATAACCGCGCCGGACCAATGCGAGTCTGAGTCGTTCTTTCATCTTGAGTGGAACGGGGAATGCCCTTCCGTTTCGGACTCAGAACGCCACTTTACATGCTCCACGTTCGCCAGAATACTTCTAACCCGATGCCGGGTGAAATCTTAAACGCTCCTGCGCCGCGACGTTCTACCGCACACGCGGCGCGTATTTTACCGAGAAGGCTGCTCTACTCGATTTTTGCCCGAATCGGGGGTTCCGGCCTGGATACGGATGCATTTGAAACCCTGCGCGCCTCATATCGCGGTGGATTCCTGGGCAAAGCAATCGCTTATGGTAACCGGCAGAACGAAATTCCCGGCTCACTCATCCATTCGTTGCGCTGGCATCCGGTGCGTCTCATTTCCTTTCTTGATCGGCCCTATTATTACGGCGCGAAAAAAAAGTATCTCGACTGGATCACGTCACGGCATCTGGCGACCGGGCGCTACGACATGTTTCATAGCTGGTCGGGCGACTGTTTGCGCTCGCTGCAAATTGCAAAACAACACCGCATCCCTTCGATCGTTGAGGTCCCAACCTGGCATCGCGATGGCGGCAAACAGAAATTCGACCAGCCGAAAATTGCCGCATCGCCACGCAAGCTATCGGGTTTTCGAAAGTGGAAAGCCAGACTGTTGCTCCACCGGAGGCGTTTTATCGAAGAGTATAAACGCGCCGATCTTCTGCTCGTCTTATCAGAGAGGGCCGCCGAGACCTTTCGCATCCGCAGTTTCCCGGAAGAAAAACTCTTCTATTTGCCCCGCGGGGTGGATGTGGAGCGCTTCAAGCCGGGCCCGCGGCCGGCAAAATTTCGCGCTGTTTTTGCAGGCGCATTGATCAAGCGAAAAGGTATTCAACATGTGCTCGAAGCATGGCACCGCCTCAACCTGCCCGATGCCGAGCTATGGTTGATTGGTTTCGTGCACGATGAAGCGAAGCCCTATCTCAAGGAATTTTGGCGCGATAACCTTCGCGTCGTCGGATTCGTGCGCGACCCTGAGAATTATCTCAGCCAGAGCACGGTCCATGTTTTTCCATCACAATGGGAGGGGAGCGCCAAAGTCACGTATGAGGCGGCGGCGTGCGCGTTGCCTCAAATTACTACACGCGAGGCAGGCGATGTGGTCCGCGACGGCATCGAGGGAATTATCGTGAAACCCGGAGATGTCGGCGCAATCGCAACGGCGCTCGAGCATTTGTATCGGCATCCTGAGATCGTTCAGCAAATGGGCAGCGCGGCAAGACGTCGCATGGTTGAAAATTTCACCTGGGACCATTTTCGAACACGATTGCTGGACGCATACGAGACCGCGATGCGAATGGCGCGATGACGATCCTGTAGCGGCGGTCTGTGACCACCGATTCTTTATTTCGGCGCTCACGCAGCGTCGCTACAGTCAGAAGCCGTGAAGATTCTTCTCCTGCAACTCAAGCGAATCGGCGATTTGATTTTGACGACGCCCGCCGTCGCAGCCTTGCATGAGAATTTTCCGGATGCACAGCTCACACTCATCGTTTCCAGTGACTGTGCCGATCTGCTGCCAACCATTGCAAATGTCGATCGCACTTTGATGGCGCGACGCAGTCTCCGTGACCTCGCTCTGTTTTTTTCCGTTGCTGCCAGCAGATTTGACTGCTGCATCGATTTCACACGGAACGATCGCTCGGCCTTTCTGGCGCTTTTATCCGGCGCGCGAAGACGCGTGGTGTCCTATCGGGTGCGTGAACAGTCGAAGATGCGCGCACCTGCTTACACCGATTTTGTTCCCGTCCGAATGCGGGACGTGCACACAATCGACTACAACCTGGCGTTACTTGAGCCACTGGGGATCCGAGCGGCTGCCTCCGCCCCATATCTGCATCTGCCACAGGAGGCCTACGAAAACGCCGACGCGCTTCGGCGCAGTTGGAAAATCACCAAGCCTTACGTGATTTTGCATCCCGGATCGGCCCGCCGGGAAAAACTCTGGGATCCCGGGCAGTGGACGGAAGTGATTCACCGCTTCGGCCAAGACAACGGTTTCGATCTTGTTCTGACCAGTGGGTCATCGCCCGACGAGCAAGCGCATATCGCGGCGATTAGAAACAAGGTGCCGCAACAAATCATCGACCTTTCTGGAAAGACAAGCTTGCTAACGCTGGCGGCGTTGATTGCCCACGCTCGGCTTCTTGTGACGGTCGATTCCGCTCCCGTGCATCTGGCGGCTGCCACAAGTACGCCGCAAGTAGTCCTGTTCGGGCCGACCAACCCATTTCATTGGCGCCCCCGGGAAAGCCCGGCCCTCATTTTACAAGGAAAATCAGCCGCGCCAGTGACCGAGTTTTCGCCGGTCCAATCCCGGCTACCCATGAGTCAAATCTCGACGGAAGCCGTGATTAGTGCTATGGATTCGCTGCTGTCGCTTCGTGTGGCGGCGCAAACTTCATGAGCGGCGTAAAAGCGGCTAAGGAAAAGCAATCATTTGGGGAAACGTTACGCGCAGCTTCCGCTTCGTATCGGCGGCTCTACAGTTACGTCAAGCCCTATAAGATGCGTTTCACCCTGGGACTGGCGTTGGGGGTAGCCTATGGCGCGGTCAATTCACTCTTCCCGCTGACGATTGCCCGCGTCACCAGCACCATTTTCCACGGTGCCGCCCCCAATCCGATGGCTCTACGTTCAAATCTGGGAGCCCTGGATACAGGCCCAAAGATCAATTCAATTGTTCTGATCTGTCTCGCCATCCCGGCGATCATGACCGCGCGCAGCCTCTGCTCGTACGGAAGCACCTATTGCATGCAGTGGGTGAGCAACAAGGTCGTCACCGATATCCGCGCCCAGCTTTTCAGCAAGATGGTTCGCCATTCCATGGACTTCTTCAACAAGATGCGGTCGGGCTTTTTAATGTCGCGCATCACCAATGATACCCGGGTCATGCAGATGGCTTTGACTAGCGTCGGTAGCGACGTTTTTAAACAACCGATCACCATTGTTGGCGCGATCACTGTGCTCCTCCTGATGGATTGGAAATTTACCGTAGTCACGCTGATTCTTTTTCCAGCCTGTTTGCTGCCGCTTCGTATTTATGGGCGTCGCGCCCGCAAGGCGGTGCAAAATGAACAAGCAGGCATGGGCGAAATGGTCGTGACGATGCAGGAAACATTCGCTGGCATTCGCGTGATCAAATCGTTTGCGCGTGAGGCGCACCAGGAAAAGGAATTCAAGCGCAGCAATCAACTGCAGTTTTCGCAGATGATGCGCATGATCCGGTCGATGGAAGCAGTCGGCCCGCTGGTTGAGACCATCGCCGCAGTCGGTGTGGGAATGGCGTTGCTTTACGTTTACGCCGCGAACCTGAGCGTCGGCCGATTTTTTGGATTGATCTCAGGAATTTTCATTCTCTACGAGCCGATCAAGACGCTTAGCAGGATTCACATCCTGATGCAGCGATCAATCGCGGCTACTGCTGCGATTTTCTCGATTCTGGACTCAGAGCCCACGGTCCAGGATACGCCAAACGCCGCGGTGCTGAAGTCTTCCCGAGGTCGAATTGATTTTGAAAATGTTACGTTCCGCTATGCAAACACCGCTGCAGATGCCATCAGCAATCTGACCTTGCGTTTCGAACCGGGGAAAACTCATGCCCTGGTCGGCGCCAGCGGTGCGGGCAAAAGCACGATTCTTTCACTGATCCTGCGCCTATACGATCCGACCACTGGCGCTGTGAAAATCGATTGCAGAGATCTGCGCTCGGTGACACAAAAGTCCTTGCGCGAACAGATTGGGCTCGTCACGCAGGAGACGTTTTTGTTTCACGATACCGTCTTCAATAACATCCTGTTCGGCCGGCTGGACGCTACACCAGAGGAAATTCATGAAGCCGCACGCGCTGCCTATGCACACGACTTCATTACGGCCCAGCCAAAAGGCTATCAAACAGTGATTGGCGACAAAGGATGTCTTCTCTCCGGCGGACAACAGCAACGCCTCGCCATCGCGCGCGCTATTCTGAAAAACGCGCCGATTCTTTTGCTGGATGAAGCCACGTCATCGCTCGATTCTGAATCGGAAAAGCAAATTCAAAAAGCTTTGGTTGAACTGGCCGCCGGACGCACGGTAATCGCGATCGCCCATCGTCTCTCCACTGTTCTATCCGCGGACCAAATTATTGTGATGGATTGCGGCCGAGTTAAGGAGATCGGTACCCATGCCGAGCTGCTTGAAAAATCCGGCTACTATCGCCGGTTATACGATCACCAATTCAATCGTATTCAGGAGGAAGGCGCAGCCGAAGCAGGCATTCTTGTTGAAGAGCTCGTGTAGCGATTTGGAAAGGAATGGCCATAGCCTCTCGCAATGCCGTTTAATATCGACCTGCACACCCACTCATTTTTTTCCGGAGACGGTATTTCCAGCCCGGAAGACTTGATTGCAGCCGCGCGCGCCAAAGGTTTGAACGGCATCGCCATCACCGATCATAACACGTGCGACGCGGTTAATTACCTGCTCGAGCAAGGCCTGATGCGGCTGGACGGGTTGCCGGTCAACGATTTTCTCGTTCTTCCGGGAGTCGAGGTCACGACCGCCGATGGTCATCTTCTCTGTATCGGTGCGGAACTGCCCTACCTGAAAGGAAAGCCAGCGCGCGAAGTTTGCGACATCATTCATGAACGTGGCGGCCTCGCCATTCCTCCGCATCCATATGATTTGTTCCGTGCCGGCATCCGTTTTTCCACTCTGGAAATGCTGCCGGTGGATGCGATCGAGGTTTTCAACGCGGCGACCACACTCCGCCGCTACAACCGTTACGCTTTCAAGTATGCGCAGATTCGCGGTTTGCCCATGACTGCCGCCAGCGACGCGCATCATGCCGCTGCTGTTGGGACAGCTTATACTATCGTCAATACCGATGACTTTTCGGTGAAAGGAATTCTCGCGCAGATCCTAAAGAGCAACGAGCTGAATCAACAATACCAGACCCCCCGCGATAGCCTCCGCAAAACCTGGAACAACTGGTTGCGATTGCGGCGCCGAAAAAAAAATCCAAACTTAGCTGCGAAAGACCGTGGCCACAACGGCCGCTGACCACTGATGCTGAATACTAACCACCCTGTCCGCCGTAGCCTTGGCGAAGGCGGATGGACTTCTAGTGCAATGCCCGCATACGTCATCGTTGAAATCGACATTGTCGATCCAGCCGGCTACGAAGAATACAAAAAGCTCGCCGGCGCGACCGTGGAGAAGTATGGGGGCAAATACGTCATCCGCGGCGGCAGGACCGAAGTGCTCGAAGGCGATTGGAAACCGAAGCGCATCGTCGTGCTTCAATTCGAATCAGCGCAGCGTGCCAAAGACTGGCTGAACAGTGAGCAATACCGCGAGCCACGCAAAATGCGGCACCGCACGGCGAGGACAAACATGATCCTCGTCGAAGGCGTGTAGGCTGCAGGCGCTGTAGCCACGCCCTGTGGGCCGTCTCGCTGTGTGAAAAGTAGCACCGAGATGAACCGGCCACAGGCCGGTGGCTACAACTTTACGAAATCGCGCTGGCCGGTCGCAGGCCGCTTTTTCATCTCGCGCTCCTTCAGCAGGATCATGCGCTCGTACCAGGCGAGCAGCCGGCAGAGCACCCATCCCCGGTAGCCATCACGAAAACCCTGCTTCCAGACGTAATGGTAAAGGAATCGCAAGCTCGGGCGGAATGGCACCCGCGTTGCGAGTTTCCTTAGCCAGCGCTTGCGTTCTACCGCTGTTCCAAAGGGTGTCGCTCGCAACGTCTTTTCACCTGCTCGCTCATGCAGCTTTCCGAACGCCGCTGCTTCCCAGGTGGAATAGCGGTTATGCTTCTCGACGAAGGTGGCAATGTCTGGAAAGGCGTAATGCTCCATCGGAGCGGTCAAATATTCGGTACGGCCATTGAGCAATACGTGCTCATGCACCTCGTTATCGCCTGAGAGAATGTTGTCGTCGATTTCGATCTGTTCATACCGACCCAGCCGATGCCGGAACAAGCGCAGATTCCAACTCGGAAAATAACCGCAATAATTTATCCAGCCCCCCAAAAACCAGAACCGGCGGTTCAGATAAAATCCATCCACATCAGTGCGGCGAATCGCCCGTCTGATTTCGCGTTCCAACTCGGGCGTGATGCGTTCGTCGGCATCGACAATCAGCACCCACTCATGTTGCCAGCGAACATTTTCCAAAGCCCAGTTTTTCTTCCGTGGGAATTTCCCATTCCAACCGAACTGCACGACTCGAGCTCCAGATTCCTCGGCAATCGCTTGCGTGGCATCTGTGCTCGCCGAATCGACTACCACGATTTCTTCTGCGAACGAGACACCGGCAAGACAGTCGCGCAGGTTCGCCGCTTCATTCTTGACCGGGACAAGCACCGACAAGGCCACCCGCGCGTCGGCTTGCTCGCTCATTGAGTAATCTCGCGTTTCTTAGTTTCGCGCGCCGGGTTCCCGATCACAATGCTCCAAGGTCTTACGTCCTTCATCGCTACCGCTCTTGCACCAACGATGGCCCCTTCGCCGATTGTCACGCCAGGCCCCACGAACGCATCCGCACAGATCCACGCCTCGGAGCCGATCGTAATCGGCGGACGCAGCAACGGAAAATCCGCTTTGGTGTGATCGTGAGTTCCTGCGCAAACATGCGCGCGGTGTGAAATCGTTACACGCGCCCCCAGCGTCACGCGGCCGAGATTGTAAATAAACGCATGCTCCCCGATGGCGCTTTCATCTCCCGCGTCGAGATTCCATGGGAAATAAATCGTCGCCGAAGGATACACATGCACGTTGCGACCAATTTTTGCTCCGAAACAGCGGAGCAGAAATCGCCTCCAGCCGAAACACGGCCTGGGACTGAACCGAAAAAGTGGCTGGGCGAAAGCCCACAACACGCGGCGGATAATCTCGCCCGATGAGTATTTCCTGGCCCGACGATTTTGTTCAATGTCCAGCATGCGAGTACCGGAGGTCAGAGATCGGAAGTCGGATGTCAAACATTAACATTCTGCGATCAAGAACGACTGCGACTTCTTCAGCATTCGTCCGAGCATCCGCCCAATCTCTGCGCATTTGGCTGTCAACGCCTGATGCTCGTCTGCGGAGATATATTCACAGTCTCTAGCGAAATCGAGCGAAGAGTCTGTCTCGCTATTTTCTCCGTCAGAATCTGTCAACTTGCTAATAAAGTGCGCCTCATACCGTCGCTTCGCCCACGCCTCGCGCAGATTTAGACAAACCGATCGCGACGAACGTCGAATTTGTGTGGTTAACGCAAATCTTTCCTCCGGCGGGAAACGCTTGCTCGATTCGAAAATAGCCATAGCAAGCTCATAGGCGAGCCTATAAACATCCAAATCCTTGGCAGAATTAACACGCTTGTTGTTAGGTTGACCACTCATCATCGTTTGATATCTCCGATTTCCGACTTCGGACTTCTGACTTCCGACCTGAGCTTCTCCAATCATATCTGATCGCATCCGGCGTTGGCCCCCCGCCGAGCACCCATTCATAAACCGAGCGCATCTGTTCGCCAATTCGAGGCCATGAAAATCTTGTCGCCACCAGAGCGCGTCCACGAATACCCATTGCTCTGCGATCGTCATCACTCATTTCCATGAGTTGTTTTAAGTCAGTGGCAATTTCCTCGGGGCTCGTTCCAATTTGTAACGCTGCTCCGGCAGTGAAGCCTTCGAGCAAATTACACTCGGGTGTCATCAACACCGGCTTCGCATACGCCCATGCTTCCAGCACCGTCATCGGAAGACCTTCACTCAATGATGGCAGGATGAATCCGTCGCAAGCGCGATAACAGTCGCTTTTGTCCGTGCCGAATCGGGGGCCGAGAAAAGCCACAGAAGGCGCACGTGATGACTGAGCGTTGACCTCCCTGTCCGCCGTAGCCTTGGCGAAGGCGGATGACCTCTGACTGCTGACATCTAAAACTGAAAGCCCGAGATTATCTGCCAGATGCTTGAGCTTCTCTTCATATCCGCCCTGGGACCAACCGGCGATAGCCAGGACCCAGGGAGCGCTGGTCGAAGGATGCGAGTTGAGTGTTTGTTTCCAGGCGCGAATAAGATTCCCCAAATTCTTCTTTGGATGCAGTCTGCCCAGATAAAGCAAAATTTTTCGGCCTTGGGCAAATGTTCGAAATACTGGACTCTCAGTTTCCAGCGTTGAACTCTCAACCAACTCAGGCAAATCAATTCCATTGGGAATTACGCAAATCGGGTTGCGCATTCCGTAGGAGCGGATCGACTGCGCTTCTGCTTCGCACAGCGCACGCAGGCAGGGCGCGCCGCGCAAATGTCGATCTTCATAAAGCAGCGCGGCGATTCGTTTTTTCCACATCGCATTTCGCAGCGCCCATGATTCCAGCATACCCTCCGGGTGCACGATGTAAGGCCGGCCCGTCCGCCGATGCCATTGTCGCGAGGCAACGGAGCAGTATTTCCACAGACCGTGTGTGGACAAAATATGGAGATCAGCGGCAAGCAACGCCGGCACCAATTCATTGGAGTAGCCCCATGGGCGGAACTGCGGTCGATACGTGCAAACAGAAAGAGGCCGCCACTTTAGCAAATCGAATGTGCTATTTGGATCGCTGATCCCAAACACGCTCGCGGTCGTATTTGTTGACGTCACTGCTTTGGCAAGTCCGCGCACGCTCTGAAACAAGCCGCCTGCTTCGCGCGAAACGCTGCTGACCAGAAAACCGACTTTCATGTGCTTAGAAGTGGCAGAGGCCGCCAGCGCTCAGTCACATCGTTTATTGATCTGCGCGTGGACGCACGCTTTCCTACAGGGGCAATTTTATCAATGTGCGGCCGAGCAGCGAGGCTTTTCGTGGATGGGTCAGCGCCAGTTTCGCGGCTTGCTCCAAACCTTCGCCGAAATGCTCCGGCGCAAAATTCTCTGCGATTCTATAGCTCGCATCTCCGAGGCTCCTTCGTTCGTCGTCCGACAACGAAGCTATCTGTAACAGGCGCGACGGCAATTCGCGCTCATCGATTGGATCAAAAGTAAACCCGTTGCCTCGCACGAGTTCCGGCACACAGCCGCATCGCTCCGACACAATCACCGGCAGCCCAGAGGCCACGGCTTCATTCACAACCAGGCCCCACTGCTCAGTCGTGCTCGCATGGACGAACGCCTTCGCTAAGGCATAGTAAACCGGCAACTCGTCGTACGGTTTGAAGCCGGGAAGATGCACGTGGGCATGCAAGTTGAGAGTTGAGAGTTGAGAGTTGAGAGCTTCCCGCAATGGGCCGTCGCCCAACAGCACAACGTCCCATGGTGGATTTCCGCTTGCTTCCGATTTTTGTCTGTACGCCGCGTAAGCTCGAATGAGCGTCGGCAAGTTCTTCTTCTCGATGAACCGCGCCGAAGCAAGAAAGTAATTCTCCGACAGCCCATACTGTTTTCTGACGTCTGACTTCTGACTTCTGACCTCTTCCGCTCTTCGGCGGAAATAGGCGTTATCGACTACATCATATCCGGTAAAGATGCTGTCACGAGGCATCCCAAGCTCAACCAGATATTCAACGTGACGCTGACCGCCTACCAGCGCAGCTGAGTAAACACCGACGACCCGTCGCTTGATCATTTCCTTCCACCAGGTGCGAGGTTCATCCTGGCGAGCGCTCTCTGACATTACGACCATCGGTATCCCGCGCCGAACACAACAATCCGCGGCCACGAGCGATCCGAAATCGTTCCAGCCGTTGACCGCTACTACATCAGGGTTTGCCTGCTCCAACGCAGACCAAAACGCTCGCCGAAGTTGGGAGCTTCCCAAGTTGTTGTGGGCCGCTTCCGGGAAGAGAGAAACTTTGTGGTAGCGCGCATCTGAGCCCGCTTTGCCCCACGCGTCATGTGCCTTGGCCAACCATTCAAAACCGGTCACTGACAATCTGCTGGCCGCAGCATTAAGCCGCGCATGGTGATAAGGACCAATGTAATGAAAAACAACAGCGATGGCAGGCTTGTATACCATTCGTCAGCGGGACGTTAACTCCTAGCGTTGGGCAGAACCAATTGAATGTTTTTCAGCGACCTGGCCAAGAACGCATTTCTCCAAGCTCGGGTCCAAGCCGGTTAACTGGCTAAGGATGCCCTTCCTTAGCGCACCCGCGACATATCCGACCGGCCAGGATGCCGATTAACATCGTCCGTCCGGTCGGATGGTAGGACCTGTGAGCGGATCAACCGAGACCCAACGTTCTGAGAAGCTAGCGATCGATCACGCCGTAGGCCGGCACGTTGTGATCGCGTTCGTAAGCGCGAATCGCACGTCGCGTTTCAGGCCCCAGAACGCCATCGATGGGACCATGATAATACCCCGCGCGAGCGAGCCGGCGCTGTACCTCGACCACCAGCCGCACATTGCCGTATCCGTTGTCGTTGTAACCGTAGTAGTCGTACGGGTAGTACGAATACGGGTACGGATAGAAGACGGGAAAGCCAAACGCGTCGATGAAGATGAATCTCCGTTTACGGAAGTGGCGGAAATGCTGTGTGCTCGTCATTGTCCTAGACGTAAAACGCGGTGCTGGCCGTGCCGCGGCTGATCGCGTCATCATCGGCGAGCTGGCTGTAGCCGCGGACGTAACGGTCGTAGTCAAACTGAGCGCTGCGGCGCAGGCTAATAAAATAAGTTTTGTTTTCATGATATTTGACCTTTCTAATCATTGGACACCGCGGCGGCGACGAGAGTTGCTGATCAAAACCATGGCAACAGTAACACAGCCGTTACCTTGCCCTTGGACTTATAGGCAAGCGTTGCCCGCTTTGTTCAAGCCGCGACCGGCGTTATTGGCAAAGCCAGAAATCAGATGAGAGCAAACCTGTGATCGCCGCTGCGCCGCCCGAGGCGCGCGTGGCATCGTTCGCGCCGACTTTGGCTGGTGGCGCCGGAACTGGCTGCTGACCTTTCGCCTTGAGCGATTCGTTCAAGGCGGGCAGATCTTGTGCGAGCAGTTGATCGAATTCTTTTGTCGCGTCGGCGAGCTCTCGCTTGAGCGTGTCGATGTAAGCGATCTGGTAACCGCCCGGTTTTCCTTCGTAACTGAGGATCGCGCCGTAAAGCTGGTCGGTGTGCTCACGCAACCGTTCTTCGCCGGTGATCGCGCCGCCTTCAGTGGTAGCGACGATTTTCTTGCGCACGCCATCAACTTTTCCATCGAAATCGCTGACGTTTTTACGAATCGAATCGCCTTCCGGCAATGCTGCGCTACTCTGGGCCAACGCTTTTCGCAACGCAACAATCCGTTCCAACAGCGCGCTTTCGTCTCCGAATAGCGCGTGGACCTTCATCGCTGCGTCGAACTGCGCTTTGCGATCTGATTCGCTAAACTTCGCCCGGCGGTCTAAACCCACGGTCAACTTCGTTTCCGAAACTTTGCCGCCCTTTGTTAGGCGCACGGTGTACACTCCGGGCACGAGACGCGGCCCGCGCGTTCCCGCAAAAGCAATTTGTGCAGCCGGCGGTACACGCGGCGGCTTCGCGCGCATCGCCCAAGTCACGCGGTTCAG